>WNFC01008465.1_pt1 | contig 11342 bp, 9 predicted proteins | sample 5400541 | NCBI WGS metagenome assembly WNFC01 (sample SAMN13153342, study PRJNA577476) | soil metagenome | isolation source: 120 cm saprolite under Douglas fir tree site 2 hole 2 replicate 1 | place: USA:California | collected 2015-04-18
CCGGTGGTGCAGTATTGCTGACCGCGAACGTAGGTTTGCCCTCCCCTTGCGAGCCGTCGGCCACGCCGAATCCACGAGCTTAGACACGCCCGCCGAACGGCACAAGCAAGCGCGCGTGAAGCGCGGCAAAAATAAGGACGAGGAAGCGCCGCAGAGAAACGTCAACAGCGCTTGTTCGCTCGACCCCCACCCCATCCCTCCCCAAAACAATAGGTGGAGGGAGTCACAAGCGCTCGACCGTCACAACTGATGCGGCGTACCGCCTACAAGCCGCCGCGGCGCGCCGCTATACTCTAGCGCGACGCCCCAAAGGAGCGCGCTTCAAAATCGTAACCGGCTCGCACAACCAGCAATCGGCGCCAGCGCCGCACGCCGCCGCGCCGGCGGATTCCACCGCCGGCCGGCTGCTCGCCGCGCGTCTGGGTCCCAACCTGGCATGGCTGGTCGCGACCGGTATCCTGCTGAGCCGTATCGCCGGCCTCGTTCGCGAAAGCATCTTCGCGCATTACCTCGGCAACTCCGACGCCGCCGACGCCTTCAAGGCCGGCATCCGGATCCCCAACATCCTGCAAAATCTCTTCGGCGAGGGCGTGCTCTCGGCCTCCTTCATCCCGGTCTACAGCAAGCTCTTAAGCGAGGGCGACGCGGAGACGGCCGAGACGCTGGCGTGCGGCGTGGGCGCGCTGCTCGCGCTCGGAGTAGCGATCCTGGTCGCTCTCGGAGTGTGGGCGACGCCCTGGCTGATCGCGGTGATCGCTCCGGGATTCAGCGGGGCCAAGCGCGAGTTGACGGTCGCACTGGTGCGTATCCTGTTCCCGGGCGCCGGATTGCTGGTGTTGTCGGCGTGGTGTCTCGGCGTGCTCAACAGCCATCATCGCTTCTTCGCCTCGTACACGGCGCCGGTCGCATGGAACCTCGCGATCATCGCCGCGCTCGTCTTCTACGGACCGCGCCGTTCGCAGGAGGCCTTGGCGATCGAGCTTGCGTGGAGCGCGGTCGTTGGCGCGTTCCTGCAGATCGCGGTGCAGGCGCCGCAGACGCTGCGGCTGGTCGGCCGCCTCCGACTCGATTTCGCGCGCACGCGCATGGCCTTGGGCACGGTCTTTCGCAACCTCACCCCGGTCGTCGCCGGACGCGGCGCGAGCCAGATTTCCGGCTACGTCGACAACCTGCTCGCGAGCCTGTTGCCGACCGGCGCGGTCTCGGCGCTCAGCTACGCGAGCATCCTCTACCTGCTGCCGATAAGCCTGTTCGGGATGTCGGTCGCGGCGGCCGAGTTACCGAGCATGTCGCGCGCGGCCGGCACCTTCGAGGAGGTGTCGCAGCTCTTGCGGATGCGCCTGGACGCGGGCTTGCGGCAGATCGCGTTTTTGGTCGTGCCGTCGGCGGCGGCGTTTCTGTTTCTCGGCGACGTGGTCTCGGCGCTGATCTTTCAGTCCGGCAGCTTCACCCATCGCGACGCGATCTACGTATGGGCGGTGTTGGCCGGGTCCGCGGTGGGGATGCTGGCAGCCACGATGGGCCGGTTGTACAACTCGGCCTTCTACGCGTTGGAGGATACGCGCACGCCGCTTAAGTTCGCGCTGATCCGCTTCACCCTCACGCTGACGTTGGGATATCTGTGCGCCATTCCACTGCCGCCGGCGTTGGGAATCGCCCAGCGATGGGGCGCGGCGGGCCTGACCGCGTCAGCCGGAGTCGCCGCCTGGGTCGAATTCGCACTGTTGCGATGGAAACTCAATTCGAAAATCGGCCACACCGGATTGGGACGCGGGCTCGTGGCGCAGCTGTGGGCGATCGCGCTGGTGGCGAGCGCGGCCGGATGGGCGGTGAAGCTTGGGATGGGGCATGCCGGTCCGCGCCTGATGGCGCTCGCGGTGCTGCCCGCGTTCGGCGCGGTCTATCTCGGAATCGCGTGGTGGATGCGGCTACCGGAGCTTGAGCGCGCGGCCAACTACCTTGCCAGGCGGCTTGGCCTGCGCTCCCTTAAGCGCTAACTCGGCGCTGGCGCCGCGTTCCTTGGTGGCGCGCAGGCGCTCGATCGTCAGCGTCGTGCCGTAGCCGGGCAGCAGCGGCGCGAGCGCGACCCGGCCGCCGTAAGACTCCACGAAAATCTGGCCGTCGACGATTTTGTCACGCCAGTCCTCGCCCTTCACCAGCACGTCGGGGCGCACGGCGCGTACGATACGCTCGGCGCGCGTCTCGTCGAACACCACCACATAGTCCACCGCCTCGAGCGCGGCCAGAATCAGCGCGCGCTCGACCGCCGGATAGACCGGGCGATCATCACCCTTGATCAGCCGCACGCTGCGATCACTATTGACTCCCACCACCAGCGTGTCGCCCTGCGCGCGCGCGAACGAGAGCATCTCGACATGCCCCGCGTGCAGCAGATCGAAGCATCCGTTGGTGAACACCACGCGCCGGCCCGTGCCGCGATGGCGGTCAAGCGCCGGACGCAATTCCTCGACCGCGACGATCTTGCGCTGCGCGCTTTCGGGTCCCGGGCTGAGTGCCCGTGCGAGGTCCTCGCGCGAGATTATCTCGGTGCCAAGCCGGCTGACCTCGATCCCCGCGGCGAGATTCGCCAGCCCCGCCGCCGAGGCGAAACTCAGTCCGGCGATCGCAAACAGGCCGAACACCGCCAGCACCACATCGCCCGCGCCGGTCACGTCGTAGACCGCGCGCGGCGTGGTCGCGATGTAAGTATGCGGGCCGCCGCGCTCGCTCAAGTACATCCCTTCGCGGTCGAGCGTGATGAGGCAGGCGTCGAGCTTGAGCCGGCGCATCAGTTCGTCCGCCGCGCGCATCCACGCCGCCCGGTCGACCAGGCGCGTGCCGGTGGCGAGCTCGGTCTCGTAACGATTGGGCGTGAGCGCGGTCGCGCCGCTATAGATCGAGAAATCCTCGCTAAGCCGCGGATCGACGATAACCGGAATCTTGCGGCGGCGCGCGCCATCGATAAGCGCGCGCAGAAGCCCCGGCGTGAGCAGGCCCTTGTTGATGTCCGAGATAAGCACGCCGTCGACGCGCTCCAGTTCGCGCTCGACATGGCGCGTGAGCGCGCGCTCCTTGGCCGGGCTGAGCGAGTGCGGGGCTTCCCGATCGACGCGCAGCAGTTGCTGGGTGGCGCGGTTGGCCGATTGCACCGACCCCAGCATCCGCTCCTTGACGATCGTCGGGCGATCGGGGTCGACCAGCACGGAGCGCGTATCGATACCGAGGTCGCCGAACATCTCGCGCAGCAATTCGCCGTTGCGATCGGCGCCGACCACGCTGAGCGCGCTCACCCGCGCTCCCAGCGCGCGCAGATTTGCCATCACGAAGCCCGCGTTGCCGGGGCGCTCCTCGATCCGGTTGACTTGCAGGATCGGAATCGGCGCCTCGGGCGAGACGCGCGAGACGTCGCCCATGATGTAGCGGTCGAGGATCACTTCGCCGGCAACGAGCACGCGCAGCGGCTTGAGCGACGGAAGCTCGACCCGCCCGCTGCCGGCGCCATCGGCGGCGCGCGGCGCTTTGGCACTGCGGCGGTTGACGATTCGTCCGCTGATACGTTGCGTGTGCTTCATGATGTCGTCCGCGATCTCAACATGATGCGGGATGATACCCACTTGCGCGCCGTCGGTTAAGGCAGCTGAGCGTTAGCTCCACACCCGATGCGCGACGTCGGCCACCAGCCGTAGCTTTTTTTCCTGAGTCGCCTCTGCGATCGGATTGCCCGCGAGCACCGAAGCGAAGCCGCACTGCGTGGAGAGCGCCATCTGTTCGCGCGGAAAATGGCGCGCCGCTTCCTCGATACGCGCGATCAGCATATCGGGCGGCTCGAGCGCATCGCTCTTGGTCGACACCAGCCCCAGCACCACGCGCTTGTCGCGCAGGAGGTCGGCGAGCGGCTCGAACGAGCCTGCGCGCGGACTGTCGTATTCGAGCAGGAAAATGTCGTAGCGCGTGGCGCGCGCGAAGACTTCCTTCGAGATCGCTTCGTAACCGCCAGTGCTCAGCCAATGGCCGGCGTTGTTGCCGCGGCACAGATGCAACCCGAACGTGACGCCGGACGCATCCGCGAGCGCGTTGAGCATCTCGACGCCCTCGCCCAGCATCCGCGCGGTCGAGATGCCATGCGCCTCGAAGAGGCGCTCGCGCGTTGACGGATCGACCAGCGTAGCCAGTTCCGGCGCGTCGATCTGGATATATTCGCATCCGAGGCTCGCCAGGTCGGCGACTTCGGCGCGCAGGATATCGACGGCGTCGGCGAAGAGCGCGAACGGATCGGCATAAGCCGGCGCCGAATGTTCCGGCGACCAGCGCATCGCGAGCATCAACGGACTCGGCAGCGTCGCCTTCAGCGGAAGCGTCGCGCGGGCGCGTGCGTAAATGAATTCCTCGGCCGCGAGCGAGCGCCGCCGGCGGAGCTTGCCGGTCACCGTGAGCGGCACCGCCAGGCTGGTTTCGCCGCTCGTACCGCCGCCGCCACCCTGCCATCGCCGGGTGTCGAACGCGACTGCCTCGAAACCTTCGACGTAGTCGGTCAGCGGCGCGACGAAGCCCGAGCGGCGCATCTCGCCGTCGCTCACGACGTCGACGGCGCATCGCTCCTGCAGCGCGATCGCTTCGTCGACCGCACGGTCCTCGACCCGCTTGAATTGGGCGGTCGAAATGCGGTCGGCGGCAAAGTCGGTCCGCGCCTGCTTTAGCCATGCGGGCCGCAGGATCGATCCGATCACTTCGGCGCGATAGATCGTCGTCATGATCAGCGAATCGCGTAGCCGCCGTCGACGAAGATGGTCGCGCCGGTTACGAAGTCGGAGGCGTGCGAGGCTAGAAACACTGCCGCGCCCGCGCATTCCTTAGGCGTGCCGAAACGGCCGGCCGGCGTGCGCTTGATGATGTCGTCGTAGAACGGGCGCCCTTTGATCGGCGCGGTCATCTCGCTCTCGATCCATCCCGGCACGATCGCGTTGACCTGGATGTTATGCGCCGCCAGCTCGACCGCCATCGATTTGGTCAGTTGGATGAGCCCGCCCTTGGAGGCGGCGTACGACGGCGCGATCGGATTCCCGAAGCGTGAGTACTCGCTGGCGATGTTGATGATCTTGCCGTGCTTGCGCGGAGCCATCGAGCGCGCCGCGATCTGCGAGAGCAGGAAGCCCGAGTTGAGGTTGGTTTCGATTACGCGGTCCCAGGTCGCGGCGTCAACCTTGAGCACTCCGCCGGGAAGCGCGATACCCGCGTTATTGACGAGGATATCGACTGGGCCGAGCTTGCGCTCGACCTCCGCCATAGCGGGTGCGAGTGCGTCGCGGTCGGTCACGTCGAGCTTGAGCGCGATCGACGCGGAGTTGAGCGCTCGCAGCTCGCCGAGCACCGCCTCGTTCTTCTTCTCGTTGCGCGCGAGCACCGCGACTGCCGCGCCGGCCTCCGCCAGCCCGAGCGCGATCCCGCGGCCGATTCCGCCGTTGCCGCCGGTGACCACCGCGACGCGGCCGTCAAGGTTGAACATCTCAGGCGCCGCCATAACCGCATCTCCCGGGGCCGTTCGCGCGCTTGCCGCGCGGGCCCGCGTCAGCGAATCGAGAACCCGCCGTCGATCAGCAAATCCGCGCCGGTCATGTTGTCGGAGGCAGAAGAGGCCAGGAACACCACCGCGCCCTTGAGTTCCTCGGCCTCGGCGAAGCGCCCGCGCGGCGTGCGCTGAATCATTTCCTTGAGCAGCCACTCGTACTCGGGGCCGGTGCGGAGCCATTCGGTCATCTCGGTCGAGACCCATCCGGGCGCCAGCGCGTTGACCTGGATATTGTGCGGCCCAAGTTCGATCGCGAGCGAACGCGTGAGCTGCGCAAGCCCGCCCTTGGTGACCGCGTAGGACGGAAAGACTCCGCTGCCGAATGCCGAGGCCAGGCTGGTGACGTTGATAATCTTGCCGCCTTTGCCGCGCTTGATCATCGATTGCGCGGCGTACTTGCAAAACAGGAACGCGGCATTGAGGTTGACCGCAAGCACGCCGTCCCAGTCCTCCTCCGAGGTCTCGACCACGCTGGTGAGCGTCGCGTAGGCGGCGTTGTTGACCATGATATCGACCGGCCCAAGCTTGCGTTCGACTTCGTCGAAGGCGGGCCTGAGCTCGCGGCGCTGTTTGAGGTCGACCCTGAGCGCGATTGCGGGGACGCCGAGCGAGAGCAGTTCCTTGAGTGTGGCCTGGTTCTTTTCCTCGTCGCGGGCGAGGATTGCGACCGCCGCTCCGCCCTCGGCCAGACCCAACGCGAGTCCCCGTCCGATCCCGCGATTCCCGCCGGTGACGATCGACACCTTGCCGCTCAGATCGAACATCTTCTCGAACATCCTGGCAGACGCCCTGGCCATCAGGTGACCCTCCTGTCGCAAACGTCTTGTATGGTGCGTGCCGACGACGGCTGCCGGCGCGCCGCGCGCGAACGGTCTTCCGTCGTAGGACGTTGCTCGCGCCCGTCGGACGTTGCTTATGCCCGTCGGACGCTGCGTGCGTCCGTTGGACGTGGCCGCCGCGGGCTCCTATATTGGCCTGTCGGAGTTGGCCAAGTCGAGCGCCGCGGGGCGCGCGGTGCGGCGGCGCGAAATCAGCTGAGGGTTAGGTGAAAATCACGATGGGACTGAGAACACCGGAGCAGTACAAGGAATCGTTGCGCGACGGGCGGGCGGTTTATTTGCGCGGCGAAAAAGTCGCCGACGTCACCAAGGATCCCGTGATCGGGATCGCGGTCGAGCACGCCTGTATCGACTACCGGATGGCCGAAGATCCGAAGTACCGCGGCCTCGCCGTGATGCGCGATGGCGGCGGCGAGTACAGCCGCTACTTTCATCTGCCGCGCAACTCCGACGATCTGCTCAAGCGCAGCGAGCTTATCGCGGCCTCGACCCGCGAGGGCGCGACGCTGGTCGTGCTGATCAAGGAGATCGGCACCGACGCGCTTTACGCGCTCCACATCCTGGGCGAGCGGATGGCGGCCGCGGGCAAGCCCGAGTACCGCGAGCGCGTCGCGAAGTACCATCGCTATTGCCGTGACAACGACCTCGCGATCGCGGTGGCGCAGACCGACGTCAAGGGCGACCGCTCGCTCGGACCCACCGCGCAGGACCATCCTGACTATTACGTGCGCGTGGTCGAGGAGCGCCCCGACGGGATCGTGGTGCGCGGCGCCAAGGTCCATACCTCCGTCTCGACCAACACCAACGAGGTTATCGTGCTGCCGACGCGCGCGATGCGCGCCGAGGACAAGGCCTACGCGGTCGCCTTTGCGCTGCCGATCAACACGCCCGGCCTGAAGCTCATCGCGAGCCCGCACGGCTCGAGCCCCAAGAACCAGTTCGAGCATCCGCTGAGCGCGGGGCACAAGATGATGGAGACGCTGACGGTGTTCGACGACGTCTTCGTGCCCAAGGAGCGCGTGTTCCTAAACGGCGAGATCGATTTCGCGGGACTGCTGGCGCTGACCTTCGTGCGCTACCATCGCTTCACCGCGGTCTCGTACAAGCTGCCGCTGCTCGAACTGATGGCGGGCGCGGGCTACGCGATCGCCGAGGCCAACGGCGTGCTCCGGGCGGCCCACGTGCGCGACAAGCTGACCCATCTGGCCGCCTATCACGCGACCGTGCGCGGGCTGATCGAGCATGCCGCGGCCGCGTGCACTATCGAGGACGGCCTCGCGGTGCCCAACACGCTGCTCACCAACGTCGCCAAGTATCACTTCGCGCACAACTACCATCAGGCGGTGCAGATCGTGCAGGACCTCGCGGGCGGACTGCTGGTGACGGCGCCAGCGGCCGAGGACCTGACCAGCGAGGCGACGCGCGCGTACGTGATGAAGTACATGGGCGGCGCCAAGGGCTTCGACGCCGAGAAGCGGCTTAGGCTGCTCAATCTGATCGGCGACCTGACGGCGTCGGACTTCGGCGGCTACCAGGAGGTGCTGGCAGTGCATGCCGAGGGCGGCTTCGAGGCGGAGAAGCTGCAGGCCTACCGCGAGTACGATTTCAAAACCGTGGCGTCCTATGCGCGCAAACTAGCGGGGGTGTGAACGGAGGCGTCGATCCGCGATCAGAAAAACTTGATCACGCTGCGCGAGACCTCGCCCTTTTGCAGCAGATCGTAGGCCTCGTTCACGCCTTCGAGCGGAAAGGTGCGCGAGACTAGTTCGTCGATTTTGATTTTCTTGTCCATGTACAGGTCGATCAGCAGCGGCATGTCGACGCGCGGCCGGGTCGAGCCGTAAAACGAACCGACCAGCCGCTTTTCCATCATTGTAAAGACGTTGGGGTTGAGCGTGATGCGCGCGGTCTCGGGTGAGACTCCAACGATGGTGCAGGTGCCGCCGCGTCCGGTCATCCGAAACGCCAGTTCAATAGTCTTGGCCGTGCTGATTACCTCGAAGGCGTAGTCCACACCGCGCCCGTGCGTCAGCGTCATCACGGCCTTATAGGCGTCGTCCTGCGAAGGATTGACCACGTGCGTCGCACCGAACACTTTTGCCAGCGCGAGCTTGTTCGGCAGCAGGTCGATCGCGATGATGTCGTGCGCTCCCGCCAGCGCCGCGCCCTGGATCACGTTGAGTCCCACGCCGCCGCATCCGATTACCGCGACGCTCGCGCCCGGCCGCACCTTGGCCGTGTTGATCGCCGCGCCGATCCCGGTCATCGTGCCGCAACCGACGAAGCAGGCGCGATCGAGCGGGACGTCGTCGCGAATTTTGATCGCGCAACTCTCCGGCACCACCGCCTCCTCGGCAAAGGTCGACGCGAAGGCGAAATGAAAAATCTCGGTGCCGTTTTTGCTGAGGCGCGTGGTGCCGTCGAGCAGCGTGCCGAGCCCCTTGGGCCGCGTCTCGCACAGATGCACCTGTCCCAGGGTGCAGTAGCGGCAGTGGCCGCACACCGGTGAAAAAGTCAGCACCACGTGGTCGCCCTCTTTCACCGAGGCGACGCCCGCGCCGACCTCCGCCACGATTCCCGCCCCCTCATGGCCCAACACCACCGGCATCGGCATCCGCATGTCGCCGGTCATGACGTGGAGGTCGCTATGGCAGGCGCCGTTGGCGGCGACCTTAACCCGCACTTCTCCGGCCTTCGGCGGAGCGAGCTTTAGGTCTTCGATGACCAGGGGTTTGCGCGCTTCATATAACACGGCCGCCTTCATGCGTGCTTCCTCCAGGGCTGATCGTTGCTCGTGAGCGGACCCGCGTAACTTAGAGGGCAGGCCGCGCGGGTGTCAAATCAAGCCGGATCCGCGTCAATTCCGGCGCGTTTCGTCAGGACGGGAAGGGGCCGGTCATGTTACCAAAGCGAAGGGCGTATTCGGCGACAACCATTGCAGAGTTGCAACACGGCTGTCGCCGGATCGGCAGAGCGGCGGCTAAAACTGTTGATAACTGTTCGGGTTTCGACTCGTAACCCACTGGCACATTGGTTGCTGTCTGTTTGACACGCTTGCTTTATCGATGGTCATCCATCGTCCAATCCAATGAGCTACAACGCATTAACCTCCGATCTTCCCCCGGCGGTGCAAATGTTCTCTGACATTGGCCTCGCCGGGGGCACCCGCCTTCCAAGCTCATTGCCGTCAATGCCCACGACACGATGAACCAGTCGACTGCCACTCTGCGACTTGCCACCCAGCGGCCGCTTTTTCCTGTGCGGTCCCAGCAGAAATGCCGATCATGCGGACATCGAGTGGGTGAGCACGTCGGCTTCCCCGATGCGGCGCTCGCCGAGCAGCTAAGCCTTATCCACGGCGGCTGCCTCGATTGCGAAAGCTGCGGCGACGAATAGCCCCGTCAAAGTTATTGCGCCATATAGGCGCCGTCGATCGGCATCGGTACGCCGGTGACGAACGACGACGCGTCCGTGGATAGCCACAGCACGGCCTCGGCTATTTCTTCTGGCCTTCCGAGCCGGTTGATCGGATGCGTCTGGATGACGGCCTTTTCATCGAAGCTGCCGCGATCCATAACGCGCGCGACCATCGGCGTGCGGATGAATCCCGGGCAAACGGCGTTTACCCTGATGCCCTTGCTCGAGAACTCCAGGGCCGCGGCCTTGGTCAATCCGGCGACGCCATGCTTGGCCGCGGTGTAGGCGGACGTGTTGGCAATCCCGGCCAGGCCGCAAATGGATGAGGTGTTGACGATCGTGCCCCCGCCGTTCTTGAGCATCTCCGGGATTTCATACTTCATGCAGTAAAATACGCCGCTCAGATTTATCGAGATTACGCGCTGCCAATTCTCCAGTGTGCATTCCGGTGTGGGCGCGAACTCGCCCTCGATTCCGGCGTTGTTGAACGCGCAGTCGAGTCTGCCGTAGGTCGCGACGGTCTTGGCCACGAGCGCCTCGACCTCCTTCGGATTCGCGACGTCGGCGCCGTGGAATATCCCGTCGCCTCCGGCCTCCTTGATCGCGCGCAAGGTGCGCTCGCCGCCCTCAACGTTGTAGTCGGCGATCACCACCCGCGCGCCTTCGGCCGCGAAAAGCATCGCGGTCGCGCGTCCGATACCCGACCCACCACCGGTAATCAGCGCCACTTTGCCCTTTACCCGATCGGCCATAACAATCCTCCCTGGCGATTCAGTCTCGCGTGTCGCGACTTGCGGAGCACACCAGATTTACGGCATCAGCTATCACGCTGTGCGCAAGGCTGTAAAGTTCGCGCGGCAGTCGCTCAAAAGCCGCTCCGCAGGCGGCAAGGCTTGCGTCGTGGTCTCGTCGGGCGTAGCGTGATCTTACTGAATCTTACCGGCTAAAGAGTCATCTATGGAGAAAACCCGGCTTTCATCGAAAGGGCAGGTGATCCTGCCAAAGTCCGTCCGCGACGCCCATCGCTGGCTGTCGGGTACGGAGTTCATCGTCGAGGACACGGCGGACGGCGTCCTGCTGCGGCCGGCCAAGGCTCTCCCACCAACGCGGCTCGAAGATGTCGTCGGATGCCTCCGCTATACGGGCAAGCCCAAGACCCTCGGCCAGATGGAAGCGGCAATTCGGTCCGAGGTAAAAGCCCGGCGTGGTCGCGGTCGATACTAACGTCCTGGTTCGGCTGCTGACTGGTGACGAACCAGCCCAGACTACGCGCGCACGTGCAATCTTCGAGCGCGAGACGGTCCTGCTTGCGAAAACGGTCATCCTCGAAACCGAATGGGTTCTGCGCCGGCTCTACCGCTTCGGCTCGGCCCGTATTGCTGATGCCTTTCTTGCTTTGATCGCGCTGCCCGATCTCGTATGCGAGGATATGGGTGCGATGGCGGACGCGATTCAATGGATGCGTGGCGGTATGGACTTAGCCGACGCCTTACATCTCGCGTCGGCACGTCCTGCAGGAC
>WNFC01021961.1_pt1 | contig 11342 bp, 6 predicted proteins | sample 5400541 | NCBI WGS metagenome assembly WNFC01 (sample SAMN13153342, study PRJNA577476) | soil metagenome | isolation source: 120 cm saprolite under Douglas fir tree site 2 hole 2 replicate 1 | place: USA:California | collected 2015-04-18
AAATCGAATTCCTCCACGCGATTGCCGCGTACGACGACCACGCGAGTTTCCTCCGGGTGCGTCGCGTCGATGAGCATCTTGTTGGCCATTGATCGATCTTTCTGGGGCGGGCCGTCTTGACCGGGACCGGTGCCGCGATCATCGCGGCACCTGGCGCCACGTGCGGCGCGCCCAAACGAGGTTGGAACGGATGGTCGAAGCCGTCTCGGCCGCAGCAAGGACGGGCAAGTGCCGCCATGCCGCGCGAGCGGGCGAAATCAAGCCGCAAGAGGGACGTATCCTGGAGGGACGTATCCTGGCGGTGCGACGAGCATGCGTGCGCGAAGTCGGAGAAACGAATATTGCGCAAAGCCCGTTCTGGTGCGCCCCGGCGAAGCGAATTCGTATCTCGCGCCTCGAGCATGTCTTCGACCTGTAGCGGGCGGCAGCTTGCGGCCACCGCCAGTTCTCGACGCTGGCGGCCGGGCGCCCCGGCGCCGGCACGTGGCTCAACCGTGGCCACGCGCGTTCCGGCTGTCCCTGGAAGGGGCACCGACCGGCGCTCCCGCGCTCTCGACCAAAGCGTCACATGCAGGGAGCTTGCCGCCAGCGGCTTTCCGGAATGCGCCGGAAGCGGGCCCTGGCGAGTCGATGCCCAAACGTGGCAAAACCGGACTAGGATCAACCGTCAGCGCGCCCTTCTTACGGCCCCTGTTCCGCATTGGCAAGCTAAGGCTCCCCGCCCGGGCGGTAACGGGTTCCTCGATGCAGGACGAGCACCTCCTTGGCCGACGGTGGAAAACCCGAAACGTCACGCAACGGCCACACTGTGCCGGATCGTAGGGCCTGCTTAAGCGGCGATTAACTATGGCTGCCTATTGGAGTAACTAGTGCGCGGAGGTGAAGCAACCGTGCGGTCCATCGGGAAAGGCTCGGCACTCGGCCTGCTCTGCGGACTGCTCGTTGCCGGATTCGGCGCGGCTACGGCCTGCACGGCATTGGCGGCAGACCTTCCGGTCGCCACCGATGCGAGGCTCGGGGGCGACGAGGCTCGCACCCGCTTCGTGCTCGACCTGACCAAGCGGGTCGAGGTCTCGGCCTTTACGCTGGCCGACCCCTATCGGGTCGTGCTCGACCTGCCCCAGGTGATGTTTCAGCTGCCGGCCAAGGTCGGCGAGACCGGACGGGGTCTCGTCAAGGCTTTCCGCTTCGGTCTGGTCATGCCGGGCGGATCCCGCGTTGTGCTCGACGCGACGGCCCCGGTCCGCGTCGAAAAGGCGTTCGTGATCGATCCGGTGGACAGCCAGCCGGCCCGCCTCGTCCTCGATCTGGTTGCAATCGATCGCGACGGCTTTTTGCGCAATATCGCGCTCGAGAACCGGCCCGGACGTTCCCAGCCACCGGCAAAAATCGACCGTGACGCCAAGGACGCCGATCCGCGGCCGCTCATCGTGCTCGATCCGGGCCACGGCGGTCTCGACAGCGGCACCATCGCGCCGACCGGGGATACCGAAAAAGCCATCGTGCTGGAGTTCGCCCAGCAGCTTCGGGACAAGCTGGAGAAATCCGGCAAATATCGGGTGGCAATGACGCGTACCGACGACCGCTTCGTGCCGCTGGCGGATCGCGTGCAGCTGGCGAGGTCGCGACAGGCCGCGCTGTTTCTCTCCATCCATGCCGATGCGCTGCCGCATCGGGATTCCGAAGCGCGGGGCGCCAGCATCTACACGCTCTCCGAGACCGCCTCGGACGCCGAAGCCGCCCGGCTCGCCGAGGCGGAAAACCGCGCCGATGTCATCGCCGGCGTCGACTTGAGCGCCGAGCCGAACGACGTCGCCGATATCCTGATCGACTTGGCGCAACGCGAAACCAAGGCGTTCTCCGCCAACTTTGCCCACGCGCTCGCCAAGGAGCTGAAGGCGACCTCGCGGCTGCACAAGCATCCGCTGAAATCCGCCGGGTTCCGCGTGCTCAAGGCGCCCGACGTTCCCTCGGCGCTGATCGAGCTCGGTTACGTGTCCAGCAGCCAGGATCTCAAGTACCTGTTGTCGGATGCCTGGCGGTCGCGGGCCACCGATTCGATCGCCCAGGCGATCACCACGTTCTTCGCCACCCGGCTTGCGGGATCCGGTCCGGCGGGGGGATCGAATTAGGGTGACGGTCCAGCCTCAGTTTGACCACAAAACGGCGCGACGAAACGCCGGGCTCGACGCGTTGCATTGTCCGAGACGATCAAGCCCCGCGTTGCGAGGCACCGTGTATACTCGGCGTCGAGTCTTGAAAGAACGGCTGCGATGGACCTGATTCGCGTTGCGGCGGGACGGCGGCGATGAGGCTTCTGGTGCGCTTCTTCGGATTCCTGTTCGCCGCGGGAACTGTCGTGTTCCTCGTCGGCATTGCCGCGGCGGCCGGCCTGTTCTGGCATTTCTCCAAGGACCTCCCGGATTACTCGCAGCTGCAGGATTACGAGCCGCCGGTCATGACCCGGATCCATGCGAGCGACGGCGCCTTGCTGGCCGAATACGCCCGCGAGCGGCGGCTCTACCTGCCGATCCAAGCGGTGCCCAAGCTGGTGACGAACGCGTTCGTGGCTGCCGAGGACAAGAATTTCTACGAGCATGGCGGGCTGGATTTCGGCGGTATCATCCGCGCCGGCTGGGTCTACATCCAGAACTACGGCAGCAACCGCCGGCCCCAGGGCGCCTCGACCATCACCCAGCAGGTCGCCAAGAATTTCCTGCTGTCGAACGAGGTCTCCCTCAATCGCAAGATCAAGGAGATCCTGCTCGCGTTGCGGATCGAGCGGGCCTATTCCAAGGACAGGATCCTCGAGCTTTACCTCAACGAGATCTATCTCGGGCTCGGCGCCTATGGGATCGCCGCCGCCTCGCTGCTGTATTTCGACAAGTCCGTGCATGAGCTGACGGTCGCGGAGGCGGCGTATCTTGCCGGGCTGCCCAAGGGGCCGAACAATTACAATCCGTTCCGCCAGCGCGACCGCGCCGTCGAGCGGCGCAACTACGTCATCGACCGCATGGTCGAGGACCAATACATCACGCCGCAGGAAGGCGAGAAGGCCAAGAAGGAGCCGCTGAACGTTACGCCGCATCCGACCGGCGCTCACATGTTCGCGGCGGAATATTTCGCCGAGGAAGTCCGCCGGGAGATCTACGAGCGATACGGCGAGAAGAAGCTCTACGAAGGCGGCCTCTCGATCCGGACCACGCTCGATCCGAAATTCCAGGTGATGGCCCGCAAGGCGTTGACCGACGGTCTCGTGCGCTTCGACGAGGCGCAAGGCTGGCGCGGGCCGCTGGCCAAGATCGATATCGGCGGCGATTGGGGCGCCAAGCTCGCGGAGATCAAGTCGCTCGCCGATGTCGCCCCTTGGCGGCTCGCCGTGGTGCTGGAGACGTCCGACCAGGCGGCGCGCATCGGCTTGCAGCCGTTGCGGGATCCTGCCGGCACGGTCTCCCGGGAGCGCCAAGTCGGAATTTTCGCCCTCGACGGCGTGAAATGGGCAAAGTCGGCTTCCGAGCGTTCCAAGGGGGGTCCGAAGGTCAGCCAAATCCTCCAGCCGGGAGACGTGGTCTACGCCGAGCCGATCGGCAAGGATTCCGGCCAATACCGCCTGCGGCAAGTTCCCGAGGTGAGCGGCGCCATGGTGGCCATGGACCCGTGGACCGGACGCGTGCTCGCGCTGGTCGGCGGCTTCTCTTACGACCAGAGCCAGTTCAACCGTGCCACCCAGGCACTGCGCCAGCCCGGCTCGGCGTTCAAGCCGTTCGTCTACGCCGCCGCGCTCGACAACGGCTATACGCCCTCCACCGTGGTGCTGGACGCGCCGATCGAGATCGATCAAGGCCCGGGCATGGCCGCATGGCGTCCGGAGAACTACGAGGGCAAGTACTACGGTCCGCAGACGCTGCGGTTCGGGCTGGAGCATTCCCGCAACGTCATGACGGTGCGGCTCGCCCAGGACGTCGGCATGCCGCTGGTTGCGGAATACGCCAAGCGCTTCGGGGTCTACGACGATCTGCCGCCCTATCTGTCGTTCGCGCTGGGCGCGGGCGAGACGACGGTGCTGCGCATGACGGCGGCCTATTCCATGTTCGCCAACGGCGGCAAGCGCATCAAGCCGACCCTCATCGATCGCATCCAGGATCGCTACGGCCACACCATCTATCGCCACGACGAGCGCGAATGCCGCGGCTGCGATGCCGATCAATGGAAGAAGCAACCGGAGCCCATTCTGGTCGACCGGCGCGAGCAGGTACTCGATCCGATGACCGCCTTCCAGGTCACCTGGATGCTCAAGGGCGTGGTCGAGCGTGGCACCGCGACGGTGGTCCAGGAGGTCGGGAAGCCGGTTGCCGGCAAGACCGGCACCACCAATGACGAGAAGGATGCGTGGTTCATCGGCTACACCCCGGACCTGACCGTCGGCGTGTACATCGGCTATGACAAGCCGCGGCATCTCGCGCGCGGCGCGACGGGCGGTCATCTTGCCGCGCCCATCGTCAAGGACTTCCTGAAGGTGGCGCTGATCGACAAGCCGGGCGTGGATTTCTCGCCGCCGGCCGGCATCAAGCTGATCCGCATCGATCCGAAGACCGGGCTGCGCCCCGGCCCCGGCGGGAGCGGAAAAGTCATCATCGAGGCGTTCAAGCCGGGCACCGCTCCGCCGGACAGCTATTCCATCGTCGGCTTCACCGATGCCGATGGCCGGCCGATCCGCTCCGACTATCCGGGCGGGGTGTCGCCGGAATCCGACCGGGCGATCCGCTCCGGAACCGGCGGGCTTTACTGAGCCATCGACATTGCCTTGCGCCGGTCCGGTCGCTACATGCGGCCCGATAGTTTCGCCGGCGCATCGTCCGGCAAATTCCCGAGAACTTCGACCATGCGCGCAGAAGTGCAAGCCACAACCGAGGCCATCAAGCAGTCCGTCGGGCTGCTGAGGAGGCATCTTTGACTTCGACAGATCCAAAGCCCGGCTCGCCGAGCTCAACCGGCAGGCCGAGGACCCCGATCTGTGGAAGGACCAGGACCGCGCCCAAAAGGTGATGCAGGAGCGCACCGTGCTCGAGGAAAGCTTAGGCGCGATCTCGCGCATCGAGCAGGAACTCGAGGACCACCTGACCATGATCGAGCTCGGCGAGGCCGAGCACGACGCCAGGGTGGTGGCGGAGGCCGAAGCGGCGCTCAACGCGTTGAAGGCGCAAGCCGAGCGCCGGCAGGCCGAGGCGCTGTTGTCCGGCGAGGCGGATGCCAACGACAGCTTCCTCGAGGTCCACGCCGGCGCGGGGGGAACCGAGAGCCAGGACTGGGCCCTGATGTTGTTGCGCATGTATACGCGCTGGGCCGAGCAGCATCGCTACAAGGTCGAATATCTCGAGGAGACGCCGGGCGAGGAGGCAGGGCTGAAATCCGCGACCGTGCGCATCAAGGGCCGCAACGCTTATGGCTGGCTCAAGACCGAAGGCGGCGTGCACCGGCTGGTGCGCATTTCGCCCTTCGACGCCAATGCGCGGCGGCATACCTCGTTCGCGAGCGTGAACGTCTATCCGGTGGTCGACGACCGCATCGTGGTCGACATCAAGGAATCCGATGTGCGGATCGACACCATGCGGGCCGGAGGCGCGGGCGGCCAGCACGTCAACAAGACCGAATCCGCCATCCGCCTGACCCACATTCCGAGCAATATCGTCGTGGTGTGCCAGAACGACCGCTCCCAGCACCGCAACCGCGCCCAGGCCTGGCAGATGCTGCGCGCGCGGCTCTATGAGCTCGAGCTCAAGCGACGCGAAGCGAAGGCGGCGGCCGAGCAGGCGGCCAAGACCGACATCGGCTGGGGCCACCAGATCCGTTCCTACGTGCTGCAGCCCTACCAGATGGTCAAGGACCTGCGCACCGGCGTGACCTCGCCCAATCCCATGAGCGTGCTCGACGGCAATCTCGACCAATTCATGGAGGCGGCGCTGGCGCAAAAGGCGTTCGGCGACGCGCCGGAAACGGTCGAGGACGTGGAGTAGGGTTGATTGCGCGGGGAATCGGCCCATCTGTCCCTGGCATCCAAAATTGCTCGGCGGGCCCGCAGCATTCACACCCGGGCTGGCCCTACCCGCGACCGCCGATCTATCATCGACCTGCCGTCTCCTGGAAATACCGTCGTCCCATGAACCTTGACTCCATCTTTCACCCTGCCGTTGCCGCGTGGTTTGCCCAGAGCTTCGCGGCGCCCACGGCCGCGCAGGCGCAGGCGTGGCCGGCCATCCACGCCGGCCGGCACGTGCTGGTCGCCGCGCCGACCGGATCCGGCAAGACGCTCGCCGCGTTTCTGGCCGCGATCGACGGGCTGGTGCGGCAAGGCCTGGAGGGCCCGCTCGCCGACGAGACGCAGGTCGTCTACGTCTCGCCCCTCAAAGCGCTGTCGAACGACATTCGGCGCAACCTGGAAGCGCCGCTCGCCGGCATCCGCGACGCCTTGCGCGCCCAAAACCTGCCGGACGTCGAGATCCGAACCTGGGTGCGCACCGGCGACACGCCGGCTTCCGAGCGCGATCGCATGCGGCGCCGGCCGCCGCACATCGTCGTGACCACGCCGGAGTCGCTCTACATCCTGCTCGGCTCCGAATCCGGCCGGGCCATGCTGGCGACCACCCGCACGATCATCGTCGACGAGATCCACGCCATCGCGCCGAACAAGCGCGGCAGCCATCTGGCGCTTTCGCTCGAGCGCTTGGCGGCGCTGTGCGGCGATCGATTGCTGCGCATCGGCCTCTCCGCCACGCAAAAGCCGGTGGAAGCGGTGGCGCGCTTTCTGGTCGGGGCCGGACAGAATGGCGCGGCTCAGGCCGCCGACGCAGCCGCAAACGCCGAGTGCGCGATCATCGACGTCGGCCACCGGCGGGCCCGCGATCTCGCCCTGGAGATTCCCGATTCGCCGCTCGAAGCCGTGATGTCGGCCGAAGTCTGGGAGCAGGTATTTCGGCGCTTGGCCGAGCTGATCGAGGCGCACCGCACCACGCTGGTCTTCGTCAACACCCGCCGCATGGCCGAGCGGGTGACGCGGCAGCTTTCCGAGCGCATCGGCGAGCATCTCCTCGCCGCGCATCACGGCAGTCTCGCCAAGGAGCAGCGGCTCGCCGCCGAGCAGCGTCTCAAGCGCGGCGAGCTCAAAGCGCTGGTCGAACGGGTCGGCCGCTCCGGCCACGCGGTCGACGGCCTGCCCAAGGGGCGGCTGTTTCCGCTCTCGCGCGACGATCTCGTCGAATCCGCGGCGCTCATCGACAGCGTGCGCCGCGGCGAGCTCGATCGCTTGATCATTCCCGAAGCGCCGCTCGACGTGCTCGCCCAGCAGATCGTCGCCGAAGTCGCCGCGCGCGAATGGGAAGAGGAGGCGCTGTTTGCGCGCCTGCGCCGGGCCTGGCCCTATCGGGCGCTTGCGCGCGAGGATTTTTCCGCGGTGGTGGGCATGCTGGCCGAGGGCTTCTCCACCCGCCGCGGCCGGCGCGGCGCGCTGATCCATTACGACGCGGTCAATCACGTGCTGCGCGGCCGGCGCGGCGCACGGCTGACCGCGCTGACCTCCGGCGGCACCATCCCGGACAACGCCGATTATTCCGTGCTGCTCGAGCCCGAGGACCACATCATCGGCACCGTCAACGAGGATTTCGCGGTCGAGAGCCTGGCCGGCGACATTTTTCAGCTCGGCAACAAGTCCTACCGCATCCTGCGCGTCGAGCGCGGCATCGTCCGCGTCGAGGACGCGCACGGCATGGCGCCGACCATTCCGTTCTGGCTGGGCGAGGCGCCGGGCCGCAGCGACGAATTGTCTTTCGCGGTGTCGCGCCTGCGGGCCGAGATCGCCGCGCACTTCGGGACGGACCCGGCCGGAGAGAGCGCGCTGCGCTGGCTCGTCGAGCAGATCGGCATCGCCGAGCCCGCGGCCAAGCAATTGGTCGAATATCTGGCATCGGGGTTTGCCGCGCTCGGCTGCCTGCCGACCCAGGATACCTTGGTGCTGGAGCGCTTCTTCGACGAAGCCGGCGGCATGCAGCTGGTGGTCCACTCGCCCAACGGCAGCCGCATCAATCGCGCCTGGGGGCTGGCGCTGCGCAAGCGCTTTTGCCGCAAATTCAATTTCGAGCTTCAGGCCGCGGCGACCGAGGACAACATCGTGCTCTCGCTCACCACGGCGCACAGCTTCGAGCTTGCCGACGTGGCGCGCTACCTCAACTCGGCGAGCGTCAGGCCGTTGCTCATCCAGGCGATGCTCGATGCACCGATGTTCATCACGCGCTGGCGCTGGGTCGGCGGGGTATCGCTGGCGCTGCGGCGTTTCCGCGGCGGCCGCAAGGTCGCGCCGCAGCTCGCGCGCATGGCCGCCGAAGACCTGATCGGGACGGTGTTTCCCGATCAAATCGCCTGCGCCGAGAATCTGGTCGGCGAGCGCGAGGTGCCCGACCACCCATTGGTTCGGCAGACGATTTCCGACTGCTTGCACGAGGCAATGGATATCGAGGGCCTCGAACGATTGCTTGCGGATCTGGAGTCCGGTGCGATCCGTGTGATTGCCCGGGATCTGACCGAGCCTTCGCCGCTTGCCCACGAAGTGCTCTCGGCCCGGCCGTACGCGTATCTCGACGACGCGCCGCTCGAGGAGCGCCGGACCCAGGCGGTGATGAGCCGGCGCTGGCTTGCGCCGGAGACCGCATCCGACCTCGGCCGGCTCGATCCCGAGGCGATCGCGCGCGTCCGCGTCGAAGCCTGGCCCGACCCTGCCAATCCCGATGAACTGCATGATGCGCTGCTTTGGCTCTCATTCCTCACGGCGGAGGAAGTGCAGGCGGGCGGCTGGAGCGCAGGGCTGGAGGAACTCGCACGCCAAAGACGCGTGGCGCTTCTACACCTGCCGGGAGCAGCGTTGTGGATCGCGGCCGAGCGCTTGCCGCAGTTCCGGACGCTCTGGCCGCAAGCGAGGCTCGATTGCGCCGTGGTCGCGCCCGCTGCCTATGCCGAGCGCGATTGGTCGCGCGAGGACGCGCTGATCGAGATCGTGCGCGGGCGTTTGGAAGGGCAGGGGCCCGTGAGCGAAGCCGCGCTCGCGGCTCCGCTCGGCCTGGAGCCGAAGGACATCGCGGCGGCGCTCGCCTCGCTCCAGACCGAGGGTTTCGCGCTACGCGGACGCTTCAACCCGGAAGCGGCCGTCGATGAATGGTGCGAACGCGGGCTGCTCGCCCGGATTCACCATTATACGGTCAAGCGTCTTCGCGCCGAGATCGAGCCGGTCGCTCCGCGCGATTTCCTGCGCTTCCTGTTCGCCTGGCAGGGCGTCACGGCGGACGCACGCAGGGAAGGCCCCGAGTCGCTCGATGCCGTTGTCGCGCAGCTCGAAGGTTTTGCGGCGCCGGCCGGCGCCTGGGAGACCGAGATTCTGCCGGCTCGCCTGCGCGGCTACGAACCCGCGTGGCTCGACGATCGATGCTTGGCGGGACGCATCGCCTGGGCGCGGCCGGGACCTCGCAACGGACGGGCAAATGGCGCCGAGCGCCGGGCGGCGCCGGTGCGCACCACGCCGATCATGCTGCTTCCCCGCCGCAATGCGCCGCTGTGGGCATCGCTCTCCAGGGCGCAAGATGCCGCCCAGCCGGGTCCTCGGGCGCAAGCAATTGCCGAGCATATCCGGCACCATGGCGCGTCCTTCTTCGACGAGCTGGCGCAAGGCACCGGTTTGCTGCGTGCCCAAGTCGAGGAGGCGCTTGCCGAGCTGGTCGCGCTGGGGCTGGTGAATTCCGACAGTTTCGCCGGCTTGCGGGCACTGCTCGTGCCGTCTGAGCAGCGCAAGCCCGCTGCCGGCGCGCGTCGGCGCCGGCGCACGGTGTTGTTCGGCATCGAGGATGCGGGTCGATGGACCCTGGCTCCCCGCCTTGGGCAGGATGGTCCGCGCGGCGAGACCAACCCCGAGGCGATCGAGCACGCGGCGCGCACGCTGCTGCGGCGCTACGGAGTGGTGTTCTGGCGCTTGCTCGAGCGCGAAGCCGATTGGCTGCCGCCGTGGCGCGACTTGCTTCGCGTTTTTCGTAAGTTGGAGGCGCGGGGGGAAATTCGCGGCGGCCGTTTCGTGTCCGGCTTCTCCGGAGAGCAGTTTGCCCTGCCCGAAGCGGTCGGCATGCTGCGCGAGGTCCGGCGCGGCAAGGATTCCGGCGCCTGGATTTCGCTGTCCGGCGCCGATCCGCTCAACCTTGCGGGTATCCTCACGCCCGGGCCGAAGCTCGCCGCGCTCACCGGCAATCGCGTGCTATACCGCGACGGCGTGCCGGTCGCGCTGTTCGCAGGCGGCGAAGCACAGTTCCTGCAAACGCTGGACGCGGTGAGCGAATGGGAGGCGCACAAGGCGCTGCTGCGATCTGCGGATCGTTCCTCGATCCGCCCCGACGCCGATCAAGACGCTGCGGTGGATGCCGCCTGAACCCAGGGAGGAATTTTGGCATGTTGACGCTCTATTTCACGCCCGGCGCGTGCTCGATGGCCGCGCATATCGTTCTGGAGGAGAGCGGCGAGCGCTACGAGCCGCGGCCGGTCGATCTTGCCAAGGGCGAGCAGCGCTCCGAGGCCTATCTGAAAATCAACCCGCAGGGACGCGTGCCGGCGCTGCGCCTCGACGATGGCGAGCCTTTGGCCGAGAACACCGCGATTCTGCCGTATCTGGGCAAACGCTTCGGGCTGTGGCCGAACGATCTGGTCGCGGAGGCCAAGGCGCTCTCGCTGATCGGCTTCTTTGCGGGGAGCGTGCATCCGGCGCACGCCCATGTCGGCCGGCCCGAGCGCTATGCGGCCGATCCATCCGCCTTTCCGACGCTGAAAGAGACCGGCCTCAAGGCTTTCCACGGCTATCTGCAGCAGGTCGACCGCATGCTGGCGGGCCGGGAATGGTTTTCGGAAAAATATTCCGTGCTCGATCCGTACGGCTTCGTCTTCTACACCTGGGGGGTGCGCCGCGAGCTGCCGGTGCGGGAGCTCAAGAACTACACGGCGTTGAAGGACCGGATGCTCGAGCGCCCCGCGGTCCAGCGCGTGGTGGAGCAGGAGAAGATCAAGGTGTGATGCACCTCACGCGCGCTCGACCCGTGCGGCATAGCACCCGGCCGCGGCGAAATGCACGTGCAGGTAAGCGGCGCGAGGCTCGGCCAAAAGCCGCTCGATCGCCGCTTCGAGATCACGTCCGTCCACGAGCTCGCAACCGACCATCATCGCGTCGGCGTCGAACGCGCGCACCGCCAGCGAACGGATGCGCAGCTGTTCCGGTATCTCACCCACCTCGTCATAGGTCTCCTCGCCCTTGCGCACGTAGATGGCAA
>WNFC01008467.1_pt1 | contig 11341 bp, 8 predicted proteins | sample 5400541 | NCBI WGS metagenome assembly WNFC01 (sample SAMN13153342, study PRJNA577476) | soil metagenome | isolation source: 120 cm saprolite under Douglas fir tree site 2 hole 2 replicate 1 | place: USA:California | collected 2015-04-18
TTACAGGCGCGCCAACCCGCATCCGAACCGGCTCGCAAAACGGCCACGAGTGTGACGCAGTTCATTGATCATCCTGCTTCCGAGGCGCAGGCTTGACTGGCGAACCGCCCGGCGTACAGTGGTCGTGCGCCGCCCGCAACGCGGGACGGTTTGGCGGGCGCGTCAACGGGGGACCAGCGTGGACTATCTCGATTTTGTGCTCGAGATTCTGGATCGTCAGGGGCGAGAGTATCAGGTCGCCGTTCAGCGCGCCCCCGCCGGCGGGACACCTCGCGCCAACATGCGCTTTCCATTCGGGCCGGCGGCGCTCGACAACAAGCTCCTCGCGCTCGAAAACGCGGTGCTGCGCTCCTCCACAACGCTTCGCTCGGGAGGCGTCCGCGAGCAGGCGATCGAAGACTTTGGACGCTCGTTGTTCGACGCTCTCTTCAGTGGCGACATCCGCAGCTGCTACGACGCCAGCCGCTTGAGGGCGGACCAGGAGGGCAAGGGCCTGCGCCTGGTGCTGCGGATCCAGGATCCAAAGCTGGCGGCGCTGCCGTGGGAGTTCCTCTATGACCGCCGGCAACGCGAGTTCATCTGCCTGGTCCGCACCTCGCCAGTCGTCCGCTACGTTGAGCCGTTTCAAACAGCCCGACCTCCGCTGGCAATCGAGCCACCTCTGCGTATTCTCGGCATGGTCGCCAGCCCCACGGACCTGACAACGCTCGACGTGGAGTCTGAGCGCCAGACAGTCACCGACGCGCTGGCTGATCTGCGGGCCGAGGGTCTCGTGGACCTGACCTGGCTGGATGGTCAAACGGCGAGGGATTTGCAGAGCGCGATGCTGCCGGGCAGTGGCCCGTGGCACGTGCTCCACTTCATTGGCCACGGTGACTTCGACCCGATTAGTGGCGAGGGGAAGATAATCCTGGCAGACCGACAGGGCCGCCAGCACAGACTCGGCGCATCGGGCCTGGCGCGGTTGCTGACCGGGCATTATCCGCTAACGCTCGTGATTCTGAACGCGTGCTATGGGGCGCAGAGCAGCGAGCACGATCTCTTCTCCAGCACGGCTGCCAGCCTCGTGCTGCGAGGAATTCCGGCCGTCCTGGCGATGCAGTACGCCATCTCGGATCAGGCCGCGATCGAATTCACCAGCTTCCTGTATCGCGCACTTGCTCGCGGAATGCCTATCGACGCGGCTGTTGCCGAGGCGCGCATCGCCATCAGCACGGCCGACACCGCCGAATGGGCCACACCTGTTCTGTTCACCTCGCGGCAGGACGGTCGCATCTTCGATATCTCCACCGTCCGCGCGCCGCATAAGCCAGCTACCGACGATCTGCAATCGCTGCGGCTTGATGCCCTGGACGCCTTCCACACTCGGCGCTGGGAGGTTGCGGCGCGGCTGTTCGGTGAGATCGTTGGGCGGCGTCCGGACGATCGCGATGCCGCCACTCGTCGCGACGAGGCTCTGCGACAAGTCGAGCTGGAGCGGGAGACGCGTTCCGCGGCTGAGCAAGCGCGCGAGCTGGCGGCGAAGTATGCCGAGGGGCTGCAGCTGCTGGACGCTGGGCAGTGGGCGGGGGCGATCGTGTGCTTCGAGTCGGTAGCAGGCCGGGATCCCGCTTATCGGCAGGTGGAGGCGCTGCTGGCAGAGGCGCGCCGTCGCGAGCGCCCGCCAGAGGTGCGCGCTGAGCCGCCAGGGGTGCGCGCTCGCCCACTGGCGGTAGCCGATAACCCGCCGGAGGTGAGCCAGCCCCTCGCACAGGCCTTCCCACTGGCCCTCCCACAGCCCCAGCCGCGCTTGACGGTTGAGACGCTCGAGGCCATGCAGTTGCTGCGAGTCCACCGCAACCCGTATGGAGGCGTGACCGCGCTAGCCTGTTCGCCCGATGGCCAGCTCCTGGCCTCCGCGAGCACAGACCAGACCATTCGTGTGTGGCGCAGGCACGACTGGAGCGTGCTGCAGACGCTCAGTGGCCATACCGGCAATGTCTGGGGATTGGCCTTCGCAGCCAACGGTCAGCTGCTCGCGTCGGGCGGGGACGACAAGTCGGTCCGCTTATGGGATCCGCGCTCCGGCGAGCTCGTGCGTGCGCTGTCCGGTCACACAGACTCCGTCAAGAGCGTGGCCTTCTCCGCCGATGGCCGGTTGCTGGCCTCGGCTTCCCACGATCACACGGTACGTCTGTGGAACCCTGCCGACGGAGCGCTGGTGCGCAGCCTGGGAGGTCACACCAATAACGTCCAGTGCGTCGCTTTCTCGCCAGGCGGCGAGCTCCTCGCGTCGGCGTCCGACGATCAAACGGCACGCCTGTGGCGTGTTTCGGATGGGACGTGCGTACGCACTCTCAGCGGGCACTCCAACTCAGTGCTCGGGCTGGCGTTCGCACCGGACGGTGAGACACTGGCCACGTGTGGCGGGAGTACGGCCTTGGTGCGGTGGGGCGGCGGCGACTGTACCGTCCGGCTCTGGCGCATTGCCGACGGCCGTCAGTTGAAGACGTTTGCCGGCCACGTATGGTGTGTGAAGACGCTCGCCTACAGCCCCGACGGCAAGCTGCTCGCGTCGGGAGGCGAGGACCACACGATCCGCATCTGGCATCCACCAAGTGGCGAGCTTGTTGAAACGATAAAGGCTCACCCGGGTGCCGTGTTGAGCCTGGCCTTTTCGCCCGACGGGAGGCTGTTGTTGTCTGGTGGCGATGAAGGTGGGCTACATGTCCGGGGACTTGTTGACGATGGCCGGCAGACCCTACCCGGCCACCACGATGACGACAAGTCCGGCGTCACCGACAAGCCCATCGGCGACCTCGCCTTTTCGCCGGACGGTTCGCTGCTGGCGTGCGGGTCGTTCGACCACGCTGCGCGAATCTGGCGGCTTGGAGACCAGTCGCTGCTGCTTACCCTCACAGGTCATCAGAACAACATCCGCACGCTGGCCTTCTCGCCCGATGGGCAGGTCCTCGCGACAGCGTCAGACGATCAGACGGTCCGCCTCTGGCGGAGGTCCGATGGCGTCCTGCTGAAAACGCTGGCCGGTCACGGAGGGTGGGTCCGCGGTGTGGCGTTCTCACCGGACGGCAGTCTGCTCGCGTCGTCGTCCGACAGCAACGTGCGGCTGTGGCACGTTGGCGACGCGAAAATGCTGCAAACCGCCACCGGTCACCAGGGCAACGTGCACTGCGTCGCGTTCTCACCTGATGGCACGTTGTTGGCCTCAGGCGCAGACGACACCTCCATCCGCGTGTGGCGAGTCCCGACGCTGGAGTCAGTACGGACGCTAAGCGGGCACACCGCTGCGGTCATGCGCGTCGCGTTCTCGCCCGACGGGACCTTGTTGGCGTCGGCGTCCGCTGACTCGGTGGTGCGGGTGTGGCGGGCAGCAGACGGTGAGCTGGTGCGCAAGTTTGAAGGACACACCGCCGCGGTTCTGGGACTGGCCTTCAGCCCCGATGGGCGCCAGCTGGCATCGAGCGGCGTTGACTGGACAGTTCGAATCTGGTCGGTGGCTGATGGGACACAGACGCGATGTGTGGAAATTCATGGCGCCGGTGTGCGGGGAGTGGCATTTGCGCCGGACGGCGCGACCATCGCCAGTGGCTCGGACGACGGTATGGTGCGACTCTGGAGAGTATGAGTTGATCAACCAAGCTGAATCGATGGACCGCCGGGCAGCGAGACCTTCGGCTTCAGGCGGACCAATCCGTCGGCTACCGAGCCGCCGAGCCGCCCGAACGCTTGCAGGAGCGAGCTCACGGCTCGCTTGCGGAGGTAGCCGCTGATTTCAGCCGCATCTCCCCGCGCCAGCACCTCGTGGGCGGCATTTACCGCGGTGGCGAGACGGTCGCGGTCGCCCAGCACGTCGGGCTCGGAGATGCTGATCGCGTACAGGTTGGCGCGATCGAGGGTTCGCTTTCCGCGCAGCTTCAATCCACGCGCGAGGACCAGGGCCGGCGGCGCTGCGACGTCGAACAGGGCCAGTGCGCGGGAAAACTCGGGATCAGTTGGGTCCCAGAAGTTAACCAGCGTGTCCGTGCCTGTCGCCCGCGCGAAGACAGTCAGTGCTTCGTGCGCCAGCGTGTCGACTTCGAGTCCGAACCGCGACGGGAAGTAGAGCAACAGGACCGTACTCGCGGCGAGCTGAAAGTAGAGCAGGTCGGCCCAGGTGAGCTCCTCGGAGCCAAGGCCACGCCGGGTGACGGGCGTCAGCCGCAGCCCGCTGGGCAACTCTTCGACCCGCCATTCGGTCACTGCGGCGATGCTACTCCCTGGGCCACCCCAATCTCAGCCTTGGATCTGCGCTCCAGCCCTCGCGGCAGGCCTGGCCTGTGGGAGGGGTGCTGGTGCAACCCCGAATTGAATTTAGGAACTCCCGGCAGGACAGAGGGCGATAAAATCGGCGCCGACGACGGAAGGGGAACGAACGATGTCACCTACGAGCCAGGTCGGGGGATTGAGTCGGCGCACCATGCTCAAGACGTTGAGCATGGCCGCACTGGGAGTGGCTGCGGCGCCCATCGTCTCCGCCTGTGGGACGGCCGCGCCGCCGCCGCCGGCGGCCACCACCTCGGCAGCCGCCGCCAAGCCGGCTGGCGCGGCATCAGCGGTCGAGTTGCGTTTGCACGTACGCACCGGCAATGAGGCGGACACGCTGTCCGACCGCTTGCCTGAATTCGAGGCAAGCAACCCGGGCACAAAGGTCAAGATCGAAAGCTTCCCCGGTGCCGACTATTTCGCGAAGCTTCAGACACTTGTCGCCGGCGGCCAGCTCGGCGACGTGCTGTGGGGCATTGTGCACCAGGGCTGGGGCCCATATTTCCTGGCCAGCGGCGTCACGACGTCCCTGGACTCCCTGATCGAGAGCGACAAGTTCGATCTGACCCAGTACTACCCGGTTGCGCTGCAGGCCTCCAGGGTCTTTGAGGGCAAGATGCTCGGGCTGCCGTTCAAACTCCAGCCCTTCGCGATCGGCCTGTACTACAACGCAACCGCTTTTGAGGAGGCGAAGGTCCAGCCGCCGACGCTGAATACGACCCAGGACGAGCTCGTGCAGATCGCCAAACAGATGCAAGTGAACGACGCCAGTGGTCGGCCAACCCGCTTCGGCTTCTTTCCGGCGCTGATTGGTACAGCGTACGAGTCGCTCGTGACCGTCGTGCGGCCCTTCGGCGGGGACGTCATGTCAGCGGACGGCACCAAAGCGGCCCTCAACACGCCTCAGGCGGTGGCGGGTATGAGGTGGATCCACGACATGGTCTTCAAGGACAAGGTGGCCCCCAGCGTCCAGCAGCTCGGTGGTGATCCGGCGATGCCTCTGGACTCGATGTTCGTGGCCGGCACGGGCGCAATGTTCCAATCCGGCTCTTCGGCGAAGAGCCTGCCGACCCGCGTCAAAGACAAGTTCGTGGTCAAGGACACCCTGATGCCCATGGGGCCGGGCAACAACCGCGGCTCGATGGCCGGGGTCGACGTCATCATGATCAGCAAGGAGTCCAAATTTCAGAAGGAGTCCTGGCAACTCACCAAAATGCTCTGCGACAAGGAGACGGGCATCAGGCTTGGCGAGGGACGCGGCGGTGCGTCCGGCACCTGTGGCGCCCGTCCCGACGCCTTCAACGACCCACGCCTGATGACCAATCCGCTTCACCAGGTCTGGATCAAGGCGGCCGAGGACGCCGGCCCACTGTACGTGCCGGCCAACTTCCGCGGTGGTGAGATCGACACGCTGATCAAGCAGAAGCTCGGCGGGCTCTACAACGGCGACGAGAAGTTCGAGCAGAAGTTCTTCGACGATCTGAACGCCGGCGTGCAGCAGATCCTCGACAAGCCTAAGCCCTGACCATATGAAGATCACCAGGGTTGAGCCGCTCTTCTTCGGAACGGAATCGGCCGACGACTGGCTGTTCGTGAAGGTCAGCACCGACGAGGGCCTCGTCGGGTATGGGGAGGCGAGCAACGCTGCGCGCATCGCCGTCGCCGCGGTCGAGGAGCTCGGGGCCCGACTGGTCGGACTCGATCCGAGCCGTATCGAGCAGCACTGGCAGTTCCTGTACCGCACGTACCACAACGTGCGTGGCGGCCCGATCGCCACCGCGGCGATATCCGGGATCGAGATTGCCCTCTGGGACCTCAAGGGCAAGACGCTCGGCGTACCCGTCTACGAGCTGCTCGGGGGCCGCTGCCGCGACCGCCTCAAGGCCTACGCCAACGGTTGGTCGCGCGGGGTCGACACGCCGCAGTCCGCGGCCGAGAGCGCGGTTGCCGCCGTCGCGCTGGGTTACGGCGCACTGAAGTGGGACCCGTTCGGGGCGGTGAACAACATCGTCGAGCCGGAGCATCTTCGACAGAGCATCGCCCAGGTTCGCGCCGTGCGCGAGGCAGTCGGGCCGGATGTCGAGCTGCTGATCGAGGCCCACGGCAAGCTGAATGTCAACAATGCCATCCGCGCCGGGCGGATGCTCGAGGAGCTCGACCCGTACTGGTTCGAGGAGCCGGTCGATCCCGAGAACGTCGACGCCATGGCCAAGGTAGCCGCCGAGATCAATATCCCGATCGCCACCGGTGAGCGCCTGTACACGAAGTTCGGCTTCCGCGAGCTGCTCGCCCGACAAGCCGCGGACATCATCCAGCCCGACGTGTGCCACGCCGGAGGCATCCTCGAAACCAAGAAGATCGCCGCCATGGCCGAGGCGCATTACGTGCCCGTTGCGCCGCACAACCCCTTCGGACCAATCAACACGGCCGCCGCCATGCAGGTGGACACCTGCACGCCGAACTTTCTGATACAGGAGATGATCGTCCGCCACCTTCCGACGTATCGCAACATCCTGACCGAGCCACTCGAGCTGCATGACGGTTACCTCGAGATCCCGACCCGGCCAGGCATCGGCTTCGAGCTCAACGAGGAATTCATAGCCCGCGGGCGCCAGTGATCAATGGTCACCATTGCACGGCCGCTGGCGCGCAAACGAACGACAAGTTCGTCGCTGGCGCGGCGCGAGGCGATCGAGGGTCTGCTCTACATCTCGCCGTTCCTGCTCGGCTTCGTGATCTTCACCGCGTACCCGATGATCGCCTCGTTCTATTTGAGCTTCACCAAGTACAACATTCTCAATCCGCCTACGTGGATCGGGCTGGAGAACTACCAGGAAGCGTTCTTCAGGGACGAGCAGTTCTGGAATTCTCTGCGCCGAACCGGCGTGTTCGCGCTGCTGAATGTGTCGCTCGGCGTCCTGGGGTCGCTCGGTGCGGCGCTGCTGCTCAACCAGCGCTTCCGCGGCACGACCGTCTTCCGTACGTTCTTCTTTCTGCCGTCGATCACGCCGATCATTGCCTCGGCGCTGCTGTGGGTCTGGATCTTCCAGCCGACGATCGGGCTCTTGAATTACCTGCTCTCATTTGTCGGCATCGAGGGCCCGGCCTGGCTGCAATCGACCAACTGGGCCATCCCGTCGGTGGCGATCGTCTCGCTGTGGGGAACGATTGGCGGCACGCGCATGATCATCTTTCTGGCTGCCCTGCAGGGCGTGCCGCAGGAGATGTACGACGCCGCCCACATGGACGGCGCGGGTCCCTGGCGTCGCTTCGTCAGCATCACGTTGCCGTTGATCTCGCCGACGATGTTCTTCAACGTCGTGTTGACAGTCATCGGTTCGCTCTCGGTCTTCTCGCTGGCGTACATCGCCACCGGTGGCGGTCCAAACTACGCGACGTATTTCTACGTTTATCACCTCTTCAAGAACGCATTCGAGTTTTCGCGGATGGGCTACGCCGCCGCGATGGCCTGGGTATTTTTCCTCATCATCCTGGTGCTGACGCTGGTCCAGTTCCGATTCTCGAATCGGTGGGTCTATTACGCCGGTGCGGACGCGAAGGAAGAGACCAGAGATGCGAAGTAGTGCCCTGGCGCTGCCAACGCCTCACGCCATAGGCCAGCGCCGACGAACACTGAACCAACTACGCGGTGGGGCCGTGTACTACGCCGGCGTGGCGATCGTATCGCTGTTCTTCATGGGTCCGTTCATCTGGACGGTGCTGTCATCGCTGAAGGACGCCAGCGAGATTGCGACGTTCCCGCCAACATTCATGCCGAAAGTGCTGCACTTTGAGAACTACATCTACGCCTGGACGAAGGTGCCGTTCCTCAACTTCTACATCAATTCCCTGACGGTCACCGGCCTGGCCGTCGTCGGCCAAACGACCTCCGCCACGCTCGTGGCCTACGGCTTCGCTCGGTTCCGTTTCCCACTCCGCGGTTTCTTCTTCATGCTCGTGCTTGCGACGTTGATGGTGCCGTGGGAAGTCACCATCGTGCCCAGCTTCCTGCTGTTTCGGGCGCTCGGCTGGCTCGATACGCTCACACCTCTGATCGTGCCGCACTGGTTCGGCGGTGGGCCGTTCTTCATCTTCCTGATGCGCCAGTTCTTTCTGACCATCCCCCGCGACTTCGACGAGGCGGCCAAAATCGACGGGGCCAACTCGCTTCAGGTTCTCTGGCACGTCCTGGTCCCACTGTGTCGGCCGGCAATCACGTCTGTGGCAATCTTCTCCTTTCTCTTTCACTGGAACGCCTTCATCGAGCCGCTCATATTCCTGAACTCGCCTGAGAAGTTCACCATCTCACTCGGCATGCGCTACTTCCAGACAATCCCCATGGAGGCGGGCGAGCCAAAGGACCACTTGCTGATGGCCGGCACGATCATCATGATCGTGCCCTGCGTCCTGCTCTTCTTCTTCGCCCAACGGTACTTCGTACGCGGGATCGTTCTATCGGGCCTGAAGGGCTAACTCTCTTCTTCTTAAACTCCGTGGGACGATCAGACCTGCCGCTAGACGCGCGGAGCGTACGTTCATCGTGAAATGCCGCCCGTGAGGCCTGGTCATACTATTTCGAAGGTATCGCAAGATGCGCGATGACTTGCTGCTGGCGATTGGACGGATTCATACCGTCGTTGAACGTGCTGGTAAAGCTGAAGAAGTTGCTCACACCGGCAGTAATGTTGCCGAAGTAATCGCCAATAAATGTCTCCACCCCGCTTGCGCCGCCGGGGTGTGGCGAATTGAGCTGTGGATCCCACGTGTGCTGAGTCAAGCGGATGTTGTGTCCAATAGGCTTGAGTAACGGCGTGTAGTACTGGACACTGGCATTGACGCAGTAATTCGTAGCACCGTATGGCGGCAGACTACCCCCATAGTTGGGGTTCGCCTGGTCGAGGGCAAGACCCGCGTTGGCGGCTTCGGTCGTTCCGGCGGATGGGCATGCGAGACGTCGATCGTAGAAGGCGTTGCTCACGGTTCCATCCGCGGCAACTGTCAGGTTCGCCTGGAATTCATCCACTGGCGATGCGTTGTCATTCACCTGGATTGGAGCACTCCACGTAGCACCGCCGTCGAACGAACCAGACAGAATGATGTTGTCAACACCAGCGCTGAAACTCTCCCACGATACGTACAACGGATAGTGGCCGTTTTCCAGCACCGAGCTGACCGTAAACGTGTTCTCGATGCCATCCCGGAACGTGGTGTTGGGATAGATCAACGGCGGTGGCGCGATATTCGGGACCACAGTTGACACGACCGACCACGTATTGCCGCCATCCGTCGACTTGTCGAGGACAATCGACGCGCAACAAAAGCCTTTCTTGGGATTGAAGTTCGTCAGCGTCGTGTAGACGACACCGTTCGGATCAACGTGTGGTAACAAGTAAGTGTCACCCTGTGGCTGCTGCGGCGGAAGTGGCAATGGCTGCGGGGCCGACCAGTCGGTGTGCGAGCCGTCTGCTCTCGCGTCAGCAAAGGCCACGAACGGCACCGGGACTCTGTTGTGGAAATCGACCCACATGACATAGACCCGGTTGACGTGGGGACTGGTTGGGTTTGTGTCGATCGTGATCCACTGTTTGTCGGGCTCGTTGCCGATGCTGTCGTAGGTGGCTACGAAATCCGGCCCGCCGTTGTGGGTTGTGATCCACTGGATGGCGGAAGTGGCGCCGTGCGGGCGCACCGCAACGGAGACCACCTCGGCTGGCTCGCCTGGATTGGGCTCCTGAGGCGTACCGAGATTGAAGTCGTGGGTCCCAGTGCTGTCGTAGAAGAACTGGTAGGCCAGCACGAACTCGTAGAAATTGCCGAAGCTGTCGAACGCGCCGACCGGATCGGTGTTGTCCGTCCAACCTTCGTAACCAGGAATGTGGCCTTGTACCCGCCAGTTCTGCCCGCCGTCGAAGGACTCGTAGAAGCCGAGCAAATGGTTGTATCCCTCGGGGCTCACGATCCACTTGGACGAGCCGATCAGGTGACTGGGATTCGTTGGGTCGACGCGCAGATCGGACTCGGAATGGTCCTTGACGAGCACCGGAGTCGGGGCGGGATAGCCCGGATTGCTGGTCGCCTGGGTAGCGTAGGGCTCGGTGCCAATGTTCTCTCCAGTGGTCGCACCTGGACAGGTCGACTCGCCGCTATACCCGTCGTTGGGACCGTCACTGACCGAGTACGGGACCTCGGGTCGGTAGCAGCTCACCTGCTGAGTCGTCGCGAAGACGTTGCTGACGTTGTTCCGTCCAAAGCTGGCGGCGTATGCGTCGTTGGTCTGGGTGCCCTGCGGAAGATTGCCGACACCCGATCCAGCAGCGCCCACCGACGTTGGCGCGAGCAGCACCGCGCCCACAATGACCGACGCAGCACAGCCATGACTAAATCGAACCATGACTTCGAACTCCTCCTTTTCGCGGCATCGAGTCATCCTAGTGAACCACGTCCTGGCGCCCATCGTGGGTGCCTGACGTACTGAGGCTGCGGCAACTCGCCACCGGGGACGTCGTCCTTAGACGTGCCAGCGGATGCCGGTGCCTGCCCCCGGGTTGCTACAGGAATTGCTACACAAAACGCGCCAGCTAATGCGTTCTGCAGACCAGCGTGCCGCCGCCCGTCGCAGTGTCATACGTTGTATACTGAGTGTATGACAATGTTGAGCTTCCGCGTGGCCGACGAGGATGCTGAGCGGGTTCAGGCATGGGCTGAGCGGCTCGGCGTCGACCGTTCGGAGCTGCTGCGCGAGGCAGTGCGTCAGCACCTGCTGCATTTGGCCAGCGAAAACGACGCCGCGACCTGGGTCGAGCATCCGCTGGAACCCGGCGAGCAGACGCTCGCCGCGATCGCCGACTGGGGTCCGGCCGAGGATTGGTCTGACTGGGCCGATGCAGCGCGGTGACGTCTGGTTCGCGACGACACCTGGCGGGGATCGTCCCGTGCTGGTGCTCACGCGTGATCCCGTCGCTGCGCGAATCGGGTCCGTGGTTGTAGCCGCGCTCACGCGCACTCGCCGCGGGCTGGTATCCGAACTCAACCTGAGCGC
>WNFC01009130.1_pt1 | contig 11341 bp, 10 predicted proteins | sample 5400541 | NCBI WGS metagenome assembly WNFC01 (sample SAMN13153342, study PRJNA577476) | soil metagenome | isolation source: 120 cm saprolite under Douglas fir tree site 2 hole 2 replicate 1 | place: USA:California | collected 2015-04-18
CTAGAATTCTTCCACTACCCTTCTAAAACTTTGAGAGGTCCCTAATGCCCCACTACGAGTTCTTCTGTCACGCCTGCAAGAAAACATTCTCGAAGAGTTTGACCATTGCCGAACATGAGAAGGAAAACATCGTCTGCCCGCACTGCCGTAGCAAGAATGTCGAGCAGGGCTGGTCTGCTTTCTCCGCCATCACTTCGAAGAAGAGCGCCTGATAATGGCATTGCTGCGGATGCGAAACGGGAATGCCGTTTCGAGGAAGGGAAGGGATCGCGATGACGACGATGTGCAACAAACATGGTGGTACCTGTCGCGTGTGAAATCGCCGCGAAACTGTTCATCAATCGTCCGCGTGATCGTCTCAGTCCACTGAACTGATGCTATGGAGACGGAACGATTGCCTATCGCCCAGCAATCGGATGAGATTCGTGAGTCCAACACAGGTTCATAATGGGCCAGAAGGCGAGACAGTCGACTCCGGGGTGGTAGTAGGCGATCTGAGCATCGTCGTGCACAAGCATTTTGTAAAGTTTCACGACGTTGGACTTGCTTTCGCTGAACTCATTGCCCGTACCATCGCAGCACACCACGATGTTTTTCGCCATTGTTCAACTCGCTGAGTCGGGAATTCAAGTAAACCCAGGCCGCACTCGCTCTCAGTCCCACAAGCATGGAGTCTTGGGAATCCGATGGGGAGCGAAGGTCGAACCCGCACAGCCTGAAGCCTCTCAAAGGTAGCCGGCAATCCTTTTCAGACGGAGGGGCCAAGGCGGTTGTTCTGATTTTGGAACAAAGAAAATTTTTTGTTGCCACGGTCTAGTCATGAGCTAAACTTCCACCCCAAAAGATAGTGAAATAAATCTCTTCTACCTTTTTGCGACCCAGGAAGTCTTCGCATTTTACGCGCCCAAGGAAGGCAACGCATCGAATACAACCCTGCACCGACCCCCCGATAGTTGCAGCTCTGTTGACATTTGGACGATGTGGGTGTTCTGAGGCGCGCCGATTAGATGTTCTATCTGGCCTGAGGAACGGGCAAGGCCGCAGTCACGGCCCAGTTCCGGGGAGTGCTGCTGCATGGATACCAGCACGCTGCTCTGGGTTGACTTGAGGGTGCGTCCCTGCGCGAACAATCTGTGCGCTGCGCTGCCGTTCGGCTATCAAGTGCACCGCACGCGTGAGCCGAATGCAATTCCGAGCGCCGTCAGCACTCTAACTCCCGTTGTTGCCTGCTTTGAATACGACCAGCCAGACCCCGCACAACTCGAGATCCTGCAACTCACGCGAGTTGGGTACCCCAACCTGCCGGTGTTGATGATCACAGTGGAACACTCGGAGGCCCTGGCGGTGTGGGCTTTGCGGGTGCGAGTGTGGGATTACTTGGTGATGCCTGTACGCACCGAGGACCTGTGTGCGCGGTTGGCGATGCTGTCTGCTTCGCAGCGCGCCCTCGCCAACGACCCCGCCGTTGCGGCGTTACCCGCGGTGGACAAGGCGCCACTCATAACGAAACCAGGAGAGGGCGTTATGTCATCGACCGGTCGCTTGCTCCCGGCTCTCTCATTCCTGGAAACCAATTATTCTGAAAAGGTTTCGCTCGGGAGAGTAGCCCGGCTGTGCGGCCTCGGACCGTACCAGTTCAGTCGGGCGTTCAAGCACGAACAGGGCACCACGTTTCGCGAGTTCCTGATTCTTCATCGCCTCAGCAAAGCTATACGGATGCTGGAGAACTCGGACGCATCCGTTACCGAGGTCGCCTTTTCTGTTGGGTTCAACGATCTCTCTTACTTCGCGCGGATGTTCCGCCGCTACCTCGGAGTGTCCCCTTCCGATTACCGCCGTGACAAAGAGAATCGCCCGCCGGCGCTGCCACTGCCGCAAATCCGCTTGCCCGAATGGCCCGTTGCAAAATTCTCCTACCCGCCTGCAACAGAATCCTAGCCGCACGTGGCAGGGATTTGATAATTCTCCTTCATCCCGCGCAGGCGTTACAAAGATTTATCCCCAACGCCAATTGCGTGGCCAACCTTGGCAGCCTTAGGGTCTGCACAGCAGGCCCGGCAAGAGGAGTCTCCCATGCCTGTCACGCCGACCTACCCGGGCGTATATATCGAAGAAATTCCTAGTGGTGTGCACACCATTACGGGTGTCGCCACCTCGATCGCGGCGTTCATCGACTATTTCACGTATGGGGCGATGAACCAGGCCGTCCAGATTTTGAGTTTTGCGGATTTCCAGCGGAGCTTCGGTGACCTGAATGCCTTGAGCGAAGCCAGCTACGCGATTCAGCAGTTCTTCCTGAATGGCGGATCAGAGGCCTGGATCGTCCGCGTGGCCTCAGCCAGCGGAGCAAATACTCCGACAAAAGCCGCAGTGCATGTCTCCGATACGGTTCCGGGCGCCGCAACAGCGCTCACGGTTACAGCTATCAGCGAGGGCACATGGGGCGATAACCTGCGAGCCAGTGTGGATACCAACGTTCCTACCGCCGGCGAATTCAACTTGTCCATCTCACAGTACCAGACCCAGGGTGGCGTTTCCGTCGTGGTTCTACAAGAAATTTTCCGCAATCTCTCCATGGACAACACGAAGCCAAACTTCGTGGAGACGATTGTCAATGACGACAATGCGGGATCCACCCTGGCCCGCGTGACCGCCGGTGGCGGCAACGCTCCCCATGTCAATGGAACCCTCTCGGGAGTCTTCGCAACTCCGAACTCAATCGCCATCCCGGCCAATCCTAGTCTAACCGTGACCATTGGCGGCACGGCGGCCCCCGCTAGCCCACTCATTTTTCCTCCCGGCACTGTACTCCCTGGCAATTTTCCTCTCACCGAGTTGGCGCCGATTGTGCAAGAGGCAATTCGAGCTGCCCTTCCAGGAAATACAGAATTTTCGGGGGCCACCGTAGAGATCGTGAACGGCAATCAACTGTGGATTCTGGCAGGCGATGGCAATCCTTCCGATCTGATTACGTTCGCCGGTTCCGCGGCCAATCCATTAGACCTGGGAGCGACGGCAACGGCGAATGTGCAGCAGTACACCCTGGGCAATCCCGCTGCGGTGGGGACCACCGCACAGCTTGCCGGGGTAGCGGGCCTGGACGGAGTCCCCCCGGGTGCCACGGACCTCATTGGCAGCTTGGCAGCTAAGACCGGCATCTTCGCGCTAGAGGATGTGGATTTGTTCAATCTGCTGTGTATCCCGCGGACGGCCATCACCAGCGGAACGAATTCTCCTTTGTCGGCCACGGACGCCCAGGCAGTCATCACCGTGGCCGAGCAGTACTGCGAGTCGCGAAGAGCCTTCTTCCTGATGGATACGCCGCTGGGAATCGTTAAGCCCACCGCCATCAAGGCCTGGCTAGCAGCGAATGACACCCTGCGAGACAAAAACGCGGCCCTTTATTACCCCAGGGTAGAGGTTCCGGACCCGCTAAATTCCTTCCGGTTGCGTTCCTTCGGCGCCAGCGGGACGATCGCAGGGCTCTGTGCACGAATCGATAGCGCACGCGGAGTATGGAAAGCGCCCGCAGGAACGGAAGCGAACCTCGTGAACGTTCCACAACTCGACTACTTGCTCACCGACGCCGAGAACGGCGTCCTCAACCCGTTGGCGATTAATTGTTCGCGGAATTTTCCGGTGTACGGGAACGTGTGCTGGGGCGCGCGCACCCTGGAGGGAGCTGATCAGCTCGAGTCGGATTGGAAGTACGTTCCCGTACGCCGATTCACTTTGTTCCTCGAGGAAAGCCTCTATCGCGGCACGAAATGGGTGGTCTTTGAGCCCAACGGCGAGCCACTCTGGTCGCAGATACGGCTGAACATCGGCGCTTTCATGCAAAGCCTATTCCGGCAGGGAGCATTCCAGGGTACATCGCCGCGAGATGCGTACTTCGTGAAGTGCGACAGCGAAACCACAACTCAGACAGACATTAACAACGGCATCGTGAACATCATCGTCGGCTTCGCGCCGCTGAAGCCGGCGGAGTTTGTCATCCTCAAGATTCAGCAAATTGCCGGCCAGATTCCGACTTAAGGGAGGCACATATGGCACAGTTTACCGTGAACCCGCAGCGGTTCGATCCCTACAAGAACTTCAAGTTCCGTGTGAAGTGGGACGGCCGCTATGTGGCCGGGGTCAGCAAGTGCGGCGCGCTGAAGCGCACCACCGACGTCGTCGAACATCGCGAGGGCGGCGACCCCAGCTCCAGCCGCAAATCGCCGGCGCGTACAAAATACGACGCCATCACGCTGGAGCGCGGCGTAACCCATGACACCGAGTTCGAAAAGTGGGCCAACAAAGTCTGGGATCTCGGCGCTGGCGCCGGGGCCGAGGTTTCGCTGGCAGATTTCCGCAAGGATGTCATCATCGACCTCTTCAATGAGGCGGGTCAGAAGGTGATCTCTTACAAGGTCTACCGGTGCTGGGTGTCCGAGTATCAGTCGTTGCCTGACCTCGACGCCAACGCGGGAGCGGTGGCCATTCAGCATCTCAAACTGGAAAACGAGGGATGGGAGCGCGACGTCGACGTGACCGAACCCACCGAACCCTCCTTTACTGTGCCGGCATGAGACGCGTTGCTGAAGCCGAGGTCACTGTGCCGAATGGCTCCTGGTGGGGTGGGGCATGCCATCGAGAGGCAAGGGTGCGCAGTATTGAGGAAGGTGAGGATCTCGAGGCCGAGCTGAACCCGGCTCTCCTTCCGATTGAGCAGACAACTGCGGTGCTGGCCCGGTGTGTAACGCAGCTCGCAGGCCGGGATTGCGCGGGAGCCGACGCCTTCAGAGATTTGTCCATGGGAGACCGCGAGGCTTTGTTGCTTCACGTCCGGCGCATGACGTTCGGCGAGCGCATTGACTGTCTTCTGAGCTGCCCCGCATGTGCGGAGAGAATGGATTTCCAACTCGACTCAAAGGGACTTATTGTGTCCGCCGCTGAACCCCCGCAGCACCAGTATGACGAGGAATTCCTTCTTGAGGGAATAAGGTTTCGGGTGAAGTTTCGCGTCCCAACCGGAGGAGACGTGGAGACATCTGTCCGCAGCGCTGGTTGCGTTCCCGACGCGGCGGTCCGCGCCCTGGTGATTCGCTGCGTCGAATGGGTTCACCGCCAGACCGAGCAGGGGGAAGGAGACGTCGCGGTCCCGGCGGCGGAGTGGCCGGCGAGCCTTGTGGCGCAACTCTCCACACGCATGGCGGAACTCGATCCTCAAGCCGAAATCAAACTCCAGCTTGAGTGCCCGATGTGCGGACATGAGTTCGCCGCGTTTTTCGACACCAGCGACTTCTTCTTCCGGGAATTACGCGAGCGAGAACAGCGGCTCTATGAGGAAGTTCACCAGCTCGCCCTGTCCTACCACTGGAGTGAGGCAGACATTTTGCGGATGACTCCGCGCAAGCGAAAATTGTACCTCGACCTGCTTGCTGGAGGAGGCATTCATGAGTGACTACCTCTTCCGCATGGTCGAGCGCGCAGCCGGCATGACGGCTGCGTCGGCACCGCAGCCCCCGCGAGAATTCCATTGGCCTGCGCCAGGCTTGTTGTCACCAGTCGCGTCTCTTTTGAACCCCGGAATACCTCAACCGAGGAACCGGGATGGCGAGAGTACGATGCCGTTCATCGCCCCGCGCGATGCAGAGACATCCCACGAGAACGGCGGCGTGGACACTGCAGTTGGAGGACCCGCGTCGCTTGAATCGCTGACACCACGCCCTCACGAGTCTGTTTCCCGCGAAGCTACCGGGCAGCTTTTGATTCCGCGGAGTCAGAGCGTCACCCCAGCAGTTAGGAAAGAGATCAGTAACTCAGACCGTGACCCAATGACGGCGGCACGGTCGACTATGGAAGCCCAACCGCTCTCAGCGCCAGATATGGAGTGGAATTCGCAGGTTCTTCCGGCCTTGCCAGCCGCCGAAACCAGCATGATCGCCGTCGTGCGGCCCAACCAGCCGCTTCGAACGTGGCGAGACATGCCGCCGAGGCAAACGGCCACAACAGCCGCGCGCGAAATAGCAGAGCCGACGGTCGAGGTGAAGATTGGACGCGTGGAGGTACGGTTCGACACGCCCGCAAAGCCAGCGGTGCCGGCGCAGCCATCTCGTCCTATCGGTTTTGCTGAATTCACCGCACTACGGCGGTACGCGACCCAACCCTGGTCTTCGGGCAATCGATGAGCACCTACAAGGCAATTCGCGCCGTCAGCTCAACGCTGAAGAACCTCCTCACCAACAAGATGGAGGACCAGCCGGTGAGTGTCACGCTGTTGCCGCCGGACGTCCCTCCCACCATGGCAAGCGGGAACCGGATCAATCTCTACCTTTACCTGGTCACCGAGAATGGCTATCTCATGAATCAGGAGATTCCCGGCCAGGGTTATCCCAGCTCCTATGGTCTTCCTCCGCTCAGCTTGAACCTTCACTACCTTATGACCGGCTACAGCAATTCCGACACCAGCGACGAAAGGGACCTGACAGCGCAAGAGACGCTAGGGGCCGGCATGAGGGTGATGCACGATTTCGCCATCATTACCCGCGATTCTCCTTACCTGGATACGGATCTGCAAAACGAATTTGAAAGAATCAAGATTGTCCTTCAGCCGGCGAGTCTGGACGAGTTTGCGAAGATCTGGACCGCATTGCCAGCGGCCAACTTCCGCTGCTCCGTTGCCTACAATGTCACCGTCATCCAGATCGAGAGCGAGCTACCGCGGCAGCTCGCGCTGCCGGTGAAGACGCGGCGCTTGCATCTCGCGCTCTCTAAGAGGCCGGAAATCGCGAGCGTCTACCGCACTCCGGTACTGCCGGGCGATCTCATTGGCGACACGAGGGCTGCGGTCGGCCAATCGCTCACGATTACAGGCACGGGATTTGCTGCCCCCAAGACATGGGTCAGGCTCGGCGGTCTCGAACCAATCGGAGTACTTCCGCAGCCCAACGGGGACATCCAGATCACGGTTCCGGATGCGCAGTACCCAGCCGACTTTGATCACCCACTGCCCCGGCCCATTCCGCCCGGCAATCGATTGCAACCCGGACCACAGTTCGTTCAGGTCCTGATCCAGCGGCCGGGAGAAGGGGTGGCGGGTGGGCTGGAGCATGGCACGACGTTTACTGAAGCGGTCGTGCAATCCTCCAATCAGTCCGTATTCATGCTCGTGCCCAGCATTTCAAGCATCAATCCGACGGCGGGCACCTCGGCCACGACTCTGACCGTGAACGGAACTCGACTCTTCAACAGTGCGCTGAAGAGCTACGTCTACGTCGAAGACGCGGGTATCGAGGTGCACTGGAAATCGGGCGACCCGTGGCTGCCCCCGACCGACATCAAAGTTCAGGTTCCGCTCACGGACCTCACGAAAACTGTCCCGCCGCTACCGCCCAGTGTTACTTCTTATCCGGTTCGCATGCAGGTGAATGGCGCATTGAGCGTGGACCAAAAGGACTTTAGTTACTCATGAACCAGGCAGAAACCAAGGAAGTCGTGAACCCGACCAGCAATCACTGGCTGGCAGCAAACTACGAGTACCTCCAGGCGGAACTCGGGCGCTTGCGCCTGCTGCTCCACCGCCGGGTGCTTTGGCTGCGCAAGGGATGGAAACGCAACGTCACTCAGGAGCTACAGAATTTCCAGGGCCTGGTGATTACAGACGCCGATGTCGACATGCTGCTGAACACTGATGGAGCCGACGCCGAGGCCCGTTTCTATAGAGAAGATGAGGTCGCGCTTGGCATCACAGAGAGACTCGCGGAGCAGCAACTCCGCATCCACGATGCGGCGCAACACGTCATTGCGGCCGGAGGGCCACCGACGCTTGAAATCCTCGCCCGCCTCTTTCGTCTGGGAGCGTTTGAGCGCGATGTTCTTCTCTTGTGCCTGGCGCCGGAAATGGATGCACACTTCGAGCGGCTGTACGCCTACGTGCAGGATGATGCTGTGCGTAAGTATCCAACGCCTGGGCTGGCTCTGCAGCTGCTGGGCCCCAACCTTCTCGGCCAGGCAACCAGCCTGTCGGAGGGCCCGTGGGTTCGCCTTACTCCGGACGCACCGTTGCGACGCTTCCGGCTTATCCACACCGAAACGACTTCGGGCACCAGCTGGGGTAACGAGGCACTTCGCATCGATCGTCGGATTGGCGACTACTTGCTCGGCGTCAACCATCTCGACGAACAGGCTGCGCCGTTTGTCCGGCTGGTCGAGGATCCCGGACCTTTAAGCCGAGACCAGGTGGAGATCGTAGAGTGCCTGGAACGTCGGATGCACGCGTGGGGCGATCGGGAACGCATCCCGGCGATAAATCTAGCTGGTGCGCCGGACTCGGGCCGCATTGCGATCGCCCACGAACTTTGCGTTCGCTTGGGAGTTTCTCTGTACGCGCTTGACCCTTCGCGGTTGCCACTTGGAACTGAGCGGCCGGCGTGCTATCGGCTGCTGGAAAGGGAAGCTCTGCTTCTTCCCGGCGCTTACTACCTGGACTTCACTGAAACAGATCACATGAACCGCGCCGAGACGTCTCATGTGGTCGAACTCATACAACAGATACGCGCATTTCTCTTGCTCGCCAGTCGCGAGCCGCTGAGCAGCGAAAGACCGCTGCAGAGCATTCGGGTAGCTAACAGCGATCCCGAGACACAACTCGCAGTGTGGAAAGCTGAGCTCAAAGAGCGATCCGCTAGCCTTGATTCCGCCTCCTCCGATGGTGCTCAGGACGTGTTTCTGGCCAGGCTGGTGCAGCAGTTTCACTTTGGCCCGCAACAGATCCATCGCGTGATCCGCGCCGCGCGAGAAGGAGCAGCCATGAGCAATCCGGAAGACCCGGTGCTCACCCAAAACCACATCTGGCTCGCCGCCCGTGCCCAGGCGGCGCGTTCCATGGAAGGGCTGGCGGAGAGGATCGAAGCGAGGCGGTCTCTGGACGAATTGATTCTGCCGCACGAGCCAATGCAGCAGATTCGGGAGATCGCATCCCAGGTCGAGCAGCGAACCCGCGTCTACGAGGACTGGGGATTCGGGGCGAAGCTTAGCCGGGGCCGAGGCATCGCCGCCCTATTCGCCGGTCCCAGCGGCACCGGCAAAACCATGGCGGCGGAGGTTCTTGCGCGGCATTTGCAACTGGACCTGTACCGCATCGATCTGGCCAGCGTAATCAGCAAATATATCGGGGAGACGGAAAAGAATCTGCGCCGGGTCTTCGAAGCTGCGGAGGAAAGCGGAGCGATCCTGTTTTTCGACGAGGCGGATGCACTCTTCGGCAAGCGCAGCGAAGTGCGCGACAGCCATGATCGTTATGCCAACATTGAGATTAACTACTTGCTGCAGCGCATGGAGGACTACCGCGGCCTCGCGATCCTCGCGACGAATCGGAAATCGCTACTGGACTCAGCCTTCCTGCGGAGACTCCGCTTTCTCGTGGATTTTCCCTTTCCGTCCCCTGCAGACCGCGTACGGATCTGGCGGGGGGCGTTTCCCGCGGAGGCGGCGGTGGATCCGCTTGACCTTGAATTTCTGGGACGGCTCGAGATTCCGGGCGGAAATATCAGCAATATCGCTCTGAATGCGGCTTTCCTTGCTGCTGCGGAGGGTGTTTCCATCAGCATGCACCATGTGCTCACCGCCGCGCGCCGGGAGTACGCCAAGATGGACAAGCTGGTGCTGGAGTCCGAATTCGGCCGCTATTTCACGGCGGTGCATCGATGAAACACACTCGGCTGGAGATTGGCAGTCTGGTGGTGGACGGCTCAGGGCTTTCGCCCACCGCAGGCGCAAGCCTCGGTCGCATCGTGAAAGCCGATCTCGAGCAGCTCTTGCTTCGGCGTGGCGCTCCCGCCGAGTCGCGTAGCGCCGATGTTGTGCGAGTGAAGTCACCACTCCCCGCTGGACGCGGCGTCTTAGGTGGCGACACCGCAGGCGTGATTGCGAAGGCCGTCTACCGAAGCTTGCAAAGAAAGGGTTGAACACGAAGTGGTCAAGGCAGCTCAAGTCGCAAGTCGTCAGGCCACTCGGACGACCAACGCATCACCAGACGCATCCGCGCGATCGGCGCGAGCTCCCGTTCCAGTCCAGGGCAAGCTGGCGAACGTGCAGTCGGCGGGCGGCAACCAACGAATGCAAAGGCTCCTGGCACGCGGCGTCTTGCAGGCCAAACTGACCATCAACCAGCCGGGGGATGTGTACGAGCAGGAAGCGGACCGTGTGGCTGATGAGGTGATGCGTATGCCGGAACCTTCCCTCATTCGTGAGACGCCCTCCTCGCCAGCCGTGCAGCGTGCTTGTGCGTGCGGGGGGACTTGCAAGGATTGCAAGAAAAAAAAAGAACTGGTTCAACGCCAGACAGGGAGGGTTGCCGATTCAGGACCAGCACCGCCGACCGTACGCGAGGTGCTGCGCTCCCCCGGACAGCAGCTGGATCCCGGCACGCGCAGCTTCATGGAACCGAGGTTTGGTTACAACTTCGGTGGAGTGCAAGTGCATACGGACTCCCGAGCCGCCGAATCGGCACGAGCTGTCGACGCACTGGCTTACACCGTTGCGCGGCACATCGTTTTCGCGCCGGGTCAATATTCCCCGCACACTACAAACGGGCGTCGCCTTCTGTCCCACGAGCTCGCACATGTGGTTCAACAGGAAGGTAATTCGTCTTCTTCCCTCCAGCGCACCTGCGGGGAGACGGAAATCGCGGCCAAGGTTGGGGATCGAGGCCAATGCACCGACAATTTTGACAAGACGTTTCTGTCCGGTCTGCCGCTCTTCAAGTTTAACGTCAAGTGTGACGACTTCGCCCCCGGGCAAGACACAGCCCTGACCAGTTTTGTGGCCGGCCTGCCTGCCACGACCACTCTCGAGATTCACGGTTTCGCGAGCACCGATGGCCCCAAGGGCTTCAATGAGAACCTGGGCTGTGCCAGAGCATCCGCTGCGTTCTCCTTGATAACGACGCCTGCCCCGCCAGGCTTCCCAGGAATCTCATCCTCGAGGGTAACCGCGGTGATTAATCATGGGCCTGTCAAGGCCAGCAAAGACCCCGTCGCGAATCTTCGCAGTGTTGTGATTCGTACAACAGGAGCACCCGGACCTAAACCGGTGCCGCCCCAGCCACCAGCTCCGGCTACCTTGCAAACCGTTACGCTGCCTGCTGACATTCGGGGAACGGCCACGCCCGCAGCCATGATTCCCGACCGGATTCCACCAAGAGTGGATACGCCAGTGGATGTCACATTTGGTGGTACGCCGGATTTTTCCGCCCCGGTGACCCTGTCTATCGACGGGACGGGAGGAGGAAATGGCTCGGCTACGATCAACGGATTTCCCAGCTTTTCTTTTGCCCTGAGTGGCACCGAAACTGTGA
>WNFC01008469.1_pt1 | contig 11340 bp, 11 predicted proteins | sample 5400541 | NCBI WGS metagenome assembly WNFC01 (sample SAMN13153342, study PRJNA577476) | soil metagenome | isolation source: 120 cm saprolite under Douglas fir tree site 2 hole 2 replicate 1 | place: USA:California | collected 2015-04-18
GGCCGTATCGGCGAGGTCGACGAGGAAATCCTGCGCAAGAGCTTCGAATTGAACTTCTACGGTCACCAGCGCGTCGCGCAGAATGCGGTGCGCATCATGCTGGCGCAGGGCACCGGCGGCTGCCTCCTGTTCAACGTGTCGAAACAGGCGATCAATCCGGGCCCGAATTTCGGCCCCTACGGATTGCCGAAGGCCGCAACGCTGTTCCTGGTGCGCCAATACGCGCTCGACTACGGCGCCGACGGCATCCGCGCCAACGCGGTCAACGCCGACCGCATCCGCTCCGGCATTCTCACGGAGGAGATGATCGCCCAGCGCGCCGGGGCGCGCGGGCTCTCCGAGAAGGACTACATGAGCGGCAATCTGCTTGCGCGTGAGGTGACGGCGGAAGACGTGGCGCAGGCGTTCCTTGCGCAGGCGCTCGCCCTCAAGACCACCGCCGACGTCACCACGGTCGATGGCGGCAACATCGCCGCGGCGCTGCGCTGACGTCCGGCGCCCTCAATCCATCGAAACGCCGCTCGCCTTGATGGGCGCGGCCCATTTCTTGATCTCGTCGTCGACGAATTTCCGCAGGTATTCCGGGGACCGACGCTCCGGTGCGACCACGCTGCCGCCCATCTCCCTGATGCGCTCCACCACCGCGGGCGTATCCATCGCCGCGACGGTTGCGTCGTGCAGCTTTTCGGCAATGGCGGCGGGCGTGTCCTTCGGCAGGAAGAACCCGTTCCAGATATAGGCGTCGAAATCGGCGAGCCCCTGCTCGTGCGCGGTCGCCATGTTCGGCAAGATGGGCGTACGGTTTTTCGAGAGGATCGCGATCGGCTTCACCTGCTTGCCTTCGATCTGCGAAATCGCGGTCGAAGTGATGGGACAGACATAGTCGAGCCGCCCGCCGATCACGTCCTGCATCGCGATCGCGGCGGACCGATACGGCACATGCGTCACATTGATGCCGACCGCGGCGTTGAACAGGAGGCAGGCGAGATGCGTGGCCGAGCCGGGCCCGCCGGAGCCGAACTGCATCGTCGCCTGATTGGCTTTCGCATAGGCGATGAAGTCCTTGAGATTGTCGCCCGGCAGATCCTTGCGCCCGACCAACGCCATCGGCTGCTGCGCGATGAGCACGACCGGCTTGAAGTCGGTCACGGCGTTGTAGAGCGGGTTCTTGTAGAGCGTCTGGTTGGCCGCGAACGTGCCCGTGCCGCCCATCACGATCTGATATCCGTCGGGCGGCGCCTTGGCGACGCGATAGGCGCCGTTCATGCCGCCCGCACCGCCGACGTTTTCGATGATCACCTGCTGGCCCAGAAGCTCGGAAAGACGCGGCGCGATGATGCGCGCCAGAAGATCATCGCCGCTGCCGGCCGCGAACGTCACCACCACGGTCACCGGACGGGTCGGCCAGCTCTGCGAGACGGCGGGCGCCGTCATGGCCAGCAGAGCCGCCAGTGCCGCGATCATCCTGAGCTTCGACATGCCTCCTCCAATGGGACGGATCCTGACGACATCGCTCACACCGACGGGCCGATGCGGCTGATATTGGTTTCGAGATAGTCCAGCCGTTCCGCTGCCGTGGCCTCGCCGTTGACCACCTTGGCGACCGCAGCCGCAATTGCCTCCGCGCCCTGCACGACGCTCATCGAGCCGCGCAACATCTCGGCGAGGTCGACGTCGAGATGCTCGCGCATGCGATCGACCGTGCGCGGATTGGCCGAAATCTTGATGGTCGGCGAGACCGGATGCCCGGTCGGATTGCCGGTGCCCGTCACGAAGCAGACGACCTGCGCGCCGCCGGCGGCGAGCGCCGTGACGTTCTCGACCGCGGCTGCCGGCGCATCCATCATCCATACGCCCGGACCGCGCGCCGCTTCCGCGTAGTCGACGACGCCCATGATCGTGCGCGAGCCGGTCTTCGCGAGCGCGCCGAGCGACTTCTCCTCGATGGAGGTCAGTCCGCCCGCCAGGTTGTCGGGTGTGGGATTGGTGCCAGCGAGGTCGATGCCGTGCTCGCGCGCGAGCGCGTCGTAGGCGTGCACTGTCGAGATCAGCCGCTCCGCAATGTTCGGAGAGGCGGCGCGCTTGCGCAACAGCTCCTCCCCGCCGAGGCATTCGACCGGCTCGGAAAACACCGCCGTGCCGCCGCCGTCCACCACCCAGTCGGTGAAAACGCCGAGCGCCGGATTGCCGAACAGGCCCGAGGTCGTGTCGGAGCCGCCGCACTCGAGACCGACGGTGAGCTCGCGGACCGTCAACGCAACGCGCTTCATCCGGCTTGCCGCGTCCTGCATGCGGCGCAGGATGCTGCTGCCGCGATCCAGGCACTCGTCCATGCCGCCGGCCTCGAGAAACGACAGTGTCTCGACCGGACGTCCGAGCGCGCGCGCCAGCTGCGCCACCCGCGCGCTGCTTTCCGGCTCGAAGGAGACGACGAGGCAGCCGGCGATATTCGGGTGCGCGGCAAGACCCGCCATGGCGCGCAGGCTCACCTCGAAATCGCGTCCCATCTGGCCGCGGCCATAACTGGCACGCAGGCACACCACGCCGGGATTGCGCGCCGCCAGTTGCCGCACGAGCGGATTGACGTTGTCTGCCGCCGCCAGCACGGCGACCAGGTTGCGGACGCCCTTGCGCCCGTCATCGCGCAGATATCCGGTCAGTTTCTCAGCCCACATGTCATGCCGTTCCGGTCGCGACGCCCAGCTGGCGGGCGAGGCTTACAACATCCGCGATCTCAGCCTCCGACAATGGGACACCGTCGCGCAGGCGCTCGCGCCGCAGGCGCCATCGCCGCTCCCCCGGATAGCGCGCGGGCGGCGCGGCTGGATTCAAGGGCAGCGCGGCGAGCCGCGCCGCGAGATCCTGCAGCCGTCGCGAATAGTCATTCGCGCCGAGCGCCGTTTCCAAGTCGATCGCGACCATGGTGTGAGCAGTCCCTTCGGGAGCATCCGGCGCGGCTTCCTTCGAGGAGACCTGGTCGGCGAAGGCGCCGCCGCAAAGGACGCCGGTCAATGCCTCCAGCGCGACGAGCAAGCCAAAACCCTTTCCGCCGCCGAAGGCCAAGAGACTGCCCGCCAGCGCCGCAGCCGGATTGCGGGTCGGCAGGCCATCGCCGTCTTGCGCCCAGCCGGACGGCAGAACCCCGCCCGTACGCGCGGCCTCGACGATATTGGCGCGCGACGTGGCGCTCGTCGCGAGATCGAGCTCGAGAAACGCGTCCGGCTCGCCCATTGGCGCCGCGATCGCCAAAGGATTGTTGCTGAGGAGCGATCTCTGCGCGCCCTCGGGAGCGACACAGACCTGGCCGTTCGAGGTCACGATGCCGAGCTGGCCCGCTGCCGCGATCTGCGTCGCGTAATAGCCGGCGAAGCCGAAATGGTTGCTGTTGCGCACGAGCGCGACGGCGACGCCGAACCGGCGGGCGGCATCGCTGACCGCCTCCGCCGCGACTGTCGCCACATGATGGCCGATCCCGTTGCGGCCGTCGATGCTGAGCAAGGCGTTCTTGGCCATGATTTCCGGGCGCGAGGTGACATCGACGCCGCCCGATCGGATACGCGCGATGTAGAGCCGCAGCCGCCGCAGACCGTGCGTCTCGACCCCGCGCAGGTGCGCTTCGGTGATGGCATCCGCCATCGCGGCGGCGCTGTCGGCATCGGCGCCGGCGGCCCGCACCGTGTCCGTGACGAGCTTGCGCACCCAGGCCGCGGGACGCAGCGCGGGTGCCTTCGACTGCTCTTTCGGGACCGGCGAGAGCATGCTGCGCATGTTGTGCGAATGCACGTGCTCGCCCGCCTCGATGTCGCGCGTCGCGATGCCGATGGGAAAACCGTAGCGATGCACCGGCTTGCCCATGGCAATGTCATGCAAGGCAAGCTTGTGGCCGAACGGGATGTCCTGCCGGGCAGCTAGTTCCCGCACGGCTTCGCCCGTTGCGCCGAGCGTGACCTTGACCGTACCGCCCGCCGTCACCGCATCGAGCGCGGCCGCGACGTCGTCGTTGCTCGCGAGCAGAACGGCGCGGACCGGACTCAGAGCCATGTCGATGTCGCTTCTTCCGCGAGCGCGAACGCCTTGGTGCCGGCGTCGACCGTTCCCGAATAGCGCGAGAAGAACAGATAGCCGGTCACCGACGCAACCAACTCCTCGACGGTCTCGAGACTGTGCAGATCGACGATCTCGCCGAGCTTGGTGCCCTTTTCGATGCGGTGTCCGAGGTCGGACGGCGTGGTGAAGCGCGACTGAAGAAACCCGCCGACCGACGGATTGACCTCGAACCGGCTCTTCACGTTGAACAGAAGCTGCTTCCTCGCCGGCTGCGGCGTCGCCTCGATCATGCCGAGGCTCGCCATGATCGATCGAAGACCGGCCACCGCCTCTTCGATATAGGCCGCCTCGGCCTGTGGCCCGAGATAGACGCCTCCGATCTCCGGATTGGCCGTCGGAACGCCGCGTGCGTTGCAATAGCGCGCCGCGGTGCCGGCGAGATTGTTGGCGTGGATGAATGTCGTGTTGAACGCCCGGCAGAGTTTCAGGGACGCCTGATAGACCTCATCTGGGGCGGACGCATCGAGGTCGGCGCGGCTCTGCAGCCTGCCGCCGAGCCCGCCGCAATGCATGTCGATGAGCGCGTCCACATGGTCCAGCAGATGCGCGGTGATCACGCTCGCCATCCGCTGCGTGAGATTGCCGTCCGCACTGCCGGGAAAGACCTCGTGCAGATCGGTCTTTCCGTGCTGCTCCGGAGTCTGGCGATTGAACACGGAGACGGCGAGCGGATTGGCCACGGGGATCGCCGCGACGCGGCCCGACAGGCTCTTGACGTCGAGCCCGCCGAGCAACTGACGGACCGCCATCAGGGCCATGGTCTCGTCGCCGTGCACGGTCGTCAAAATGCCGAGCGTCGGGCCGGGCTTCGCGCCCGTCACGATATGGAGGCCGAGGCGGAGATCGGCGCCGGACGCGAGCCTCGTGACGTCGAGGCGCACAAATTCGCGACCGACGCCATTCTTCTTAGCAAGCGGCTGCATCGTAGAATCCTGGTATGGCGTATTTTTGTGGCGACAGCAGCGGTACCGCGCCCCGTCAGCGCGGCACGGCGACCAGTTTCGGATCGAGCTCGCGCAGAAAGTTCGTATTCATGTCGGTCGCCCAGTTGATCGGCTCTTTGAGCGCGCCCTTCTGCACCATGAACTTGGCAAGCTCGTTCATGTCGTTCACGAAAGCGTTGTCGAAGGTCATGTCGTAGCTGATGAGCCGGACCACCGGCAGCGACTGCGCCGGATCGCCCTGTACGGCGGCGGCCCAGATCTTGGTCGCCTCTTCCGGATTGGCGCGCGTGAAGGCGACGGCGCGGTTCGTAGCGCGCAGCACCTTGCGCACGAGCTCGGGATTCTGGTCGGCGAATGCGCGCGCCACGCTCAGCACGATCCGATTGTTCGCGAGCCCCTTGGCGCTGCTGACGAGCTTGATGTTGGTGCCGGTGCTGATCGCGCGGGTGGTGAACGGCGCCAGCCAGGCAAAGGCGTCGATGTCGCCATGGACGAGCGCAAGCACCATCTCGGGCGGCGCGAGATCGACGATCGGCACGTCGGAGGGCGCGAGGCCGCCGGAGGCGAGGTAGCGATAGAGCAGGAATTCGCCGGTGGAGCCCGTCCGTGTCGCGACCTTGCGGCCGCGCAGATCGGCCGGCGAATTGATGTTGTTCTTGCCCACGATGCCGAAAATCTCGGTGTCGGACGACATCGGCGCGATGCCGACCGCGTTGCCGGTCTTCCACATCGCGGCGGACGGCAGATCGCCGGCCGAGATGAAGTCGCCGCGTCCGGCGCGGAACGCTTCCGTCGCGGTCGCGCCGGTCGTGAACACGGTCACCTCGGCGTCGAGGCCTTCGTCCTTGAAAAATCCCTTGGCCTTCGCGACCTGGAACTGAACCCAGTGCTCGTCCGTCCCGCTGAAGATCCGCACCTTCGCGTCGGCCGCCAAGACCGGAGTGACGGCAAGCCAGATTGCGGCGGTTGCCAGCGCGGCGAAGACGCCGAGCGAACGCCACCGGCGCGAGTCATTCCATCGATCGAACGAACGCTTCTGCATGTCGTCCTCCCCCTTCTGTGGGTCTAACTACCCGATCCCATGTTTCGCGAACGCTTACACATTCACCTGATGCTCCATGAAGCGCCGCATTGTGCGATCGATGGCGAGCTTGAAGCAGCCGTCGATCACGGCGCCCAGCACGCCGAGCGTCACCAGCCCGACGAACATGACGTCGGTGCGCAGCAGCATGCGCGACTGCATGATGAGGTAGCCGATGCCGGACTGCGCCGCGATCATTTCCGCCGCGACGATCCCCATGAAGGCGAAGCCGAGCGCAACGCGCATTCCGGTCAGGATGTAGGGCACCGCCGACGGAATGATGATGCGGCGGAAAATCTGGCTCGGCCGCGCGCCCAGGCACCTCGCCGCATTGAGCCGGATGTTCGGCGTCGCCGCGACGCCCGCCGCCGTATTCATGATCATGATGATGACCACGCCGTAGAAGATGATGAAATAGCGCGACATGTCGCCGATGCCGAACCAGATGATGGAGAGCGGCACCAGGGCGACGGGAGAGATCGGCCGCATCAGTTGCAACAGCGGATCGGCGAATTGCCCGACGATCCGGATGCGGCCCATCAGCGCGCCGACAAGGACCCCGAGCACGCAGCCGGCGGCATAGCCGACGAGGACGCGATGAAGACTGACGCCGACGTGGCCGAGCAGCGCGCCGCTCCACAGGAGCTGCGTGCCGGTACCGAAGGTGGCCCACGGCGAGGGCACGAGATCGGGGAATGCGAAATAGCGCGCGAACACCGCCCAGGCGAGCACGGCGAGCGAAATGGAGGCAGCCGTTATCGCGACATGCTGCAGGAAGCGGCCGAGGAAGGGGCGCAGTCTAGGCTGCATAGAGCGATACTCCGACTTCGTCCTGCAGCGACGCCTCCACTCTGGCGTAGATATCGGTGACGACCTCATCGGTCGGCTTGCGCGGGTAAGGGCAGTCGACCGAAAACTCCTCCTTGATCGACGACGCCGGACCGCGGCGCATCACCGCGACCCGTTGGCCGAGCAGCACCGACTCGCCGACGTCGTGCGTGATGTAGACGATGGTCATGCGAAGCTGCCGCCAGATGCGCAGCAGCTCCTTCTGCATGATGCGCTTGCTGATCGCGTCGAGCGCCGCGAAGGGCTCGTCCATCAGCAGCACCTCCGGCTCGAGCACCAGCGCTCGCGCGAGCTGGCAACGCTGCTTCATGCCGCCCGAGAGCTCGTAGGGAAACTTGTGGGCGTGGTCGCGCAATCCGACCAGGTCGAGGTATCGCAGCGCCCGCGCCGACGCTTCCCGTTTCGGCACTCCCTGGATGGACAGGCCGAACTCCACGTTCTCGCGGGCGCGGAGCCAGGGGAAAGAGCGCGTTGGTGGCGTCCTGAAACACCACGACGCGGTCGGTGCCAGCCGCGACGATCGGACGCTCGCCGATGCGGACGGCTCCGGATGTCGGGCGCGCGAATCCTGCGATCAGGTTGAGCACCGTGGTCTTGCCGCAGCCGCTCGGCCCGAGCAGGCAATAGAACTCGCCGCGCGAGACCTTCAGTGAGGTATCCGAGAGCGCGCGATACTCGCCTGCCCTGCCGCTATTGAACGTCACCGAGACGCCTTCGAGCGCGAGGTCCTGCCAGGCGGGCAGTCCTTGCGGAGAACCGGCGGGCATCGCCGTCCGCGACCCGGACGGATCGGATTGCGCGGGAGCCGACTGGGGATCCATCGACAGACTCGGAATTGCCCGGGCTTGTTCAAGCCGAAAGAGTCAAACGGTAGCTGACGCGGTCCGCCCGGTAGATCGATGTCCCGACAAGAATAGGCTCGTCCCTCTTGGTGAGGAAGCTCACGCGGCGCAGAAGGACCGGCTGCCCCCGGCGGATGCCGAGGCCTTTTGCCGCGCGCAGATCGGCGCGCCGCGCCTCGATTTCCATCTCGCCATGGTCGAGCTCGATGCCCTCCCGGTTGCGCAGATAATCGACGAGGGACGACGTCATGATGTCCTGCCGCGTCAATTTGGGGCAGCAGTCGGCGCGAATGTAACGATCGTCGATCGCAACGAGCGTGTCCTGCTGGAAGCGCAGCCGCTGCACATACACGACCTCCGCGCCTCGCCGCACCGCCAGACGTTCCGCGAGATCGCGATCCGCTGTTACGCGCTCGAACGATCCGACCCGAACGTTGAACCGGCCGGCCTTCTGCGTCCACGCGTCGAGAAAGCTGTTCAGGGTCAGCTTCTCTCTGAGCTTGTTCTTGTGGACGAAGGTGCCGACCCCCTGGATGCGATAGAGGACGCCCGCGTCGACCAGTTCGTCGACGGCGCGGCGCACCGTGATCCGGCTCACGCCGAAGCGCTCGGCGAGCTGCGCGTCCGACAGCGGCACGTCTTTGCCGCCGGGATCGCCGCGGATCATGTCCTCGATACCCGCCTGCACCTGACGGTATAGCGGCACGCCTCCGACGAACGGTTTGACATCGAGCATGGCGCGACGGTAGGGTTGTTATAACATCATGTCAACCGAGCCCTGCAACGGGACGCTGTGGGGCGCCGAAGGAGCCGCCGGCGTGAAGAAGGAAGTGGTCCATACCGACCAGGCGGCGGTCACCGGCGCGCCGCTCGTTCAGGCGGTCAAGCTCGGCAATCTCGTCTTCTGCTCGGGCGCGTCGCCACGCGATGCGAAACAGGGCAACAAAGTCGTCGAGGGAGGCTTCAAGGCGCAGGCGACGCAGGCGCTCGCGAACGTCAAAGCCATTCTCGCCGCCGCGGGCAGCGGATTCGAGCACTGCCTGAAGGCGACCTGCTACATCCTCAACGTCGACGAGAACCTGCCGCTGCTCAATGAAGTGTGGGTTCAGCACTTCGGCAAGAATCTTCCCGCCCGCACGGTCGTCGGGGTCGCGAAGCTTCGGGAGAATTATCTGCTCGAGATCGAGGTGACGGCCTACGTCCCGTAACGGACCACGGCATCGAGAGGGGCGCGCTTGTGGGGGAGCTGACAGTGATGAGAGCCAAAAGAAGCCCGATGCCGGTCGACGTGCTGGTCGGTCAGAACATCCGCATCTGCAGGCTGCAGAAAGACATTTCGCAGGGCGAGCTCGGCCGGCAGATCGGCGTCACGTTCCAGCAGGTGCAGAAATATGAAAAAGGCGCCAACCGGGTCGGCGCGAGCCGTCTCAACCAGATCGCGGACGCGCTCGGCATATCGTTGACGACGCTCTTCGAGGGTGCGCCGACCGGCACGCATGTCGCGCCCGAACAGTCCGCCCGCTCGCTGCTCGCGAAACCCCATTCGCTGCGGCTGCTGCAGGCCTTCAACAAGATCCACAGCGAGACGACGCGACAGGCGCTGCTGCAACTCATCGACTCCATCACCAAGGCCGGGCCCAAGGGAACGACGCGCGGCTGACCTACGTGGCCGCGGGCGCCCGCCGGCTCATCGCGCCGCGAGCCACCGCCCGATCCGCTCCACCGCGGCCTGCGCATCCTGCCGCGAGCCCGCATAGCAGAGCCGGATGAATTTCTGTCCGTCCACCGGATCGAAATCGACGCCCGGGGTTGCCGCCACGTGCGCCTCGGCCAGCATGCGCTTGGCGAAGTCGAAACTGTCGGCGGTGAAGCGCGCCACATCGGCATAGAGGTAGAATGCACCGTCGACGGGCAGGAAACGATCGAGGCCGGCCTTCGGCAGGCCTTCGACCAGGATGCGCCGATTGTCCTCGTAGCCGTGCTTGATCGCGTCCATCTCGGCGCGGCCGTCGAAGGCGGCCTCGGCCGCGATCTGTGAGAGCGTCGGCACCGAGATCGCGAGATTCTGCTGCAACCGCTCGACCGGACGCAGCAGCGAGGGCGGCACCACCATCCAGCCGATGCGCCAGCCGGTCATGCAGAAATATTTCGAAAACGAATTGATGATCACCGCCTGATCGGACAGCCGCGCCGCGGTCGTCGCCGGAAATGCATAATCGAGGCCGTGATAGATCTCATCCGAGATGAAACGGATGCCGGCGTCCTGCGCGGCCGCGATCAAGTCCGCCAGCGCCTCCGCCGTCATCATCGTGCCGGTCGGATTGGCCGGGCTCGCCGCGAGCACGCCCTTGAGCGGGCGCTTGCGGTGCGCCGCGATCAGCGCCTCGCCGGTGAGCGCCCAGCGCGTCGCCGCCGTCGTCTCGATCAGGACCGGCTCGCAGCCGAGCGCCGTAAGGATGTGCCGGTAGGGCGGATAGCCGGGAACCGCGACGGCCACCCGGTCGCCCGGCTCGAACATGCTCAGAAAGGCGAGAATGAATCCCGCGGACGAGCCCGTCGTGACGACGACCTGCGCGGGATCGACGTCGATGCCGTGCGTTTCGGCATAGTGCCGCGCGATGCGACGGCGCAGCGACGGGATGCCGAGCGCCTCGGTATACGCAAGCGGACCGCCGAGCGCCGCCCGCGCGGCGGCAAGCGCGCATGCGGGCGCCGGCGCGGCCGGCTGGCCGACTTCCATATGGATGACGTCGACCCCCGCCGCCTCGAGCCGGGCGGCGGCCGCCATCACGTCCATCACCATGAAAGGCGGCACATCGCTGCGCCCCGAAGGCGTGATGAGCCGCTTCGCCGTTTCCAGCATCTTCACCGGTCTGCATGCGTCGGCGCGGTGATCCGCTCGCCGACAGGAAGATTCGCCATCTGATTACACCAAATGAACAATTATGAGTGAGCCGCGCGCCGTGCTGTTGCCGTATTTGCCCGCTTGTGGTCTATCGGCGGTAGCGGGAACCCGGCATGACTCGATCGCGGTCGCCTCGACGCGCCGGACGATGTCCTGGCTTGCCAAACGCGGGCGCATTTTGAAGACCGGAATGATGGCAGACGGACGACCTGTCAAGCGGCCGAGGATTCTGCGGACCTCGCGCGCGGTGGCGATGCTCGCCGCCTGCGCGCTCCTGTCGAGCAGCATGCCGGCGTGGCCGCAAGCCGACAAGAGGGGCGGCCCGCCGATCATCCGCGACACCGAGATCGAGCAGCTCTTGCGCGACTATACGCAGCCGATCCTGCGCGCCGCCGGCCTCACCCAGCAGAACATCCGCGTCGTCATCATCAACGATCGCTCCTTCAACGCGTTCGTGGTCGACGCCAAGCGCATCTTCGTCAACGCCGGCGCTCTGATGGAATCGAAGACGCCGAACCAGATCATCGGCGTGCTGGCGCATGAGACCGGCCACATCGCGGGCGGACATTTGAGCAAGCTGCGCGCTGAGCTCGCCAATGCGCAGACGATGCT
>WNFC01010106.1_pt1 | contig 11339 bp, 9 predicted proteins | sample 5400541 | NCBI WGS metagenome assembly WNFC01 (sample SAMN13153342, study PRJNA577476) | soil metagenome | isolation source: 120 cm saprolite under Douglas fir tree site 2 hole 2 replicate 1 | place: USA:California | collected 2015-04-18
AGGGCGCAGTGGTGACCGCAGACGATCTGCTCGCGCTCGCGCCCCCGGCCGGCCTGGACCAGCTCGCGCAGTTCCGGGAGGTATACCAGGACTGCCTTATACCCCGCCTCGCCGGCCGGGCCGGGCCATGGGTGCTCGGCCCGACCTTCGCCGGCTCAGCCCTCATCGGAGGAGCTGATGGCGACCTCATCGCCGCCGGCCTGCTCCTGGAGGTCAAGACCACATCCAAGTTGTCGCTTCCGGTCACGGACATGCTGCAAGTGATCGGCTATGCGCTGCTGGACTTTGACGACGCCTACCGGCTGGACACCGTCGGTCTCTTCAACGCCCGGTACAGCTACCTGGTGACGTGGGATCTGACCCGCCTGCTCGGTGAGCTTGCTGGACATCCGGTAAATATGGCGGCTGCCCGTGACGACTTCCGGGGACTTCTCCTCGCCAGTCAGCACCGGGCTCTCTGAGTAGGGCGGTCTGTTCCTGCCTGCGGGCCGGGCGCAGTGCTAGCAGTTCGGCGGCCCGTCTGGCACGTCGCTGCCTGCCGGTCCGGTGCCCGAACCGTGGCCAGTGCCGCCGGAAGCGGTCGCTGCCCCCTGGCCGCCTGCGTACAGGTACGCGAGGACGACCAGCCAGCCCAGCGCGCTGGCGTTGGCCGGCACCGGTTGCGTTACCGGCAGCGGGTCTCCGGCCACCGGCAGGAAGCTGCCTTCTGGCATCGCCGGAACCTGGACAGGCGGGGAACCGACGGGCCGCGGCAGTCCCTGGCCGGTGGCTACCTTAGAGAAGGCTTCGTACAGCGTCAGCGGCAGCGAGGGGTCGGTGAACCGGTTCGGCCGCGGCGGCAACGTGACGGGAACATCCTGCTGAGCTGCCAGACGCTTGATCCACCACGTGGACAAGGTGTCGGCCAGCCACTCCAGGGCCAGGATGCCGAGGCAGGCCAGTGCGCCTATCGCGGCGAGGTCCTCCACAGTGACGTGGGCCTCGATCTCGTCCAGGTTGTGCTGGATGTTGAAGCGTGGCTGCTTGGCTTTGATCATGGTCCGCTCGGCTTCCAGGACCGAGGCGCGGTCGGGGTACCGTCTCAGCCTGATGGTGCTGGCCTCCAGCCACCAGTCGCTGCCGCCGCAGTGCTCGCGCATGCGCCTGGATGGGGAGTTGGTGACCCCGATGTACTCGTACCGCCTGAACAGACCGCGGCCACTCCATGCCACGTACAGCGTCTGCGGCCTGTCAGAAGACTCCGCCATGCCTGGACCGTACCGATAGGCACCGACAATCTGGTCCAACAGGCGGAGACCTTCCCATGTGCGATGGCTAGTCATCTGACATACGATTGTACGTAGCATCGATACCGATCCGACATGCGAACGGGAGAAAGATCATGGACGAGAAGGCGCTGGCTGTCGCGCTGCGTCAGGTGGCGAAGGGGCTGACCGAGATGGCCGCAGTGCTCGACGGCAACGTTCCCGGGGCTGACCGCACGCATCGTCGGGCGGCGCTGATGCGCTGCTTCGATGTGCCGCCCGAGCGTGGGCTCAACCGCGAGGAGGCGTCGGCCGCGTTCAGCCAAAACGGTTACAACCCAAGGTCCTTCGGCGGCTGGGTCCGGCGCGGCCTGATCAAGCGCGACGGCGACCGCCGGTACCTGACCGATGAGGGCCGCGCGCTGCTCGCGGAGCTTGCCGCCGACATGTCTTGACCGCTGGGCCGTATTACTCACGAGGGGTGAGCCACCCCGAGGATCCAAGATCAGAAAAGAAGGCAACGATGACTCACGTCAATACCAACATCAACGTCACGATCTGGTGGGACCGCAACTCCGCCCCTGAAAGGATCAGGCTGCTGACCGGGGACCCGCGGTTCACGATTGAGGGTGACACCGGCCCCGGGCTGCAGTTCACGGCCAGCTGCAACCCGGCGCACGCGGACTACAACCCGCGCCAGTTCAACCGGCTGGCCCGCTTCCTGCAGGACCAGGGCCTCCCGGCTCCCGGTGAGGTACCCATCGAGTCGCGGTACCTGCGTGACCGCCTCGATCTCCTCACCTGAGCACCGCAACATGATGCCGCCGGTCAAGGTGGCCGACATGAGTTTTCTCAGCGGAGCTTCCAGGGCCGCCTGCTCGGCTATGGCACATTCATCCTGGAATCCGCGGGCCAGGATCAGGCGCTGCGGGTCGTCGATCATCTGCCCTACCCCGCCTGCACCTGGACGTGCGGCTTGATCTGCGCCTAGGCCCGCGAGGTGTGCGGGCAGACCACGTCGCTCTGCCCCGGCTCTGCCTCGCCCCACGGCAGCCGGTGGCAGCATCGGGATCCATCAGCTCCGCCAGGCCCACGCCACCGAACTCAGTAGATGAACACTGCCCGCCGCCCGCCGCGACAACTAGCGCGATTTCAGCAGCGAAACGTCATCACTGACAAGCAGCCGCCGTCTCTGGCGAACAACCTGCGCTGCCACCGAGTGACGCTTACCCGCTGACACCCCGTGACGTTTCGCCCGGTCAGTGAAACGACGCCTCTCAGCTCTCACATCCGGAGGGCCTCTCGCCGACCGCCGCGCACCAACTCCTGAGAATAATCATTCTCAGGAGTATGCTCTAGGTATGACTCCTGAGAACGCAGCGAGCATGGTAGCCCAGGCGGGCGAATTGACTCCTGAGAACGCGAAGCTGCTCGCAAAGTACGCCAATCACCTCCAGCGCTCGCCGCTGACAGGGCACAGCCCGCGTACCTATCTCGGCGCGGTCAGGACATACCTTGGCTGGCTCGAGCAGGCCCCGGTCGACGGCGACCCCCTGAACGACGCGGCGGCCAAGGACTGGGCCGTCCGCGACTACCGGAGCCATCTCGTCACGGTGGCCAAGCGGGCCACAGCGACCGTCAACAAGCACCTCGCCGCCCTCCAGGACTTCTACGTCTGGCGTGGCCTGGGCCGACCGCAAGGGGTCAAGCGCCACCAGGTGCCACGGCACGCGCCGAAGGCGCTGAAGCCCAGGGCGAAGCTGCGCTACCTGCGCGCCGTCGAGGCGTGGCCGAGCGCCCGTGACCGCGCGATCGCGCTGCTACCGCTGTACGCCGGTGCCCGCATCGCCGAGATCCGCGCCCTGGACGTCGCCGACGTGCGCCTGAGCGCCCGCAAGGGCGAGCTGCACCTCGTCGGCAAGGGCGAGAAGTCCCGGACCGTTCCCGTCCACCAGAAACTCCGCGAGGCGCTCGCGGCCTGGATCGCCGAGCGCCCCTCCAAGCCCGGCGCGGACTCGGCCGCCCTGTTCACCTCCGTCAGGGCCACCAGGATGACCACCGACGCGATCGCCGACGTCATCAAGGCGATCACGAGCGCCGCCGGCCTGGACGACGACGTGACCAGCCGCGTGCTGCGGCACACGTTCGGTACCGAACTGACCCGTGATGGCGTCGACCTCGTGACGGTGGCCGAGCTGATGGGGCACGCATCCCTGGAGACCACGCGGCTGTACACCCGTCCGAACGCCGACGACATGCAGCGAGCGGTCGACCTGCTCTCGGCCGACGAGTGAGGGAGATGCTGAGTGAGACTGCCCCTCGCGCGCCGCGTTGACCGCTGTCAGAGCGGCGCGGTCCTTGGGCGCCCGTGTATCCTCGGTGCCAGAGCCGGGGACAACCCCCGGTCAGCCCACATGGGGCTTACTCCTTGGAGGAGATTGCCATGAGCATGTCCTTGAACGACATCGACAAGATCGTCCGCGCCTGCCTGATCGCGTACATTCGCGGCCCGGCCGAGGACAAGACGCTCAGCTACGAGGCGCTCGCTCAACTCGGGGACCCGCACGGCGACCTCGGTCTCTATCACGGTGGCGGATCCGATCGATACACCGCGCTCAGCAAGGCCCTCTTTCACATCAGCTCCTACGAGGTGGAGCAGGGACGGCCCATGCTGTCCGCCTTGGTCGTCCACAAGGGCGGACAATACAGGGGCCTGCCTGGTCCGGGCTTCTTCAAGCTCGCCCGTCGGCTCCGCTTCACCATCGCTGACAGCGACGCTGCCGAGCAGGACTTCTGGGCCGCCCAGGTGCAGGCGGCCGTCGAGCATTGGACCGAGCACGAGGAGGCCGAGGAGGCCGATGCCAAGCATGCCGCGATCATGAAGGAACTGGCCACCATCAAGCGGATGCTTCGACTGCTGGTGCATTCCGAGTCGGCCGTTCCCGGGACCTGATCGCTGAGGTCGTGAGGGTGCTCGGCGAGCCCGGCGTTCATAGCCGAAGCGCGTCAGCATCCACAAGGATGCACCACCCGTCCGGGATCCGGGTTTGCACGATACCGGGACTGCTCGATGCATACAGGAAGACGAGGTGGGTGTGGCCACTCCGGTTCAGACGGCCCAGATGATCAGGCTCGCTTTGGGTTCTCTGGCCGCCGACAACGCGCATCACTTGTTCGAGCACTTGTGCCGACACGTGGCCAAGCGGCGCATCGCCAGTAATGTGCTGCCGGCCACAGGGCCTGTGTCGGCCGGTGGCGACCAGGGACGCGACTTCGAGACCTTCCGTACCTACCTGGCCGACGAGTTGCCTTTCGCGCTCGGGTTCCTTGCGCTGGCCTCCGCTGACGTCGTCGTGTTCGCGTGCACCATTCAACGGGACGGGCTGCGGGCAAAGTTCGAGGACGACATCACGTCCATCTGCACCCAGGGCACTCACATCGACAGGATCTGTATCTTCGCCACCGAGAACATCCCGACGCGGCTGCGGCACGATCTGCAAGAGTGGGCCACGCGGCAGTATGACGTCGCGCTGGAAATCATCGACGGGTCGGCCTTGGCAGAGTGGCTGGCCGAGCCGGAGCTGTACTGGATTGCCCAGGAGTATCTACGTCTGCCCGCCGAGCTCGCACCGCAGATCGAGCAGGCCGAGCACGAGACGCAGCTACCGTCCTGGTACGTCGAGCTGCGCGCGTCCTGGCAAGAGCCCGGCCGGCAGCCGGTAAACCTCGGCGACATGTTCGATCTGCGGCACGGCCTGCGGCACGCCATCCCGCCAGGTCCGGCACGCGCCGACCTCGCGGGGTGGCTGGCACTGATGACCCGGCTCGCCGAGCGAAGCCCGGATGCCGAGGCTCGCCTGCACGCCATCTACGAGATCGTGGCGGCCCGTATCCGCGGCACCGCCGATCTGCGGCCCGCCGAGCCGCTGATCCGTCAATTCATCGACGAGGTCCAGCACAGCGACGACACGACGCTGTTGTTCGACGCCAGTGTGTTGATCCAGTTCTGCGTCACCGCAGCCGGGCTGGGCCACACCGACATCCCGATGACCGAGGCCGTGGGCTGGATACCACTGCTACGGCGCCACGTCGACCAGCTGATGGAGCAGGACTGGGGCTCAAACACACGGGCCGGCCTGCTCCAGGCCGCCGCACACCTGGCATTGCAGATCGACTACACGGGCACCGAGGCTGAGGGTAGCGCGACGCTCGACGACGTGGACCGCCTGTACGACTCGCTGACCGAGGCGATCGAGCACGGCACGCTCCAGACTCACCTAGAACCTGCGCCAGTGATCGACCTAGACGCAGGCATGCAGCACCTGGCCAGCCTGGTTGAGCTGCTGCCCGACGCTCCCGCCTACCCGATCGACGCGTTCAGCATGATTGTCGACCTGCTCGCGCCGATCTTGCGGGACCATCCGCTGTACCGGCAGGTGTGCGACGGCCTGGACAGGGCCGTCGCCCGTCAGGAAGGTGACGCCGCAGCCGCCGACAGGTGCCGTCAGCGCGCAGAAGCCCTACAGAAGGCGGGCCGGCTGCTCGATGCCCTGCACGAGTTCCACCAAGCCAAGATCAACTGGTTCCACGGAGACACTCTCTACGGCACCCTGCGAGCGATGGCCAACATCGCAGACATCTACGCCGCGCTCGGCATGTACCTCGCCGCCAAGAAATACGCACTGGCAATGGCTGCCCTCGCCCGCGGCAGTGCAGACCCATCTGACCGCGAACTTATCCCAATGGCGTTGTTCTCTGCCGCCAACATGGACCACCTGGCCGGGGCCTGGATCGCATCCGCAGAACTAGCGACGATTGCCGGCCCGGCCCACCTCAACTGGGCGCCCGATGCGGGTAACCTCGAACGTCACGCCTACGTGACGGAGGCCATGAAGTACCAGGGATTCACCGTGGTGATCGCCGAGCAAACCCGCCCCGAGTTCCTGCCGGCCATTCACGACATCCTCAGAGGCGGATTGTTCGACGGCTTCACCCATCCGCGCGCAACATCCCCCGCGGCCGCGCCACGCACCGAGCAGGAGTGGACGGACTGGCTGTCGGACAAGGCCGGCGCCCCGTTCAGTGACGTCGGGCCGCAGCGTACTGTCGCCTTCTACGCATTGGGCGTGCGGTGGACCGTGCACGGCCGCAACGAGCAGGACACGGTTCTGGCCCTGGAGGACTTCACCTCCAGCCTGCAGATCCTATTGACGGAGTTCGCCTCCCTGGACCCGGTCCTCATCCCCCAAGACGTCGACATCGAAATCCGCGTCTACCAGCCCGGTCATCGTCCCACCGACACCTATGTGACCCGCATCGACGACGGCCGGCGGCTATGGCTACTGTTCCTGCCAGCCGAGCGCCCGGTCGACGCCAGCACGGAGGAAGCCGGTACGGAAGAGCAGGAGCGCAACGACGTGCTGCACCTTGCTTTTCAGGTGCTGATCGGCAACTCGCTGCTGGACCAGGAGAGGTTCAGCGACCTCATGGACCAGGCGGCACGCAACGGCCTGTTCTCCAACCTGGAAATCGGACGTCCGTATCGGGAATTGGCGCTGTTCCGAACCCAGCCCGTCCCGCCGCTCGCTGAACCGCAGTACCGCCCCCTCGCCAACACTGAGCATCCAAACCCGCGCGCCGGTGCACCACAGATGCAACCCCGGACAGGACCCGGACCGGGCTACAGCACCGAAAAGGCGCATGCGATCCTCGCCGAACGCTACGAAATCCTGCCGATCTCCATCAAGCACACCATCCCCAGCCTGCTGTCCCACCCACACGTACGCGATCTCTTTCGCGAGTTGCGCAACGCGGGCTGGAAAGACTGGCACCTGCTCAACGTCGTGGTCAACCTGACCATCAACCACCGCCTCTCCCTTCGCCACGGCATGATCACCACAGGCCGTGGCAGGCAGATGGCCGACGCATTCCACGCCGAAGCGCTGCGCGCTGAGCAGCCCAGCGACCCCCAGATCACATCCGATCAGATCACCCGGGATGGCATGGAACAGGGCATCCGGCTCGTAGCCATGAGCAGTCTCCACCGCTGGGGCCTGACCTTGCATCACGGCACCACTGACTCGGCCGCCATCATGCAGCTCCTGGCCGAGCGCTACAGGTTCTGGGACGACGACATACGGCATCCCGATCCCTTCCATGGGCGGCTTACTCCCAGTAGTTGAGTAGAGACAACGTGAGCGGTTCATGGCGAAGTCAGCGACCAGAAGCTATGAAACCGACCAGTTTCGGCCGGTTCGAGTTGAACTGCCCGCATGCCTCCGGGCGCTAAGGCGGCATTCAAAGAAGTTCTGCTCGTAACCCGGCGGCAGCCAGGGACTGGTCCAGGGCGCGGCGGTGGCCAGCATCTGGTCCGGTGGGCGGTTGCGGGAGAAGGAGCGGATCTGCAGGAGCCGTCCGGGCCAGCTCACGGCGGTGTTGGCCACGTAATTCTTCAGCGCGGCCCAGATCCGCTCGACCGGATTGTCGTGCGGGCTGTACCGAGCACCGTACAGCAGCTCCAGGCCGGGGTGTTTCTCCAGGTAGGCGGTGACCCTGCGGGCGTGGTGGATGCCGTCGTTGTCGCAGATCACCGCGATCACCAGGGCGCGGGGGAACGCCCGGAGCACCTGGTCCAAGAGCGCGATGAAGTCCGCCGCGCAGCGGCGCCCCAGCCGGTACATCCACGCCCTGGTGGTCACCTCGACCGCCCCCAGCACGGTGACCTTGCGGTTGGTGCCCGGGGTGAGAACCTGCGGGCGCCTGCCGCGCAGCGTCCAGCTGGCCCGCACATGCGGCAGCAGGTTCAGGTGGGTCTCGTCCTCGGCCGGGACCACCGCCCGGCGGGGCAGGTCTATCAGCCGGGCCACGATCCCGGCTACCACGTGGTCATGGTCCGGGTCGCCGCGGGCGGTCAACTTGGGCCGCCGCCAGATCGCTACCAGCCGGACTCGCCGGTACAGCGTCCGTGGGCTGACCTGCGGCCGGCCCAGGTACCGCCGGATCCACGGAAGGGTCCACGGGCCCGGCCTGGCCAGCAACGCGGCGATCCGCCCGGTCAGTCGGCGGCCGCCCAGCGGGGGCCGCCCCGCACCGGGGCCGGTCGGCCAGCCCGGGCATCCCCTCGCTGCTGAACCGGCTGATCCAGCGGCGCACCGTGGCTGGGTGGCACTCCAGCAGCGCCGCGATCTGCGCCGCCGGCAACCCGTGCAGCGACAACAGCACCATCACCGCTCGCGCCGCCTCCCGCCACCGGCCGCGCAGGCCAGCCTCCAGCCGCTCGATCTCGCTTCCTGGACCGTTGGCGAACACGCTGACCGGGCGCATACTGATCACGACCTCGCCGGGTGGATGGACGATGGAGGCAACCTCGATCCAACCGCCGGCGAGGCTGATGTCAACGGCCGGTTACCTGGCAATTCGCATCCCCGGTAACGCGCAGGACTTCTGGATAGGCGCTTAGCGATCGCACCGGTCCGCATAGCTCGGCCTGGAAGGATTCCGGTACATCGTTCGGATGAGGGAAGTGCGACGTCACGAACCTTGACAGTGACCTGCAATGTAGTGCTGGATACACCACCCGCGCCCGCATCGCTTTGCGGGCTCGGGGCGCACAAGGCGGGCCGCAGACTGAAGTGAGTGAAGCGGTCGATTGCGGTGACTAGGTGGAGTGCTGTAGTGACGGAGTCCGGGAGCAGTTGGTTCTCATGGCGACGATGGTGGTGCCCGGCTGACGAGGATCCGCCAATCACCTCGGGGTTCCTGGACGATCCGACGGGCGCAACTGGATCATGTGCGCTGCCTCGTGCTGCTCGGTGAGGCAGGTATGGGCAAGTCCTCAGAACTGGGCGCCGAGGAACGACGCCTCCATGGCGCTCAGCTGCCCGTGGTCAAGTTCGACCTGGGTACCGAGCCAGATGTGTCGTCGCTGCGGGACACGATGCTCACGTCAGCAGAGGTCACGGCCTGGCTTGCTCACACTGACGATCTGGTGATGCTGCTGGATGGTTTCGATGAGGCGAACGCAAGCCTCGGCAAGCTGCCAGATCAGCTGATGAAACTGCTCGACGGTCTCCCGATCGACCGGTTGAAGCTGAGGATCACGAGCCGGACGGGTGTCTGGTCGCCCCGGCTAGATGCCGGATTGGCTGATCGGTGGCCTGACCTTCAGCGGTGGGTGCTGGCCCCGCTCACGGAGGAGAATGTGCGGGTTGCTGCACGGGGTACGCACGGCGATGGTTCTGCCTTCCTGAGTGCGGTGAGGGCTCGCGATCTCGGAGCCTTGGCGGCGCGGCCGTTGACGCTGCGCATGTTGATGACGATCCAACGTGACGATCAGGGACTTCCCGTCGATCGGATCGAGTTGTACGAACGCGCCGTCAAAGTGCTCGCCCGCGAGAACCACGAACGTCGTATCGAAGAACCATCCTCAACGGTCCACCCTGTCGAGGAACGGCTACGCGCTGCACGCCGGTTGGCGGCGGTATCGATCGTCTCCGGACGGACTATCGTCCACCCAAAGCGGACGGTTGATACCTCCAAAAACGACCTAGCCCTGGACGACATCACACAAACGCAGCAGGAGATGCTCATCCTCCTTGAGATCCTCGGCTCAGGTCTGTTCACGTCAGCTGCAGGTGGTGCGGTCCGTTGGACACACCGCTCAATCGGCGAGTTCGTCGCTGGCCAGACTCTCGCGGACCTTCCGGTGGCCACGACCGCTTACCTGTTGTCTGGCCCGTCCGGGTCCGAGGCGATCGTCCCGCAGCTGGCCGGGGTGGCGACGTGGGTCGCGACACTCCGCCCGCAGGCATACCAGTGGCTGGCCGCCAGCGAGCCAGACCTGTTGCTTACAGCCAACCTTGCGACGGCCACAGATCAGCAACGCCGCGTCCTGGGCCGTGCCCTGCTGCGCCAGCTAGACGGTGACGAACCGCCGCATGACCGCCGCTACTTCCTGTTGTCCTGGGACGGGATGGCCGCCGACATCGAGCCGTATCTGTCCGACGACAGGCCGGTGTGGGTCCGCCGTGAGGCAGCGCGTTTGCTTGGGGACTCCGGGTGCCGCGACCTCGACGTGCGGCTCGTCGCTGTCGTCGAGGACATCGCCTCCCGCTACCCTGTCGGCTACCTAGTGCAGCGCCTCACAAGTTCCTCACCGGTCGCTGGTATGGCTGGTGGTTACTGTTTGTGTTCGGGCGCAGCGGGGTTTCGTTACACGCCGCCAGGAGCGGGTCGGAGAAGTCGGTAGAGCCAGCTAGGCGTGCTCATGGCTGAGGTCGACGATGCAGAACCGGTTGCCTTCGGGGTCTTCCAGCACGATGAAGTCCGGATCCTCCGGGTAGCTGTCCCAGCCGGCCCGCCTGGCGCCCAGCGACACGAGCCTGGCCGCTTCGGCCTCCTGTTCGCCGGCATCGGCGACATGCAGGTCAACGTGCAGGCGCGGGTGATCTTGCGGTGGCGTCTGGCTGAGCTGGAGCGCGATCGCCGTTCCGGCCCCGTCCGGTGGCACGAGCACCTTCGCCCATCCGCCGAATCCATCCTCGCGCAATTTATAGCCCAGCGCCGCTGACCAGAATTCCGCTGCCCGCTGTACGTCGGTGACCCCGAGCGCCACCACGCCGAACGTCAGCATGGGCCTGAGTTTAGCGAGCACCGCGGCCGGCCGGAGAAACGAGCCCCGTGCGGGTGAGCCACCAGGGCAAGCGTGAATGCGCTGATGGCTTGCCTGATCCTGACCGGCCACGTCGTGAAATTGCGGCCTGCCATCTCGTTCGGCGAGCTGCGGGCCCAGGTGGAAAGCACTGTGGAGGCGCTAGCAGCGCATCGTAAGTTCCTGGGTGGGTCGCGGTTACCGGGTGTTGCGGTCACGCGGCTTCCGGGAGGACGTGCGCTGGTTCGGGCGGGCGGTGGCGCTGGAGGTAGCGGGCGTGCTCGGCGCCGGCGTCATAGTTCCACGTGTAGCCTGGGTTCCGCAGATGACGGTCCGCCTAGTGACCGAAAAATAGGCGTTGAAGTGCGGGAACGCGAAAGAGCCCAGTGACGGGGCGTGTCACTAGGCTCTGGCGTTCGCGCAGGTCAGGAGGCCGGGGGTGCGGG
>WNFC01019447.1_pt1 | contig 11339 bp, 12 predicted proteins | sample 5400541 | NCBI WGS metagenome assembly WNFC01 (sample SAMN13153342, study PRJNA577476) | soil metagenome | isolation source: 120 cm saprolite under Douglas fir tree site 2 hole 2 replicate 1 | place: USA:California | collected 2015-04-18
ACGCGATAAACGGGCTCAATCGTTATCACGCGATCCTCGGCGGCGGTCCGTCGTTCATCGTGCATCCGTCCAATCTTGCGCCGGCCCTGATCGCATTTGGTACGAGCGTCCGGCTTTTCGGTCCCGGCGGCGAGCGCAAGGTCGTTCTTGACCAGTTCTTTGCGCTGCCGAGCGTCGACGCGACACGCGAGAACGTGCTGCAAGCCGGCGAAATCGTGGTCGAGGTGGATGTGCCGCCGCCCCCGGCGTCGGCAGGGAGCGCCTACCTCGAAGTGCGCGAGAAGCAGAGCTTCGATTGGCCGCTGGTGAGCGTCGCGGCGATGCTGGAGATCGATCCGGGCTCGAAGAAGGTCCATCAGGCAAACGTGGTGCTGGGCGCGGTGGCACCGATTCCGTGGCGCGCGCGCGAGGCCGAGCAGACGCTCGCGGGCGGCGTGCTTGATCGCGCACGTGCGGCGAGTGCGGCCGACGCGGCGCTCAAGGATGCGCGCCCGCTGCCCCATAACGCCTACAAGGTCGCGATCGCTCGCGTTATTGTGCGGCGCGCGGTCCTCCGCGCAGGCCAGGTGCAAGATGTCTGATTCTGAAATGCCGGCCACGACGCGAAATTTCTGTCTCTACCTGCGCACCAAGAATGGCTACTTCCGCTCGCCTGAGGGTCGCCGGATGATCGACCCGGACAGTTCGACCGCCTGCTACAGATGTCTGCTGACACAGCGTCCGGTCGGTCCCGATGGGATGCCATGCGACGCGCGCCAGTGTATCGAAGGCCGCGATTGCTTCAGGGAAGAAAGCTGATAGCAGTGTTAAAGCTTAAATCTACATCTTGAAACATGCCATAGATAAATAGTAATCTATCAAGTCCTCAGCTATCGCAATGGCGACCTCGCTCTCATCGCGATCGGACGTTCGGCCGATCGATCTCCGCCACTCCGACAAAACGTCGGCCGCTCTCGGCGGCGGCCGCCTGAGAATTTCCCCGGCCGTCAGCGTCGAATTCCTGTACCGCGATTTCGACCAGAAAATTCCTCCGCGCGTCGACTGCATGATGATGTTCGCCGGGCCGCATCTCGAGCAAATTCTGACGGCTTACAAGGAAGCGGTCCGGCTGTTTTCGGAAATCCGCGATCCGGCCGAATTGCTCAAGCGGCTTCAGGCTTCAGCCGAGGTGCAAAAAATCTACGAGAGCGGGGTGACCGACGGCAAAGTCTCGATGGTGATGCGCGACTCCGTGTTTCGAGAGCCGGGCCCGCTCGAGCGTGTCGAATTCAAACTGCGAATCTTCGCCGGGAAAAAACGCACTTTATTCTATCCGGTGCCGCTCGTTCGCTTCGGCGCCCTCGGCAATCTTTTTCCATTGCTGCTCGGCCATCATGACGAAAACGGTATCGAGGCGCGCCTTCGCGCGCGATTGACTCGCGACGATGCTGAGTGGTCGCTTCAGCTTCTCGCGTTTTTGAAGTCCGAGGGCTGTCTTGCGCCGGTCCAGCTTTCTGACGAGATGCCACCGTCATGGGCGGCTCGCCCCGGCGTGACACTGCTCAGCCATTCGTCGTTGCTGGTGCAATCCGAGCGAAGCGCGGTGCTGCTCGATCCTGTCGTGTGGCAGGCGATGGGCATTGCGCAGCGAACGTTCGATATCTTGCGCACGCCGCTGGGGGCGATTTGTTGCAGCCATAGTCATTGGGATCACTGTCATTTTCAGACCTTGCTGTGGCTCGACAAGGACGTCCCGATTCTGATTCCGGAAGTGCGCGAGCCCTCGGTGCTCAATCCTCCGATGGCGGATGCGCTCCATCGGCTTGGGTTCACCGACGTGCGAGAGGTCCAGGCATGGGTGCCCGTGCGGATAGACGATATCGAGATCATACCGGTTCCCTTCCGCGGCGAACAGGACGAACTCGACTTCGAGATGGATCACTACACCTACGTGGTGAGGACCGCGGGACTCAGCTTGTATGGCGGCGTCGACTGCTACCGCTCAACTAACGGCGACATGCGGCCCGTCGTCGAGCGGGTCGGACAGATTTATCGCCCCGACGTGGCCTTTCTGCCGGTTTCCAAATGGATATGCCATTACAAGTGGGGTGGCGTGAACGCGTTTTGCCGCTACCTGGACCAGGAAATGCTCGAGCAATCGTTTCAATACACCGCGGGTCCGGAGGATGCGGCCGACTGGTCAGTGTTGTTGGGTGCGCCGACGGTCGTGCCTTACGCGACATTCACTTTCGCGCGCGGGAAGGTTCCACCCGAGGCTGCGCAGTGCGCCAAAGAGTTGCGCAAGCGCGGGATCGGGCGGCGCTTCTATCCGATGCGGCCGCTGGATTCGCTGGCCGTGACCGATCTCGGCGATGGGCTGCGCTCGCGGTCGCGCCGTTGGCGGCTGGTGGCCTGGTCGCGCGGCGTCGGCGGGCTCTATCGCCTGGGCCGGCGCGCGGGCGTGGGCCGCACGTATCGCTATCTTCGCCGCAAGCTGCACATCTAATTCCCATTTCCGTGAGTTTGTTTGGGTTTACACCTTGAAGGGCGGGATTCGCGGGTGTTAATGTAGCCCCTTGCTCCTTGCTCCCTATGGGGGCTGGCATCCACAAGGAGGCTGCCGCGTGCGGCGCTACGAAACCATCTTCATCCTTCGCTCCGATCTGGGCGAAAACCAGGTCAAAGACAGTATCAAGCGCTTCGAGGGCCTCGTCGCCACCGGCGGCGGCGAGATGCTCGAGACTGACGAATGGGGCTTTCGCGAGCTCGCCTACCGGATTCACAACGAACGCCGGGGCTATTACGTTCGCCTCGACTACGCCGCCACTGGCCCCGTGATGAACGAGGTCGAGCGCAACCTCAAGTTGTCCGACAGCGTCCTGCGCTATCTCTCGGTGCTGCTCGATCCTGAGATCGATACCGCCAAGGTGCGCGCCGAGATCGAGGCCCGGCTCCATCGCGCGGCCGAAGCCAAGGCCGCCGCCGAGGCCCGTATGGCGGCCGCCGCTGCCGCCGCCGAGCATCCCGCTGGCGAGGCGCATCCGGCTGCTCCAATCGCCGATCTTACCCCTGAGGAGGCGGCGGGCGAGGCTGAAGTAGCACAAAAAGCCGTGTCCGAGCATTCGGAGGTAGCCGCCCCTGACGCCGAGGCGGAGGCGAATCCAGCGGGTGAGCAGAAACAGGATTGAGCTGGTTGGCACAGTGGTTTCCGCGCCCGAAGTGCGAACCACGCCGGCCGGGACACCCGTTTTGAGGATCGAAGTAAACTGCGGCGAGGGACGCGAGATTTTTAGGCTGGGAGTCGTGATGGCGGGAGGCGACGCGCGCGACATTGGCGGGCGAATAACGTTGCGCGCGGTGCGCGGGCGCGCGTGGTCTTCGGCTGCGGGTGGAGTCGAAGTGCTGGCGGTTGAGATAAGCGAAGTCGTGCCAGGTGCGCGTTCATAGGAACTGAAATTGCGATAACAAAGACTTAATCAGGCGTGACGCCTGATCTGGAATCGATTCGACGTACTATTTGACAGGATAAAAATGGCCGACGAAGAAAGGATGGAGCAGGGCCCCGGACACGGTGGCCATGAGCATGGCCGCGGACGCCCCGGAGGTCAGCGCTCCGACTCGGATCGCCCGGGCGAGGGGCGCGGAGGCGAGCGGGGCGGGATGCGCCGGCGGCCCGGCGGAGGCCGGCGCAAGGTATGCCGGTTCTGTGCCGACAAGGCGCTCAAGGTCGATTCCTCGGGCAACTGCGCGCGCCATCAGCGCCAGCTCGCGGTCGCGATAAAGCGCGCGCGAGTGATTGCGCTGCTGCCCTTTTCAACCTTGGGATGACGAGAGGATAACGAGCGAGCCGTGAGACGCGGGCGGACAATCGTCGGGCTGCTGGTCGCCACGATTCGCGCGGCATTTCTGTCGGCGGCGCTCTGTCTGGCGGCGGCGGTGATACCGCTGGTCGGGGCGATTACCTCGCTGTTCGCGCCGACGCCGGTACTGCTCTTCTCTGTGGGCTTTGCGGGAGCGCGATTGCGCGCTGCGCTCGCGATCATGGTGGCTGCCGCGGCGGTCATGGCGCTTGGCGGATGGATCGCGGCGTTGGGCTACGTGGTGACCTTCGGGCTGGCCGCGGCCGTGATGTGCGACATGCTCCAGCGGCGCAAGCCCTTCGAGACGATCGTGCTGGTGACCGGCGCGCTGGTGCTGGCGGCGAGCGTGATCGCGGCCTTCGCGATGGCCGGATCGGCCGAGGCGCTGACCAAGGGGATCCGCGATGCTTTGGCATCGGGGATGGCGCGGGGCCACGACTTTTACAAGGTTCTCGGCGTGGAGACCGGGATGGCGCAGGAGGCCGAGACCGGGCTGCTCGATATGATACTGCGGCTCTGCCCGGCGCTGGTGGCGATGTGCGCCGGCTTCGGCGCGCTGCTCAATCTGGCGGCGTTTTGGCGGATGGGCGGCCGGCAGCGGCTCAATTATCCGCTGTTTGGCGATCTGGCCCGATGGTCGACGCCGGAATGGCTCATCTGGGTGTTGCTGGCGGCCGGGTTTGGGATGTTCGTTCCGGTGCCGGCGCTGGCGGTGGCCGCGATGGACGCCTTTGTATGCGTGGCGGCGGTTTATTTCTGCCAGGGCTTGGCGATCATGGCCTATTATTTTAAGGCGCTGGTTATCCCGCCATGGGTCCGGGGGCTAATCTATTTTGTTACAATAATTCAGCCGGTGCTCGCGGCCCTGGTATGCGCGGCCGGTATTTTCGATCTCTGGGTAGATTTTCGGCGGCTCAAACCGCCGAGCCAGGAGGCAGGTAGCTTTGGCGATTTCTTCTAAGCGCCGGAGGGACTTTCGGCGGTCAAGCCTATGAACGTGCAAGTGATTCTAAGTGAAGACGTACCCAGCTTGGGGCGCCCCGGAGAAGTGGTCAAGGTCCGCGCCGGGTATGCTCGCAACTACCTGCTGCCGCGCGGGCTCGCGGTCGAGGCCAATTCCAAGAACTTGCGTGCGTTCGAGCATCAGAAGGGCCTTGCGATGCTGCGGCGCGAGGCGAACAAGGGGCAGGCCTTGAAACTCAAGCAGCAGCTCGAAGCGCTGGCGCTCACGGTCAGCGCCAACGCCGGCGAAGAGGGCAAGTTGTTTGGGTCGGTGACCAATATCGATATCGAACGGGCGCTGCGAGAGCGTGGATTCGATATCGAGCGGCGAAAGATAATGTTGGCTGAGCCTATCAAGCAGCTCGGCGAGTTTACCGTTCCGGTGAGGCTCGACCCGGAGGTTGAAGCTGGCGTGAAGCTCACAGTCGCGGCGTCATAAGGCCATCCGGGTATGATGAAACTCTACGATTTCCTGCCCTGCCCATTCGGTCAAAAAGTGCGGATCGTTCTGGCGGAGAAGAGCCTCACGTACGAGCTCATACAGATCGACCTCGCCCAAAGCGACCAGCGGCGCCCCGAATTTCAGCGCCTCAACCCGTTCGCGCGCGTGCCGGTGCTGGTCGATGAAGACACCACCGTCTACGACTCGACGATCATCATCGAATACCTGGAGGACGAGTATCCGGAGCCGCCGGTGCTGCCGACGATCGGCTCGAGCGCGCTGCGTGCCCGGGCGCGGCTCTTCGAGGATTTCGCCGACGCCTCCTTCACGCCCCAGGTCGGGCAACTCATGGCCGAGATGGCTCGGGCCGAGGGCGAGCGCGACCAGGCGCGTCTCCAGCGGCTACATCGTTTGATCGAAAGGGCGCTCGATTATCTCAATCACGAGCTCACCGGCCAGCAGTTCCTCGCCGGAGACTTTTCAGTCGCCGACATTAGCTTCGTGCCGCGTATATTGGTGCTGGGCGATCTGGGTATCGAGGCGAGCACCAACCGTCCCAATGTCGACGCCTGGATAAAGCGGATGCTGGAGCGCCCGAGCATCCAGTCCCTGCAAGGCGTGACGCTCGAGCCACTGGCGGGAGTTTAATCGACCAGAGTTCAATCGCGGCGGATCGCGTTCAATCGCGGCGGATCGATTCGAGCAATCCGGAATTTCAAGCGATCCGGAATTGCCGAGTGATCTCGAATTGGAAAAACGGCAGACGCGCCGTCCGCATCAACGGGCGGCGCGCCTGCTTTCAGGAGGCACGGATCTGGAGCGGTATTGCCTAACCTAGACCACCCGCAGCCCATTTAATAGGGGCGGCGGTTTACATGGCAGCCGGTTAATAAGGTTGATCCTCACCAAACAGCGGCTCTTCCTCGTCGGCCCTCGTCGAAGCCACGCCGGTTGCACGATAGAGCAGCTTGGCAGCGAACAATTTGTTGCCCAGCCGGCCCTGCGGCTTGAGCATCCCGCCGTGCCTGCGGCATCGCGGACACGCCATCGTTCCGCTCAGCAGGCTCGCGTTTTGGGGAGTTATTCGCAAATCAAAGCTGGCTCCGCATCCCGGGTTCTGACATACGGTTCTGTATACGACACCCGGCCTTTCGGCGGATTTGGTTTCAGTGCTCATCGCGGTTTGCATAGCGCCATTCTCCTTCCTGCGTCTATAGGTCCGTCTTGGCCGCGCCGTTGAATTAGACGTAAATTACTTACAGAGGTTTCAAGCAAACGATGTGCCGGGCCTTAGCCAAGGTCGGATTTTTGAAAAATCCTTTTATAAATTCCGACCTTAAGTGCTCTGCCCAGGCTGAACGCGAGGATCGGAGAACTTTCGCACTATGGACTTTTTTTGCAACAATCGAGGTTAATTTCCGGCAAAATGTCCCGGATTTGATGCACAGATCGTCCATTTTCGAGCGTTTTCTCCTTTTCGATGCTAGTTATACAAAACAGAGCGGCGGAGTGACCGCCGGATGATGAGTTGATTAAACCAGGGTGTGGCAATGAGGACACTGGCGATGGTCATGGCGGGAGGGCTCGGCAGCAGGCTGCATCCGCTGACCCGTGACCGCGCCAAGCCTGCCGTGCCCTTCGGGGGTAAGTACCGAATCATCGATTTCGTCCTCTCCAATCTCGTAAATTCGCGAATTTATGCGATTTACGTCCTGGTGCAGTGGCGCTCGCAATCGCTTATCGAGCATCTGAAGGACGGATGGCAGTTCGGAGGCATACTGACCGACCAATTCGTCACCCCCGTCCCGGCCCAGATGCGGATGGGCGAGAGCTGGTACCAGGGCACCGCCGACGCCATCTTTCAGAATCTCAACCTGCTCGACGACAACAGCCCCGACCTCGTTGCGGTCTTCGGCGCTGACCACATCTACCGGATGGACGTGCAGCAGATGATCGAGTTCCATCTCGAGCGCAAGGCGGCCGTGACCGTCGCCACCATCCCGGTGGCCGTCGAAGAATCCAACCAGTTCGGCATCGTCGAGGTCGACTCGGGGCTCCGCGTGTCGGGATTCGAGGAAAAGCCGTCCAGGGCCCATTCGATGCCTGGCGCGCCGGGACAGTGCCTCGCCTCGATGGGCAACTACCTGTTCGATCCCGAGGTGTTGCGCCGGGCGCTATTGGAGGATTCGACGATCGCGTCGAGCCGCCACGACTTTGGCCGCGACCTCATCCCGCGCCTGATTGAACGCGTCCCAGTCTACGCCTATAACTTCATGACCAATCGCATCCATGGCGATTCCGAAGTCAACCTGAGCTACTGGCGTGACGTCGGCACTATCGACGCTTACTATGAGGCCAACATGGATCTGCGCGACGCGCGGCCTCATCTGAACCTCTACAACCAGCGCTGGCCGCTGCGCACGGCATACTACGACCAGCCGCCGGCCAAGTTTGTCTTCGACGAGAACGGGCGACGCGGAGAGGCGCTGCACTCGGTCATCTCCGAGGGTTGCATCGTGTCGGGCGGGACGGTGCGCAACTCGGTGCTCGGCCGTTCGGTCTTCGTGCACTCGTGGAGCCAGGTCGAGGACTCGGTCGTGATGGATTACAGCGAGATCGGCCGCCATGCCCGCGTGCGCCGCGCGATCATCGACAAGAACGTCTATGTCACCGAGGGCGACGAGATCGGTTACGATCTCGAGCGCGACCGTCAGCGCTTCCACGTCACCGATTCCGGCCTGGTCGTGATTGCCAAGGCCCCCAAGCGCGAACGGCAAAGCCTGTGACACAAAGCCTCGCCAGTGCCCCGATGGAAAAGGCGTCTGCCGCCGCTGTCGACGCCACCGCTGCCGCTGACGAGGCGGCCAGCAGCTACGACGCGGCCGCTGCCGCTGACGACGCGGTTGTCAGCAACGACGCGGCCGAGGCTTCGTCCGCGGGCGGCGTCACGCGCGAGCGTCCACCGCTCGCGGGGCTCAAGCTGGGCCGCAAGGACTGGCTGCTGTTTCAATTGATGCGCGCCGGGGTCCACGCGGTCAGCCTGTTGCCCGATTTCGTTTTGTATTCGCTCGGGGTACTCGGCGGTTTTATCGGCTACTGGCTTGACCGCCGCCACGTCGCGATCGGGATGATAAATCTGGCGATCGCGTTTCCCGAACGCAGTGAGCGCGAACGCAAGCGCATCCTGCGCACCTCCTATATCAACCTGGGCCGCGGGGCGGCCGAATACATACGCCTGGCCGGGTTTTTCCATCGCCGGCTCATCGCGCGGGTGGCCTACGAACGTTTCCAATACTGGGACGAGCTCAAGCGACGCTACCCCGGCCGCGGAATCGTCGTGCTCAGCGCGCACTTCGGCGACTTCGAGCTTTTGGCGACCGCCCACGCCCTTCGCGGCCATCAGATAACCCTCGTCCATCACACTCAGCGCTTTCTTTCCGGCGATGCATTGATGACCTGGGTGCGCGAGCGCGCCGGCGTCGACGTCGTGCGCAAGCGTTCGGCCGCGCGCGCCGTGCTCAAGGCGCTCGGCGACGGCCAGCTGGTCGGCGTCCCGTTCGATCAGAACGCCAAGCGCGGCGAGGCGGTGTTCGTTCCGTTCTTCGGTGAGCCGGCGGCGACCTCGCGCACCCTGGCGCGGCTGGTGCGGAAATCGCACGCGATCGTGGTCCCGGTCTTCATCGTGCGCGAGCCCGACAACCGGCACCATCGCATCGTCATCCAGGACCACATCGCGCTCCAGGAAAGCGCCGACGCCGAAGCCGACATCGAGGAGAACACGCGGCGCTTTCTGCGTCCGATCGAGGACATTGTGCGGCGCTATCCCGGGCAGTTCCTGTGGCAGCATCGGCGCTACCGCACGCGGCCGCGCGGGATGGCGCCGCTGTACGACGAGACCCGGCGTCATCGCGATTCCCGTCCAAAAGCGGCACAATAGCAGCGCCGCATCAATTGTTCCCCGCGGAACAAATGCCCCTTCGGCGACCGTTCTCCTATTGAAATAGAATAGAGGCATGATGATGAATCTCGAGTTGTTTGACGGTACCTGGGCCGCCAGGGCACCGGTGTCCGATGCTTCCCTCGACGCGTCGTCGGTGGCATTTGGCGCAGCGCCGGCGATCCTGGCCGCCGCCACCGCGCTCCCGCCCAATGTGATCGAGCAGGAATCGATCGCCACTCTGCTCAAGGCGCTGTGGGGCGATAAATACGACCAGTCGCGGCGCTGGCGCTCGACCTTCGAGCAGATTCAACGCTCGGTGCGGATCGATCGACGCTACCTGGCGTTGCCGGTGAGCGAGTACCCGGCGCTCGACTCGTTCGCCAAGACCAACGCCGCTTATACGCGGGTGGCGCCGGAGTTGGGCGCCGCGGCGGCCCAAAGAGCCCTCGCGGCGGCCGGGATGACGGCGCGCGACGTCGATCACCTCTTCTTCGTCACTGGCACCGGGATCGCGACGCCCAGCCTCGACGCGCGGATCGTCAACCGGCTCGGGATGCGTTCTGACGTGCGGCGCACGCCGATCTTCGGCCTGGGATGCGCCGGCGGAGTGGCCGGGATCGTGCGCGCCGCCGACGTGTTGCGCGGATTTCCCGGCCAGGTCGCGATGGTCGTGTCGGCGGAGTTGTGCTCGCTCACCTTGCAACGCACGGACGACTCGGTCGCCAACATCATTGCCTCGGCGCTCTTCGGTGACGGCGCGGCGGCGGTGCTGCTGGGCGGCGCGCATCTGGCCAACCGCGGCGCCGGTATCCCCCCGCGCGTCATCGCGACGCGCTCGGTCTTCTATCCCGACAGCGAAGGGATGATGGGATGGGAAGTGGTGGACAGCGGATTCAAGATAGTGCTGTCGCCGGCAATCCCTGACCTGGTCCGGGAGCATCTGGGCGGCGACGTCGACGCGATGCTCACCGAGAACGGGCTTGCGCGCTCCGCGATTAGCCATTGGATCGCACATACCGGCGGCAACCGCGTGCTCGAGGCGATCGCCACGGCGCTCGATCTTCCGCCCGGCGCGCTGGATCGCTCATGGCGGCTGCTTGCCGCGACCGGCAATCTTTCTTCGGCCTCGGTATTGTTCGTGCTGCGCGACTTGCTCGACGCGCGCGCGGCGCGGTCCGGCGAGTACGGACTGATGCTCGCGATGGGTCCGGGATTCTGCGCGGAGTTGGCCTTGCTGCGATGGTGATTTCGCTCGGCGCGTATCTTGCGATTCTGGCGGCGCTCGCGCTCGAGCGGGTGTTCCATCTTGCACTCGCATCGCGTAATGCGCGCCGTGCGTTGGCGATGGGCGCGGTCGAGCACGGGCGAGGCCATTATCCGGTGATGGCCGCGTTCCACGCGCTCTTCCTGGTATCGGCCGCGGCTGAGGCAATCGTGTTCAGGCGCCCGTTTCCGGGGACGCTCGGATGGATAGCGCTTGGCGGCGCGCTCGGCGCGCAGGCGCTTCGCTACTGGTCGGTCGTGAGTCTCGGCTCGCGCTGGAACACGCGCATCATCGTGTTTCCCGAGAGCCCGCCGATAAGCCGAGGGCCGTACCGCTTCATGCGCCATCCCAATTATCTCGCGGTGATCGTCGAGATCGCGTGCGTGCCGTTGATCCGCTGATGCTGGCTGACCGCGGTCGTGTTCTCGATCGGCAACGCGATGTTGTTGTGGGTGCGGATTCGCGCCGAGGAAGCCGCGATGGGCCCGCTCTACGCGCTCGAGTTCGGCGGTCGCATGCGGCTGGTGCCGAACCTTCCGCCGCGGCCGATACCCCGCGAATCCGGCAGCGGCGCTCGCCGCATCACCGGTTGAAGCGGGCAAGATGGTGCCTTAAAAAGACGGCCCACTGGATTTCGACCGTCGCGGCTCGTGGCGCAAGAGGGCCGTTCACGAACGGCCCCTACGGGAAAGAGAGCCGTTCAAACGGGATCGGTTTTCCTCTTGCAGGTGGGCTTTGCACAACCCATGTGCTTGGCATCTTCTAACCTCTCATTGACCCAGGAGAGGTCGCCGCGAGCATCGCGAGCGGCGGGAGAGGTCAGACTGAATTCCGCTGGGGCACAGGCGCTTC
>WNFC01039909.1_pt1 | contig 11338 bp, 11 predicted proteins | sample 5400541 | NCBI WGS metagenome assembly WNFC01 (sample SAMN13153342, study PRJNA577476) | soil metagenome | isolation source: 120 cm saprolite under Douglas fir tree site 2 hole 2 replicate 1 | place: USA:California | collected 2015-04-18
GCCTTCCTGGACGAGAACCGGCGCTACTGGCTTGCATCCATCCCCCCCGGGGCTGTGATGTACCGCGACGAGCTGTCCGTCAGGCGTCGTTCCCTGCCCCGGTTCGTCCCCGAGTTCATCATGGGCCAGCTCGAGTCCGACGCGAACCTTGCATGCCTGCGCGTGGACTACCGGCACCTGGTGGTGCTGATCGCCGAGACGGGCCTTCGGGCCGGAGACGCCTGCTCGCTTGCCTTCGATCCGCTCATCACCGACAGCTCGGGCTGGCCCTGCCTGCGCTTCAAGAGCTGGAAGATGAACGCCGAGCAGCTCGTCCCTCTGTCCTCCAAGGCCGCCGACGCCGTCCGAGCCCAGCAAGCCCATGTCGAACGGGCGTTGCCCGAGGGGTCGCCCTGGCTGTTCCCCGCGCGGCGGGACGCCAGCCTTCCACAGTGCTACGACACGTTCCGGGCGGCCTTCACCGCCTGGCAGGCCCGCATCAGGCTCCATGTCGAGGCCGGGCGCGCGGTGCGAATTACTCCTCATCAACTGCGCCACTACTTTGTTATCTCCCCTCGCCTTAACCCTTTGAGGGACGTAGAAGCTGCGTGATGAGGGGCTCGTCCCTCGCGAATATCTGGTACTTGTCACCACGCATATCGAATATATGTTCGATTCATGGCCGGGCCTGTGTCGAGGGCGTTCAGGGCCGAGCGGGCCGTGGCGCCCCTCGACGGGAGCGAGCTGTGGGTGGTGCTGGACCCCGAGCTCGTCGTCCACCGGGAAGCCAGCGACTTCCTGCGTGCCCTCCAGGGAGCCGGCCGGTCGCCGCTACGATCCGCGCCTATGCCGGGCGTGCTGCGACCTTCCTCGGCTGGTGCGCTGCCCAGGGGGTCGACTGGGCCACGATCGCCCTACCGGATCTGGCCCGCTTCAAGCGCTGGCTCGAGGTCGCTCCCACCCGCGGTGGGCGGCTGCGCCCGGGTTCGACGGTCAACGCCGTGCTCACCGCGGTGTGCGAGCTGCTGCGGTTCTGCGCCCGCATCGGGACCATCGAGCCTTCGGTGGCCGAGCAGCTCTCGCAGCCCCGCTGGCTGCGCTTCACCCCGCCGGGCTTCGACGCAGGAGAGTCGGGCCAGTTCCGCATGGTGCAGGCACGGGCGCTCAAGGCGAGAGCCGAGACGCCCTTTCCCGAGGCGCTGACCGCCGAGCAGGCCCAGGCGGTGCTCGCCTGCTGCCGCCGGCCACGCGAGCGCTTCCTGGTGGTGTTGCTGCACGACACCGGGCTGCGCATCGGGGAAGCCCTCGGGCTGCGCCGTGAGGACATGCACCTGCTCCCGGACTCCCGCAGCCTGGGGTGCGCGGTGCTGGGATCCCACATCCATGTCCGCCACCGCGCAAACCCGAACGGTGCCCTGGCCAAGTCCCGGTTCCCCAGGACGGTCCCGGCCAGCGATGCAGTGGCAAGCGCCTACGCCGACTACCAGGTCGAGCGCGCCGAGGTGCTGCGCGATGACAACAACGACATGGTGTTCGTGAACCTCTACCATCAGCCGCTCGGAGCGGCAATGACCTACCGGGCAGCCAAGCGCTTCTTCGACCGGCTCGCCCACCAGTGCGGATTCTCCGTACGCCCACACATGCTCCGACACTCGGCGGCGACAAACTGGGTGCGCGCGGGGGTCCCCCTCGATGTCGTCCAGAAGCTGCTGGGCCACGCCTCGCTCGCTTCCACCACCGTCTACCTGCACGCCCGGGACGAGGATCGCCGCCGGGCGGTGGAGGCCGTGGCCGCCGGGGAGCGCTGGTGATGAGCTCCCCGGCGCTGCGTCTCGTTCCCCCCGCCGGTACCGGGCGCCATCCTGACCCCGACGCCGGGTGGCTCGGGTGGCTTGTCGCCCACGTCGATCCCTTCTGGCGGCCCGGCGAGTGGGACCAGGAGCTTTGGCTGTTCACCGGCGACTTGGACAGCAACCGCACGGCGGCATGGCCTTGCCGCACCCCGTCATGCCCAGCGGTCACACCTTGGCATGACGGCCGCTGCAGCACCTGCCGGCGGGCGCAAGCGGCATCAGGTGTCGGCGACGAGGAGTTCGACCGGCAGCCGCGTCGGGCCCCGTTCTACCCGCTGGTTCGGGCGACCTGCACGGTGCCGGGCTGTGAGGGCGAGATCGACCGCAAGGGCCTGTGCCTGCGCCACTTTCGGGCCTGGGAGCCAGGCCGAGCCGGCGGAGAGTCCCTCCAGAGCTTCCTCGCCCGAGCCCGGCCGCTCGAGCGCCACGAGCGTTGCCTGGTGGGAGGCTGCCCCCGTGAGCGGGCCACCCGCCGGGGGCTGTGCCGCTTTCACGACAACCGCCTACGACGCAGCCACGATGTCGCGTCGCTCTCGAAGGAGGAGATGGACGCCTGGGTTGCAGCCCAGGGGCCCCGCCTGGGGCCCCACCAGTTCTCCCTGGCCGGGCTGGCAGAGCTGGTGCGCTTCGAGCTGCTGTACGGGCTCCAGCGCCGTGACGAGGCCCCACCTCCGCTGGCTCCCCTACAGGTTTTCGGATCCTGGTCCCACGCCTTGGGGAAGCCACCTCCATTCGGGTCATCGACTTCGAGGCAGTGTGCGCGGGCGGGGGTGTGCAGTACAACGGCGCGATCAGGGGTCTGCTTGGCGACCTCCGGCGCCACGTCGAACGTGCCTGGACCCAGCACACCGGTGCCGACCCCTGCGCGAGCGACCTGTGGGAGGTTGGGCTGCTCGACCTTCAGTCCAACGGATCGCGCCGCTGGCCGGCCACGCAAGGGGTGATCGACTTCCGGCCCATCGAGGCGTCCTGGCTGCGCGAGGTGCTCAAAGACTGGGCGGTCGCCACCCGTCCCTACCTCCAGCGGTTGCGGGAGGCCCTCCGGGCATGCGGCGTCGCTTCCCAGACGCTCGTTGCCTCCGGTCGCACCGACCCGGCCAGCCTCGGCGCCGGCGACTTCGCCCACATTGTCGATGCCCTCTCGGCCTTGCGCCGGGCCGACGCCACCCTGCACTCGGCAACCCATCGCAACCTGCTGCTCTCCTCGTTCTGCGAGGTGATCGAGCACGGCCGCACCGCCGGGCTCATGGGGCAGGTGCCCGATCCTTTCCGCCCGGCCAGGCGCCGCCACCGGGTCGTCGAGGACCCCAACGAGGAGGAGCTGGGCAAGGCGCTGCCGGAGTCGGTGATCCGCCAGCTCGACGCCAACCTCGACCTCCTCGGTCCGGCGGGGCGGGCCGGATCGGTTGCCGCCGCAGACCTGCAGGCGATGCACCAGGTGATCTACCGGCTGCTGCGCGACACCGGCAGGCGCCCCGGCGAGGTGGTGAGCCTCAAGGTCGGCTGCATCGAGGTGATCGACGGAGCGCACAACCTCATCTACGACAACCACAAAGCCGGCAGGTTACGCCGCCGCCTGCCCATCACCAGCGAGACTGCCCAGGCCGTGGTGTCCTGGGAGCGCCGCCGCAGCGAGCTCCCCGACCCACCTGCAACCCACCAGTGGCTGTTCCCCTCCCCGCTGCTTCGCTCCCGCCAGGCGCTCGGGCATCTGGGCGCCGGCTGCGTCGGCCGGGCATTCCGGGCCTGGGTGGAGCGGATCGGAACCATCGACGGTGAGCTGCTGGGACCCGATGGCCATCCGGTTGCCTTCGACCGGTCCCTCATCGCCCCCTACGCCCTGCGCCACTCCTATGCGCAGCGCCACGCCGACGCCGGGGTGCCCGTCGACGTGCTCAAAGAGCTGATGGATCACCGCTCGGTCGGCACCACGATGGGCTACTACCGCATCAGCCTGCACCGCAAGGCCCAGGCCATCGCCCGCGTCGGTTCTTTGGCTGTGGACGCCAACGGCAACCCCTCGCCGTTTTCCAGCCCGCTGGCCTACCAACGGGCATCGGTGTCGGTACCCTTTGGCAACTGCACCGAGCCTTCCAACGTGAAAGCGGGCGGCGGTGCCTGCCCGATCCGCTTCCAGTGCGCCGGCTGCAGCTTCTACCGGCCGGACCCCTCCTACCTGCCGGCCCTCGAAGGCCACGTCGCCAGCCTCCGAGCCGACCGGGAGACTGCCCGGGCGATGGAGGCCGCCGGCTATGTGATCGCCAACCTCACCGCCGAGATCGACGCCTTCTCCCGGGTGGCCGATCAGATGCGCCGCCGGATGGACGGACTCGGCAGTGACGAGCGCGCCGAGGTCGAGGAAGCCAGCCGTCTCCTTCGCCGTGCCCGGGCCGCCCGGCATCTCCCGCTCATCGCCACCACGGCCGAGGGGACACCATGACTCCGACAGCGACTCCGCAGGCCCGCACGGCGGCGCTGAGAGCCGCCCGTGAGAGAGACAGCCACGACAAGCGCCAACGGGCGCTGGAGGCCGTGGAGGCTCTGGAGGCCGCAGGGGTGCCGGTCACCTTCCTTGCGGTGGCCAAGGCCGCGGGCGTGTCCACCTGGCTCGTCTACGCGGACGGCGTCCGGGAGTGCGTCGAAGCCGCTCGACGTCGCCAGGCCGACCGCGGTGTCGCACCCACCTCGTCTTCCGTTCCGACCAGGCACCCGGCCACGCCAGCCAGCCTGCGCACCGACCTCGCCGTGGCCCGGGACGAGATCAAGGTGCTCCGAGCCGACCGGGAACGGCTCCGCCAGCGCCTGCGCCTGCATCTCGGCGCCGAGATCGACGGGCCGGACCGGGCCGAGCTGATCGCCCGGGTTGCCGACCTGGAGACCGTCAACCGCCAACTTGTGGCCCAGCGGGACGCCCGCACCGCCGAAGCCGGCACCGCCCAACAGCGGGTCCGGGAGCTCGAAGACGAGCTCACCGCCGCGCGAGAGAGCCTGCGTCGCGTGATCCGGGACAAGAACCGCGGACGCTGATGATGCCAGCCACCTCGCTTCCATCCGGCGTCGCCTTCGGCCCCTCGTGCCTTACGTACCTCACGTGCCTCACTCTGCAAAAGGGCCTGCTACCAGGCCCTTTACATAATTCAGGGAAGATAAGCTGCGTTACCCGACTGGTGAACCAGGGCGTGCCCCAGCACGTCATCCAGCGCCTCCTGGGCCATGCCAGCCCGGAGATGACCGCCGTTTATGCCCGGCTGCACGACGCCACGGTGCGCAAGGAGTTCGAGCGCTACTGCCAAAGCCGTGTGGACATCGAGGGGCGGCTCCTCGGCTTCGACCCGGAGGCCCTGACGGCCGACGCCGAGTGGGTCAAGCACAACCTGAACAGGGCCGCTGGACAGCCTGCCCAATGGCTACTGCGGCCGGCCGCCGCAGCAGGATTGCCCGCATCCCAATGCGTGCCTCACCTGCCCGGACTTCCAGACGACGGCCCAGTTCCTGCCCGTCCACCGCCAGCAGGCCGAGACCACCCGCACCCTCATCGCCCAAGCCGAGGAGGCCGGGCGGGAGCGCCTCGCGGCGAACCACCGTCGGGTGCTGATCAGCCTGGACAAGATCGTCGCTTCCCTGGAGGCGTTGCCGGCCAAGGGGGACAACGATGCCTGATCGCATCGACGCCCTCCGCGAGGCTGCAGCGGCTCGCCATGCTGCCACCCTGTCCCGGGCCGAGACTGCCCTGGCGGCTCTGGCCCAAGGCCATGAACCGGTCACCTTCCGGCGGTTGGCGGAGGCCGCTCGGGTGTCCCGCTCCTGGCTCTATCGTCAGCCAGAGCTCCGAGCGGCGGTCGAAGGTCTTCGTGGGTCGGCGCTTTCGCGGGAACGGTCACTCGTGCTGCAAAAGCAGGCCACCCTCGATTCTCTCCGCCAGCAGATCCATGCCTACCGGGCGGAGATCGCCCGAGTGCAGGCCGAGAACCGGGTGCTACGGGACCAGCTCGCCCACAAGCTCGGCGCCGCGCGGGCGGCCTCAGTGACGACCCGTTCATGACCCTTGGGCAGGCCGACGCCGCGGTTACTGCGAGCGCGCAGCGATGCCTGAACCTCCGTGACCGTGTCCTGGCGCCGATGCCCTTCTACGCAGGGCCGCGTACCGGCGAGGCTGCGGCATTCGACGTCGCCGACGTCGCTCCGTCCGTCCGCAAGGGTGTCGTCGAACTCCCGGGCCAAAGGGGCCGGCATGGCCGGCTCCTTTTGGGTTTGCTCTTGTCGAGATTCCCTGCAGCTGCGAGGGCTACCCCTCGTTGTCGCCTTGAATCGAGATCACGGCCGTGCTCCGTGCCGACTGGCAGCTCGGGAAGCCTGGGGGGCCCGGTGGGGGGCTGGGGATCGGGGTCGGCGGGGGCAGTGGCGAGGGGGATGCGAACGGGGGGAACGGCGGCGGGATGAAGCCCGGGAAGCTGCAGAGCGACAGTTGCGCCGAGGCGAACGCCGTGCCGTCCGTGAACGGACGAACCGGGGAGCCGCCGCCGAACGGACCGATGTTGCTGCCCGGGGTCACGAAGATCGTCACGGTGTGCGCCGAGCCGTCGCAGGTGAACTCCGACTCGGCCCCGAAGCCCTGCTGGACGACGTTGTCAGCGACGACCTCGCTGAGCTGCACGGTGAGGGACTGCTCCGGGGACTGGCCGCTCGGCACGGTGGGGGCGGTGCAGGTGACCGAGACGGGAACGCCAACCGCCGCTCCGCGAGCGAGCAGTTCGGCACGCTTGGCGAGCGAGATGCTGGCCTTGCCGGCGACGGCGCCTGCAGCGGACGCGAACGACGCCACGACGGCCGCGGTTCCGAGCGAGATGACGCTGAGTGACGCAACGACCAGTATGCCCTTCTTGAGGCTGGACATCGGAAACCTCCGTGTTTGGTGGGAGAAAGGTGAGCCGAAACAGGGCTCCGCACCCGGAAGGCACCGCCGCGGACGTCGCCGGTGGGATGCGGAACCCAACCAGAAAGCCTTGTCACTGCTGTCTTGTTCTTTCTACACCGGTCGGATTTGTCGTGACAATCGTGCTGGCACCACCATTAGGCGGCCCCCTGCGAGGAGCTTCGAGCTGCCTTCATAGAGGCGGTTCGTGCGGCTGTAGTTGCCGAGCTTGCGCAACAGAACGGCCGACGAGACCCTCCCGGCCTTGATCGACAGCACGACCCGGAGCAGATCCTGCCAGTGGCCTCGATCGGGGGCACGACCTGTTCCTTCGCCGGGCTCGGCGCCATCTGAAGCAAGGTGTGAGGTCCCCCGGGTTCCATGCAGTGCTGGTCATCCGGTTCCAGCCATGACGGCTGGGCGGTGTTGACAGTACGAGGCTGCTTCGTACGAGGTGTGGCGTCTCCGATTGGTGGAGATGTTCCCTGTTCTTTCGTGGGCTCAAGACTGACGTTTAGAGAAGGATGCCAGCTCAACAGGCGGATTCTCGTCCAGGGTCTTGTTTCGCCCTGGGCCGCGTGGAGACTCCGGCGGTTGGGTTGATGCACTCTACGGGTCCTTCGTGCCTTGCGCGATGGCGCTGGCGAAGCGCTGCTGAAGCGATCTGAGCAGCCTGGCGTGTGACCCCGAGAGCGGCTCCCGGGTCGCCCCAGGAGTGCCCGAGCTCGGGCTGCGGCTACGCAGTCGGCGAGCTCCTGCTGGGCAGCTCGGACGCGACCCACGGCCGCGTCGACGGCAGCCAGCGCGCTCCAGTGGCGAGGCTGTGGCCGACGATGCCCTTGCCCACGGTGGAGCGGCGGGCGTCGCAGCTTCGGTACAGCGAGACGGCGCCGTAGGCGACCACTGCCCGATGCTCGCAGTCGGGTCGCCGGGCGGGGTCGCCGGCCTAGTAGCAGGTGGCAAGGTCGTCAACCGGCCTTGACGCTGCTCTGCTCATCGCAACGCCCCCTCGGCCGCCTTGGGATGGGTTGCTTCGAACTCCGCCGGCGGCACGCCTCCCGTGGCGGAATGGATCCTGCGGGTGTTCCACCAATCGACCCACGCCAGGGTCGCAAGCTCCACGTCGGCGACGCTGCGCCACGGTCCCCGGCGGTACATCAGCTCGGCTTTGTACAAGGAATTCACCGCCTCGGCCAACGCGTTGAAGCACGCCGTCAATTACACCCGAACAAGATGGTGATGCCAGAACCCTGCGGGTGACACATCCGTTCCACCCTTGGTTCAACCTGGAGTTCGTTTTCATCGGGATCCGGCAGGCCTGGGGAGAGTATCGGGTCTTCCTCCTCGACACCGAGGGCGTCCAGCACTGCCTGCCGGTGCCTTGGACCGACGCCGCAGAGCCAGACGTCTTCGTGGTGATGGCCGCGGGCCGGTGCGCCTTCCGTCTCAGGGCAGGGGCCGCGCCGCGAGGCTGGGAGCGTCCATTACCACTCCCCCGCCCGAATCCGAGGGTCCATGAAGATCGCGCACCTGACGGCAAGCCTCGCCTGGTGGCTCCCGACCCTGCGCCAGACGTCCTCGATGCCCAACACGGTTTCACCCTCGCCGCTTCAGGCGCTCATCCTATCGAGGTCGGCATGTCCCCAAGGCCGTCGGCTCGGTCATGGGTTGGTCTGAGGCAACGGGATGATTGTCCGCATTTCACCGTGCGGCTGGGGAGGGCCCCAGGGGAACCAGGCGCTCACGGATAGGCAGAGAGGGCCCCTATGGGTGCGCGTGCCCGCCAAGTGGAGAGCAAGGGGCGGACCGGCAAGCTCAGGGCGCCTTGACCGCTCGCGAACCCATCGATCCGGACAGCGCCCCGCAGCAACTCTTCGCAAGAAACCAACAGGCCACCTCGTCGGCGAATAGGCTGGGTCGTGACGATGGGCTTCGACGGTGATGACGACTGGGCGCTGTCCGACGACGGTTGGATCCTCATCCTCGCCGGCGGCGACCAGGTCGTCGATGACTTCGCCGATGACCTCGAGGCGCTGCGGTCAGGCAGGCGGGGCTTCAAGGACACCTCGATGTTCCAGGCGCTGCCCCCCCTTCACCTCGGCCGGTACGACGAAGCGTTCGCAGAGGCCTTCCTGGCGGCGACCAGGGCCGTGGCGGCGAAGCTGCGTCGGGCGCACGAGGAGGGCTGGCCCTACCCGTCGGAAGGACTGCTCGGCTCGGTTGCCGACGAGCTCGCCATGGAGGCGATCCTGGTGGGAGCGGAGGTCCAGGCCGAGCTGCGCATGGACGCCGGCGTTCTGAGTCCCTCTCTCCGGGTTCAGCTCAATGACGAGATCGAAACCCTCCGGGAGGTCAGCTTCAACGACCGGGACTTCGAGTTTCTCTTCGAAGCACGCAAGGATGGAGCCGTCGAGGATCCCGACCTCCAGGCCCAGATGGGCTTCGTGAACCTCAGGTTCGCCGACTGGTTCAGCCCGTTCTGGGAAGACCACGACCCCTTCGGGTCCGATGGAGATGCCGGCGGAGCACCGTGACAGGCTCCCCCAGCCCATCATCGGCATCCCTTCGTCGCCTCATCTCGAGACCCTCCTCCGTTCTTGCCGCCGGCTGGCCGACGAGCCTTGTCAGGCTTCGCCATCTCGACCCCCCACTCGCTTCCACGTTCATGCACCGCCTCGAGCTCCTCGCCGGAGTTGGCGGTGGGCGCCCCCGTTTGACGGTCGCGCCGGCTTCTCGGAGGCCAGGACCCCCTGCGCAGGATCGTCCGCTGACCGGGTCGAGACCTGCGTGTGAACGGCGACAACGCGCGGCCCGGGCCGACAAAGCTCATCATGCCCTGACTCGCGTCGGCTGGTCCGTGCAAGCTGGTAGCGAGTGACACGGTCTCGACAGCCTCCACCCGGAGCAACCCCTTCAGGTTGCCGCGGCCCGGCCGAGCGGCGGCAATCTCAGGTGCTGTTCGTACTGGCTGGCATGGCGATGGTCCTGATGACGGTCGCGTCGTGTTCGGGAGACCGCGGCTCCCTCGAGAGAGGATCCTCGTCTCGGCCAGGACAGACCCTGGTAGCGTCGGGACCGACGGGCGGCCAAGGGTCTGCCCGGCCAGGCCGGCACCGAGCCCGCTGGCGGCGCGTTCCCTCTGGTGCTCATGGCTCACGGGTTTCGCCTACCCGCTGCCGGATACGAGCGCATCCTCGACACGGTGACCGCCGCCGGCTACATCGTGGCGGCCCCGGCGTTTCCCCACACCAGCGCCGAGCGCGGCGACGGCAACCGCAACGACATCGTCAATCAGCCCGCTGACCTGTCGTTCTTGGTCGAGGCGGTGACCAACATGGCAAAGCAGCAACCGCAGCTGCTACCACCCGTGGCCGATCCGGCACGGGTCGCCGCTCTCGGTCATTCAGACGGCGGCCTCACCGTTTCGGCTTGGGCGTACAACAACTCCTCCAGAGACCGCCGAGTCGCCGCTGCGGTGGTGATGGCCGGAGGGATCGGGCTGTTTCCCGGCACCTACTTCGCCCCTGATTCGCCGCCGCTTCTGGCGATCCACGCCACCGCTGACCAGACCAACCCGTATTCGGCAAGCGTCAGCCTGTTCAATGCTGTGCCAGCAGGGATCCCCCACTTCTTGCTGACCATCGGCGGTGGCTCGCACCTGGGTCCGTACATGTACGACACCGCAATGCCCGAAGTCGGCCAAGTCATCGTGGACTTCCTTGACGGGTACTTCCTCAAGGACGCCGGCGCCCGCCAACGATTGCCTACTGACGCCGACCATCCCGGCATCACCACCCTGCGCAGCAAGGCCTGATCATCGCAACAGCGGACTATCGAACTCGTCTGGTGTAGCGGTAGGCGGGCTCGACCAGTGCCGGTCTGTCTCTGAAGTCCAGAACGCTGGTGGCGGCCATTGGGGGACGGAGGCGGAGTGCGGGACAAAGCGTGCGAGTTCAAGCCGCCCGATCCTGCGGTTCCGACATCGGCATGAAGGCCGGATACCAGCGGAAGTCTTCGGCCAAGTCGTCATTGAGCACGTGGGTACGGATCTGGAGCTTGCGATCGGGGACGCACAGCGGCGGTACGACCAGGTCATCGGGAAGTTCCCGATCTGAGGGGTTGGTTTAGGCAGCTCCTCGAGGTGGAGCGGGCCTGGCGGGAGATGAAGACGGCCGGTGTACCACCGCAAGGAGGATCGCATCCGCGCCCACGTGGTGCTCTGCTGGCTGGCGCTGCTGCTGATCCGCATCGCCGAGAACGCCGCAACCGACACGTGGCGCAACATCCGCCAGGAGCTTCAGCACATCCACCTGGGCGAGTTCTCCGGCTCTGCCGGCAGGCTCCTACAGCGCACCCAGCTCAGCGCGACCCAGGTCAAGCTCCTCCACGATCTCCAGGTCAAGGTGCCGCCACGGTTCCTCGAGCTCCCTCCGGCTTCGTACTCCCTCGACGACACCTAGTGGTCCGTCGCTGAAATAGCTAGGTGCGGTAGAATGGGGCCATGCCCTACAAGATTGCTGCACCAATGACCGCAACTGAAGAGCAACGAGCGGCGCTGGAGAAGATGGCCAACTCCCCGTCGCTGCGGCACCGC
>WNFC01008472.1_pt1 | contig 11337 bp, 8 predicted proteins | sample 5400541 | NCBI WGS metagenome assembly WNFC01 (sample SAMN13153342, study PRJNA577476) | soil metagenome | isolation source: 120 cm saprolite under Douglas fir tree site 2 hole 2 replicate 1 | place: USA:California | collected 2015-04-18
CGGCGCCAGTCATCGCGGCCATCTCGTGCGGAATTTCGTTCGACGCGACGGAAATAAGCCCAACGCCTCCCACAGCAATGACCGGCAGCGTCAGGGAATCGTCACCGGAGAGAACAGAGAAATCTGGACGCGCGGCGCCGCAGATTTCCGCAATCTGCGTGAGATTGCCGCTGGCCTCTTTCACTCCGGCAATGTTCGGCACCTCGGCGAGCCGCGCTACGGTTGCAGGTTCGAGGTTGGCGGCGGTGCGTCCCGGGACGTTGTACAAGATCACCGGTTTGCTCACCGCCTCGGCGATGGCCTTGAAGTGCTGGTACTGGCCCTCCTGCGTGGGCTTGTTGTAATAGGGCGAGGCGGTGAGGATCGCGTTCACTCCGGTGCGTTCGGCAACTTCTTTGGCTTTGGCGACGGCATCGTGCGTGGAGTTGGAAGTGGCACCGGCAACGATGGGCACGCGTCCGGCAGCGGTTTCGATGGTGAGCTCAATCACCCGCAGCCACTCGTCGTGCGAGAGCGTCGGAGTCTCGCCGGTAGTGCCGCATGGGACGAGGAAATCAATGCCGGACTCAATCTGCCAATTGACAAGATTCGTGAGGGCCGGTTCGTCCAGCGATCCATCCTGATGGAACGGGGTGACGAGAGCGGTACCGCATCCGCGAAGTTGCATGAGAATAAGATAACGCGTATGGGAGAGAATGGAAAACCACGCTCTTCGTCCAGTTGGGTGCGAATGATCTGTTAGCCTGATTTTGAAAGGACTGGACTTCTGTAATTGACAGATATCCCAGAAATGGGATATATTCTAATGGCACGAGCAAAGCGAATTCCCGGCGAGAAGCCGCTGTTCTGGGTGGGGTCGTCGAAAGACGACCTTAGGGACTTTCCCGAGGCGGTGAAGGATGAGATTGGGTCGGCCTTGAGCGTTGCCCAGTTTGGTGGCAAACATCCAAAGGCCAAACCGTGGAAGGGTGAGGGGCTGGGAGTTCTGGAAGTTGTTGAGGACTTCCGCAGCGATACTTACCGGGCGGTTTACACGGTGCGGTTTCGGGGTGCGGTTTACGTACTGCATGCCTTTCAGAAGAAATCGCCGCGTGGTTCTAAGACGGCACTGAAGGACGTGGAATTGATCGGCAGCCGGCTGAGGCTGGCGAAAGAGGATTACGAGGCGCGATATGGCAAAAAGAAGTAATGGCGTGGTCGCAAGCTCGGGAAATGTGTTCGCTGACCTCGGCCTTCCTGCAGCTGATGAAAACCGAACTAAGGTGCAGCTTGCTGTGGCTCTGAATCAGATTATCCAGAAGCGCCGTCTGTCTCAAGCTGCGGCGGCTCGGGCATTGGGCGTGAATCAGCCGAAAATCTCAGCTTTAACAAACTATCGCCTCGATGGGTTCTCGGTTGAACGTCTGCTGAATTTCCTAAACGGCTTGGGGAGGGACGTGGAGATTGTGGTTCGCAAACCCCGTTCCCGTAAGTCTCCGGGAATTCATGTGACGGCTGCGTAGCACGTTTCGCAGATCATTTGTAATGCGTCATCGAAAGAATCGAGATCTGGACGACGGCAACCCCTCCAAAACACATGCTGGTGACGCCTCCTTTTCCATCCGGGCAGTGCAGGGTGCCCGTCACAGTCCACTCGTCGTCTTTCAGTTGAGCATGAAGCGGTAGTTCAGAGTCAATCTGCTTTCTGCCGTAAACCGGCACCAATACAGCTTCAGCGATTTTGATGGCTGTGGTGGAGTCTGGAACATAGCCAGCGGACGGCTTATAACCCTGTCCTAGCGCAAGGGCAACGAATACCAGCACACATACGCCAACCGTCAGATTCTTCATCTCATGCCTCACCACGTAAAGGATCAGCTACACGTCCTACGAACGAAGCGTTTCGGGCATCTTGCGCTGTTTAGATCTCCCGCCAAACATCCCTGAAATCGAAAAACCCCTTCTTCCCCGCAAGCCACTCGGCCCCCCGCACCGCGCCCTCTGCGAATCCGTGGCGCGACTTGGCGTCGTGGCAGAGATAGATGGTGTCGTGGGGGGAGTCGAGGACCAGTTCGTGCATCCCGACCACGTCGCCTTCGCGGAAGGAAGTGATCTCGATTTCCGCGTTCGACTTCTCCTGCAGGATGTTCTGCATGGTCGCGGCGGTGCCGGAGGGAGCGTCTTTTTTGTGGGCGTGGTGGCGTTCGTAGATGTGAGCTAGATATCGTTGCTCGAGGGCGGGAACCGCTTGCCGAACGACATCGAAAAACAGATTTACACCGATGGAAAAATTCGAGCCGTAGAGAAGTCCAGTCCCGCGCTGCTCGACCAGTTTGCGAATGCTGGTCAACTCGGAATACCAGCCCGTCGTGCCGACGACGATGTTCTTGCCGGCGGCGATGGTGGCGTGAATGTTTTCGACGACGCAGTGGGGCGTGGTGAAGTCAGTGACAAGGTCGAAAGGCGCCAGAATGTCGACGGTTAGGGCGGATGCGCTCGCGTTGTCCTTTGAGCGCAGGGTCTCGACCACATGTCCGCGCTCGCGCGCAACTTCGGCGACCAGAGATCCGGTTTTGCCAGCGCCAAGGAGGAGTAGTTTCATTGCCGATTAGTGTAGCTCGTCCTCGGGGGTCGAGTCGCCAGGAAGAGCACTCGGTTGTGCCATCAACCGGCCTCGCGGTGTTCCGCCAGAACCTCAGTTCTTGTCCGCGCCGCTCTGGGGCGCAAGGGTACCAATTGCGCAGCGAGCATTTTGCGGCACGAAGTTATGAACGTCGTCGCCTGTAGATCGAATCAGTTTGCGTCCTGCAACGTCCACGGTTCCGGAGCTGGCGAGGGTTCCATTCGGTTGCAAAGCCAGCGTGAAAGGTGTGGCGAGATTCTGAAGCCTGACCGCAAACTGACCAGATACGAGCTGCACAGAATAAGCTTCAGCATCACGCGCTTCGCCGCATTCCAGTGTTGCCGAATCGTCGCGGAACTCGATCTTTAGACCGCCCGGTGCGGCGTAAGTCCCGGCTAACCGCAATCCGGGCGCAGTGTTCGCGGCTTTGCTGGCGGTATGTTGAACTGCATCGAATCCTGCGCAGAAAGCGGAGTGGCCGCGATCAGCAGCACCACGGTCCTACTGCAAAGCACCAGCCACAAAAGATCTTGTCCCGCAATTTTCATGATGTCCCCTCGGTTGCAAGCGGGGCATCAAAGGCGCGCCCCGACCGGGCTAACGAGTGGCGCGCAGAAGCCTATCAGGAGATGAATTGCCATGCAAGAAAAGCTTTAGTTAGGCCTTGGCGGTGGCCGCGACCCGATGAATCTGGGCATCGATACTTGAGCGGAGATCGTCCCAGATATTTTCGGTCATCGAGAGAAATACATCGACAATCTCAGGATCGAATTGGCGGCCGGACCAGCGAGAGATTTCCTCGCGAGCGGCTGAATAGGGCTGTTTGGCCCGGTATGGACGATCGGAAGTAATAGCATCCAGAGTGTCGGCAATCGAAAAGATTCGCGCTCCAAGGGGAATTTCGGTGCCCTTCAATCCCCGCGGGTAGCCAGTTCCATCGAATTTTTCCTGATGCGCATAAACGATTTCTGCGGCGTCGGCGAGAAACGGGATGCGCTTCACGAGTTGGTAGCCACGATACGCGTGCTCACGCATGGTCTCGGCTTCGGCTACGTCAAGTTTTCCGGGTTTGTTGAGAATGGCATCTGGGATTGCCATCTTTCCGATGTCATGCAAGAAAGCTCCGCGGGCGATGACGCGGATTTGATCTTGCCCTAAGCCCATTTTCCTGGCGATGGCAATGGTGAATGCGGTGACGCGCTTGGAGTGCCCTTCGGTTTCACGGTCCTTCAAGTCCAAAGCATCGCCGAGAGCTTCAAGCATGATGTCGTGAGATGCCTCGACATCCTTTACTGCCTGGCGGTATTGTTCGGTGCGGGCCGTGACCAGCGCCTCCAGATTGGTCTGATAGGCGCGGTTTTCCAGCTTCAATCGCCGATTCTCTAGTGCGCGCCGCACCGTGGCCAGCAGTTGTTCCCGCTCAAATGGTTTGAGCAAATAGTCATAGGCGCCATTGCGGATCGCGCTCAGTGCGACGGAAACATCGTGCACCGCCGTCACCATGACGACAGGCATATCGGGAAAGCGTTCTTTGGTTGCGCCCAGAAGTTCTTGCCCGTCCATGCCCGCCATCATCAGGTCAGAGAGCATCAGTTCGTACTCTTCTCCGGATTGGAGGAGGGCGAGCGCTTCCTTGCCAGAGGCGGCCTGGCTACAAACAAAGTTTGCAGAAGTCAGCATCGAAGAAACCACCTCCCGGATGGGATCTTCGTCGTCAACTACGAGAATGCGTTCGGCTGGCATGACAACCCGAAATAGTGTATGCCGATTGTACCCCACGCGCGCGATATCGAAAGTAACCATGGGGCAAGGGAAACCCCACTAGTTACGCCTATATCCATGCTAAAACCTAAGCTGAACCGCTAGGTTTGCATCGCATGAATACGGTAGCCTGGCACGCCTGGGACTTCCTGGGCGGACTTGCCACACCCAAACTCGTGACCCGGGAAACGGCTGTGCTGCTGATGCTGGCGGCCAGCCTGCTGGTTTTCCGCACCCTGCGCGAGCGCTGCCTGATGGTCTGGATCGTAGGCTGGATCGCGTATTTTGTTTCCCACCATTCACTTGTCCTGGCCTCCGGTCAGGCCAATCCGTACGCGGTGCCGGTGGCCCACGGCGAGTTCATCCTGGCCGTAGCATTGTTTGTGGCAGGGGCCTTCATTTACGCGAACGCCCGCAGCTTTCTGGCTCCGCTGCTTGCCATCAGCATGGCCTTGATCGCGTTTGCCGCCCTGCAGAGCATTTTCTGGCCGGGCTCGGAAACCCTGCGTTTTGCCCTGGAACTGTCTTACCGGATTCTCACCTTTTCCGCCGCCGTCGGGGTACTGCGTTTTCGGCGCGCTCGCCGGGAGATCGGGCCCTGGATTCTGGCCGCGGGACTGCTCCTGTTGCATCTGGATTGGGCACCGCTCAGCTCCCGGCTGCCTGCGGAATCGGGAACACTCTTGGACATGCTCCTTGGCCTGGGCATGCTGCTGGTGGTGTTCGATGAATCCCGGCTGCATACCCGGCGCCTGGCTACCTTGAATGCGCTGACCAGCAGCATTGCACGTTCCGGCCAGAACGGTCCCATGACCGCCACCGCCTTAAAGGAACTGAAGGACCTTATGGGAGCCGATGCCGCCTGGTTCCGGCTGCTGGAACGCCATCGCCTCACCGTGTTCCAGCAGATTGGGTTGTCCCCGGAATTCCTGCGCGAACGCGCTTCCATTCCAATGGGTGATGCGGCGGAACACATTCCGGAAGAAGTTCGTCCGGTAATTCTGGTGTCATCGCAACTCAGTGACGCAGTGTTGCCGGTATTTCAACGCGAGAAGCTTCATCAGATAGTCCTGGTCGCGGTGCCCGGGAGAAAGTCGCCGGTGGGGAATCTTGTCCTCGCGAGCCGCCGGGCAAAATCTTACGCGCCGGATGAACTGGATTTTCTGGTGACCTGCGCTCAGCAACTTGGTCTCGCGCTTGAGAACCTTCATCTGGTTGAGGAGATCCTGCGCTCACACCGCCAGTGGAGCAATACTTTCGAATCCATTCAGGACCTGGTCCTGCTGCATGACTCCGAGTTTCGTATCTTGAAGGCGAATCCATCGCTGCTGCGCCGGCTGGGGAAGTCCCAGTCCGATGTGGTGAACCAGTTCTGCGACACCGTGCTGCCTAACGACGGCGTTGAGTGGAGCCATTGCCCATACTGCCACGGCGAGGAGGATGGGTTTTATGAAGGCCCGGATCCGTTTGGAGGCTTCTCGGTGGCGTCCACTTCAACCTATGTGGACCAGGGCACCAAGCAAAAGGGGACCATCCACGTGGTGCGCGACATTACCGAGCGTCGCGCCGCCGAACAGAAATACCGTTCTCTGTTCGAACAAGTGCAGGAAGGGGTCTTCGTGGCCACCGCGCAAGGCACGCTGCTCGACTGCAACGACGCGTTCGTGCGCATGCTCGGCTATTCCGACCGCGAAGACTTGCTGGGCCGCAACGTGGATGCTGAATTCTACGCTTCGACGGAACAGCGGGAGATCTTCCGCCGCGAAGTGGAAGCGCACAATTTCGTCCGTGACTTTGAGGTCAGTCTGCGGCGCAAAGACGGCTCGGCGCTGACCGCAGTGGAGAGTAGTTTCGCCACCCGCGACGAAAACGGCAAGATTGAACGCTACCAGGGTTTCCTGCTCGACATCACCGAAAAGAAACATGCCGAGGATGAAATTCGCTGCCGCAACCGGGAGTTGAACGCGCTCAACACCATGGCGGTGATTGCCACCCAGAGCTTCGATCTGGATGAAATTCTGAATCTGACGCTTCGCCAGGTGATCTCGCTTCTGGGAGCCGAGGCAGGGTCCATATATCTGGCCGACCCGCAGAACCGCTTCCGCCGCCGTGCTAACTGGGGGCAGAGAATCACCGACCGTAAGCGTCTCGCAGAGGTGGCCTTTCCCCAAGGCCTGGGAGACCTGGTCATGCGGTCGCGGGCCGAAGTGCTTACCGCCGAATACCTGCCCCATTTGCCGCAGGCGGTCACGGAATTCATTCGCGCGGTTGATGGGGGGTCCTCCATCTGGGTGGTGCTGTGGGGAAAAGACGATCCCATCGGACTTATGGGAATCACCCGTGGCCAGCTTCGCGAGTACAGCAACAACGACGAAAACCTCTTGGTCGCAATCGGACGGCAGTTGGCCACCACCATCGAGAAAGTCAGGCTCTACGAGGAAACCTGCAAAGCCTACGACGATCTGCGCCGGGCTCAGGAGCAATTGCTGCAAAGCGAAAAAATGTCGGCCATCGGGCAGTTGATTGCCGGCGTCGCCCACGAACTGAATAATCCGTTGACTGCAATTCTGGGCTACGCGCAACTTCTCGAATCGGAAAAGCTGGACAGCAAGGCGCTGGAATACGCGGGCAAGATCTTCAAGCAGGCTCAGCGCACGCACCGTGTGGTGCAGAACCTGCTGTCCTTTGCGCGGCAGCGCAAGCCGGAGAGGCAACAGTTCGACGTGGTGAGCGTGCTGGAAGAGGCTCTTCTGCTCAGCGACTACGACATGAAGGTCGGCAATATCAAGCTGGAACGGGAGATCGAACCCGGCGTACCCGGGGTTTTCGGAGACCCTCACCAACTCGAACAGGTCTTTCTCAACATCATCACCAACGCTCTGGACGCCATGGCGGAACAGGTGATGGAAGAACCGAAGTCTGAAGCCAAGCCGCGTCGCTTCAAGGTTCGAGTTTGCGCACGGGAGGATCAGGTCATCATCGAATTCCATGACTCCGGGCCCGGAATCAAAGAAGCGAACCGCATTTTTGAGCCGTTCTACACCACCAAAATCGTGGGCAAGGGGACCGGCCTTGGTCTCAGCATTTGTTACGGGATTGTCAAAGAGCATGGCGGAGAGATTTCCGCCCGCAACGCAGACGAGCACAGCGGCTATGCAGGCGGGGTGATTGAGATTAAGCTGCCGTCCGCCGGGGACGCCGCGGCCCCGCAAGTTGCGCCCGAAGCCCCGAAACATGAAACCGCCATCAACGGGCGGATACTGCTGGTGGAAGACGAGGAAGCGGTGCTGGAGTTTGAACGCGATGTGCTGGCTGGCGCCGGGGCCAAGGTCACTACCGTGACTAGCATCGAGCAGATGAAATCTGTACTTGAGGGTCAGTCCGTTGATGCGGTTGTGATCAACGGCAAGATGCCGGGCTCGGGAAGCGTTCCGGAAACCCGCACCTGGATTCTGGAAAAGTCGTCCGCACTATCCGGTCACATCTTGTTTACCTTTGCCAGTCTGGCCGAACCGGAAGTACGCAGTTTTTTGGAGCAAAACAATATTCCATTTCTGGTGAAGCCTTTCGAAATAGGAGACCTGATCGCCAATGCGCGCCGCCTGCTGGTGAAAACTCAGGCCGCCGGCGCAACGTAAATCGCCCGCTTGCAGGTGCGGGGCCGGCCAGATATGCTTTTCGCTGATGTCCACCATCGTCGAGTGCGTTCCGAACTTTTCTGAAGGCCGCGACCAATCCAAAGTTGACGCGATCGTCGCCGCCATGAAAATAGAGGGCGTCTATCTGCTCGACCGCGAGATGGACGCTGACCACAACCGCTGCGTCATCACGCTGGCTGGGGAGCGCGAAGCGATCCAGGAAGCGGCAATCCGGGGCGCAGGCAAGGCGGCTGAGTTGATTGATCTGAACCATCATCAGGGAGCGCATCCGCGACTGGGCGCGGCCGATGTAGTGCCATTCATTCCGATTGAAGGTGTGAGCATCGAAGACTGCGTTGCCATGGCGCGGCACACCGGCGAGCAGATCTGGAAGCGCTATCAGATTCCAGTGTATTTGTACGAAGCGGCGGCGGCTTCTCCCGAGCGGCAGAACCTGGAAAACATCCGGCGTGGGCAGTTTGAAGGCATCCGTGATGAGATTGCAACTAATCCGGCGCGAAAGCCGGATTTCGGCGAGGCTCGTCTGCACCCGACCGCGGGCGCGTGTGTGGTGGGCGCGCGAAAATTTCTCATTGCATACAACATTTTCCTGAATACTCCGGACGTGGACATCGCCAAGAAAGTTGCCAAAGCGGTGCGCTTTTCGACTGGCGGACTCCGCTTCGTGAAGGCTGCGGGTTTCCTGGTGCGCGGACAGGGGCAGGTTTCGATGAACTTGACCGATTTCGAGCAGACCCCGATGCATCGGGTGTTCGAGATGGTGCGCAGCGAGGCGGAGCGTTACGGCGTGGCGCCGACGAGCAGCGAGATCGTTGGTCTCGTCCCCAAGAAAGCTCTGGAGCAGGCGGCGGAATGGTTCCTGCAAGTGGAAAGCTTTGATTCGTCGCTGATCCTGGAAAACCGATTGAGTTCGGTCATGAGCGGGAAGACAGCGGTGGGTGGATTGCGGGCGGGAGTGGAGCCATTCATCGAACAATTGGCGGCTGCGACGGCAACTCCGGGCGGCGGCAGCGCGGCCGCAGCGAGCGGTGCAATGGCCGCCGCGCTGGCGGCGATGGTCGCTTCCATGTCGCGCGGAAAGAAGGCGTACGCGCAATACGAGCGCCATTTAAGCGATGCGATTTCCCGTCTGTCTCACCTTCGCGAGGAATTGAAGGCTGCGATTGACGCTGACGCCGAATCGTACCAGTCCGTCATGGCTGCCTACAAAAAAGCGAAAGAGTCGGCCGCCGCAGACGGCATCGTGGACGCTGCTCTGAAGCAGGCGACCAGCGTGCCCCTGAGTGTGGCACAGCGGGCGAGGGAAGTGCTGCAAATCGCCGAAAGCCTGCGCCCGATTACGAATCCCAACATGAAGTCCGACCTGGTGACAGCGGCGGCCCTGGCGCGGGCGGCAATGGAGGGCGCGCTGGCCAATGTGGAGATTAATCTGGAGTCGCTGAAGGATGAGGGGTTTGTCGGAGAGGTCAGGAGCAAGGCCGCGATTCTTGCGTTATGACGGTTCCGGTTCCAGGCAAATTGAACCGCTCGTGCCATTCGTAATACCCCCCTCTGCCGGCTATGATCTACAATTGACCAGGCCGGGTGACTGCGGGAATCGGCCCTGCATCCAAGTAATTAATCCCCTGAGGTTGTTATGACTAGTTTCCTTCGCAAGAGTTTGATTCTACTTTGCTTTGCCATCCTTACCGGTGCCGCACTGGCTGCGCCGCTTGGTTCCTCGGTGCGGCCCGTCATTCCAGCCGATGTGCAGCAGCTTATCTGCGTGGACTACCGCGCGCTGAAGAATTCTGACACTGCCCAGGCGCTGAAAGAGCAAGTTTTGCCCGACAGCCTCAAGCAGTTTGAGACTGCGCTCAAAGGTGCAGGCATCAGTCCCGACCGCGATGTGGACACGCTGACGTTTATTTCCTATCGCAATCCTAAGCGTGCGCTGGAGGTGGTCGGCGTCGCGCAAGGAGTTTTCCCTACTAAGACAGTTTTGAGCAAACTTCGCCTCCATAAAGTACGCCCGGTGAAGTACCGCGATTCCGATATCTACCCGATGTCGTCCGGAATGGAAATGACGTTCCTCGATGAAAGCACGGTACTCTTCGGCGATGGCGCCGCGCTGCGTGGATCGCTCGATGCCCGCGACGGCTATGTTACGACTCTGGATTCCAATCCTGACATCGCCAATTTGATCGGCGATGTGGAGTCGGGCGCGGTGTGGAGCATCCTTGACCAAAAGGGCACGCAGAACATGCTGCTGTCCGCGCTGGGTGACGCGTCTGGGCTAGCCGACTTCGAAACGGTAAAGAAACGTATTCTCGGCTCGCGGTACACCATGAACTTTCAGAATGGCGTGAACTTCGATCTGGACGTGATCACTTCCGACAGTGTGACCGCGGCTACGCTTTCGTCGCTGGTGAAAGCGGGCGTGCTCTACCGCAAGATGACCGCGAACGGGGTGGAGAAGTCGGCGCTGGAAGATGTTTCCGTAAACTCCGACAGCTCAAAACTGCAGATGCACTTCAAAGCCGACGACAAGCAGTTCCAGTCGCTGATTCATACCAGCTTGTTCGCGGCGGTCTCGCGCTAAGACCGCAGGGGGCAGAGCCTGCCCTGAGCGAAGTCGAAGGGTGCTCTCACCTGCCCGACATCGGACCTCAGGTGGTGAGCCCGATAAGCTCCTAACTTAAGTGCAGTTCCTTCCAGTTTGTCCGTCATCCTTCCAAGAAGGATGATCGAAAACCGCCCAATCACACTCCTGGGACGAACCACCGATGCTATTTTCGATATGCTGCTGCATGTTCAAACAAGTAAACGGCAATCACAATAGAGTGCATGCCTCGTTAAAGTCGAGCCGAGGCCCCCGCGGCATCAGGGTCGCAGGGTCGCCGTAGCCGATGTTGCAGAGAAAATTCGATTTCACATGCCCTTCAGGGAAAAACTCCTGCTCACAAGACTCACATTTGCCCGCCGCAAAGAACTCCTCATCGAGTTTTGCGTTATCAAAGCCTGACATCGGCCCGCAGTCCAGTCCCAGAGCCCGCGCCGCAAGTATCATGTAGGCTCCTTGCAAGGTAGAGTTTCGTAGCGCAGTCTCCTGGATCAGCTGGGGGTTCTTCACAAACATATCGCGCATGGCGGGGTAGTGTGGAAACAGCCTGGGCACCTTGTCGTAGAACTTTAGATCATAGGCGATGATGACCGTGACCGGAGCGGCCATCGTCTTCTCTACGTTGCCAGGCGCGAGTGATGGACGGAGGCGCTCCTTTGCAGCCGTGGAACGAATGAATAAGAACCTCGCAGGACTGATGTTTGCGCTCGTGG
>WNFC01010466.1_pt1 | contig 11337 bp, 11 predicted proteins | sample 5400541 | NCBI WGS metagenome assembly WNFC01 (sample SAMN13153342, study PRJNA577476) | soil metagenome | isolation source: 120 cm saprolite under Douglas fir tree site 2 hole 2 replicate 1 | place: USA:California | collected 2015-04-18
ATGGCAACGAGGCGTCGCGGCTGGCGACCGCGCTCGGCCTGAAGCATCTCGGCTTCGCCGGGATGGTCTGGGGCGGCGGCGGTGGCGGAGGCTCCGGTGCCGTCGGCAATGCGGCGGCCGCCGTCAACGCTGGATTCGCGAAATACTGCGTCGTCTTTCGCGCCCTCGCCCAGGGGCAGTTCGGCCGCTTCGGGCAGGCGCCTGTGAGTAATTATGTTTCCGGCGCGGCGGCGTACACCTCCCCCTATGGCCTTTATGTTCCAGCGCAATGGGTCGCCCTGCGCACCCGTCGTTTCATGCACGATTACGGTATCAATCAGGAACCGCTCGCCGCGGTGGCGATGGCCGATTACTATCACGCGCAGTTCAATCCGCGCGCCGTAATGTATGGTCATCCGCTGACCCGCGAAGCCTACGACAAATCACGCTGGATCTCGGAACCGTTCCATCTTTACGACTGCTGCATGGAGAACGATGGCTCGGCCGCGCTGATCGTGACGACCGCGGATCGCGCGCGCGACGCGAAGAAGAAGCCCGCCTGGATCATGGCGGCGGCGCAAGGCTCGAACTATCGTCATTACGCTTCGGTGGAGAATTCGGCGGATTACTCGTCGTCGAATTTCAAGACACTCGCGCCACGGCTCTTCGAGATGGCGGGAATCGCCCCCAAAGACGTTGACTGTGCGCAGATGTACGAGCATTTCAGCGGCGCGGTGATGATCAGCCTCGTCGAGCACGGCTTCTGCAAGCCCGAAGAGGTGATGGAGTTCGTCACGTTCGACAATATCACCGCGCCTAAGGGCAAACTGCCGGTAAACACCAGCGGCGGCAATATCGCGGAGTGCTACATGCATGGCCTCGAGCTCGTGCACGAAGCGGTACGGCAGGTGCGCGGCGAATCGACCTGCCAAGTGCCGGATTGCAAGATCTCGCTGGTCGCTTCCGGTCCGATGGTCTCGCCGGTCAGCGATCTGATCGTGCATAGCAACTAGTTCCTGACCCTCTCCCGACTGGAGAGGGAAAGCGGCGAGGCTCTTGCCTTCGTTGCAAGAGTCGTGACGCACAGAGGGAGTTATCGCGGAAATGCCTACTGAACAGAAATACTATCTGCCCGAAGGACTGCCGACGCCGCGCGCGCAGCGGGACGGTCTCGACAAGGAGTTCTGGGAAGCGACCAGGCGCCACGAGTTGACGGTCCAGCGCTGCACGGATTGCGCGACGTTCCAGTGGGGCCCCGAAGCGATCTGCCACAAGTGCTACTCCGCCAATATGGGCTGGTACAAGGTGGCGGGACGCGGTCGGCTCTTCAGTTGGACGCGATCCTGGAATCCACCATCCGGACGCAACACTGGTGCAGTGGCGCTTAGTCGGATAGCGCAGGGCGGCGAACTTATGCGGCGCGCCCCGCTTTGATCCGCGCAACTACCTCCGGATTCAACTGGTCGCGCGCCTGCTTGAGATCGTAATGGGTTTGCAGATTCAGCCAGAATTCCGGACTGTTCCCGAAGTACAGGCCTAAACGCAGCGCCGTATCGGCGGTGATTCGTCGACGATTGTTTACGATTTCCGCTACGCGATTAGGCGATATACCGATGGCCTTCGCGAGTTGGTTTTGCGACAGCCCATATTCGATCAGAAATTCGTGCTTTAGCATCTCGCCGGGCGTCATCGGTGCGAATTCGTGATCTGATACGAGGCGCTTAGTGGTAGTCGATGATTTTGACTTCATACGCGTCGCCGTCCTGCCATTTGAAAATAACTCGCCATTGATCATTTATGCGGACCGAATGGAAGCGCTTGAGATCACCTCTCAGTGTTTCAAGCCGGTTTGAGGGCGGCACTCTCATATCCTCCAACCGGCTCGCGGCGTTAAGCGCCTCAAGCTTGCGCTTCGCGCGGCGGGCAATTCCCTGAAATTCACGGACGACGCCATCGGCGAACAATATTCTAGTGCGCCTGTCGCCGAATGAACGAATCGCCACTTGTGTTTTGAGCATACCGGATACCGGTATACGGCAACAATGGCTGAAGTTCGGCGATGCGAGGGAGCCTGATTTTGTGCGAAAACAAAAAGCGGCAGGCGATCGGATCGCCTGCCGCCCTTACTTCGATCTGATCAACAAGGTTTACGCGCGCATCGCTTCGAGCGACACCAGTTCTTCCCGCTTGGTTCCAGGTGTGAGCGGCCGCGAGCCCGACGCGCGCTGGAACGGATCGACGATGCCCAGCTCCTTGCCGATTTCGCGCACCGCGGGCAGCACTTCCTGACCCAGCAGCCGGATGCTCGTCATTCGATCCTCAAAGCTCACCGGACCCTGGCTCTGGAAGACGCCGAAGGTGCCGGGACGCAAGGTTTCGAGAATCTTACGGATCTTCGGGATTACGCTCTTCGGCGTACCCGCGATGATCTGCAATCCCGCGACGGCCTTAGGATACGCCTTGTACACGGCGGCCTTCGCTTCCTCGATCGTCGCTTCGCCGCGCGCCAGCCGCTTGCGCGTGCTGTCCGCCACTTGTTGCAATGTCGTGCTCTCGGCGGCCGCGGGAGCCGCCTCTTTCGAGCGACCCAATTGCTCCGCGCTGACGCCGAGGAATCCGCCCGATCCCGCCGTCATCGTGCGCGCGAGCCGTTTGGTCGCTTCCTTCGAGTTATAGCCGGGCGGCAGCGTGTGTTCGGGCCGCGAGAACGCGCCCTGACCGCCGCCGTAGAGATGAGCCTTGCCGAGTTCCTCGGCTTTCTCCTCGGTTTCGGCGACGACCACATGCTGCAGATAGCCGAAATTCTCGGGTCCCGCCTGATAGCCGAGCTTCGCGGCGGTGTCGCCGTAGATGTTCCACAGCTCGGCCGTCGCCGGCAGCGCCGTACCGAGTCCGAGGTACGGATACTTATGCTCGGCGCACCAGACCACGGTCTCAGGACTCAGTACGCCGGGAATCATGATTGGCGGAATCGGTTTCTGATATGGCGTCACCCACGGATTGATGAAGCGGTAATTGAAATGCTTGCCTTCCCAGCGAAATGGACCCGGTCGCGTCCACGCCGCGAGGATCAGATCGTGGGCCTCGTTGAAGTATTCGCGATTATACGCCGGGTTGGCATTGTTGAAGATCTGCTCGCTGCCCGCGCCGCGCACCCATCCGGGCGTCAGCCGCCCGCGCGAGATGCAGTCGATGGTCGCCAGCTCTTCCGCCATTCGCAGCGGATTCTTGAAGGTCGGCAGCGGATTACCGAGCAGCACGATGCGCGCCTTCTTCGTGATGCGGGCCAGGATCGCCGCCTCGACGTTCATCACCGCGCCCATGCAGAAGGGCGTGCCATGATGCTCATTCAGCATGATCGCGTCGAAGCCGACATCCTCGGCATAGACCATCTCGTCGAGATACTCATTGTAGAGGCGCGAGCCGACTTCGCGGTCGAAGAATTTGTTCGACAGGCCGAAATAGGCGCGATTCTTGATCAATTCGTCTTCGGAAAGATCCCGATAAGGCCGTTCCGTGAAATACATCAGTTGCATCGATTTATCTCCTGTTCTCCGTGACCGCCGTCGTTAGACGCGCACCGTTTCGTCGCGCTTGGGCGCGCGTTTCAGCGCTTCGAGATCCACCAACGAATCGCGCTTCGTTCCCGCCGTGTACGGACGCGATCCGGGCGTGACCTCAAAGGGATCCTTGATGCCGAGTTCCTTGGCATACTCGCGCATCGCGGGCAGCACTTCCTGACCCATCAGGCGCACGTTGCTAAGCCGATCCTTGACCGACACAGGACCCTGAATCGTAAAGAGTCCGAAGACTCCGGGGCGCAGGGTCTCCATAATGAGACGGATCTTCGGTAGCACGGTCTTCGGTGTACCGATGATAATTTGCAGGCCGTCCTGCGCCTTCTGATAGTTCTTGTAGATTTTTTCCTTGGCTTCTGCGACAGACACCTCGCCGCGCTTCAGCCGCTCGCGTGTGGTGCCTTTCTCCTTGTGTATGTCGCCGCTGGCTTGTTCGCTCTCCCGGAGCTTTTCCGCGGTGATGCCGAGGAAGCCGTACTCCCTGGCTTGACGCGCTAGCCGTTTGGTCGCCTCTTTCGAGTTGTATCCGGGCGGCAGGGTCCATTCCGGGCGCGAGAAATTCTGCGCGCCACCGCCAAACATAGCTCCTTTACCCAACTCCTGCGCCTGTTCCTCGGTCTCGGCGACGAAGATCTGTTGCAAGTAGCCGAAATTCTCGCTGCCGGCCGTATAGCCCTGCTGCGCCGCGGTGTCGCCGTAGAGATTCCACAGCTCGACGGTGGACTGGAGCGCTGTGCCGAGCCCGATATATGGATATCGATGCTCCGCGCACCAGATAACAGTTTCAGGGCTGAGAACCCCGGGGATCCAGATCGGCGGATGCGGTTTCTGATAGGGCAGCGCCCACGGATTGATGTAGCGATAGTTGAAATGCTTGCCTTCCCAGCGAAACGGGCCCGGCCGCGTCCAGCACGCCTTGATCAGGTCGTGCGCCTCATTGAAGTACTCGCGATTGTAAGCCGGATTCGCGTTGTTGAAGATCTGCTCGCTGCCCGCACCGCGCACCCAGCCGGGGACTAGCCGGCCCTTCGAGATAAGATCGATCTCCGCCAGCTCCTCGGCCATCCGCAGCGGATGTTTCAGTACCGGGAGCGGATTGCCGAGCAGCACGATCCGCGCTTTGCGTGTGACGCGCGCCAGAATCGCGGCTTCGACGTTCATCACCGCACCCATGCAGAAGGGCGTCCCATGATGCTCGTTCAGCATGATCGCGTCGAAGCCGACCTCCTCGGCGTAGCAAGCTTCGTCGATATACTCGTTGTAGAGTTCCGCGCCTACTTTAGGATCGTAGAAGGAATTCGGCACGCCGAAGAAGCTGCGGTTCTTGATAACCTCGTCTTCGGGCACATTTTTGTAGGGGCGCTCAGTGAAATGCATAATATGCATGGCTATTTCTCCTTCAGCTCACGCTATATCCGCGCTCAGGCCAGAAAGTCGTGGACCAACTTGATGAATTCGGCTGACTTCTCGATCTCGGGACGATGGCCGCACTGGTCGAAGATCATCAAGTTGACGTCCGTATTCTTGAGCGCTTTGCGATAAGCCTCGGCCGCACTCACATGCACGACCGCGTCCTCGCGGCCCCACACGATCTGCGTCGGCACGCCCTTCACGCCCTCGAGAAAATGCGACAACGCGGGATTGTTCATGATCGGCTCCCAGGTCAGCCGCGCATTTTCCGTCCGGGCATCTTCGAACGCCTCGAACTGCTCCGGCGTCCGCTCGCCGCCATAAAGCTTTTTGAACTCCGGAACTTCACGATCTAGTACGCTGAGATTGAGCGAGGTGTGCGCGGTGATCGAAAAGACATCCGCGATTTCGCCCTCAGGCGGTTTGATTCCGGCGGGCGCCACTAGCACCATCTTGCGGAACTGCTTCGGATTGATCGTCGCCATCTCCGCCGCGATCCAGCCGCCCACCGACGAGCCGATCACATCCAGCGGCGCGAGATTCATCTCGCGCACCACCCAGCTGTAGAACAGCGCAAGGTCGTGAATATTGCGGATCCAATCGATCTTGGGTGACTTGCCGAGTCCCGGCTGAATCGGAATCATCAGCGTACGGTCCTTGGCGAGCGCCGAATGCCAACTCATCCAGCCGGAGTACCCCAACTCCTCGTGCAGCACGAGGATCGGCTTACCCGTCCCGCCCTTGATGATCGCGAGGTTAGTCCCCGCTACCTGGGTGACTTCTTCTGTCCAGTCTGCCATCTGCCTTATGATTCCTCCGCTTTCATTTCCGGCGATAAGCGCCCGCTACGGTCGCCTCCGCCACTTTCTACTTGATGTTTGGACGCCGTCGTCGCACCGCGCGTCGTCCAGCTCGTATCAAATCTCAGGACGCCTTAGCGGTTGCTTCCGCCGTCGACCCCTTCAAAAGGATCTTTTCAGCATAGAGCGCTTTGATCTCGGCCTCGGATGATCCAATCATCTCGCGCAAAATCGCTTCATTGTCCTCGCCCAGCCGCGAGGCCTTCAGATCGGTGCGCTCCGGCCAATCCGAAAACTTCACCGGAAAGCCCGGGATGTCAAATTCGCCGAAAGCCGGATCGCTGACCCGCCGCACGGTCTGGCGTTCACGCAGATGCGGATGCGCCATCGCTTCCTCAATCGACAGCACAGGTCCGCACGGCACGCGGAACTTGTCGAGTTCCGCCACGACGCTGTCGCGATCCGGAAAGGTCGCAAACCAATCCTCGACGATCGTTTTCAACGCCTCGTTATTCCGCACCCGGCGGCCATTGTGTTTGAAGCGTTCGTCGGTCGCCAATTCCGGTCGACCCATCGCCTTGGCGAGCCGCGCGAATTCATGATCCTGCACCAGCAGCATGATATAGCCGCCCGGGCATTTGAAAACGCCCGACGGACTGCCGTACGGATGCTGCGATCCGTTGCGGTGCGGCGAAAATTTCTCCTTGCGGATCGACACCACCGGCACGCTCATCTCATGCATATGGAAGTAGGTGTCGGTCAGCGACGCGTCGAGGTACTGGCCCTTGCCGGTACGCTCGGCATTGAGCAGCGCGAAGCCCACCGCCATCGCGGCCGCGACTCCGGTCGAGACGTCGCCGATCGCCATCGTCGGTACAATCGGGGGGCGGTCCGCCTCACCGAGTAGTCCCGTCACGCCGGCGAACGCCGCTCCGATAAAGTCATACCCGGGTCGATTCCGCAGCGGACCCGTCTGTCCCGCCGCCGATACCGAGCACATCACGATTTTCGGATTGATCTTGCGCAGAGCCTCGTAGCCGAAGCCCATATCCGCGATAACTCCGGGCGCGAAGTTCTCGACCACCACGTCGATCTTCGGGATCATCTTGATCAGCAGTTCTTTGGCGCGCAGCTTGCGCAAATCAATCCCCAGACTGCGCTTGCTGTGACTGTGCTGAAAATAATAGGTGCTCATCCCGTCCTTCGCCGTGAGCCCCATCCCGCGGACGTGATCGCCCTCGTGCGAGCGCTCGACTTTGATTACGTCGGCGCCCAACTCGGCCATAATCCGCGTACAGGTCGGCCCGGCCACGAAATGGGTGAAATCGAGGACGCGATAACCCTTCAGCATCAGTGCCTGCTGCTCCATGCACAACCCCCAGGAATCGGATCGCCGCCGTGCGGCGCCGCTATCCGATCGGCGAGATTTTGAACGCAGTCAAGTCTTGCGGCGCAATCATACTAATGTCCGCGTCCAAGTGTCCACCTGAAGCTTTGCTCTTCCGGATAAGGGTCGGCGCGTCGGCTGTCGCTCATCACGCCAGCCAGTATGCTCAAAAGAATCAACCCGAGGAACGTCGCTGGATGCACGACGACGTACTGGCTTTTGGTCAAATAGACAACCTTCGGGTAACAGCTCAGCGCGTGAATCCTTCCTTTAGAAGGTAGCGGTACGGATGAGCCTCCCCAGTAAAGAATGCGTGCGAACGATCCGACGATCATCGCGAGCGCCATCAGTGAAAATGACAACGCCCGCCAGGTCGTCTGCCTGATTTTGAGGGGCCCGACAACTTTTAGAGGGTCGTGGGGCTCCATCCTTTCAGCTTCGCTTAGTCTCCAGATCGATCGGCGGATAATAGGGCCGATCGCCGAGCGCATCGACGGCCGCGAAAAACTCGGGACTGGAAGCGTTGCCCACCGCCACCAGCTCGAGTGCCTGACGCACGAAATGCCAGCTCTCCGGCGAAAGCTGTCGTGCGCGATCGAAGTACCGCTGCGCCGCAACCTTATCGCCCTGTGCGAAGAGATACTGCCCGAGGCGGAAATTCGCGTTCGCCGTGGCTTCATCGGAGGACGGCGCTGCGATCCGCGCCCTCATCTGCTCCGGCGCGAGCGCATACCGGCTGGCGGCGCCGTTTTTCACCCAATCGCGCAAGGCGTCGACATAGCCCCGCCGCGTGATTTTGCCCTTTTCCGCGATCGCGGGATCCATCGCGAAGGTCGCCCGATCCATCGTGCGGAAGCCATCGCTCGCGCCCGTCGGCTCGACCGGCCGGACGAGATGCCCCTGCTCATCGATCCAGACCGCCATCGGCACGTTGGTCATATTGTAGAGCTCGGCGATGATGTGCCGCTCGTCGATCAGGCACGGATACGTCGGCACCGCGGCCTTGGCGCAAAGGTCGGCGCCCCAGCCCATGATGTCCTGCAATGGCGGCGGAATTTCGATCGTCGCGGGACGAATCCAGCTCTCGACGGCGGCCCGGCCGGCGGTGTCGAACGCCACGGCGATGATTACGAAATTGTCGCCTTTCAGCTCTTCGTAGATGCTCTGCCAGACTGGCAGATCAAAGCGGCATCCTCACCATGAGGCCCACGACATTAGCAGGATTTTCTTGCCCCGATAATCGGCGAGCGAATGCATCTTGCCGTCGAGGTCCGGCAGGGTGAAGTTCGGCGCTGCCAGCGATTTGAGATTCGCGCCAATTGTTTCCGGCGCTTCACCCAGCGACCAGACGCTGTGCTCGTCGTCGTGGACCAGCGGCTGTCCGGTCTGGCGCGACAGCGCCGCGAGGTTCAATAGCTCGCCTGATCTGAAGTCCGCCTCGCGGCCGGGCGGCACCGGCACGCAGCGTTCTTCCGTGCAGAAGCCCTGCGGCTTCAGTTCCCATCCGGTGGCGCGGCGCAAATCTTCAGCCGCGATCCAGAACTTGTCGCCTTCGGCAAAAGCGCACGGCGCCTGAAAGTATTTTCCTCGATTGATGATGGTCGCTGGCACGTCGGTTTCTCCTAACCGCAGACATTACTCGCAGTCGGCGGCGACTGTCGAGAACGAGCCAGACCTTCCAATCACGGGTATTTCAACTGACTGATGGCCGAGAAAACGCCGCGCTATGCGGCCGGACGTTCGCTATGGGGCGAGGACTCCGGAACAGCCTCTCAAATGCCCGGATCGCGATCAGACTTTGTTCTATAGTAGAGTCGCAGCCGATAGCGGCGGAGGATCGGATGAACGATAACGCCTCGCTTCAAAGCTCTATCGCGACGCGCGCCGAGCAGCTCGTTTACTTCCCGCGCTCTGACGGGTCGCGCATCCCCTACAAGGTTTACAGCTCGCCCGAAATTTACCAACTCGAACAGGAGCGGATCTTCCGCGGCCCGGTCTGGAGCTTCCTCGCCCTGGAAGCCGAGATTCCGAATCCCGGTGACTTCAAGAGCACCTTCGTCGGTGACACGCCGGTCGTCGTCACGCGGAATGGGGACGCAAGCTTATCGGTATGGGTAAATCGCTGCGCCCATCGCGGCGCGATGGTCTGTCGGATCGCGCGCGGCAACGCGAAAACCCATATCTGCGCCTATCATCAGTGGAGCTACGATACGCGCGGTAATCTGCGGGGAATTCCGTTTCGCAACGGCGTGAAGGGCTCTTCCGGGATGCCGGCCGATTTCGATCCTAAGGATCACGGCCTCGAGCAACTGCGCGTCGAGAGCTATCGCGGCGCGATCTTCGCGACTTTCAGCGCTAGCGCCCCGTCGCTCTACGACTACCTCGGCCCGCAGATGCGTCCCGGGCTCGACCGCATCTTCCACAAGCCGATTGTCTATCTCGGCTGCAGCCGCCAGTATTCAAAATCGAACTGGAAGCTCTACCACGAAAACGTCAGGGACAATTACCACGCTTCGCTGCTGCACGCGTTCTTCAGCACCTTCAACCTGTTTCGCGCGACCACCACGCGGACCGAAGTGATAAATGGCGAGGGCGGCCTGCACAATTACACCCGACTTTTTCATACTCAGGACACGACCGGCGGCGCCGCTTACAAACAAGACGGTGTGTCTTCTTTCAAGGACGGACTCCGGCTCCAGGATCCGTCGCTCCTCTCGATGATCAGTGAATTCGACGGGGGAACTTTTCAGATTCAGGCCATCTTTCCGCAAGTCGTGCTGCAACAGATCCAGAACAGCCTCGTGGCCAGGCAGATCCTGCCCAAAGGCCCAGGCAACTTCGAACTGATCTTTCACTTCTTCGGCTATGCCGACGATACGCCGGAGATGCGGCACCATCGGATCAAGCTCGCCAATCTGGTCGGGCCGGCCGGGCTGATTTCGATGGAGGACACGCTGGCGACGGAGCTCGTCCAATCCGGCACGGCCGGCAGTGACGATGCGCTCTCGGTCGCGGATATGTGCCGCGACGCGCCCGACGACCCCCAGATCGCGTCCAGCATCTCGGAAACTTATGTCCGGCACTTCTGGCGCGGATATCAGGCGCTGATGGGTCTATGAGCCGCGACAGCCGCGCCTACGAACCCTCGATCGGTGCGCAAGCCCGAGTTGTCATCCTGAGCCCGGGGGGCGGCCGAGTCTGCGAGGCGCGGCCATGGCCAAGAGCACCGCGAGCCGTGTCGTACCAGGCGTAGCGGCAGCGGAGCCCAGCACCGGGCGCTGCGGAACCCTCCGCTCAAGCCCGAGTTGTCATCCTGAGCGAAGTGAGCGACGCGAACGAAGTCGAAGGATCTCGGACAGCTTCGCGCCAGCGAAGCCGGTACCGGTTTTGTGGGTTGGAGTCCCGGGGTCTATTTTATCAGTGAATTTCTAACTCAGGGCACTAACGGATTAATGGATACCCCCCTTGAAGAGATGATCCTCTGGTACGACCTGCACCGCCTGCAGGAGCGCTATATCAGTGTCATCGACACCGATCGTCTCGAAGAGTGGCCGTATCTGTTCACCGAAGATTGTGTTTACGAGATCGTGCCGAAGGAGAATGCCGCTCGCGGCTTACCAATCGGTATCATGCACTGTTTTGGCCGCGCGATGCTGACCGACCGGATCACCGCGCTGCGCAACGCCAATATTTTTGAGCCGCATACTTACCGCCACCTGACCTCCGGACTGGAGTTCAAGCGGATCGACGATGCAACCGTCGAGATGCAATCCAATTACGTCGTTGTGCAAACCCTCACTGATGGTGAGTCGCGGGTTTATCAGGCTGGTCGCTATTTTGACCGGGTAGTACGAACCGCCGAGGGTTGGCGCTACCAGAGCAAGCGCGCTATCTACGACACCTCGCGCGTCCAGACCCTGTTAGTCACTCCCGTGTAATCTGATCACTTAGTCCGCAGCGATTGTCGATAGTCGCGGCTGAGTCTGATGCTTTCCAAATTAGCGCGAAAAGGAAAAGGCAAAGTTGGCAAGCTACTCAACTGCTGGCAGCGACCGTCTCTTTCACATACTCCGGGAAAGTCTTTTCGAAACGCTCCTCGGTGGCGGACAGATCGGAGAACGACTTACCGCATATGTCTAAGAAACGAGCTAGCACCTTTCTGTTTATGGATTCCTGATCTTCA
>WNFC01008474.1_pt1 | contig 11336 bp, 8 predicted proteins | sample 5400541 | NCBI WGS metagenome assembly WNFC01 (sample SAMN13153342, study PRJNA577476) | soil metagenome | isolation source: 120 cm saprolite under Douglas fir tree site 2 hole 2 replicate 1 | place: USA:California | collected 2015-04-18
CAGGTTGAGGCCTGGAAGGCGATCGGCAACGGCGAGAACGTGCTGGTCGTGGCGCCGACCGGGTCTGGCAAGACGCTGGCCGCGTTCCTGTGGGCGATCGACAAGCTGACCAGGGAGATAACGCCCGAAGACGCGGCCAGACGCTGCCGGGTGCTCTACATCTCGCCGCTCAAGGCGCTGGCCGTCGACATCGAGCGGAACCTGCGCTCTCCGCTGGCCGGCGTCGGCCAGGCGATGCGGCGCATGGGGCGGCCAGAGCCGCAGATCCGGGTCGGCGTGCGTACCGGCGATACCGCCGCTGACGAGCGGCGCCAGCTAGCGAGCAAGCCGCCCGACATTCTGATCACGACGCCTGAGTCACTGTTCCTGCTGCTGACATCGCGGGCCAGGGAAGGCTTGCGCGGTATCGAGACCGTGATCATCGACGAGGTGCACGCGCTGGCCGGCGGCAAGCGCGGCGCGCACCTGGCCTTGTCGCTCGAGCGGCTTGACGCGCTCCGCGGCGCAGGCTCGCAGGTACCGCCCGCGCAGCGGGTCGGGCTCTCGGCAACCGTCAGGCCGCCCGAGGAGGTGGCCTCGTTCCTCGGCGGCGCGCTTCCGGTAACGATCGCCGCTCCGCCGAGCGAAAAACGGATCGAGCTGCAGATCGTCGTGCCGGTCGAGGACATGTCCGACCTCGGCTCAGACAGCACCGGCCAGCGTCCTCGCAGCGATGCCGACGGCGCTGGCCAGCGGTCAAACTCCATCTGGCCGCATGTCGAGGCCCAGGTACTCGATGCGATCGAGCGGCACCGGTCGACGATCGTGTTCGCGAATTCACGGCGGCTCGCCGAGCGGCTCTGTGCCCGGCTCAACGAGCTGGCGGCTGAACGGGCTGTCGAACGGACCGAGCTAGCTGGTGCCGACCCGGACAACGTCAGCATGCCGGTCGTGGCCCGCGCCCACCATGGCTCGGTCTCCCGCGCGGAACGAGCACAAATCGAGGAAGCGCTGAAGGCCGGGCAGCTCCCTGCGGTCGTGGCTACGTCGAGCCTGGAACTCGGCATCGACATGGGTGCGGTCGATCTAGTTATCCAAGTCGAATCACCGCCGTCGGTGGCGAGCGGGCTACAACGGACCGGTCGCGCCGGGCACAATGTCGGGGATGTCTCCCGTGGGGTGATCTTCCCGAAGTACCAGGGCGATCTCGTACAGGCAACGGTGGTCGCAGGCCGGATGCGGTCCGGCCAGATCGAAGAGCTGCGGATGCCGCGCAACCCGCTCGACGTGCTGGCCCAGCAGATCGTCGCGATGACAGCGATGGACGACTGGAGCGTCGACGATGTGCACGCCCTGGTCCGGCGGGCCGCCCCGTTCAGCGGCCTGAGCAGGCCCGTGCTCGAGGCCGTGCTTGACATGCTGGCCGGCCGCTATCCGAGCGAGGAGTTCGCTGGCCTGCGGCCCAGGCTGGTCTGGGACCGCGCGACCGGGATCCTGCGCGGCCGCCCGGGCAGCCAGCGGATCGCTGTCACCAGCGGCGGCACGATCCCTGACCGCGGCCTGTTCGGCGTGTTCCTGGCGGGCGCTGCGGACAAGAGCGGGCGGCATTCGCGCCGGGTCGGCGAGCTCGACGAAGAGATGGTCTACGAGTCACGTGTCGGTGACGTGTTCGTGCTCGGCGCGAGCTCGTGGCGGATCGAGGACATCACGGCCGACCAGGTCATCGTCTCACCAGCGCCCGGGCAGCCAGGAAAGCTGCCGTTCTGGCATGGTGACGCGCCTGGCCGGCCCGCGGAACTCGGCCGGGCGATCGGCGAGTACTGCCGCGAGCTCGGTGCCGCCGACCCCGAGCAGGCGGCAACCAGGCTGAGCCGCGCCGGGCTCGACCGGCTGGCTACGTCGAACCTGCTCGCCTACCTGTCGAGCCAGCGCGAGGCAACTGGCTACCTGCCCGACGACCGGACCCTGGTGCTCGAGCGCTTCCGCGACGAACTCGGCGACTGGCGGCTCATCCTGCACAGCCCGTACGGGGCCAAGGTGCACGCGCCGTGGTCGCTGGCGATCGCGGCCAGACTGCGCGAGCGGTACGGCGGCATGGACGTCCAGGCCATGTACACCGACGACGGGATCGTGATCAGGGTTCCTGACGCCGACGACCCGCCGCCCGCCGGCTTTGCCATGCTCGATCCCGACGAGGTTGAGCAGCTCGTCACCGCCGAGCTGGGCTCGTCGGCCTTGTTCGCGTCTAGGTTCCGCGAATGCGCGGCACGCGCGCTGCTGCTCCCGCGCCGCCAGCCTGGCCGCCGTTCCCCGCTGTGGCAGCAGCGCCAGCGCGCCGCGCAGTTGCTGGCGGTGGCCAGCGGATATGGCAGCTTCCCGATCGTGCTGGAAACGATCCGCGAGTGCCTGCAGGACGTGTTCGACGTCCCCGCGCTGGTCGGGCTCATGCGCGACCTGTCGGGGCGCCGGGTCAGGCTGGTCGAGGTCGAGACGCCCACCGGCTCACCTTTCGCCCGGTCGCTGCTCTTCCGCTACATCGGCGCGTTCATGTACGAAGGCGACGCTCCGCTAGCGGAGCGCCGCGCCCAGGCGCTCGCGCTTGACTCGGCGCTCCTTGCCGAGCTGCTCGGCGAGGCCGACCTGAGGGAGTTGCTCGACCCTCGGGTCGTTGCGGACGCCGAGCGGGACCTCCAGCGCTTGTCGCCCGGCCGGCGATGCTCGTCGGCAGAGCAGCTCGCGGACATGATCAGGCAGATCGGCCCGCTGTCGGCGGACGAGATCGCCGAACGCTGTACCGAGCGCGAGGCCGCGCCGGCGTGGATCGCCGAACTCGGGGCCCAGCGCAGGAGCATAGAGGTCAGGATCGCAGGCGAGCCGCGTTTCGCAGCGATCGAGGACGCGGGGAGGCTACGAGACGCGCTCGGGGTCGCGCTGCCGACAGGCATCCCCGCTGCCTTCACCGAACCGCTGCCTGACCCGCTCGGCGACCTCGTCGCCCGGTATGCGCGGACGCGCTGTCCGTTCACCGCGGCTGACGTGGCGCACCGTTACGGCCTCGGCGTCGCCGTCGCGACCGGCACGCTGCACAGGCTGTCGGCCGATGGCCGGATCGTCGAGGGCGAGTTCCTCCCGAGCCTGCTAGCGCCGCAGTGGTGCGACACCGGTGTGCTGCAGATGCTCAAGCGGCGCTCCCTGGCCAAGCTCCGGCACGAGGTAGAGCCGGTGCCCGGCCAGGTGCTTGCGGCGTTCTTGCCGGCCTGGCAGGACGCCCTGCACGCCGCCGACATCGGGCCTGACGCTTCCAGAAGCTGGGCTGTGTCAAGGGCGAGTCCGCGAACGCGCCGCGGCCGGGTCGCCGGGCCTGACGCGGTCTACTCGGTGGTCGAACAGCTCGCCGGGGCTGCGGTGCCTGCCGCGGCGCTGGAATCGCTTATCCTGCCCGCCCGGGTACCTGGCTACGCTCCGGCCATGCTCGACGAGCTGACCGCCGCCGGCGACGTGGTCTGGGCCGGAGCCGGCGCGCTGCCCGGAGGCGACGGCTGGCTCGTCCTGGCGTCAGCTGACTCGGCTCCGCTGCTGCTACCGCCCCCTGGCGAGATCACGATGACGCCCGTGCACGAGGCGGTGCTCTCGGTCCTGAGCGGCGGGGGAGCGCTGTTCTTCCGCGCCCTGGCCGACCGGGTAGTTGACCAGCTGACCGCCGGGAAGGACGCGGCAGGCCGGGTCAGGGCGCTGAACCGGGTCACCGACCAGGCGATCGCCGCGGCCATCTGGGACCTGGTATGGGCCGGCCTGGTGACCAACGACACCTTGGCACCGTTGCGTACCCTGCTCTCGGCAGGCAAGTCTTGGGTGCCTGGACCGCGACCAGGCGGGCTTGCCGGACCAGGCCATGGGCCGGGCTCCGGGACGGGCACCGGATCGGGCGGGCTGGGTGACACCGGCCATGAGAACGGCCTGGCGAAGAGCGCCGGCAACGGCCACGCTCCGGCAGCCGGTCGGTCTCCTCGCGGCCAGCCAGGATTCGGCAGCCGGGAGTCCGCCGCTGGCCGCCTGAACCGCCGGCCTGGTTTCGGCCGGGGATCGCTGCCGTCGCACGCCGGGCCGCCGACGGTGAGCGGGCGCTGGTCGCTGCTGCCGCCCGTCGACCCTGACCAGACCCGCAGGCTGCACGCCAGGGCGCTCGCCTTGCTTGACCGGCACGGCATCGTGATCCGGGGAGTCGCAGCCAGCGAACGGGTTCCCGGCGGCTTTGGCGCTCTCTACCCGGTGCTGCGCGCGCTCGAGGAGACCGGGCAGTGCCGGCGCGGTTACTTTGTCGAGGGACTCGGCGCGGCGCAGTTCGCATTGCCCGGGGCCGTGGACCGAATGCGCGCGATGGCCGACTCCGTGCTCGCGTCGGCGCCAGGCCATGAAGACGGCCCTCCCCTTAGCACCGGCACGCCTGGCTCTGGCAAGGAGAACGCGCAACCGACCGTCGTGCTCGCGGCCGCCGATCCGGCCAACGCTTACGGGGCCGCGCTGCCATGGCCGACCAGGCCGGACGAGACGCCGGGCGGGCACCGGCCAGGGCGCAAGGCAGGAGCTCTGGTCATCCTTGTGGCCGGGCAGCTCGTCCTCTACGTCGAACGCGGCGGCAAGACGTTGCTGTCCTGGACCGCCGAGCCAGCCCTTCTTAGCCCGGCGACCGCCGCTCTGGCTGGCGCCGTCCGCGCCGGAGCGCTTGGCAAGCTCACCGTGGAGCGTGCCGACGGGGGCGGCGTCTACGACTCCCCGCTCGCCCAGGCACTCGAGGCCGCCGGATTCCGCCCGACCCCGCGTGGCCTGCGCCTGCGCGGCTAGCCCCGGCCCGGTGCTAAGCGCGAAGGAAGCCGGCTAGGCGCTCGCCGGGGTATGCCACAGGTCGGTGATGGCGATCCCAAGATCGGCCAGCATTCGCCGCAGCAGCGGCAGCGAGACGCCGATGACGTTGCCTGGATCGCCGTCGATGCCATCGATGAACGGCGCTCCTCGTCCGTCGATGCTGAAGGCGCCGGCCAGGACAAGCGGCTCTCCGCTGGCTACGTAGGCGGCCAGCTCGGTCTCGCTTGGCGTTCCGAAGCGCACCACGGTCGTGGCCAGACCGCTTACCCGGCGGCCACTCGAGCCGTCGATCAGGCAGTGCCCGGTCAGCAGCGTCCCCTCGCGGCCCGCGAGGCGCCGCCAGATGCTGAGCGCCTGCTCCGCAGACTCCGACTTGCCGAGTGCGACACCATCCAGATCGAGCAGTGAGTCGCAGCCGAGCACAAGCGCTGCAGGCCGGCGGGCGGCCACCGCGGAGGCCTTGCGGTTGGCGAGCTCCAGCACGATGGCGGCAGTGTCCAGGTTCTCGTCAGTCGTCTCGTCGACCCCGCTGACGACGGCCTCCGGGCAGATGCCGGCCTCGCGCAGGAGCCGCAGACGTCCCTGGGATCCGGAAGCGAGGACGAGAACAGCCGCCGAAGTCGGCGTCACCCGGTCACCGTAGGGGATGCAATCAAAACTTCGTCAGAAACTTGGCAACTTCTTGGCACTCACCGTCGTTGACGAGGTGGCGACGGGCGAGCTTGCCCTCCGCTGCTCGCTCGTCGCCCGCTCGCCCTTAGAGAGTGCCATGTCGGCTGGGCTTGCGTCCACCGCCTTGGGTCAGACGGGCATGAGTTGTACGTGCGGTTCTGCCGGATACGCGATCTCGATCGGATCACCTGGCCTGATCACGCCGCTGCCCAGGACGATCGCCATCACGCCGGCCTTGCGCACCAGACCGCCGGCGGCATCTCGGTCCAGGACCGCCTTCATCAGGCCTGGCCGGAAGCGGTCGAGCTGCGTGCACGGGTTCCGCAGGCCGGTGATCTCGACCACGGCCTGCGGGCCGAGCATCAGCCGCGTTCCGGTCGGCAGGCCAAGCAAGTCGATCGCGCGCGTGGTGACGTTCTCCCCCATGTCCCCGGGGGAGACCCGGTACCCGAGCAAGTTCAGCTCGTCATGCAGCTCGGCGTGGATTAGGTGCACCTGACGCAGGTTCGGGGCCGCAGGGTCACGGGCAATCCTCGACCTGTGCTGGACCGTGCGCCCGGCGTGCACATCTCCCTCGATGCCTACTCCCGCGATGAGCCTGATCGAGTCGCGCACCGGCTTGCTGAACGCGTGCTTGCTATCGCGGCTGACGGCGGCTACGAATGCTGACGGCATGAGCGCGGTGGCCCGGTTTCACCTAAGGAAAGGTCCCGCCGAGCAGCCCGCCGCCGGCCGAGCCGCCGAACCCGCCGAACCCGCTCCGATTGCGCTCCCTGCGCTCATCGTGGATCGCGTCGATGGCGAGCACAACGGCCAGGAGAAAAACGTCGTTCATCCCGTCGGCGGTCTCGACCACGAACCGCTCCCTGAACGCGAGCTCACGGGAGATCGTCGCCACGAGCTGGCCGTTATGGCTGATTGAGTAATCCCAGCCGGTAAAGCTCCCCTTCGCGGTGAACTGGCCGAAGCTCGAGTCGATGTCGTAACGCTCACCGAAGAATCCCGTGTGCCGCACCTCAGCGACGGGCTGGCCTCCGATCAGGATGTCGTGAGCCGTGGTCATCAGATGTTTCCTGATCTCGGCGATCTCCTCGCCCGCCTGGTTGCAGAATGACAGCCGCTGCGTAAGGCCGAGGTTGCCGCGGACGTCGAAGCACGGGTTCCCGGCCCCATCCGTGATAACGAAATGCTCGGTCAGAGACCACTTGTTCGACATGACATAGCGCATATGGCCAATCTTGACCAAATGTCGCGCATCCGGCAAGGCAGCCGGCAAGGCAGTGCGGGCGCCCCCGGTGTCCTGCGGCCGGGCTGTCTGCATCTTGTGCCAACTACCTGCATAATGCTGCGTATGCGTCTGTCAGCCCGAGCCGATTATGCCCTGCGCGCTGCGATTGAGCTCGCGGCGTCAGGTGAGGGCCATGTCACGGCTGAGCAGCTTGCCAAGGCCCAGCAGATCCCGGCGAAATTCCTTGAGGCGATCCTGACCCAGTTGCGGCGGGCCGGGCTGGTGCGCAGCCAGCGCGGGCCTGACGGCGGATTCTGGCTGGCCAGGCCCGCAGAGGAGATCTCGCTGGCCGACATCATCCGCGCGATCGATGGTCCGCTGCTCGGCGTGCGAGGCGAGCGCCCGGAGAACCTCGGCTATATCGGGGCTGCGGAACCGCTGCAGACGGTGTGGATCGCCCTGCGCGCCAACGAACGGGCGATACTCGAAGACGTGAACCTGGCCCATCTGGTCGCCAACGCGCTGCCGGAGAGCGTCAGGAAGCTCGCTGACCAACCTGGATCATGGGAGACGCGCGTCGGCCGTTAGCTGCTTGCCGGTTCGCTCAGACCGGCACCATGTTGGTGATCTCGCGCACCGTCATTGACACCTGGTCGAACGCGGGCTCGCCGACCGAGATGTTCGCGACGATCGGCATCCGACCCGGGACAGTGACCTTCTGCGCAGGCCGCAGCTGGCCGGCCCTGATATGAGCGGCGCCGCCCAGCTGGCCAGCCCCGAGCTGGCTCGCACCCGCGGGTACCCGCGACTCCCGCTCGCCTGAATCGCCGTCGGCGGCGGAACCAGCTCCATGACTGACCCCGGTGACCTCGATCGGCGGCTCGATGACATCGGCGAATACCGGCTCGCTCTGCAATTCAGCGAGCGCGAAGTTGTCGGAGACTTCCCTCAGTACCTGTGACAGCGGCGCACCAAGCGCGGAACAGATGGCGGCAAGCAGCTCCGACGATGCTTCTTTCTGGCCGCGCTCGACCTCTGAGAGGTAGCCGAGCGAGACTCGCGCTGACGCAGACACCTCGCGGAGGGTGCGACCCTGCCGCAGGCGCACTCGCCGCAGCGCGTCACCAAGCAAGTGACGAAGCAGGACCATCGTCGCAATCCCTTCTTAGGACTGGCCGCTTACACCTCCACCGTACCTGGCTTGGATGACAGAACGGCAGAGGGCATCGACGCGTGTTCGAGATATAAGTAACGCTGTAATCACCCGATGTCTTCCATCAGCGTCCTGAGCAGCAGATCGAGCAGACGATCGACGGTGCTCCGCCGGATCTCGGCCCGATCCCCGCTGAGCACGAGAGCTTCATGGACCGCGCGGGCAGGCGCGCTCACCGCGATGTGAACGGTCCCGACTGGCTGCCCGTCAGCGGGATCGGGGCCCGCCACGCCGGTGGTCGCGACCCCGACCGTCGCGCCGAGCCGGGTCCTGGCGCCGCTGGCCATAGCCAGCGCGACATCGGAATGCACCGTTCCGACCCGCTCAATCAGGTCAGCAGGCACGTCCAGCAGCGAGTTCTTCAGGTCTGCCGCGTAGGCGACGATCCCGCCGCGGACCACGGCTGACGCTCCAGGCACCGTGGTCAGTGCGGCCGCGACGAGGCCGCCGGTGAGCGACTCGGCCGTGCCGATCGTCTGGCCACCGGCGATGAGCATGCCGATGGCGGTGCTCGCGGCGGCCTCCGCGTCGGAGCTTGGCGTCACTCGCCGACCCCCGGCTCACCTGAACTGGAGACTGGCGGGCTCGAAACTGGCGGGCTCGAAACTGGCGGGCTCGAAACTGGCGGGCGGGCCGGCTCGCTGGCCGCCGCTGCAGACTGACGGCTCCGGGCGGCGCGGCGCAGCCCGAGCGCCCGCGCCACGTAGTCGACGCCGGTCACTAGCGTGACGGCCACGGCGGCAGCCATCACCGCCGAGCGCGCCCAGCCGAGCTGCGCCGGCAGGATGTACAGCCCGATCGCGAGCATCTGCAGCACGGTCTTGATCTTGCCGCCCCTGCTCGCCGCGATGACGCCGTGCCGGATCACCCAGAAGCGCAGCGCCGTGATGCCGACCTCGCGAACCAGGATCACCCCGGTCACCCACCACGGCAGGTCGCCGAGAGCGGACAGTGTGATGAGAGCCGAGCCGGTCAGTGCCTTGTCCGCGATCGGATCGGCGATCTTGCCAAAATCAGTGATCATCCCGCTGCGCCTGGCTACGTGGCCATCGAGCAAGTCAGTGACGGAGGCCACGCCGAAGACAAAGAACGCCACGATCCGCGAGAGCGTGTCGTCTGCGACCAGGAACGCCACGAAGACTGGCACGAGCACGAGCCGGAGCACCGTCAGCCCGTTCGGGAGATTCACCAGCCTGGGCGAGGCTGGCGAGCTCCTTGCGTCCGAGCTAGTCAATCAGATCCGCCACCAGGTCCACTCCGTGCGAGCCTGATACCCGCACCCGCACGAGATCACCAATGGCCAGCGGGCGATGTGCGATCACCTCGGTAGCGCCGTCCACCTCCGGTGCCTGGTGCGCGGCCCGGCCGCCGTATCGCCGCGGCGAACCGTCGCCGTCATCAGCCACGATCTCCTCGATGAGGACGTCGGGGGTCTCGCCGATCCGGTCGGCGGCCCGCTGGTCCATCAGCTCGTCGGCAAGCCCTGCCAGTTGCTCGACCCGGCTGGCGATCTCTTCGGCCCTGAGCTGGCCAGGCAACGTGGCGGCCTCGGTTCCGTCCTCGTCGGAATAGCCGAAGACGCCGATGGCGTCCAGCCCTGCGGCGGCCAGGAACTGTTCGAGCTCATCGACGTCGTCCCGCGTCTCGCCAGGGAATCCGACAATGAAATTCGACCTGATCCCCGCTGCCGGCGCCAGGGTCCTGATCTGCTCGATCAGCGCCAGGAAGCGCTCGCCGTCACCGAATCTGCGCATCGCGCGCAGCACCCGCCCGCTCGCGTGCTGGAATGACAGGTCAAAGTAGGGCGCAACGCCCGGAGTCGAGGTCATCACCTCGACCAGTCCTGGGCGCACCTCGGCTGGCTGCAGGTAGCTGACCCTGACCCGGTCGATACCGGGCACCACGGCGAGCCTGGGCAGCAACGCCTCAAGCAGCCGCAGGTCACCCAGGTCCTTGCCGTAGGAGGTGGAGTTCTCGCTGACGAGCAGGAGCTCCCTCGCGCCGTGCGCAGCGAGCCAGCCGGCCTCGGCGACCAGGTCGTCGGGAGGCCGGGAGATGAATGCGCCGCGGTAGGCCGGAATCGCGCAGAAGCTGCACCTGCGGTCGCACCCTGAGGCGATCTTCAGCGGGGCGACGACGCCCTCTCCCAGCCGGCGCCGCAGGATCCTGGGCCCTGACGCGGGCGCGACCCCGTCAGGGAGATCAGTGATCCCGGCCGACGCGTGCCCGGGCACGTGCGCCCCGGCCGCGGTTGGACGGCCGGATGGCGCGATCGGCAGCAGCTTCCTGCGGTCCCGCGGCTCGTGCGCGGCCCAGCGCTGCCCGGCCACTATCGCGTCGAGCCGGCCCGCGATGCCGGCGTAGTCATCAAAGCTCAGCACCTGCGCCTCGGGAAGCGCCTCGGCCAGCCCGGAGCCGTACCGCTCCGCCAGGCAACCTGCCGCGACCACGGCAGCGCCTGACTCGGCGGCGCTCAGCAGTTCGTCGATCGACTCCTGCTTAGCGGCCTGGATGAAGCCGCAGGTGTTAACCAGCACCACGTCGGCCTCGCTGCCGTCGTCGCCAGCCAGGTCCCAGCCTCCTGCCTCGAGCCGGGCGGCGAGCTCCTCAGAATCGACTTCGTTCCTCGCGCATCCGAGTGTCACCAGCCGTACCGTGTGCCTCGTCGCTGAAGGCGCGCCGGGCGACGATACGGCGCGTGGCCGAGCGGAACCTGCAGATGACACACCGGCAGACTACGGTAAGCCACTGTCTGCGGCAGCCGCCGGAGGCCAGGTGCCTGGACAGTGCACCTGGCTAGTGCACCCGCCCGGCGTGCAGGCTGATCCGCACCATGCTGACCGACCGACGCGGCACCGGATTCTTGCCGTTCACGCGCACCTTCACTCCGGCCGGATTGCCCAGGATCATCGTGACGTTGCGCCGCTCGGTCCAGTTCATCGAATTACCGGCGTAGACCATGCCGCTGAAGAGGGTAGCTCCTCCGGCGCCGGTGAGCTGGACCCAGCAGTCCTTCGTCGCGGTCAGCGTGATGTGCAGGCGGCGCGGATGGTGATGAACCGCCGCAGCGGGAGAAGCCTTTACTTTGGGTTTGGCCGCAGTGCTCGGGTTGTGAATGCTGGCGCGGGTCTTCGCGACTGGCGTTGTGGTGTGCGAGGCGAAATGCTGATAAGCGAAGATGCCGGCGATCACCACAAGCGCGAGAGCCATCGCGGCCGTCCAGTTCGGCCGACGCCGTTCCTTAAGCTTGACCGGAGTGACCGGCTGGAACACGTCGGCGGCGCTGATCGCCTGCGGAGCGCCCATCGTCGCGTCATATTCCGCGATCAGGGGTTGGGGATTGACGCCCACGGCGCCGGCGATGCTGCGGATGTGGCCGCG
>WNFC01014368.1_pt1 | contig 11335 bp, 10 predicted proteins | sample 5400541 | NCBI WGS metagenome assembly WNFC01 (sample SAMN13153342, study PRJNA577476) | soil metagenome | isolation source: 120 cm saprolite under Douglas fir tree site 2 hole 2 replicate 1 | place: USA:California | collected 2015-04-18
AAGGCGCCGGCATGAGCGCCTTCGGGTATGAGAGCATCGCCGCGCTCGCGGTCGGCCCAGTCCTCGAGCGTATCAGCATCCGCGAGGAGCTGTGCGCGGCGTTCCCGGAGCGTATCGCTGTAGGGCGTTCATGGCGGAAACCCGCAAGCCATCGGCATTTCCTGCGCTCTTGTAGGCGGATTCGTACGTTGCGAAGCGAAGCCGAAAAAAAAATGTAGCGGCATCAACGTCATGGAACAAATATCCCGTTCCCGCCCAACGAAGACGGGCTGTTCCCCGGGTTTACGCAGACTTGGCGAGCCGAGGGATGAAACGGTCTCGCGCACTCATCCGTGCTTCCATATTGCTTCCACGGCAGCGCGCTTTGGAAGCAGCCCAATTTGCTGCATCGAAATACGGTGGAATTTCAGTGGTTTGTTGGCGCGCCGGAAGGGATTCGAACCCCTGACCCCCAGATTCGAAGTCTGGTGCTCTATCCAGCTGAGCTACCGGCGCGGGCAAGTCCCCGTAGCGCAATCCCGGGCGCAGGCCAAGCCGCCCCTGCGGCACGGCAGGGCGCGGAAGCCGTCGATGTGCTGCGGCAGACGGGCTGGCCCGGCCGGTTCACTCTCCCGGCAGGACCTGGAACACGGCCTGACGAAACAGATTGCCCGCCGACTTCACGGCGTCTTCCGATTTCCCCTGCCCGGCGATCGTGAACAGGTAATGCCCGCCGCGTTTGCGCGGCACGACGATGTAGCTCTCCGACCAGGTGTGCTGGTCTTCGCACGCCGTGAAGATGGCGAAGGAATCCGGGCGGTCTTTCTCCATCGGCAGAATGCCCGACGCGAATTTCCCTGTGCAGATGCTGCTGTCCCAAGCGAGCAGACCCGCCTTGATGGTAACCGTCGTCATCGCCCGGCCGTCGGCCAGCACCCGAAGACTGCCCACGAGGCCATTTACGGTCCATACGGCGTCGTGGATCCGAACGCTCTCCGGAATTTCGTCGCCGCTCAGGAAATGGAACGATGAAATGCCGGCGGCTGCCAGTACGTTGGTGGCAAGCGTGACGGCTTCGAGGCGGGATTCGGCCGTAGGAGCCGCCGTGGCGGCGGCGGGCACGGGCCCCGTGTGTCCCCGATTCTGGTTCGAGAACATATTGGCGGTGGGGACATGGACACGCCCGTCGAGGGAATCCTTGGCGCATGCGAGAAGATCGAACAGGATTTGACTGGTGTTCGTCAGCGCGAACTGAGCCACGCCGCCGTTTCCGGTGCTGATAAACAGCATTTTGCCCTGGCGAAATTCATTGATCAGCGAAATCTGGCCCGGCAGTGGAAACAACACGACTTCGGGGGCGAGCGCCGAACCCGACGCTTCCTTGAAAAGATTGTTGTCGATCCAGTACCGCAGGTTGACTGCTGCTCCCGTCGTGAGGTTCCAGCGAGGATTGCCGAACAAGATCGACCAGGTGCCATTGTTCTGGGGCGAGACGGAAAATCCCAGGATCGTGCCGGTTTGGTATTTCGTCGTAGCTATGCAAGGGCCGAGACGGCCGGAACGATCGTCGGCGTGCACCACGACGGACCAGTCTCCGATCGAGTACACATTGACGATCTTGCCCAGCACGGCTTGCGGCGCGGCGATCAACGCCAGACAGATGAGGAATAAATGCTTCATGGCTGCCCCCCGGCCGACGACAACGGCCCGACCCGCTAAGGTGTCCCCCGGGAACAGTCTGCCTTTCCATGCCGCGGGTTGCAATCGCGGCACATTATCACGCTGATTCCGATAGATTTTTTTGCAGCGAATGGTCTGCACGGGGTTGGCGCCGGCCGGCCAGTTAGGGAGCCGCGGAGGCGCAACCGCAGCAGGAGCACGCGCCGTTTCAAGCCATCTCGGCCAGCGGCGGGACGCTGCGGGCGTAATTGTCGACCCAGCCTTGCGCGACCTTGAAGCTGTGGGTCTCCTGGCAATGCGGGCAGTCGAGATAAATGGTCCTGCGGCGCGTGCGCGCGATGCTGCCGCGATCGGTGTTGATGCCGGTCTCGATCTCGCGCGCGGTCTTCGGGCACAGGAATACCAATTCGCCCATGCTACTCTCCCAAAAAGGGGCCTGACGCATTCTACCGGGTATGGGGGCCACGGAGAATTGCGTCCGCGTGCGGCCCTCGGCCTGCCTGTGGATATGTGGATAAGTGCGCAGGCCGTTGAATCGAAGAGGTTATTGCCGGCGCGCGGAGCGCCGGATCGTCCCGGCAGGGAAGCCAAAGGAGACCGCCATGGCACAGCCGCAAAGCCCCGAGCACCGCATGGTCGAGACGAACGGCATCCGCCTGCATGTGGCGGAAATGGGCCAAGGGCCCGCGATCCTGTTCTGCCACGGCTGGCCGGAGACCTGGTATTCGTGGCGGCATCAGCTGCCGGCGCTGGCGCAAGCGGGTTTCCGCGCCCTTGCGCCCGACATGCGCGGCTACGGCCGCAGCGAAGCTCCCGCGCCGATCGAGGCCTATACCCAGCTCCACATCGTCGGCGACATGGTCGGGCTTCTCGACGCGCTGGAGATTCCCGAGGCCGTCATCGTCGGCCACGACTGGGGCGCGCCGGTCGCCTGGAACGCGGCGCTGATGCGGCCCGACCGGTTCCGCGCGGTCGTGGGCATGAGCGTGCCGTATTCGCCGCGCGGCAAGGTCAGCCTGATCGACGTGCTCAAGAAGACCGCCTCGTTGCGGCGCGTGCTCTATTCCGCATCCGGCAGCCGCCCGGAGGGAACCCATTGGAAGGCGTTCGCGGCGCCGGGCGGCGGGCTGCTCGACAATGCGCTCGACGCCGACATGCCGTTCGCCTGGTTGAGCGAGCAGGATCTCGCGGAATACGCCGCGGATTTTCGCCGCAGCGGGTTTCGCGGCGGCTTCAACTGGTACCGCAACATCCACCGCAATTGGGAGCTGCTCTCCGCGTTCACCCATGCGGCGATCCGCCAGCCGGCGATGTTCGTCGCCGGCGAGCGCGACGGCGTGCTCCGCATGCCGGCGATGCAATCGGCCGTCGACAACATCAAGCAGCTGCTGCCCGGCGTGCGCAGGAGCGAGATCATCCCGGGCGCCGGCCACTGGATCCAGCAGGAGGCGCCGCAGCAGGTCAACGCGCTGCTGCTGGAGTTTCTGAAAGGGCTGTAACGCAGTGCATCAGCGGCTCATTGCGTGCTCGACCGGGCGGCGATCGTAGCCCACATGGAGCGAAGCGGAATGCGGGAGCTGCTGTCCCGGATTTCGCTTGCGCTCCATCCGGGCTAGCACATTTGCCCGCGGACCGGTCAGGCCTTCAGCCAAAACCCGAGCAGAACGCCGATCGTCGCGTAGGCCCAATGCTGTTGCTTGGCGCCGTGCCGATCGGAAAAAATGACGAACAGGCTCAAGGCCGCGAGCAGCAGGCTGATGAGAATTTGCACGATGATCCGCGTTGAAAACGCGCCTTCCTCGATCAACTTGCTGCTCTTGGGCGTGGCCCAGAACCCGAACAGGTCGCCGACGAGATCTCTCAAATGATAAAATAAATAATACGCCGTCTCGGATCGGGCGGCCCACCCCAGGCCGAGCAATACGATGACGCCCAACAGCAGCACAATCGAAACCAGCTTCGGCATTTCCCCCTCCTCAACGTCGCGAAAACAGACCCAATCCCAATCCTGAAGCTCTCGGTGGCGTTCGATCCTATTCTCTCAGGTTCCCGGATTTCGGCAACATTCCAAGCGGGCGAAAACTCTCAATCCCGAACTGCCGGCCCGATTTTTCCCCGCACCAGCGCCAGCGCGATCAGCGCCACCGCGGTGAACCCCGCGCCCGCCAGGAATGTCCCGCGCGGGCCGAAGAGATCCCACAATCCGCCGGCGAGAATGCTCGCGACCAGCATGGCGACCCCGGTGACGAGGTTGAACATGCCGAACGCGGTGCCGCGCAGCACCGCCGGCGCGGTGTCGGCGACCAACGCCGCGAGCAGCCCCTGGGTCAACCCCATGTGCAGCCCCCAGAGCGACTGTGTTCATAGGTCCCGGCTCGCGCTCGCCTTGCTCGCTTGGCCGGGACGACGGGAAATTGGTGAATTGCTAAGCCCCGTGGCGGCCCACAATCGCGATCGAGCAGACGTTCTGGTGGGGAAAGCCGCCGAGGTTGTGCACCAGCCCGCGCGCGGCTTCCTTGTGCCGTTGGCGCGGCCCGGCGCGGCCCTGGAGCTGCAGATAGATCTCGTAGATCATCCGCAAGCCCGAGGCGCCGATCGGATGCCCGAAGCATTTGAGCCCGCCGTCGATCTGCACCGGCAGCCCGCCCTCGGCGTCGAAGAACCCGTCCATCACGTCGCGCGGCGCGCCGCCCTCCGGCGAGATCGCGAGATCCTCCATGGTGACGAGCTCGGTCACCGAGAAGCAGTCGTGCGCCTCGACGAGATCGATCTCCCGGCGCGGATCGTCGATGCCGGCCTCGTGGTAGGCGCGCTTGGCCGCGATGCGGGTGGTGGCGAAATAGCTGCCGTCCCAGGAATTGTGCTGCGCCTCGACCCCGTTGGAGACCGCGAGCTGCAGCGCCTTCACCGAGATCAGATCGGACTTGCCGAGCCCTCTGGCGATCTCCGGCGTGGTGAGGATGGCGCAAGCCGCGCCGTCGCTGACCCCGCAGCAATCATAGAGCCCGAGCGGCTCGGCCACCATCGCGGCATTGAGCACCTGCTCCATGCTGATCTTGTTCTTGAGATGTGCCTTGGGATTGCGGCTGCCGTTGTCGTGGCTCTTCACCGAAATGTGCGCCATGGCGCGCTTGAGATCGCCGGCGTCCATGCCGTGCTTGGCGCGATAGGCGGCGGCGAGCTGGGCGAAGCTGCCGGGCGCCGACACATTGGCCCAGTACATCGAGTTGAGCGCGCCGCGGCTGCGTTGCGGCAACCCGCCGTAGCCGGTGTCTTTGAGCTTCTCGCAGCCGAGCGCCAGCGCGATGTCGCAGGCGCCGGCCGCGACCGCATAGGTCGCGCCGCGGAACGCCTCGGAGCCCGACGCGCAATAATTCTCCACCCGCGTCACCGGGATGTAGGGCAGCCGCAGCGCCACCGCGAGCGGCACGCCCGACTTGCCGACGTGCTGCTCCTCGATCGCGGTGGCGAACCAGGCCGCCTCGATCTGCTTGGTCTCGATGCCGGCGTCGCCGAGCGCCTCCTCATAGGCCTCGACGATGAGATCCTCGGCGTCGGCGTCCCAGCGCTCGCCGAACCGCGAGCACCCCATGCCCAAAATGGCGACCTTGTCGCGAATGCCGCTGGCCATGATCAAGCCTCCGATTTCGCTTGCGCCGGCGCGCCGGCCGGCGCCGCCTTCCAGAAGTAACGCACGAAGCCGCGCTGCGCGTCGCGCTCCTTGACGCGGAACACCATGCGCATGTTCATGCCGACCTCGACCGCGCCGCGGTCGACGTCGGTGAAGTCCGCCATCAGCCGGCCGCCCGGATCGAACTGCACCATGCCGTAATAGGCGGGCGGATCCGGCGAATAGGTGAGATAATCGGCCGACCAGGACAACACCCGCGCCGGAAAATCGGCGAACGACTGGTCGTCCTGGCTGTGAAACGCGTTGCAGTTCGGGTTGACGCAGATCCGCGATTTCGGGAACTGCATGGTGCCGCAGATGCGGCAACGGCCGCCGACCAGCCCGAGCAGCATGTCGCGCTTGCGGTACAGCGTGCTCAGCGGCGTCTGGCGGTCGACTTCGGCGCGCAAGCCTTTGTCCATCTTCACGAGATCGTTGAAGGCCAGATATTTCTGGTAGTTGCTCTCGCTCTTGCCGCGGGCGAGCGAGCGGCCGATGCCGGCCGGCCGCGGGCAGTCCTCGAGCGCGCCGGTCGCCTGAAACAGCAGCACGTCGCAGCCCTGGCCGAAGCCGACGACGAGGATCCGATCGCCGGGCGCGGCCGCTTCGAGCGCGTGCACCAGCATCACCAATGCATGGCTCGAGCCGGTGTCGCCGCAGCCCGCGGCGAGCGGGTCGCGCAGGCTCGACGCGGGAAGTCCCAAGCGCTGCGCAATGGTTTCGGCGACGCGCGGCAGCGTGCAAGGGAAGCAGAAATGCTGGATATCCGCAGGCGCGATGCCGGCTTTCTCGAGCAGCGCCGCGACCGCAGGAGGCACGATCTTGAGATAGCCCTCGTCGCGGATCCAGCGCTCTTCCCAGACGTAATCGAACTCGCGGCCATGGCCGCGGTAATGGTCGACGAAATCGATCGCCGCCGAATGCTGGGCAAGGAGCTTTGCGACGCCGTCGCCGGGACCGAGCAACACCGCCGCGCTGCCGTCGCCGCTGGAAAGCTCGAGCGGGCTTGCGGCCGCGGTGCGGCGCTGCTCGGCGGCAACGACCAGGACAGATTTGTGGTCGAGCGCGACCGCGCCGGCCGCGGCGATGAGCGCCGAAGTCCCGGCCCGCAGCGAGCCGGCGACGTCGAGCGCCGCGGCCTTGCCGCCGACGCCGAGCGCCTCGGCGACGATGCCGGCGTTCTGCCGGTCGTCGAACGGCGCGGACGTCGAGGCGAAATACAGCGCCGCCACCTCGGCGCGGCTATTGCGGCCGAGGCAATCCCGCGCCGCCTCGACCGCCATCGTCACCGGATCCTCGTCCCAATTGCAGATCGCGCGCTCGGATTTCGCCTGCGCCTTGAGCGCCGGATTGGCCCAGGAATGCGCATCGACGATGGCCTTGCGGCTCAATCGGAGCCGCGGAATGTAGCCGCCGAATTTCTGGATGCCGACCAATGCTCCACCCTTTCAGTCGCGATATTCGGCATAGCCGTTGTTGAGCACCAATGCGTCGCGCTCCAGCACGCGGCAGCGGAACGCCGCCTTTCCGGACCCGGTGCGCCAGATCTCGGTGCGGATCGTCTCGCCCGGGAACACCACCGCGGAAAACCGCACGTCCATGCGCTCGAGCCGGCTCGGATCATAGGCGCACAGCGTTTTCAGCAGCGCGTGCCCGGCAATTCCGTAGGTCCCGAGCCCATGCAGAATGGGCTTGGGAAACCCGGCCACACGGGCCACGGCCGGATCGATATGCAACGGATTGTAATCGCCCGACAAGCGGTAGATCAGCGCCGCGCGCGGCGAAGTCGGAAGATCGCATTCCAGCTCGTGCGGCTGCTCCGGAATCGGGTGCGGGCTCTTGGTGGGGCCCGCGGGCCCGCCGAAGCCGCCATCGCCGCGGCAGAACGTGGTCGATCGCAGCGTGCAGAGCCGCTCGCCGCTCGACACGTCGCTGACCTCGCGGCTCGAATAGATCAGCGCGCCCCTGCCCGCGCCCTTGTCGATGATCTCCTCGACCCGGGTGCGTCCGACCACCTCGCCTTCCGGCGGCAGCGGCCGGTGCAGGTGAAGCTCCTGCTCGCCGTGCAGCACCTGCTTCCAATCGACGCCGGTCTCGGGATCGCGCAACCAGCCGCCCGGATAGCCCAGCGCCACCGCAAACGTCGGCAGCACCGCGAGGCCGTCCTCGTACAGGAACCGCAGCTCCTCGGCATTCACCGGGTCCCGGCCCAGGCCGATCCCGAGCGCGTACAAGATGGCGTCTTTTGCCGAGTAGCTCTGTTTCACGTCCGGGAACGGCCAGGCCTTGAGCCGCGCGTAATCGATGGCCATCGGTCAGGTCCTCAGGGAGCGCTACGCTCTGGGCGGCATCCCAGAGACGATGTCGCTCACACGGGCGTCATGATCGCCTTGGAGCCAGTAAGGCGGGCCGGGGAGGCCAGTCAAGACCAATGGCCGTCCCCGCTGGCGCCCGCGCGTAGCGGGCGCCATGAACATATCCGCGATGATCATACGGTGACGGTGGTCGTCGGTCTGCTCGCTACCGTTGCGAACAGGTCGTGCGGATCGTAGGATTGCATGGCGTTCGAATTGGAGCGCCGCCATGCCCGCTGAAGTCCTGCGCCTCGAAGTCGCGAGTATCACCCATGCAAATCATTGGCGTTGGGTGCTGCAAGACGCCGAGCCAGCTCAGTTCGTCGGGCGCGTGAGCGCGATGACGCGGGGGAGCGCCGCACTCGCGGCGGAGAGCACGAAGAGCGGCGTATTGTTTTACGGCATGGCCGGCGCCGGAAAGAGCAGCTGCGCGGTCGAGCTGGCCTATCATCACGAGGAGGCGGGCCGCTTCCAGGCCTTCGTCTGGTATCGCGCACCCGAGGCGGGCAAGGACATCGCCCTCGCATTGCGCGACTTTGCCCTCGCCATGGAGAAGCAAGTGCCCGGCCTCAAGATGGTGCACGTCGTCGACAGCATCGACACGCTGCGAGACTGGTTGCCGCTCCTCACGGAGACCTTGGAACGGAACGGCATCCTGCTGGTGCTCGACAATCTCGAAAGCCTGCTGACTCCGACCGGTCAATGGCGCGACGAGCGCTGGGGCTCGTTGATGGATGCGATCCTGACGCCGGGCGGCCTGTCCCGGGTCGTACTGACAAGCCGTATCCGGCCGGCGGAACTGCCGGAGTCGACCGAGATCATTGCCCTGCATGCACTGCCGCTCGACGAGGCAGTGCTGCTCATGCGCGAGCTGCCGAATTTCCGGCGCCTGCTGGACGGCACGGCGCCGGGCATATCCCTGTCCGTGGGGCGGGAGCTGGTGCGCCGTACATTGCGGCTGGTCCAGGGCCATCCGAAACTGATCGAATTTGCGGAACGGCTTGCCGCCGAGCCGCAACGCCTGACGGCGCAGCTCGATCGCGCCGATGCAGCGCAGGGCAAGGGCGAGCTCGACGCGTTCTTCCGCGAGGGTGAGACGCGGTTCGGCGCCGAGGCGTTCACCGCGGCACTGCATGACTGGACCCGCCGCATCGCCGGCGAGCTACCCGAGAGTGCGCGGACATTCTTCCATTTCCTCTGTGCAATCGAGGAGGCCGACCGCGAGAGCTGGGTGCTCGAGAATAACTGGTCGGATCTGTGGAAGCGGCTCGGCCGGCCCAAACCTGCGCCCGCCATGAGTGACGTGCTGGCACCGCTCGTCGCGGCCGGATTGGTAGACAAGAAAACGTCCGAGCCGGATGCCGAAGCTTTCGCGGTGACGATCCACCCCGGCGTCGCAGAAGCCGGGCGTTCCGATGCTGGACCGGAATTCCAGGCTGCGGTCGACCAAGAGCTCGCCGCAACGTGGGCAACGGTCATGAAGCGTGGGCGCGACACTTATACCAAAGACCCTCGTGCGGGCTCTATGATCGTCCGCGCCGGCCTCGCCGCCCTTCCTTTGAGCCGTCTTCACGACTGGGGAACGGCGTCAAGGATGATCGAGCAAGTCGTTGCAATCGACAAGGCGCCTGCAACCATTGCAGCCGTCCTGCCGTATGTTCGCCAGAATGCCGCGGCCGCTGCCGGAACCGAGCATGAGCTGCTCTGTCACGGTATTTTGGCTCGCGTCCTCAACGAGGCGGATCGGATCCCCGAAGCCGAGGCTCTGTTGCGTACGCTCCTCACGCGAGCGGCGGAGCAAGGGGACTTTGCAACGGCCTCAGCCGCGGCCGGCGATTTGGTCAACTTGCTTCCACAGACAGGCCGGGCTCGGGAGGCGCTGACCATGGTTGCACTAAAGGAAGACTACACCCGGCGGGCCGGCCTGGGACCGTGGACGCAGCTCGCGGACGAGGTGCGGCGCCTCCAGATACTCGTGGACGTGGGCAAGTACGACGAAGTGGTGCGCCGCGTGACGGAACTGCGCGAAACGATGAAAGGCCTGCCTGATCCGCCCGGCTCTAACGAAAGGGTCGCGATCTGGAGTGTACGCGAAGTGACATTGGCCACTGGCCACTCGGCTGCGGTTGCTCTCCGACAATGGGACCAAGCACTTGATCTCAATGCTGAGATCTTGCGGAGCAAACAAGAGCGAGGTGCTCCGCCGATAGAGCGGGCCAAAACGCGGTTCAACGATTACGGTCCATTGCTTCGGTTGAAACGGCACGATGATGCCCGAAGCATCCTGATTGGCTGCCGTGCCGTATTCGAGCGGGAAAACGCGGTCACATTGCTTGGACCGGTTTTTTCAGCACTCGGCGATCTGGAAGACAAACTAGATCACAGGCCAGGCGCTCGGCAATTCGAGGAGACGGCGTTGCGGTTCGAATATGTTGCCGGCGATCCTCGGGCTATTAACATCAGCCACTTCAACCTTGCCAATTACATCACCCGAGACGAGGGCCCTTGGCGCGACGTGGTGGCGCATCGCCTCGCTGCCGTGCTGATCTCAGTACTGACGCAAGCGGGAGATGCTGCCTCCGATATCGCGGCTCTTGGCCGCGATCATCAGCGTGCTGGCCCGGCGTCGCTGCCACCGGACTTCGCGACACTGTGCGCGATCGTGGAGCAGGTCGAGGGCGTGCGTTTCCGCGAACTGGTGGAGCGGTTCGCGGCGGGGCAAACCAACGGCGATGAACTGCTCAAGAAAGTCGTTGCCATGGCCACAAGGTAACGAGGCAGAAGACCAGGTCTTCTGCGGAAGACAGCTATCCAGAGACGTAAACTAAAACTAGTCTACGTTGGTGACGAAAAGCGCATCGAGGGAAGCACCCCCATGCCTGACGCGTCCGAAGTGGCCACGATTGCCCGGCGCGCGGCGGCACGTCTGGCCGAGCAGATCGACGTTGCCTTGCCGCAAAAGGTGGAGCAAGCGCTTTCCGAGGATCCCTTCGGCCGCACGCCGGAGCGCGTGCTCGACCCGATTTCGGTGGCCTCACTGGTGCTCAGCCTCGTCTCGTTCGGTTGGACCGTCTACCGAGACCTGAAGAAGGACCGCGCCAAGGCGGCCACCGGCCGACGCGCATTGACCGCGCGCATAGCCGCGCAGTTGCGCGCGGACGCCATCGAGCACAGCCGGCGACCTCCGGGCATAAGTTCCGCTCAGGAAGCCTTGATCGTCGACGTAATCGCCGAAGAGATCGTCACGGCCGAACCGCGCGATTGACGGCAGAAGTGCGCAGCAGCAGCGGCAGGATCGTTGCCGCTCTTAGGAACGTTGCTCGTTCCATAATCTGTCCCTGGATAAAATTTCGAGCACCGGAATCCGGCAAAGACCGGATTCCGGTGCAAGTCACGGATCGCGTCCGCGGCGGCGGGATCGATCTAACCGCCGCCCTCGTACTTGAATGAGACGTTGACCTTGGCCCGATAGGCCTCCACCTTGCCTTTATCGAGCACCATATCGAGCTGGACGACCTCGGCAACGCGAAGGTCGCGCAGCGATTTCGCCGCCCGATCGACCGCGTTCTTGGCGGCATCCTCCCAGGATTTGGTGCTGGTGCCGACCAGCTCGATCACCTTATAGACACTGTCCGGCATGTACTCCTCCCAT
>WNFC01008476.1_pt1 | contig 11334 bp, 10 predicted proteins | sample 5400541 | NCBI WGS metagenome assembly WNFC01 (sample SAMN13153342, study PRJNA577476) | soil metagenome | isolation source: 120 cm saprolite under Douglas fir tree site 2 hole 2 replicate 1 | place: USA:California | collected 2015-04-18
CCTTGATAGGCCTGCTGAGGCTGCTGAGGGTAGTACCCACCCTGACCTTGCGGTGGACCTGGACACAGACCACGGTCAATGACATCACGGGTGACAACATCATATGAGAAAACTGTACCCGCAGGAGGGTAATATTGCTGCTGTGGGTTACCGTAGTAATCTTTGTTAGACATGAGAAAGACGGGAGGAGGTGAGAGGGGCTATTCTTGGTGTTCTTGGCCACAAACAGTCAAGGCAGGCGGACTTATAAAGTAAATTCCCACCACACGATGCGCTCCTGCGGACGTCCGAAGTTGCCGACGGCGCACGAATCGGGGCTGTGCGTGTCCTCTTCGTGAAAACGACTCGCTGGGAACCCATGGCAACGCTCCGATTTTTCACATCCTCCCTGAGGGACTTTTAATACATAGGCACCACCAACACCACCTCCATCTATCAGCGGGTCGTCAACTGATGTATTACTCTGGCAACACGTTCTGGCAAGCCCGTGCCACTGTGGCGGGTGCCGAGACCGGCGCTGCGTTGTTCCAATATTAGTGACAGTAAGCGACATTTTGATGCCCATCAAAAATCTGTCGGAACAGTGCTCAGTGTGACCACGCGCCTGTTCCGCAGTAGAATGTCAGACTGCCTTTATGGACTCGACATAATGAGAATTTCACTCACAGGTTTGCGCCTATACTGCGGCTGTAATGGGCCCAGGTACGTATAAATACGGCCGGCTGAGGGCATATAGCCAAGAGCCCAGAGCCCACTCATCGTGGACATTAACCCTGTGCATCCGCAGCGTCGTCGTCCGTTCAAAAGCTGTGTGCTGTGTAAGTCCCCTCCGCAGACTTTCTTCCCCCCACGGAAGAGTGTTGTTCCGTGATTAGTGCAGACTTGAAATTGCCAGTGTGCCATTGCCTCATTCGAAATTGCCGTGGCCTGTGGCAGTTTTCGTTTTCTCGAAAGCGTTCATAGTCGTCCCTTGTCAGCGATAACTCTCACTTAGATTAATTGACTATCATTCATATCTCTTCGGCGATTGCCCGAGGGCGTTGTCCTGTTTGGACAAAATGGTGCACATGACGCTTCAAACTTGAATTGATTGTCTGATTGTCTATGTTCTCCCCTTAACCTGCACATAGCACGATCTCCTCGACGGCGACTGCTTAATCGCTCTGAAAGTCCTTCAGGATGCGCCTCGAGGGCTCCACTGGTCCCTGGCTTCCGATATGGAAGACATAGCGCTGCTCCGAAATACCTGCTGATCATTCTCTCCTGAGGCATTGACTCGCTTTCAAAGCCCTCCCTCACGTGTCCATGGCGTCAAGATCTCTTTGAAATTGGCCAGCGCTTAGCACGAGCTGTCATTCACACGGTTGACTCTCTACCTCTCGTTCGACAGAGTCGTCATGTCTTATGTTTTAACTCGACAGTTTCCGCTGTAGGTGCCATGGGGTGGACACTCTCGAGAACGTACCAGCACAGGTGCCACCACAAAGAAATGCAGTGATCGCCCAACCGCCACAGGCCCCGGCGCTCCGAGCATTCTTTAAAAGAACCGCGACTAGACGCAAACTTCCGGCCGATGAACGCATAACACATGTGAGTTACAATTGGAACTTCAACGCCTTTTGTCACAATACGGACGTCGCGTCTGATTCCAATGCTCCTGAAGCTCGAAGAGGTGTACCATATGACACTGTATGTAATCCAACTCGTCCGATGGCGTGATAGATTCCCGCCATGCACATTGACACATGTCCCGCTGATGGCCTTGAAGTTCGGGGCTTAAGCTAGGGAGACGTCGTCGACGTCTGTTGTCCTTCGACCCCTCGGGCTGTCCCCCTAGCCAAGACAGCGGAAACAAATCGCTACAGAAGAGTAGCAAGTGTCAACGCCGGAGTATCCGTATCCCGCCAATGCCATACTACCTTCAGACAAATGTAAACACGTACTGTGCGTCGATGGTCCGCTATTGTGGAGGCGCCCAGCGTATACAGTCGCGGTCGCCGGTCGGCTGCTTCGCCTTTTTCCTGTAATGGCCGTGTTGTTCGGCATACTGTCTAATAGAGTACTACTGGCGACTTCTCCGCCCGAAGACGTTTGAGGTATATTGAATTGACTAAATGAGTCAGAACGACACATAGGGGATCCTTAAGTCATGGACATATGTTTGTACCAATATGATACAGAGCACCATCTCGTACGCCCTGGTGTAGCACCGCTGAGCTACATTAAAGGGCTTCTGAGCACCCATCACACGTGTTCTACCAGATCGCAATTCGAATCTGCGGGTAAAAAAACACTTCTTTAGCCTCATCGTGGTTAGTGGCCGCCGTCAATTAAGGAGTGATCCGTGACGCAGAATCAACGTGTTTGTCTAACGGTTCGTCAAAATATGTGTCGTCGGTGTTTCAGGCTCACGCTAGCGGCGCACGCATCACGCCCCGATTACCGTAATCCATAGTCACGGTAGCGTATTTCCTCCTCCCCTCCTGTCAGATACGCTTGTATTGCATTCTAAATGATGGATTTCCGTTCCGCTGGGACCAGGAACAAAGACTCGGGCGAATATGTGCAGACTGTAACACGATGACACCGTGCGGCGTTCTGTGTCTCCGCTGTGAAACACATAACGATGAATTAAATTCCAGTAACGTTACTGACGGCGACACATTCACGAGATTCCGAGCCCTCGCCGGTACATGCGCGCGGCCGGCACATGTTCACCTTTCTTCGAATGTTTGGGTGGGGTGGGTCGATCCTTCTAAACTAAGCATGTGTCTCCAAAGGCCAGTTACTTTGCATCCCTACGTTATGGTATGAAGTACCGCTGGCGAATCTCCCCGTCTATCATCGTTATAAGCATCAGCGTAGCAAAAGAGACGTCGGAAAGCAAAAAGTGAGAAAAGACTATGATACATTCCGCGGATGGGAGGTAAAGAAGGAAACGGCGGTTTAGTAGTTACTGCACTTGTGTTGGACGAGAACTGTCGCGAACCAAACGATGCAAGGTGGATGTACAATCCCCACCGGAGCGGCGCTGATCGATCACATTCTGCCAATGAAAGGAAAGAAACCAGAGATGAGCCGCGCGATTTGAGGTGGCGGATTAGAAAAATGGAACTTAGAAAGAGCCATCGCTGCGAAAGCGCGACGACCGAGAGGCAAACGCATACATTCGAGCACCTTGCTGCAAAAAAAACTCCGTCAACGGTGTTTGCGCTGTGGGACTCCCGACATCAGCAGGGCAAGCATGGGTGCAAGGCGTTAGCGCAGCTTACGCGGGGCGACATAAATGTGGCGCGGCCGCACGTCGAAGGGCCGCGTGCGTGCCCGCGCCAAGACGGAGCCGCTCTCGCCTACACGCACCATACCTGATGCGTCAACTCTTCCATAACGCGCTCAAATTAGATGATCGCCACATCCGCCAAGTATCGCAAATGCGTACCTGGACAGACGCATAAGCGTCAACTGGAGCACATATTGACCCTGCCGCCGTACACTGACGTCCGGAAAGAGAAAATACACGCCGGAGCGACCCTGAAGGTTACGCAGATAATGTGGTGAGGAGACCAGGTTGCCATAAAGAAGTCGGTCGGGTGGGAATTGGCTGTTCGATGGGGAGATGGGATCCAAGGCCCTCGTCCCGTCGGCGGAGTGCAAGGCGAGATGGCAAATTAAGTACGGGTGTTCTGGGTCACTGCGCGGCACTGCGGTGAGTCGTTATGGCTAAATGATACCGTGGTCCGCAGCTTACGACTCGATGACGTTACCCCTGCTATCGCGAATGATGAGTTGAGCTACTAGAGGTGGCGCTAGCGGCAGACGAGACAGAGCCGCGGAGCCGAACTCTGCGGACACTTCGGGCTGCTGTATAACCTCCAAATGGTATGTCCTGCAGCGATCGGTGAGAAGAGCAAGAACAATAAGAAAGGGCGAATGATGTCACTTCGTCTCGCGCTCGGAAGAAATGACTCCAGGATTGTCAGGAAGGTAACCCGTCGGCGGCGGAAGCAAGGACGCGCATTGTGCCTCTGGCAGGCGCGTGGGCTGTTGGGGAGCGCCCCAGTTTCCCGAGCCCGCAGATGGGCGCGAATAATAAGGCGGTCCACTCGACCGCGAAGACGACGGCCGGTCGCTGGCAGTTCGCGCTGGAACGGGAAACGGTATCCCACGAAGCGCAAAGAAAGTACCTCGGCCATTCCGCGGAAGCATCGGTGCGTCCCCCGCGTCGCGCGGGATGCACCCCTGCGGATCACATCTTAAATGAGCACCGGAAGCTTGTAGCATGACCGCGCAAAGGTTGACGGTAAAAGTCATCTGGAACATGAGAGCGTAAATTTGGTGGGGTTGGAAGAGCGCCTATATGCCAGGTCAGCAAAAACTGCAGAATCCTATTCCTGTCGCGCAAACTGTGGAGGTAGGGGGCGACTCAACGAGCAAAGAGAGTACTCCAGAGCTTCCGTGCGCGAGTTGGCAAAGTTTACTCTGTTCAGACGATGGGTGCCGCCAGTCGCGGAGACATTGCTTCGTGTCGAGGGAGAAACGCGCAAGCGTTGGATCTGGGATGGGCGGCGTCGGCGCCGGGAGGGGCTCATTCGCATGACGATGGACAGACATAAGAAGCTCGACCGCTGGAGTGGACACGCGGTACCAATTGCCAGCGGGCAGACTAGGGGTGACCAGGTAGGACCTGGGCAAGAACAAGAAACGGATGAGTTCATATACACAATCGTTTCGAAGCAGGAACGCCAGAAACTGGGGCCACCCAGATTTCGAAAGACCTTGAGGTCCGGCGCACCCAATCTGGCTCCGCCCTGCTGGTTCAGGTGGAGAAATCCGATCCGTGTTCTGTTCCAGTTCCAGTACCGGCAGTGACCCTTCACATATTACTGAATCATAGCGCACAAGTTCTTCTTTTACCGTCTGACGGGATCTACTCAATACCTTTTATTAGCTAACACCCGGTTCACAACTTCTCCCGGCGATCGCAATACATAGCCTAGATGCAAATGAACAAATATGGGATATGATGATCACAAACGGACGAAAGCATCTACGTATTATACCAAAACATAATGTACTCAGACGCGTGTCTTCACCCAACTCCAAGCTCCCGCGGATGCTGAGACAATAGTAGCCGCTGCCAACGCAGGCTTCACACCAGCTGGGAAGGAAGATGAACGCCGAGGGCTATGAGCTGGTGATAGGTGGGAGAGCACTGACCGGTGGACTTGAACAGAGCGCCGGTAAGAGCACCTGCTAACATACTTCCGAAGGCATCATGTTTACCCCGAACCGCGTCAATGGTGGAATTAATTCCATTGTAACCCAAAGCTGCAGAGGGAGCGCTGAGTGGAGAACAAAAGAAATGTTATGAGGGTGGATCATACCTAAGACCCCGGCCGAATTACCCAAGAATGTCCCCCTTCGCGTAACGGAGTTAAGGATGCTGTTGATTCGTAGCCGCGCATTCGACACTGCCAGCTGTCTGCTCGCACCCTCCCGGAAGCCCCACGCGCCGCCGAGGGCCAGGCCTGTAAGAGGTCAGGGCATGTGGTCAGTACAAAGACAATAAGATGATGGCCGATAAGGTGAAATTTGGACAGGTCCGGTTGGACACGGAAAGAATTGTGGAAAACAGTATTGATCGCGAGAAGCATGGATGACATACCGCCAAGATACATAGTACCTGTGCCGTAGCACAGGTCGTCGCTCCACCCCCTTGAGGGTATGGCAGTACCTGAACCGGGAAGGTCGCTTGTCTTGTCATCGTCTAACACCAGGTAGTCAAGCTGCTCTCCCAAGCTCGCCATGGGATGAAGCTTGGCAGGGTCGTAGGAAGCCGAGAGTAGGTCCGAGGCTGTGGGTGTTTCGGGGAGCGGGTCTGAACTCTGAGACGAGAAATGGACATTTTTGAGGAGGTCGGACGGGTCTTGGGACTGCGAGGGGTATGACATTGTAAGTGGAGCAGGGGTTGAAAGAAAGAAAGAAGGAGAGAAAAGTTGGCAGTCAGACTTAGGTTGGTCGTCGCCGTCGACGTCGTCTGTGACAGCAATGGAGAGGCGGAGCGTGAAGAATGGCCGGGAATTTCAAGCGGCGTGGCGATCCCGGCCCGCAACCCGGGGATAGGCTCGGCCGTTGAACGCAGTACGCGGGCGCGACTCACGTTTTGTTTTCTGGAGCTAAACGCGCTCTGCCAAAGACAAAAAGACAATAAGGCTCAGCCGCACGCCCATGTCCATCGTTTTTTCTCTTCAAAAATATGTGTTCCCGCGAGGTGTCGCACTGCGCTTCCTCCAGTCGAGGCACTATGTCCCACCCACCCGCACAAAGCCTTCGGCCCGTTATCATCTAGCACGCTCACTGGGGCCCGTTTACGCGAAACGTAGGCGTCATCTCATCTTGCATTTAGCCCCGCAACGCCTTCCAATCTTTCAATTTCACATCTACTTTGTCCTAATTGTTTTACTTCATATAGGGTGGGCGACCTCTACGACACCCCACTCGACGGCTTCGGATCCTGCCGAAGAAGAAGCTCTCCTTTGCTTGGAACAAGGTACCCAGAAACTCGAGGAAGGCGACGTGGAAGGCGCGAAATTTTTGTACCAACGCAGCGTAGACATCAAACGTAACGCCAGCTCCCTCTTTAATCTAGGTGTTACACACTATCATCTCAGTTCGTACTCTTTCCGAATCCGATTGTCGCTATTCGAAACTCAACCCACTGGCAGAGGAGTTTGACGAAGCCATCCATTCTTGGACAGCTGCTATTGAGCTCCAACCATCCAGCGCAGATGCGCATACCAGTTCGCCCGTTTCTTCTCCCTGTGCCGGGCTTCTTTGCTCAATATCTCCCTTTTTTGTTCAGACCTAGCGAGCGCGTACTTGAATCACTCCCAATCACGGCCCGATCTCGCCCTCCAACACCTCCAGCGAGTGCTTGACTTCGACCCTGCAACATACTTCTTCTCATCACCGTTTTGTGTTTCAGGGTTGCGGCCAAACTTGCGCCCGAGGATCCTGAAATTGCGTTCAATCTTGCTTCAGTCCTGGAAGCCTGTTGGTGTTTGTCTTGCTTAGTACGGCCCTTATCTTACACATCAGATAGTTGGGCGTCTCCCAGAGGCTTTGGAGTATTACAAGAGCAGCAAGCGGTATGGTGTCGATCGAGCTACTGTCCATATCAAAGAGGTGAGCCCACCTATTTCGGTTCCCGCCACTTCCATACTGTTGGGTGACACGCGTGTGGCCCACACAATAACACTTTACAGATTTCTACAAAGATAGAAAAGCAATCTGACGGGACAAATAGGACTTCCAGGGGCCCCACGACTGCCTGAGAACTTCATACCTGCTGTTCTCAGAGGGCTGTCACAGGGGGAATGCTCAGGAACTTCCTTAATCAATGATGGGAGATCCCTTTATTGTTCTACAGCATTTCCTGGGAGGGGGAGGCTCCGCAGGCGTTAGCACGTCATAACGCCGACACTTAGTAAATGTATTGGCACTCTTGACAGCAAAGGCGCCCAACCTACTCTCATTTTTGGACACATGAAATACCAAGAATTATACGGATGTGAACTCACTGCCCTAATCAAGGGATGGGTGGATACTGTGCGGTATCCATATCGCGCCCAATACATCATAGTCCGCCGCCCATCCTGTATATTGAGACCTCTATGTGCCTCGCTTTTCATCCTATGCAGGCCCAAAGAACTACGGAACCTAAACAAACACATGCCCTTTTAGATACTCGCTCGTGTTTCCCTATGACCGCGACTGCGACCACTCCCACGTGAATACCTGCTATTTGTCATCCATCCACCTGCTTCCGGGGAGGTTGAATGGTGCCTTGGGTGCCGTGGGCGTTGACACGCACGGATGGGGAATCTCGCAGACGCTGAAGGATGGCGAGTACATCTTGCCTGGTATATCCCGCGGAGGGTTGCTCTTCCAGGGTCAGGGAAATGAGCTTGTCGTAACCCTCACGAGGCCGGGGCGGCTCCATGGTAGACGCAAAGCGGGAGAGGACATGCATCCCATGATTGGCGTTCGTTATTGTTGGGTGGTTTTTCCCTGGAACCGACCGAGATAATCGATATATGAGTGGTCACTGAAGGCTATGAAGGAAGCCCTACTTACTGTTCCACAGCCGCGCCGCACAAACCTGGGGTGCATTTGCGGGGGTGGAGCATAATAACGGCACAACCATGAGTCATCGCCAATCAACGGTGGACAGCAGCGTCCGCGGGAAGGAGGGAGGGGGTTAGAACTCACGTCGTATGGCGTGTCAAAGACAATTACCCAGACAGTCGTGCCTGGAAATTCACGGGCGATGCTTATCCAATGAGATCTCTGACTGGACGTTTCATGAGTATGGAGCAGAGCAGTTCCTTCCATACCATACCAACTCACGTGGGATCGAGGTTTGTTCTGTCTATACAGACGGACCAGCCTCCCTGAAGACATGATCGGCTTACGTCCTCGACTTTGCGACGATCACCAAGCTCATCCTGGTTGCACCTCCTGATCTGCGGGACGCATTCCTGGAGGGCTTCTGCGAATGTAGACTGTAGGGGTGTGTCATATCAGTGCGTAAGCGCGTGAGCGAACGCCGCTCATGAGCTTGAGCAAATGGGGCAGAGCAACTCGCAAAGTACACGCACACTCGGAAAAAGTAGCGGACGCACCTTGCCTGAAGCAATAAGACCGACGAGTATGATGGCCACACGTTCGGCATGATACTCTATGGGATCGAGGTTACCGTACATTGTCTTTGTACAAGCCCGACTCGGCTAAGCCGCTGTCGTTCATTCAAAGCTAACGACAACGCGGCCACGTGGCTCTGCCGATATAGTATGTTCAAACACTTCCGATTCTGCCATCGGAGTCGAGCGGTTTCGCACTTGAACCCCCCTTCTGTGACACAAAAGACAGCCTTATCATGGCCTGGCTGCGAAATTTTGGGAGCCTGGTGGGAAACGGGCTGTAGGCACCGTTTGATCGAAACCAGAATGTAATTACGGGAAGGATATAACGATCAACCATTCTCGCAAAAGGATCTATTGCACCCAACGGATCGATTATACTATCATTCCACATGGTCCGCCGTTGGCCCCACGCACACAGGTAACAATACGACTGCAACTCAGCTCGACCGCCACTCTCGTTTCTATGGAGGAAAAAATCGAAACGGGTAACCGCGTTTCACGGAGTACGTGATATAGATAGACCGGCCCCCCTCTCTGGCGATAAAATGTAAAGCACGCAATCCGAGAGAAGAAGCACTTTCAAAAACGGTAGACACAAAGGGTTTAGGTCGCGCCGCGTTTCTGAGGATCCGTTCTGATTTCACCTGCTTGTCATGATGGGTAAATTTGACGTGCTGGAGCCTTGCGGCGCTCTCGAAAACAAAAAGGCCTGCACGTGTTGCGCAGTCTGGCGAGCAGTGAAGGTTCGTGGGGGGGATCATGACCAATCCGTGTATCCATCAAGGGCAAACGCCGTCGTCATTAGAGGCCCAAGAGAGGAGGAAGATGCCGACAGGTGATCATGACCATTTGACCCACGAAAACAAAAAGGACGTCCAAGAACCGCATTATTGGGGCGAAGAAGCGATGCCTTCCAGCTCATGGGTATCCCCGCGGGTATATCCCTGCCTGTCCACAGGGCAACAAAATTCCGACGGACGCTCTGATGGTGGATGCACAAGGTAAATGTATCCATACACATGATCTACTGGCTTTCGGCACGGATGGCGCGTCAACGTCCCGATATACGATTCTCACGCATATGACTCACCTAGAAAGAGAAACCTCGACGCACAGGGAGACAATTATGCCAACGCGGCGATTCACCGCCCCACTTTCTCCTGCTCCTCGACACACCGATCGGGATTAAGTTCTGTTGCCACGGTCATGAACCTGGTGATCGCACACGATGAGCCTCGGAAAACGGTAGTCCCTTTCTGGGCCGTTATGATTTGGCTCACTGTGCGCCGTGAATGCCGGCAAGCGTCCTCATCGCGTCCAAGTCAAGATGCAGCTGCTCGAAGAGGCCCGCAGTCTGGCTCATGGCGCGCGAGAGGCGTGCCAGACTCTTAGATAAATGAGCGTAATTCCTGTCTTTAGCCTGTGACGCGCTTTTCGTATGTGGGTGGCCGTTCATTTGGTGAATTTAACGCGAAACTCGGACTCGCCGCGCGCTGCTTATTGAGGTAGGAGCTCACGTGATGATGGTTGCGGTTGCGCTGTCTGCTGTAAGGGAACGCCCAAGTCACGCCTGTCAACTAAGCTCTCTCGCGCTGCGAAAATCCTTTGAACTTTCTTACATTAGCTAGTCCTGAGGTTTGGAGATCATAAGACCGATGGAGAAAAGTTGGTCATATCTTAACGTGTCAATCAACGGGACCTGGAAAAGGGTCATCACGACTCAAAAGAGCACAACTCGTCTTCATCCAGCTGTCAGGAGACGCCGCGAATTTATTTCCTTCGAAATAACCTACCAACAGGCAACAAACTGCCCCTTTTACACTGCATCAATCGTTACAGGACAAGGATCAAGACAAACAGAAAGTATGAAACGACGGAGAGCTCGTGGGTGGGATACAGTAACTTGGTCATCATCATAAGGGAAGTGCGGGGAGTTCCTATGACACATCAAGAGGCTCAAAGACACACGGATGAGCGATAGAAGATTCAGGTCAGTCGCGGTTTCAGAATAACAGTAATTTAAAAAGAAAGAAATGGGGGGGAAAGGGAGGAGGTGATATTAAAACCAAATATGAAACAAGTTTGAAACATGAATACAGGAATCAGACGCAATTGTGGTGGAAAGAGGGTGAAAGATGATGCATTGATGGCACTGGGGTGGTGCGGTACCACGAAAAACGGTACCAGACCGAACGTGAAAGATAAATTGATGGCGCAGCTAGAGATTTAGGGGAGGAACCGAGCCACCACTGAAGACCCCATTGCGCTGCATGCTACCCGACAGTCGCCCTTTCAAGTTTGGGTGATGACCGTGAGTGTGATGATGTTGTTGGTGGCGCCGACCTATCGAGGTACCCATCAAGGTTTTCCGCTTGAGCGTTTTATCTCTGCGTGACTCCTTGTCCTTGCGTGACTTGGGATGCAGTGGGCCATGACTAGTTTGGCTCGTCGAATGCCCAGTTAGGATGTGGTCACCGTCACGGTCACGAACTGGTAGAATCACTGGGGAGATGTCCATATCCACTCGATTTCGAGAGCCTCTCCTCTTTGCCTTGCCTTTCTTTGATGGAGAACCGGTAGGTTTGTTGTGACTCTTATCCGATGGCCACACACCGTTGAATGGGCTGTT
>WNFC01008479.1_pt1 | contig 11333 bp, 11 predicted proteins | sample 5400541 | NCBI WGS metagenome assembly WNFC01 (sample SAMN13153342, study PRJNA577476) | soil metagenome | isolation source: 120 cm saprolite under Douglas fir tree site 2 hole 2 replicate 1 | place: USA:California | collected 2015-04-18
CGCAACTTGTAAACGCAAAGAAAAATAAATGATATAGTCACGATGGGCCTGTGGCAGGCGTGCCTGCCACAGGCCCATCGTGACTATATCATTATTGCTACCATCTACGGTATGTCCACCCCGGGGAACAAGCGCCGGGCAATCACCAGGCGTTGAATCTGTGCCGTCCCTTCGAAGATATCAAACACTTTCGCATCACGGAACCACTTGCCGATAAACTGCTTGCGCGCGGAATTTTCACCCGGAGCCGTGATTCGTACCGCCGCAGCCGTCATCTTCATCACCAATTCACCTGCATAAGCCTTAGACATTGATGCCTCTTTAGAGTTCGGTATGCGACGATCGGCCAGCCATGCCGCGCGCCAGACCAGGAAACGCGCCATCTCTATCTCCTGTCCAAACTCATCAAGCTCATCATCGATTTCGCGTCGCTTGTGCAGTGAAAATCCCTTTGGTAATTCTTCGCATACCCACTCACGTGCGGTCTCGTATGCTGCTCGCGCAATACCAACCGCCAGCGCGCCAACCATTGGGCGAGTGGCATCTAGTGTGCCCATAGCAGCCTTAAAACCTGCCTTTTTGCTGCTTTCGCGCCCGCTGAGAAGGTTATCATGAGGGATGCGGCAATTCTCAAAGATCAGTTCGGCTGTCTGAGAAGCACGCAAACCCATCTTCTCCTCGATACGCCCAACGATAAAGCCTGACGTCCCTTTTGGTACCACAAATGGGCGAATGCCTTCTCTGCCCAGGCTTTTATCAATCGTGGCAAAGGTCACTACCAGGTCAGCGCGTGCGCCATTAGTAATGTAGTGTTTATGCCCATTGAGAATCCACTCATCGCCATCCTGGACGGCAGTAGTAGACATACCCGCCACGTCGGAACCAATGCCTGGCTCCGTTAACGCCAGCGCGCCCCAGTGCAGTTGTCCATCCATGTACGGACCAAGGAAGCGCATCTGCTGTTCCGGCGTACCTTGCGAAAGAATTGGCGGAGCAGCCAGCCCCGGTCCAGGAATCGCTGTGGAGAGCGCTGCATCACCCCATGCTATCTCTTCCTGCGACAGGACCGAGAACACATTATTTTGCTTCTCTTCTTCTGCCTGTGCCTGCTTTCGAGCCTGGCCCGCTGCGCCTGCCCAGAAACGCCGTTGCATATTCCAGAAAAAGGAATCAGGAATGTTCTCAGTGCGATCACATTCCAACGAGATTGGGCGCATCTCCTCTAAAGCAACCTGGTGGGCATAGTCTCGTGCTTCCTGTTGCGCTTTGCTGAGGGTGAAGTTGATCATCGCGTTTTTCTTCCATCCACGAAGTGGAAACAATTCGTGACTGCTATCTACTCTCATAGTACGAAATACTTAGCTTTAAATATACCATACTTCTATGCGCTCTGCCTCGTATATTGCATCTCCTTTTTCTGACCTGGCCGTAGTATACAGCACCATTTGGAGATGTTGACTTTGGGGTCAGTCACGATGCCATCGGGGATCAACGCAACGGTTCTGGCTCACATGGGTGTGGTGATATACTTATTCATACACAAGAGAAAATGACGGAGGACAAATGAGTGATCATCACGACCTATAGGCAAGCCAGCGATTTTCTTGCGCGAGCACGAGCCGAACTCGAACGTAACGAGGTATTGAACGGCCTGCCGCTGGGTGTCACGCTGCATCTGCAAAAAATCCCTGAGCGTATCGAGGTACTACCCTATCTGGCAACGGTCGAAGATGAGGGGAAACTGATCGTAGCAGCAGTGATGACGCCACCTTTCAGGCTGATTGTAACGAGCAATCAGTTAGATGCTTTCGGTGAGGCTCCCTTGCTGCTCATCCACAATCTGCGCGATCATGGGTGGCCGGTTCCCGGCGTGATAGGACCGTCTTCCCTATCGGACCTCTTCGCCCAGGCATGGACCAGCCTGACCGGCGAAGTGTCTCATCTGCGTACACACGAGCGACTCTTTGAGTTGACGCAAGTAATCGCTCCACGACCCGGACCCGGCCAGCTACGCATCGCTACTCCAGACGATACCGCGCTGGTAGTTCGCTGGATCAAAGCCTTTCAGGAGCAGGCATTGCGTACGTCTATCAGTGATGAGGAGGCACTGGCTTGGGCCCGGACGCGAATCGGCAATAGTGAAGTCTATCTCTGGGTGCTGCCGGATGGAGCCATCGTCTCACTAGTAGGCACCACGCGTCCTGTCTCGCGGGTCATCGGCATCGGCCCCGTCTATACACCGCCAGAACTGCGTGGTCAGGGATACGCCTCGCGCAGTGGTGCTGCTCTCAGCCAGCACTTACTTGACAGTGGTTGGGAACGGTGTAGCCTCTTTACCGATCTCTCCAATCCCACCTCCAATAGCATTTACCAGCAGGTAGGCTACCAACCCGTCCGCGACTTTAACGAATATGACTTTTCGCAATAATAGTCTGCTTTACACCAACGTGCGAAAGAGGGCAGGTCTTGCCCCGAAGCGTGGGTATAACCCGCGCCGGAGCGCGTCTGTCCGAAAGTCTTCGTTCCCCTCAACAAGAGCTAGTCTACCGACGAGGTAGGCTTGAAGCGTTGGGGTAGGGACAAGAACCTCCCGCCTCTGACGGGTGAGAGTCAGTCCATCGCTGCCGCGTTGCGCATCCACATCTCGGCGGGATGATCCTGCATAAAACCAGCGCCACCCATGATCTGAACAGCATCAATAGTAGCAGATTTCGCAATCTCTAATGCCTGATGCTGTGCCCATTCTGCCTCGCGTACGAGGGTATCGATTTCATTGTCACGATCCCAACTCGTCGCGGCGCGCCAGAGCAACAAACGGGCCGCATCCAACTTCATTGCCATCTCCGATACCATAAAAGCAATTCCTTGATACGAAACAATTGGACGGCCAAACGCAATACGCTCTTTCGCATAATCCATCGCGTATTCTAAAGCAGCTCGAGCCATGCCGCAGGCAACACCCGCGCGCAAGATGTTATACAGCGTTGCCGCCCGTATCGAACCACTATTCCCTGGCTCACCTAACATACAGGACCCTGGGATCACAGCATCCGTGAAGCTATATGACACGCTCGGTGCAGCAATCAGTCCCAGTTTCTGTACGTCCGCGCTGATCTGCAATCCATCCACTTTCGCCGGAACCATCAAAGCGCACAGTCCCTTACTGCCCACTGTATCTTCCAGGCGTAGCAATACCACACGCGTTCCCGACTCCCAACCGTGAATAACATCGCGCTTCGTGCCATTAAGAATGAACCTGTCGCCATCCCTGCGTGCAGTCACACTAACGTCCGCCAATGTATATCCGCCGCTGCGCTCTGCAAAAGCCAGGCTTCCGCGCTGCTCAAATCCATCACGTGGGTCGCAAAATGGGGTAATATACTCCTGCTGCTGGTGCTCATTTCCCGCCAGTAACACAGTCACCGGACCCATCAACGAACCAATAATGTTCATTGCAAGTGCACCATCCCCAAAACCCAATTCTTCAGCAATCAACGTATAGGTCATGGCCTCGATTACGCCCGAACCACCAAACTCCTCCGGAAAGGGCGTCGTTAGACCAGCTTGCGCGAGTGTTTGCATCAATTCCGGTGAAATATCACCCTTTCGCTCTGCTTCCCTGCCTAGTGGGCGCAGTTGCTCGACGGCAAGGCTCCGCGCGAGATTGCGTATCTCTTCCTGCTCCTCAGTAGGGGCAAAGTTGAGCATAGACTAAATCCTTTCGATAATCATGCCGTTAGCCATACCGCCGCCTTCACATATGGTCTGGAGACCATAACGGCCACCAGTGCGCTCCAATTCGTGCAGCAGAACGGTGGTCAGGCGTGCGCCTGAAGCTCCCAGAGGGTGACCGATCGCAACAGCCCCACCATTGACATTGACCCGCTCCATATCTGCCCCCGTCTCACGCTGCCAGGCCAGCGGGACACTGGCAAATGCTTCATTGATCTCAACCAGGTCGATCTGGTCCAGCGTTAGTCCGGCCCGCTTCAACACTTTATACGTTGCCGGTATAGGCGCGGTCAGCATAATAATGGGATTATCGCCTGCGAGGGAGAACGCGACAAAGCGAGCACGCGGCCTTAAGCCCAGTCGCTCGGCGGTTGCCCTTTCCATGATGAGCACCGCTGCCGCTCCATCGCTGATCTGAGAGGAGTTGCCCGCTGTGATCAGCCCATCAGGCTTAAAGGCTGGCTTGAGGCTAGCCAATTTCTCCAGGCTCGTATCGGTGCGGATACCCTCGTCCTGGTCAAAAATACTCGTCGTGCCATCCTCATTCTTGACCTCGATCGGTATTATCTGGCTGCGGAACCGTCCTTCAGCCGTGGCACGTGCTGCCCGGCGGTGACTCTCAAGGCTGAACTCATCCAATTCAGCCCTGCTCAATTCCCATTTCTGCGCCACAAGATCAGCGCTGATACCCTGGTGTACCAAACCATTGTCATAACGACGCAGCATGCGGCTGCCAAAGGGCGCTCCCGGACCCTGCTGGTAAGATGATCCCAACGGAACCCTCGTCATCGCCTCGACGCCGCCAGCGATCACAATATCATATGCTCCGCTCAACACACCTTGCGCGGCAAAGTGAATCGCCTGCTGACTCGACCCACACTGGCGATCAACTGTGGTGCCCGGTACCGTCTCCGCAAAGCCTGCTGCGAGTGCGGCATTTCGCCCAACATTCAGACTTTGCTCTCCAACCTGGCTGACACAACCTACAATGACATCCTCTATCAGGCCCGATTCAACGCCAGTCCGCTCAACCAACGTTGACAGTACCTCTGCCAGCAAATCGACTGGGTGCCAATCCTTCAAACGCCCGTTCCTGCGCCCAACCGCAGTTCGGACTGCTGCAACAATAACCGCTTCGCGCTGTGCCATGATTGAAAAGCTCCTTGTTTGGTTTGTTCCTGTATAGCAATTTCTCGTGGTGACAATATGAGGACATTACTTCTTTGTAAGTGTTATTGTACGTGAACAATAGCATTGAGCGCAAGGGAGGATGTTTCTGCTATAATTCCCTTAAGAAGTTCATAGACTTTCTCCAATTCAAGAAAGGAAACGTATGCTGAAAGTTGCGCTCATTGGCGCGGGAAGCGCTGTGTTTGCCCAGAGGATGATTACGGACATCCTGGCCATCGATGGACTGGATACGGGTAGGTTTGCCCTGGTTGACCTGGATACTGAGCGACTGGAACTAGCGCACGAAGTGGCTGAGCAGACGATTGAATCTGTCGGAAAAACATGGACTGTACAGGCGACAACTGAAAGGCGGAACGTTCTGCCGGGCTGCGATTACGTGATCAATATGATCGAGGTCGGTGGGTTGGCAAACGTCTACTCTGATTATGCGATTCCCTTGAAATATGGTGTGGATCAATGTATCGCTGATACGATTGGGCCGGGCGGAGTTTTCAAATATTTGCGCACCGCACCGTCCTGGCTGGGCATTTGTCGTGATATTGAAGAGCTCTGCCCGCGAGCGCTGATCATCAACTATAGCAACCCGATGTCCGCGCTGATGCTAACTGCCCTGCACGCAACATCGCTGCAGGTGGTTGGACTCTGCCAATCTATTGTGCAAACTGCCTACGAACTGGCGGACTTTATGCATGTGCCGTTTGAGCGGATGCGCTACCGCTGCGCAGGCATTAACCATCTCTCGTGGTTTGTCACGCTTGAAATGGATGGCGAGGATCTGTATCCCCGCCTGCGCAGCGCAGCGGAAGACCATGCAGTATACGAACAGGATCCCATTCGCTTCGATCTCATGCGTGCCTTTGGGTACTTTACTACCGAGTCCAGTGCACATGTCTCTGAATATGTTCCCTATTTTCGCAAACGCAAAGCATTGATCGAACACTATGCGAGCATGCAGCCGGACTGTAGGGGCGGCGAACGCGCGAGAAGATGGCCGATAGATCGCAAAGAGCATGACGAGCGGCTGCGTGATTACCTGGAACGTGAAAGGCGGGGAGAGCGGGCATTTTATCTTGACAGGAGTCTGGACGCCGGCTCACATGTGATTGAGGGTCACGCACTGAACCGGCCTCAAATGATCTATGGCAATATCCGCAACAGCGGGTTGATTGAGAATCTGCCCCGCGATGGATGTGTAGAGATCGCCTGTTTGGTTGATGGTAATGGAATTCAGCCAATCTATTTCGGCAGCCTTCCAACGCAACTCGCCGCGCTCGACAGCGTCCATATGATGATTCACGAATTGCTGGTGCAGGCCCTGCTCAACGAAGACCGTGAAGCGGCGGTGCAGGCCCTGCTGCTTGATCCGCTGACAGGCGCAGTGTGTTCTTTGACCGAGATACGGCAGATGTTTGATGAAATGGCGGCAACACAGCAAGCCTATCTCCCACCCTACATTAATCCAATATAAGGAGCAGGTATGTCTGATATTGTTCCGTATTTAGAGCATATTCGCGCTCGCTTTGAGCAACCCGAAACGCGGGCAGCATTCAAAGGCTTTGCCAGAACTATTCAATTCATGTTTCCTGATCTCAAACGTACCTTTGTGCTGAGTATTACTCAAGATGGAGATGCGACATTGACGGAAGAGACGGTCCCCCAGCCAGACATCAATGTCACTACCAGCAGCGACACACTGGCAGGGATCCTTGACCGGAAGGTGAATCCGGAAATTGCTTTCATGACCCGTAAGCTCAAAGCCTCCGGGAAAATGGAGGATCTCTTGAAATTGCAGAAACTGCTGTGACGATCGGCATCAGGCCACGTCGCCAACGAGAATGAGTCTCTACGCGCAAGCATTTCCGACCGGCTGATCGGAGGTAATTCCTTGCATCAGAACTGATCATAGCTAGCACGCAGTGGGTTGGTCTGATGCTCTGAACCCTGGACACAGTCCGTTGTCGGTCGGAATACGAACATCTCGTCAGGCAGCGTGCAAGAAGAAAGCAACGCACATGGAATTGCATGCTAATCTCAAAAAGCTGACTGTCCGTGATCAGCTTGTCCTCAGCGTCTTCTGGTTTTCCCTCAATATTCAGAACGCAGCCCTCTTCCCCATCGTCATTCCACTTCAGATCTTACTGTTTGTTCCTCCCGGCCAGGTTGGGAACGCGCAGCAGGCGTTACTCCTCGGGTGGATCTCAGCGTTAGGAGCAGTCGTTTCGCTGATCATGCCACCGGTCTTCGGTATGCTGTCCGATAACACACGCGGTTCATGGGGACGTCGCCGGCCCTACATTGCTGCAGGTGCGCTACTCCTGGTACTCTCCGCACTGCTCCTGGCAGTAGCCGGCAGTATCGCCATCTTTGTGCTAGCACTGATGATCAACCAGTTCGGGAGCAATGCCGCCAATGCGTCCTACCAGGCCCTCCTACCTGATCGCGTACCGAAGGAGCAGCGCGGCGAGGCATCAGGGTATATGGGCTTGATGACCATCATTGGCAGCATCGGCAGCCTGGGCCTGGCAGCATTGCTACTAGGCCAGGTCAGCCTGACGTCCACGGGAGCCGATGTCATACGGCACGGCGCCACCCTCTTCTACGTGCTCACGGGCATCGCCTTACTTGTGGGTGCGCTGATCACGGTGATCGGCATACATGAGATCCCTTTGGAGCCAACTGCACGCGAAACGACGCGGAAGAAAGAAAGCATCATGCTCCGCTTTCGCCACTGGTTTGTCTCTAATTGGATCGCCCCCTGGCGCGAATACAACTTCAGACTCATTTTCCTCACGCGTTTCGCGGTGATGATGGGGCTGACGCTTTTTATGACTTTCATTGAATACTACTTTGCAAATGTCGCACATGTAACGAATTTCGTGCAGGCTACTGCGGTCGTAGCACTCCTGGCACTGCTCGGCGCCATTTGTAGCGCATTCCTGCTTGGGATCTACTCCGATCGCGTGAGACGTGCCCCCATTGTCTGTATATCTACGCTCCTCATGGCAACGGCCTCATTTGCCTTCGTCATCGCTCCCGGCAGTTTTCCCCTCTGGATTCTGGGCATACTCTTCGGAATAGGCTACGGTGCCTATACCAGCGTCGATTGGGCGCTGGCAGTCGATGCCATGCCCTCACTGTCCACCGTTGGCAAAGATTTTGCTTTATGGGGCTCATCCACTAACTTATCGAATATCCTTGCGCCTGCCATGGGCAGCCTCATTATCTATCTGACTAGTTTCTATGCAGCAACGGCCCTGGGGTATCGCCTGGTCTTCGCTGTAGCTACACTTTTCCTCATCTATGGGGCAATATTTGTGCTAAAAATCCGAGTACAAGCGCCTGATTGATGCATACTGTTTGCATTGGCACCAGGCCACGCCGCCAACGAGACTGCGTCTCTAGTGCTTCGCACTCTGTCGGCGTACAAGGAGAAGGAGGAGCATGGAAAAGCAGCGTATACTCCGTTTTCCTGCAGGATTTCTCTGGGGGACGGCAACTTCATCCTATCAATATGAAGGTGGCAACACGAATAACCAGTGGTATCGCTGGGAACAGCAGGGTCGTAATCGCACAGGTGAACGCTGCGGCAAAGCCGCCAACTGGTGGGAGGGAGCCGAAAGCGATTTTGCCCTGGCCGAACATATGAGCAATAACGCGCTGCGGCTCAGTCTGGAGTGGAGCCGCATTGAACCAGGCGAGGGCCACTGGGATAGCGGAGCTATCGACCGCTACAGGGCGATGTTGACGGATTTGCAAAACCGAGGCATGAAACCCATGGTCACGTTACATCACTTTACTGAACCGCAATGGTTCGCAGACCGGGGCGGTTTTGCGAACGAGAATAACATCCGTTTCTTCGTGCGCTACGTGGCACATGCTGTGCAAAACCTGCACGACCTTTGCGATTTCTGGATTACCGTCAACGAGCCAAACGTCTACACTGCGCTAGGGTATGTGCTTGGCAGCTATCCTCCAGGCAAGCATGACCTGGCGTGCGCAAAACGTGTGATACGTAACCTGTTGCAGGCGCATGTCGAAGCATTCTATGCCATTCGCCGTCTGCAGCCAGAAGCTCAGATCGGGTACTGCCTGGATTATCGTCTCTTTGATCCCGCTCATACCCATTCACCGCTTGATCGAGGTCTCGCCTGGCTACACGAGACGTTCTTTGTCTGGTCCACCTTGCAGGCTGCGGAGACAGGCCGCTTCACGTTTCCCTTAAATACACTGATTGCTCCCATTGAGTATGCAGCGGGAACGCGAGATTATCACGGTGTGAACTACTATACCCGTGAAATGGTTCGTTTTAATCCAACCGTCCCTTCTGAAATGTTTGTACAGCGTTATGCGCTTCCTGGCTCAGTGTACAGCGATCCGGGTCGAGATAATGGCCTTGAGGAAATCTATCCGTATGGTTTGTACCGGGTGTTGAAATCTATCTATCAGCGCACGCGCGGCAATAAGCCTGTGTACATCACCGAGAATGGTCTAAGAGATGCTGCTGACAGCCGCCGCCCACAGGCACTCCTGGAGCATCTCGCTATGATACATCGCGCGATCAGCGAGGGTATACCCGTTCGTGGCTACCTGCACTGGACACTGGTAGATGATTTCAATTGGACCGAAGGTTGGGGAGCGCACTTGGGTCTGATTGCAATGGACCCTCTGACGCAGGAGCGCACGCCGCGCAGAAGCTCCTCTCTCTTTGGTGAGATTTGTCGAGCGAATGCCATTACTGAGGAAATCGTTGAATGCTACGCGCCCCAGGTAATGGATCGTGTGTTCAGACGGTCCTAAATGCTTCTACGTTGAACAAGGGGCATATGTTTGTGGACAAACCGAAAGGCTATATGGGTAAATTGGCAGAAGGTAAGCCGTTACAAGACTGATACTTCCGATTTTGCAGTACCAAAGGAAAAAAGTACTCTTTCGCAAATCCTGTAAAAAGGGGACGTGATGATCGTTAGTGGCGAAACACAATGAGTACTGATAACACAAAATGGAATGTCATAGATAAAGAAAGTGAGAGTATCAGTACACGATTGTCGCCTTTTACATTGATGCGGATTACAACGTATGTAGTAGGTTACTTACACTGTAGGAGGAAAGAATCCATGAAAGCTTTTCGAAGTACGGGACTGTTCGCGATACTGTTGCTGCTGACCATCTTGCTGGCAGCGTGCGGTGATTCTATGAATCAGGGAACTCCGGCAAAGACTGCAAACCAGAGCATGAACAACCAGAACGCCATGAATAACAAAACTGATAGTGGGATGATGAATGGGACGCCTACGGCCACCACGCCCACAGCCACCAGCAACATGAACAACAATAACGGCAATATGATGGATGGTATTACCATCACTCCCAGTATGGGAGGAAATATGGCTGCGTTCATTCATACTGGAATGGCTACCATTAACGGAAATAAAGTCAATGTACTGATGACGAATAAAGGCTTTGCAGTGTATTACTACAGAGCTGATACTATGTTGAAAGCCACCTGTACAGGTCAATGTGCTCACAATTGGCCGCCTATACTGGCTCCTCAAAGTATGATGACGGTTTCCAGTTCAATGCCTTTGCCCAAGCAATTGTCAGTGCACCAGACAGCCAATGGAGCTCAGGTATTTTATGATGGCCACGCGTTGTATACCTACGCGGCGGATATGCAGGCTGGTACTGCTACAGGCCGCGCTCAGGATAAGCTCTGGTATCTGGTAGGTTTCACGTTGTAACGAACGAGAAACTGATGTCATTTACACCCGTGGACGCTCATACTGGGTCACCATAACATCGATGCTGCTGGCGAATCCTTTCAGACGAGGATTGAGCAATTTTCTCTCATTCGCATGAGCGCATCAAAGGGATTCGCCAGCAACTCGCTTCACTGTGACAATGCAAGGTACGCTCTTTGAAAGCAGTGATGCTATCGTGCGCCGACCTCAGGAAGGTTTACGCGCGCTCACCAGTTTTGTTGCCGTCCACGGACCACCATACCAGAAGCGCCAGTCGAGCGTGTGATGGGTCACTTCAGTCATTCGCAACTCGCGCAGGCGTTCTCCATAGCGTTGTGTTTTGCGGAAGTCTGCAATCACGAGCCTCCCGCCGGGTTTGAGCATGCGCACCGCTTCGTTGATGGCCTGCTTGCGTCCCTCGGGGTTTCGGATATTGTGGATCGCCAGGCTGGGAGAACTTACCATAGCATACTCCTTTGCTTAAGAACACAGTGATGAGCAATGCAGCATCAGTCAGGGGACCGGTTCTTCCTTTTCCTCTTCCCTTTCGGACGCGGCCCATAGATGCGATTTGCCATTGCCTCGACCGTCTCCATGACCTCTTTGAGGACTGGTTTATTCTGGAAAAAGATGACCTCGCTTGCGCTTCCCTCAAACGCATCTTCTGTCACG
>WNFC01008480.1_pt1 | contig 11333 bp, 4 predicted proteins | sample 5400541 | NCBI WGS metagenome assembly WNFC01 (sample SAMN13153342, study PRJNA577476) | soil metagenome | isolation source: 120 cm saprolite under Douglas fir tree site 2 hole 2 replicate 1 | place: USA:California | collected 2015-04-18
CTACGATCACATCGCTCGCCAGCCGGTTGCGACTGTCCGGCGAGACGACCAGGGCCGGCCGTCGCTTGCCACCGGGCTCGTCGGAGACCTGGACCAGGTCGAGGGACCCCGTCGCGGACAAGATTCGGGGACACTCACTCGCCCCACCCGCGCCGCACCGCCTCATCCCCCAGGGACGCCCACTCGTCATGCTCCCGCCGCTCCGCCGCCGTCAGTGAACGATAGTAGCGCTCGATGGCGCGATCCAGCTCCGCCTGGCCGCGTCGCCGGACCCAAGCGGTGAGCGCGTGCTCGAAGACTTCGCTGCGCGCGTCATCTCGCCCGCCAGCCGATCGACGTCCCGGAGCAGCGCCCGGTCGACGGTGACCGAGACCTTCGCTTTGGCCGACGTGGTATGACGATTTATCGGACCATTCATCGGATGACAAAGCCGTCCCGCAACACCGCCGCCGCTGCTCGCTCAGCGAGAAGGGGTAGGCTCGCAGAGGTTCTGCTTCACAGGCGCGATCACTCGACGGCCGGGGTCATAGGGATCGCGACCGGCGAGACGGGGGGACCGGACAGCGCCGAGGATGCCGATGATGTCACTGAGCACGCCGGGACTGACACGGGGCGTTGCTTCCTGGCGTGCCGTCCGGTATCGGGTGGCGGGGGTGGCCGAAATGTCGTCGTGAGAGCAAACTGGCCGGATGGCCTCCCTAGGTGAGAAAGCAAATGACGGCATTTAAGGCATTTCTGGCAGGACTGGTCTTTGTTGGTTTCGGTCTTTGGAACATTTACCGGGGAAAGTGCAGTCTCTGCCTCCGGCATTCTTCGGGCCTTCTGTCTTCTTGGGGGTGGTGCGAAGCCGAGGTACACTTCAACTGGATCGACTCGCCATTCATGTTTCAGGCTTGCACCTCGACCTCTTTTGTTGTCGCCCTCATTTTGTTTGTCATTGGGAGTCGCCTACGTAGTCCCGGAGAGCTAACGTGCGGCCGGCTCGCGGCCGGGGTGGGGTGGCCGGGGTAGTGGAAACACCCCCACGACATGGCCCGCGCACACGTGAGAGCGAACCGCGCCGTCCCTCGCCTCCAACCCCAGCGATCCCGAACGGTGCGCGCCCTGCCCTGACGCGTGACGTTCACCGCCAGGACCGGGGGCCCGACTCTTCCCCGGATCGTGCCCCACGACGCGGCCGGCGAAGAATCAAGACCTGAAGAGCCGACGAGGAGGACGACGAGCCTACAGAGCACGTCGAGCAGCATTAGTCGTCGCCCAGGAGAGCGGCTTCTACAGCAAGCGCCCGCACCGGCGCGAGCGCCTGTAGCTCCGCCGTCCGCTCCTCGAGCGAGCCCGTGGGGGTGAAGTCACCTCGAGGCGACCGGCTTCGACGGCGCGAGAAACCAGGCGGACCGCCTCGGACCGGCACCGCTGGCGGGATGGCATCGGTCCTGAAGGGCCCAGCGTGCGTGGTGTCGCGGTAGGCCTCGCTCTGCCAGCTCTAGTCCACGTGGAGACGCAACCCGGGCAGCGCCTGGGTGTGCTCGATCCGCACGGCCTCCAGGTCGTGCGGATCCAGCCCGAGCGCCTTCAGGATGGTCGGCGCGATCTGTGCCGTCTCGACCGGGCTCGTAACGGTCGCGGATGCGAGTGCCGGGTTCACCAGCAGCATGATGACGTTCGTGTCGTCGCGCGCGAAGCCGCCGTGCTCCATCACCTTCTTCTTCTTGCCGGTGTAGATCACGCCGACGTTGGGCGTGATGACGATGTCCGGGGTGCGTGGGTCTCCGTTCGGCGGCAGGCCGGGAAGGTTGAACATCGTGCCGATCGTCGGTCCCGAGAAGATCTCGCCGATGCCGGCGATGTTGTTCATGGGCGGCGAGGCGCTCTCGAGCGCCGCCACCGCGTTCGCGGTCTGGCTGGAATCACTGAGCCAGAGCAGCGATACGTCGTCCTCCGTGGGACCAATCTGGCCGCCCGAGGGAGACTCGGAGGGAGGAAGCAGCGCATCGGTGATGGTCGCCGGGGACTGGCCCGCCGTCAGGTCCCCGCTGATGCGGAGGAGCCGCCCGGGGTCGATCGGTGACTGGCCGTGCTTGGCGCTGATGACGAACAGGGTCGAATCGTAGCGTCCACGCGCCTTCAGCTCGGACACCATCATTCCGATCGCGTTGTCGACGAACTGAATTTCCTGGAGCAACGAGGCGCTCGGGGTCCCCACGGCGTCGGTGTAGCCACCGGTGATGCTGAAACCCGGGGCAACGGAACCATGCTGGTACACGAGCTTCTGCCCCACGCTGACGGACTGGAAGTTCATTCCGAAGAGGGTCGGAACGGGCGCCCGGGAGCTCCCGTTGTGCGTCCTTCCGTCGATCTGGTTCAGGATGCCCTGGACCTTCAGGCTGTCGTAGCACTGGATGTTCTGGAAGCTTCCGGTGTAGTCGTCGCCCGCCATCTCCGCCGCGCTGTCGGGCAGGGGATTGCAATTCAGGATCTTCACCTGGGGCATGTCGACCGAGACGGAGTTGATCTCGGGTCCGAAGAAGTCGTCGACGTTGTGCCCGTCACCGGGTCCGTTGACCGCTTCGTACGCCGGATGCTTGTCCGCCCATGCCGTGTAGCCACCGGCCGCCTTCACTACACCGAAGATCGTGTTCACCCGGAGAAAGTTGTGCGGGAGCACGGGCGAGCAGTCGTTGGCGGGATCGCGGGGCAGACGGCGCGTATCGATGGAGTTGGCTCCGCCATCGCCACTCGGGGCGCCGCCGTTGAGCTGGGTCTGATCGAAGTCGATCCCCTCTTCGTATTCGGTCGTGGTGCCGGTCGGAGTTTGCCCGGGGGTACAGCTGCCTGCCGCCAGGCCATTTCCCGTCGCCAGCTCCGGTGGTTGCAACGAGCGATCATAGGCAACGTCGTAGAAGGCCCCGGCCGTGCGCGGCGAGCCGCCCGTGACGATCGCCATCAAGCCGGGGAACGAATCCGACGGCTTCGAGGCGGACGTGTCGAGGTAGTTCACGCCGTGAGTGGCGAGCGCGGCGAGGTTGGGACAGTAGGGGTTGCCGCCATTCACTCCGCTCAGTCCCTTCGCGCAATTGGTAAAATCGAGCGCGTGCATCCCGTCGATACTGATCAGGAGGACGTGCTGAATCCCGATCCTACCATCGCCACCCTCTCCTCCGCCGCCATCCGCCTTCCCCTCCCCATGCGCGGGTCCGAAGCCGTGACTGGGATCTGCGTAAATTGCCGGGGCGAGCACCAGGCAAAGGCCAAGCGCCCATATACCGACCGCAAAGCGTCGCATCATCTCCGGTTCCTCCTTAGGCTTCTGATCCCGATCAGTTTGGATCAGTGGCAGATTTTTGAAAGGTCGGAGATACGTGAGGTGCGTGAATGCACTGGCACGGACGAGTTAAATTGCCGTGAAGCGTCACCAATGGAGGAGAGCGCACTGCGACGACGGCGGTCGGACTGACGCCGATCGTCGACGCGTCCTCCCAAGGGTACGTTGAATGAGACGCGCCCGCACAATTCGACACCCCCGACCGACATGAGCCGGCGGGACGAGAGCGACTGCGCTCCTCCGAAGGGCTTCTTCATCATCCTCAACCCGCAAGTGCTCGTCCCGGTTAGCGCGCCCAGGGGTCAGTCGCCGACGACCCGACGTGCAGCGTAAGGGACACGCGGTCATCATCCCGGAACTCATTACTGGCGAAACTGGCGACCTCTTCATGGATCGCCCGCGTGCCCGAAGTCCCTTTGATTCCATCCCTTTTGCCGTGGGCGACCTCCGCCCGTGGGGTGGCAACGCGACCGCCAGCCGCCCGAACAGAACACTGGTCTCAAAGCTCGGGGCCCCCCGAGTTGCCAAGGCAAGGACCACTCGACTAGGCTGCCTGCCCATGGCGAAAAGGATGTCGCTTCAATGTCCGTTGTGTGACGAACTCGTTGCGGCGTTTGGCAGGGAGCGGACCGTCGCAGCGATAGCGCAGCACGTGAGGATCAAGCACGTGGAGTTGACCGAAGCCCGAATGAACGATCTGGCGCAGCGCCCCTGGCAGCCTCTGCCGCTCGCGGATTCGCTGATAGTCGCACGCCCTGTACGCATCGAGCCTCGGACCTAGGGTCGACACCGAACCCCCTACCTCGCACGATCCCTCCCCGCTGCGCCGCCACCTCCTTTGGGCTCGCGTCCGTAATATGATAACGGCTCCAAACGGGCTCGTCGCCCGAAACGAGGAGGCAGGATGAGGGGTGGAAGGGTAGTTGATCATGGTGACGCACTTGGCCGTGATATCTCTGAGGCCGGCTGGGTCGATCACCGCCGTGAGAATCCCTCAGACACGGGAAGCGGTGGACGGCAAGGTCTGAGGCCAGGACGCGGGTACAGTCCAGGGGATGACGCCAGGCGATATCGTGGCGGCTACCCTGAGTTCGGCAAACGCGAACAGTAGTCCGTGCTCACCGATGGGCGGGCGGCCGACCCCCTGACGCTCGCTGACATCGCCTAACTGCTGGGCGCGATTCAAGCGAGTACTGTGCGCCGTGCCGTTGGCGCAGCTAGTGTTTCGGAGTCACCGTCCACCCCCCGATCGCTCGTCGAGATGGCCGCTCGATGTCCCACGATAGACGTCCAGGGTGTGGTCCTCGATCCAGTCGATCTCGGAGCTGAGGGCGAGAGTCACGCCGGCTTCCATGGCCGGCGACACCCTGGGGTACGACCCCCTCAAAGAGACGCGGTTCGAAGGGCTCGGCAATGTGCACTTCCCACCAGCCGACGCGGCGATTGTTCGCGTCGAGGATGCCACCGATCCGTTTGAAGAGACCCGACCGGAGCGGCGCACCGCTCGCGGGACGGAGAGTCAGCCGGATGGCGCCGTCGTCCCAAGCCGGCTCGACGTCGCCCACCGTACCCGGCACGCTGCGCTCGCGGACCTCGACGTGAGCAGGAGCGATGAGCCACAGGTCGCCCAGGGGGACGTCTTCAGCGCGAACCCGAAATTGCGGGCTGCCCGGCCAGGTTATCCAGCGGGCTGATTCGACAACGCCGGTGCCCCCACCCTGCAGCCGATCGATGCGGAACCCGTTGTGGACCTGGTGGGCGGCGAAGGTGGCCCCCGAGCTTAGCTCGGAGGCCGGGAACCCCACCGGTCCACATCCCGAAGCTGGCGGCGAGCAAGGCGGGGAGCAGCAGGCGGACCTTGAACATCGATGCGCAGCGTGCGGAGGTGTCGCTCGGCGGTCAAGCGCCCCTTGTGGTGTACCGGTGTACCGGCGCTGTGACCCGCCGGCCGTCGGCTCAAACCTCCGGGCTCGCCGGCAGCGACGTCTCGCCCATGAGATACGCGTCCACCCCCCGCGCCGCCTCCCGCCCCTCCCAGATCGCCCACACGACCAGCGACTGGCCGCGCCGCGCATCTCCGCACGCGAACACGCCCGGCACCGTCGTCTCGTAGTCCGGCCCCGCCTTCAGGTTTCCACGCTCGGTCAGCTCGCAGCCGAGCTGGGAGACGACCGTATCGGTCTCGGGGCCGAGGAAGCCGAGCGCGAGGAGCACGAGGTCGCAGTCGAGCGCGAACTCGCTGCCCGGCGTCTCCTTCATGACGGGGCGGCCATTGTCCTGCGCCCACTCGAGACGGACGCCGTGGAGCTTCTTCACGTTGCCGTGCGCGTCGCCCGAGAAATGCTTCGTGTTGATGCTCCAGTCGCGGGTCACGCCCTCCTCGTGCGAGGACGAGGTGCGGAGGATCATCGGCCAGTTGGGCCAGGAGAGCGGCGGGCGGTCCTTCGGGGGCTCGGGGAGGAGCTCGAACTGATGCACCGAAACGGCACCCTGGCGGTTCGAGGTGCCGAGGCAGTCCGAGCCCGTGTCGCCGCCGCCGAGGATTACGACCCGCTTGCCCGTCGCCAGGATCTGGCCCGGCACCTGGTCGCCGGCCACCACCTTGTTCTGCAGGGGCAGGAACTCCATCGCGAAGTGGATGCCCCGGAGCTCGCGGCCGGGCACGGGGAGGTCGCGCGCCTTGGTCGCACCGCAGGAGAGGACGATCGCGTCGAACTCGCGGCGCAACGCATCGGCGTGCACGTCGACACCGACGCGCACGCCCGTCCGGAAGGTCACGCCCTCGGCCGCCATCTGCTCCATGCGGCGGTCGATGTGCCACTTCTCCATCTTGAAGTCGGGGATGCCGTAGCGGAGAAGCCCGCCGACCCGGTCGTCGCGCTCGAAGAGCGTGACCAGGTGCCCGGCGCGCGCGAGCTGCTGCGCGCACGCCATGCCCGCCGGACCGGAGCCCACGACCGCGACCTTCTTGCCCGTGCGTCGGGGTGGGACCAGCGGCGTCACCCAGCCCTCGTCCCAGGCGTGGTCGATGATGTTCTTCTCGATGTTCTTGATCGTGACCGGGTCGTTGTTGATGTTGAGGACGCACGCCTCCTCGCAGGGCGCGGGGCAGATGCGGCCGGTGAACTCGGGGAAGTTGTTGGTCGAGTGCAGCCGGTCGATGGCCTCGCGCCAGCGGCCGCGGTACACGAGGTCGTTCCAGTCGGGGATGATGTTCCCGAGCGGGCAGCCCTTGTGGCAGAAGGGGATGCCGCAGTCCATGCAGCGTGCGCCCTGGCGCTTCAACACCTCGTCGGGCGTCCGCTCCTCGAACTCCCGCCAGTGCTTGAGGCGCTCCGGGACGGGCTGCTTGTGGACCTTCTCGCGCTCGAACTCGAGGAAGCCGGTGACCTTGCCCATGGCTAGATCGAGGCCAGCCGCGCCTCGTCGGTGTCGAGGTGCTGCTTGGCGAGCACCTGGCGGTACTCGACCGGCATCACCCTGACCAGCTGCTGCACGGTCTCCTTCCAGCCCGAGAGGAGCCGCCACGCGACCGCCGAGTGCGTGTAGTCGAAGTGGCGCTGGATGAGGGTCTTCACGGCCGCCAGGTCCTTCTCGTCGAGCGGCTCGAGGGCGACCATGCCCTTGTTGCAGCGCTTCTCGAAGCTGCCGTCCTCGTCGAGGACGTAGGCGACGCCGCCGGACATGCCGGCCGCAAAGTTGCGCCCCGTGCGCCCGAGCACCAGGACGAGGCCCTTGGTCATGTACTCGCAGCCGTGGTCGCCGACCCCCTCGACGACCGCCGTCACGCCCGAGTTGCGCACGCAGAAACGCTCACCCGCCTGGCCGCGCAGGAAGACTTCGCCGCCGGTCGCGCCGTAGAGCGAGACGTTGCCGACGATGATGTTGTCCTCGGGGACGAAGGTGGCCGCCTTCGGCGGATAGACGACCACGCGGCCGCCCGAGAGCCCCTTCGCGAAGTAGTCGTTGGCGTCGCCCTCCACCTCGACCGAGACGCCGTCGGCGAGCCAGGCGCAGAAGCTCTGCCCCGCGGAGCCGGTGAACTTGATGTGGATGGTGTCGGGCGGCAGGCCCTCCGCGCCCCAGCGGCGGGAGATCTCGGCCGACAGCATGGTGCACACGGTGCGGTTGCGGTTCGTGATCGGCAGCTCGAAGCGGACCGGCTCGCGCCGCTCGAGCGCCGGCCGGCAGCGCGCGATGATCTCGTTGTCGAGCGCCTTCGCGAGCCCGTGGTCCTGCGGCTGGACGCAGCGCCGCGCGACCGCGGGCGGCACGTGCGGGGTGTAGAGGATCTGCGTCAGGTCCACGCCCTTTGCCTTCCAGTGCCCGGAGACGTCGCGCACGTTCAGCATGTCGACGCGCCCGATCATGTCGTCGACGGTGCGGAAGCCGAGCTGGGCCATGATCTCGCGCAGCTCCTCGGCGATGAACATCATGAAGTGGACCACGTGCTCGGGCTTGCCCTCGAACTTCTTCCGCAGCACCGGGTCCTGGGTCGCGATGCCGACCGGGCAGGTGTTGAGATGGCAGACGCGCATCATGATGCAGCCCGAGGCGACCAGCGCCGCGGAGGCGAAGCCGTACTCCTCGGCGCCCAAGAGCGCCGCGATGGCGACGTCACGCCCGGTCTTCAGCTGCCCGTCGGTCTCCACCCGGATGCGCCCGCGGAGATCGTTGGCCACCAGGATCTGCTGCGTCTCGGCGAGCCCGAGCTCCCAGGGGATGCCCGCGTGCTTGATCGAGGTGAGCGGGGAGGCGCCCGTGCCGCCCGAGTCCCCGCTGATCAAGACGACGTCGGCCTTCGCCTTGGAGACGCCGGCGGCGACCGTGCCCACGCCCACCTCGGCGACCAGCTTCACGCTGACGCGCGCGCGGTCGTTCGCGTTCTTCAAGTCGTGGATCAGCTGCGCCAGGTCCTCGATCGAGTAGATGTCGTGGTGCGGCGGCGGGGAGATGAGCCCCACGCCCGGCGTCGAGTAGCGGATCTTCGCGATGTACTGATCGACCTTGTGGCCGGGGAGCTGCCCGCCCTCGCCGGGCTTCGCGCCCTGCGCCATCTTGATCTGCAGCTCGTCGCAGTTGACGAGGTAGTAGCTGGTCACGCCGAAGCGGCCCGAGGCCACCTGCTTGATGGCGCTGCGGCGGAAGTCGCCGTTGGGGTCCCGCTGGTAGCGTACCGGGTCCTCGCCGCCCTCGCCGGTGTTCGACTTGCCGCCGATCCGGTTCATGGCGATGGCGAGGTTCTCGTGCGCCTCGCGGCTGATCGAGCCGAGCGACATGGCGCCCGTCTTGAAGCGCTTCACGATCTGGGTGGCGGGCTCGACCTGATCAATCGGAATCGGCCCCGCCCCCGGCTTGAACCCGAGGAGCCCGCGGATGGTGCACAGGCGCCGGCTCTCGTCGTTCACCGCCGCCGTGTACTCCTTGAACATCTTGAAGCTGGCGGCGCGCACCGCATGCTGGAGCTTGGCGACCGTGTTCGGGTTGTAGGCGTGGTGCTCGCCGCGCCGGCGCCACTGGTACTGGCCGCCGGCGTCGAGGTCGCCGTCGAGCGAGGGCGAGACCAGGTAGGCGTGCTCGTGGCGCAGCTCGGCCTCGCGTGCGATGACGTCGAGCCCGACGCCCTCGATGCGCGACGCGGTCCAGGTGAAGTAGCGCTCGACCACCTCGGAGTTGAGGCCGATGGCCTCGAAGATCTGCGCGCCCCGGTAGCTCTGGAGCGTCGAGATGCCCATCTTGGTCATCACCTTGAGGACGCCCTTGTCGACCGCCTTCATGTAGTTCTTGACCGCGGCGGCGGCGTCCACGTCCTTCAAGATGCCCTCGGCCACCATGTCGCGCAGCGTCTCGAAGGCGAGGTAGGGGTTCACGGCGCCCGCGCCGTATCCGAGGAGCAGGCAGAAGTGCTGGATCTCGCGCGGCTCGCCCGACTCGACCACGATGCCGCAGCGCATGCGCGTGCCCTCGCGGATCAGGTGGTGGTGCACGGCCGCGGTGGCGAGCAGGCTCGGAATGGGCACGTGGGCCTCGTCCACGCCGCGGTCGGAGAGGACGAGGATCGTCTGGCCGTCGGCGACCGCCTTCGAGGCGCGCGCGCAGAGGTCGTCGAGCGCGGCGCGCAGCCCCGGGCCGCCCGAGCGCTTCGCGAACAGGATGGGCAGCGTGGTGGCGCGGAGGTGCCCGTCGTCGAGCGCCTTCACCTGCGCCAGCTGCTCGTTGGAGAGAGTCGGGCTCTTCAGGTGCAGCTGCCGGCAGTGGAGCGGCGTCTCCTCGAAGAGGTTCTGCTCGGGGCCGATGGTGGTCTCGAGCGACATCACCAGCTCCTCGCGGATCGGGTCGATGGGCGGGTTGGTCACCTGGGCGAAGAGCTGCTTGAAGTAGTTGAAGAGGAGCTGGGGGCGGTCCGAGAGGCAGGCGAGCGGCGTGTCCGTCCCCATCGAGCCCACCGCCTCCTGCGCGTTGAGCGCCATCGGCGTCATCAGGAGGCGGAGGTCCTCGATCGTGTAGCCGAAAGCCTGCTGGCGCGGGAGGAAGGTCTCCGGCTCGTAGTCGGGCGGCACCCGCTCGGGCGGCGGGAGATCCACGAGGCGCGTCAGGTTCGCGTCGAGCCACTTGCGGTACGGCCGGCGCGCCGCCATGCCCTCCTTCAGCTCCTCGTCGCCGACGATGCGGCCCTGCTCGGTGTCGACCAGGAACATGCGGCCGGGCTGGAGGCGGTCCTTGTGGAGGACGTTCTCGGGCGGGATGTCGAGCACGCCCACCTCGGAGGCCATGACCACGAAGCCGTCCTTGGTGACCACGTAGCGCGACGGCCGGAGCCCGTTGCGGTCGAGGACGGCGCCGATCACGCGCCCGTCGGTGAAGGCGATCGAGGCGGGGCCGTCCCACGGCTCCTGCAGGCAGGCGTGGTACTCGTAGAAGGCGCGCTTCGCGGCGCTCATGCTCTCGTGGCTCTGCCACGCCTCGGGGATCATCATCATGACGGCGTGGGCGATCGAGCGGCCCGTGCGCTGGAGGAGCTCGAGCGCGTTGTCGAACTTGCCCGAGTCGCTGGTGGTCGGGTCGATGACCGGGAAGAGCTTCCGCACGTCGTCGAAGAGCGGCGAGGCGAAGAGCGCCTGGCGCGCGTGCATCCAGTTCTCGTTGCCGCGCAGAGTGTTGATCTCGCCGTTGTGCGCGATGAAGCGGTAGGGGTGCGCGCGGTCCCAGGACGGGAAGGTGTTGGTCGAGAAGCGCTGGTGGACGAGCGCCAGCGCCGAGACGAAGAGCGAGTCGGAGAGGTCGTGGTAGAAGGCCGGGATCTGCTGCGGCTGGAGGAGGCCCTTGTAGACGATGGTGCGCGAGGAGAGGCTCGGAACGTAGAAGCGCTCCGAGTGCGGCATGCCCGAGGTGCGCACGATCTGCTCGATGCGCTTGCGGATCACGTAGAGCTTCCGCTCGAGCGCATCCTGGTCGGCGCCGTCGCCCGCGGCGCCGATGAAGACCTGCCGGACCTCGGGCAGCACGGTGCGCGCGAGCGGGCCGGGCGCCTGGTCGTCGACCGGCACGCGCCGCCAGCCGAGGAGCGCCTGGCCTTCCTCGGCGACGACCTTCTCGAGCAGCGCGACGCACGCCTTCGCCTGCTCCGCCTCCTCGGGCAGGAAGACCATGCCGACGCCGTAGGTGCCGGGCGCCGGGAGCGCGATGCGCTCGGCGGCGCACTCGCGGCGCAGAAACGCATCGGGCACCTGGACGAGGATGCCGGCCCCGTCCCCGGTGAGCGGGTCGCAGCCGCACGCGCCGCGATGGGTCAGGTTCTGGAGGACGGTGAGCCCCTTCTCGATGATGTCGTGCGAGCGCTCGCCCTTCACGTTGACCACGAAGCCGACGCCGCACGCGTCGCGCTCGGTCCGCGGATCGAGGAGCCAGCGGGGCTTGGGATCGGGCATGCTAGGCTCTCCCCGCGTGCGCATGGCGCTCGCCGTTCCGGCGCACGCGCTTGCCGGGCTGCGCGGGCGCGGGCTCGGCGGGA
>WNFC01009906.1_pt1 | contig 11333 bp, 11 predicted proteins | sample 5400541 | NCBI WGS metagenome assembly WNFC01 (sample SAMN13153342, study PRJNA577476) | soil metagenome | isolation source: 120 cm saprolite under Douglas fir tree site 2 hole 2 replicate 1 | place: USA:California | collected 2015-04-18
TGCGGCGGCTCAATGCCGGGCGTCCCCTGCTGGCGCTGATCGACAAGCAGAAAGGATATTGAAGGTCCCCCGCTTCGGCCTGAACCGGTTCGACTCGCGCTCGGTCGACGCCTTCGCTGCCGACGTCAAGCGCGCTGAGACGCTCGGCTGGGACGCGGCGCTCGAGCCGGACTCGCAGCTCCGGCGCCGCGACACCTATGTCCTCCTCGCCGCGGCCGCCCGCGCGACGAAGCACATCCACCTCGGGACCTTGCTCGCGAATCCCGTCAACCGCCACGCCACGGTCACCGCGTCGTCCATCGCCACCATCGACGAGCTGGCGCCCGGGCGCACGATTCTCGGCTGGGGCGTCGGTGACACGGCGGTCAGGTTGGCAGGGCTCAAGCCGGCGCGGGTGAAGGAGCTCGAGGCGACCACGCGGCTGATGCGCGCGCTGCTGGATGGCGAATCGGTCGAGGTCGGCGCCGAGCGGCCCGCGCGGCTGCCGCACCATCGGCCCGTGCCGATCTGGATCGCCGCGGGCGGCCCGAAGACGCTCCGGATGGCGGGCGGCGTCGCCGACGGCGTCTTCATCCGGGTCGGCACGCATCCGACGAATATCGCGACGGCCGTCGAGGCCATTCGCGCCGGCGCGGTCGAGGCCGGGCGCGATCCCGCCTCCGTGCGCCTGGGGGCCGTGTTCCATACCGTCCTGGTAGACGATCCCGCCCGAGCGCTGACGATGGCGAAATCGATGGCGGCCGGCTACTACGAGTACTCCCCGGCGCTCTTCGAGCCGCCGCATCTCGCCTGGACGGGGGCGGACCCGGAGACCCTCAAGCGGGAGCACAAGGTCTGGCCCGATTTCCACCACGCGACGGATCTCGAGATGAGCGGCCGGGTCGTGGATTTCCTGCCGGAGAGCGCCGCCGAGGCGTTCAGCCTTCGCGGCGCGCCGGGCGACCTCGCTACCAGGCTGACGGACGTGCTCCGAAGCTCGCCGGTAGAATTCGACTACGTCGTCCTGCACCCGATCCCGAACCCGCCGTCGCCCGACGAGGGCGAGAGCGGCTACACGGCGCGCATGGCGCGGGAGGTCCTCCCGCGCGTGCGCCGTGAGCTCGCCTAGACTCACATGTCAGCCTTGACGAGTGCCCGATTCGCCGCGTGGGTGGCCGTCTTGATGCTGACGGGGACTTCGAATGCTTCCGGCGACGCAGACGTCCGAGCGGCGGCTGAGCCGTTTGAGAAATTGGCCGAAACCGCATTCACGGCTTCTCAGGCGACGCTCGATAAGACGTTTTCGGAAGCGGACGCTGCTGCGAAACGCGTCCGGACCTTACTTTCCGATCAGGCCGGCAAGGAGCTTGACACACAGCTTTCAGCTTTGAACGCGGCCCTCCGAAAACAGGATCGTGCCACGGTGGCTTTGGCTTCCATCGAAGTCTACCGGGTCCTTGTCAGCTCGGTAACGGAGCGAGCCAAGGTTCCCACCGAGGTACACCTCCTGGACTATGCCGGCTTTCGCTACAACGCGGACCTCAAGGCTGTCCCGACCCGCTGGTCTGACATGGCCGAGGCAGTGAGCGTCGCAAAGCAGCAGTGGAAGGCGCTCGCGCCCAGAGTAAAGTCGCCCGATCTGGAAGCGAAAGTGAGCAAGGCGCTCGCGACCATGGAACAGGCGGTGGAGCACAAGAATAAATCCGCGGCTGCCCGTTCCGTGAAAGCCGAGCTTGACCTTGTTGACCAGTTAGAGAAGCACTTCGCTTCCCACTGAGACCTGTCTCAGCCCTGGACGGTCTTCACCCAGATGCCGGGAGAGCCCGCGGCGTGCCGCATGTGCGGGCGTATGCGCTGCGTCACCGGTGAGGCGTCGCGCTGGGCGAGCCACTCGGCGCTCTCCGACACCTTGGGGTGCTCGAACTCGTAGAGCGTGAGATACGTGGGCGTGCCGACTACCGCCCGGTAGCGCCGGCCGCGGATCACGCCGGGCACTTTTTCATAGTTCGGCACGTAGATGGTGTTGTACCAGTTGTTGAAATCCGCGTCGACCTCGGTCGGCACGTCCATGCGCCCGATCTGGAGCGCCGGCGCCATGTCGCTCTGCGCGATCTCCGGCGTCACCGCCTTCGGATGGATCATGGTGTAGACGTTGCGGATGTAGGTCGTGCCGATGGCCTCGGGGGAGCAGCGTTTCGTCCATTCCGACGGGTTGGCCTGCACGCGCTTGTACGCGGGGCTCTCCAGCACCGCGGCGTTTTCCAGCTCGTAGCAGGCGAGGTGCTTCGGCCCGCTCTTCACCGCTTCGTAGCGGGCGCCGCTGAGAAAGCCGGGCACGGCGAGCCGCTCGGCGAGGTGCTCCTCGTTGTACCAGCGGTTGAAGTCCTTCTCCTTGTCGGCCGGCACGTCGGCCCACACCATCAGGAGCGCCGTGCCCTTCTTCTTCGTCGCCATGGGCGCTACCGGATCTGCTTGTGCACGAACTCGATGATCTTCTCCGTCGCCTGGGCGGCGGCCGGCGACCCCGGGTTCCGCGTGATGAAGGCCTGCCCCTCGCCCTCGTAGATCTCGAGCTCGACCTGGCCGCCTGCCTTCCTGTAGCCCGCCACGAAGCGGTCGAGGTCCGGGCGCGGGTGCGCCACGTCCTTGCTGCCCTGGAGATACAGGACAGGGGGCATCTCCATCCGCTCGCCGCGCTCGAGGGCGAGCACGGGGTTGCCCTCGGCCATGGCGGCCTCGGTCTTCCAGTAGAGATCGTGAAGCGGCAGCACCGAGTCCACGACGTCCGGGTACGGCTTGCCGCCCGCCTTGAGCTTCTTGGCGTAGTGGTAGCGGGCGAGCGGATCGATGACGGGCCAGCACATCACGACCGCCCGCACGCTCGCGTCCACGGCGGCCGCGCCGGCGGGCAGGGGCAGAGCGGCGTAGCGCGGATCCTTTGGCCTCATCGCGTTCAGCATGGCCTGGTGCGCCCCGCTCGAGATTCCGAGCGCGCCCACCTTGTCGGGGCGGCTGCCCATCTCCGTCGCGCGTGCCTTGAAGAAGCGGATGGCGTAATTGATGTCGGCCATCGAGGCAGGATAGCCCGCGTCCGCGGGCGGCATGCGGAAGTCCAGCGCCGCCACCACCATGCCGCTCTTGGCGAGCGTTTCGTTGAGCGCCGTATCCTGCAGCCGGTCGCCCCTGCACCAGGCGCCGCCGTGCAGCTCGACGATGAGCGGGAAGGGGCCCGCGCCGCGCGGCTTGAAGACGCGGGCCAGCAGCGGCTTGTCCCCGTGGCGGATATATTCGACGTCTTCGACGTCAATCGCTGAAGTCGCTGCGGCATTGATAGCCATGCTTGGCTCCTCAGGCCGTCCTGAGCACGTCGGCGGCAGGCTTCTCCACCACCGTGCCCGCGAAGAAGGCCGGGTTGACCGTGCCCCAGAGGCGCACGGCGTTGGCGAACGTGAAGTCGCGGAAGTCGTCGGCGGTGATGAGGCCGTCCTCGCAGAGCTCGTAGGCCTCGGGCAGCACGTCCATCATGTCCGGCACGTCGAAGTGGCCGATGTCGGAGCCGAAGAGGGCATTGAGCCGCGACCGCATCGGATTCACCCGGCTGTCGAACGCCCAGGCATTGATCGGGTCGTCGGCCTCGCAGCCGAAATAGAGCCTGGAGGTGAAGAGATCCTTGATGTCCTCCTTGCGCTCGATCCGGCACGCGGAGTAGTCATCGAGGTCGGCGATGCCGCCGGTCGCCTTGACGGCGTCGGAGTCGGGCCAGCCGTCCCGCTGGCGAAGCGCGGCCGCCATGTCCTCGCTGCCGTATTTCCGCACCAGATCCATGAGCATCGCGCGATCGAGCGAGCGCGGATCCGTGTGCTCGAGCGCCTTGCGGTTGCGCTTGTCCCAGTGGCCGATCAGATCGGCGTAGAGCATGGCCGCCCAGCCCACGCCACCCTCGAGGAAGGCGAAGTTGAGAGTGGGAAAGCGCCGCGTCACGCCGCCCAGGAAGAGCGCCTTGCAGACCGCGTGGCCGGCGGCGGCGAAGTGGCCGATGTGATTGTAGGTGAAGTTGGTCGGCGACAGGCGCAAGCCCTGGCGCCTGAAGCCGGTGTGGAAGGTGGGCGCGATGCGCAGCTCGACGCACTTGGCCCAGAGCTTGTCGTAGTCGTACGCGCTGTCGAGCCCGAGCGGGTCGTACCAGGTGGCGAATCGCGCCACCTCGGGCTCCTGGGCGCTGACCGCCTCGACCGGGCGTGGGACGAGGCTGCCGAACATCGCGACCTTGAAGCCCAGCTGCGTGGCGTGCTCAAGCTCCTCGATGGCCTCGTCGGGGGTGTGCACGGGGATGATCGCGGCCGGCGTCATCCGATCGGCGAAGTCGCGGAAGCAGTCGGCGGTGTACACGTTGAAGGCCCGGCACGCGGCGCGACGCTGCGTGTCGTCGGTGATGCGAGGCACGCGCAGTCCGGTCGTCGGATACAGCACGGCGAAGTCGAGGCCGAGCTCGTCGAGCCGCTCGTAGAGGAGCCGCGGCAGGAGCCCGGTGGCGCGATCGCGCGTGTTCCTCTCGGGCGAGCCCCAGAACCCCTCCTGCGAGATGCGGCGCCGTTGCCGCTCCTCCACCGACATCATGAGCGCCTCGCGCACCCCTCCTCGGACGGAGGCGAAGCCGTCGGCGGCCGCGCTGCCACCGATCTTTCGCAGCTGCTCGCCCACGACAGGGCCGAACTCGAGCCAGTGCCCGTCGGCGTCGATCACGGGGTGGGTCAGGCGGGATCGAATGGCGGCGGGATTGGGATGACCGTTGCCGCTCATGGGGCACCTCCTCCGTGACGTGAACCGTAATGCGTGACGCGACCGGAGTCAACCGCCTACCGGCCGCGGAACTCCGGGCGGCGCTTTTCGGCGAAGGCGCGGACGCCCTCCTGGTAGTCTTCGCTGTTGAAGCAGTCGGCGATGAGCCGGTCGAGCATGGCCAGGTCGCGCTTGTCCGTGGGCCGCAGCAGCTCGGCCACCGTGGCCTTGGCCGAGCGCATGGTGAGTGGCGCGTTGCGCGAGATCTTGTGCGCGTACTCGCGCGTGAAGGTCTCGAGCTCCGCCTTGGGCACGACCTGGTTCACCAACCCCATGCGGAGCGCGTCCTGGGCACTCCAGTCGGTGCGCGCGGTGAAGAAGATCTCCTTGGTGACCGAGGGCCCGACCAGCGCCATCAGCTGCTCCATGCCGCTGTAGTGGTAGCCGAGACCCAGCCGCGCCGCGGGGATGCCGAAGCGCGCGTCGTCCGCCGCGATGCGGATGTCGCAGCCGATGGCGATGCCGACGCCCCCTCCCACGCAGTACCCATGGATCATGGCGAGCAGCGGCTTGCTGAGCGCATTGAGCGCCTCGCGCCCGCGCGCCCCGATGCGTCGATATTCCTCTTCGTCTTCCATGTTGCGCCGGCGGTCCTTGAACTGCGAGATGTCCGCGCCCGCGACGAAGGCCTTGTCGCCGGCCCCGCGCAGGATGACCACGCGGATGTCGGGGTCCGCCGACAGGTCCTTGACGTAGTCGGGCATGAGCTGCCAGGTCTCGATCCCCACCGCGTTGCGCTTCTCCGGCCGGTTGAAGATGAGCCAGCCGATCGCTCCGTCCTTCTCCATCAAGAGGGGTGCGTCACTCATGGATGTTCTCCTGTCCCAGCGGGGTGGTGTCCGGCACCACTCTACGTCACCCGGAGACGCTATGCTACCGTGAGCGGGCGATGAGCGACGCCGATCTTCCGGATCACGTCCGGCGCAACCGCATGCACTGGGACCGGCTCGCCGCGGAGTACGCGGGGCGAGGACGCCGGAACTGGGCGAGCGACGAGCCGTCCTGGGGCATCTGGGGCGTGCCCGAGCGTGATCTTCGCGCCCTGCCTGACGTCGCCGGCAAGGACGTGATCGAGCTTGGCTGTGGCACCGCCTATTGGTCGGCCTGGCTCGCGCGCCGCGGCGCCCGCGTCGTCGGCGTCGACAACTCCGCGAAGCAGCTCGAGACCGCGCGTACGCTTCAGCGTGAGCACCGGCTCGACTTTCCGCTCATCCACGGCAACGCCGAGAGCGTCCCGCTGCCAGACGCCGGCTTCGACCTGGCCATCTCCGAGTACGGCGCCAGCATCTGGTGCGACCCGTACCGCTGGATCCCGGAAGCCGCAAGATTATTGCGCCCCAACGGTGAGCTCGTATTCCTCAAGAACGGCATCCTCTTCACCCTGTGCGCCCCCGATAGCGAGGATCCCGCAGCCGACCGCCTCGCACGAGACTACTTCGGCTTGCACCGGTTGGAGTGGACCGGCTACGACTCGGTGGAGTTCACCCTGCCGGCCGGAGAGTGGATCAGGCTATTTCGCGCCAACGGATTCGAGGTGCTCGACTTCATCGAGCTCCGCGCGCCCGAAGGCGCCTCGAACGATCACAAGTACGTGACCCTTGCATGGGCGCGCCGCTGGCCCTCGGAGGAGATCTGGCGCGTGAGGAAGCGAAGCTAGGACGCGAGCCTACTTGAACGCGGGCATCACGTCGCGGGCCACGATGCGCAGGCTCCGCGAGACGTACTCCGGCGGGATGAGGCTGGCGGGGTTCGGCTCGACGATGATGCCGTCGAGGCCGAGCTGCTCCTGCAGCTCCTTCAAGCGGTCGATCAGCTGAGCCGCGGTGCCGAAGGCGACGCGGGTGCGCAGCATCTCCTCATAGGGCAGGCGCTCCAGCTTGTCGGCCTTCGCCGCGCGTCGCTCGGCGGGGCCCGCGCCCGCCCGCCCGACCGTCGCCCGCATGAGCTCGACGTGACGGCGGAAGAAGGCCGTGATGCTCTCCCGCGGCTCCTCGCGCGCGCCCGTCTCGGTCAGGCCGGCGTAGACGGGAATGCGGAGATAGACGCTGGACTCGCCCGCGTGGCCCGTCTCCTGCCAGGCTTTCCGGTACAACTTGAGACTTTCCTGAAGCTCAGGGATGTCCAGATCCCGCAGCCCCACGAAGAGCGGCAGCCCCAACTCGGCAACGAGCGGAAAAGTCTCCATGGTGTTGGCGGCCATCCGGATGGGCGGGTGCGGCTTTTGGAAGGGCTTGGGCGCGACGATGGCGTTCTTGAAGCGGTAGAACTCGCCCTCATAGGAAAACTGCTGCCCCTTCCAGGCTTCCCTGATGATCTCGAGCGCCTCGCGGAAGCGCGCCTGGCTCTCGCCGTACGGAATGCCGAGCATGTCGTACGTGCGGGCCGCCCCGCTCCGCCCGATGCCAAACTCGAAGCGCCCCTGGCTCAGCTGATCGACGGTGGCGGCTTCCTCGGCGATGCGCAGCGGGTGGTTCAGCGGCAGGACCTGGACGGCCGTCCCAACATGGATCCGCTTGGTGCGGGCGGCGATGGCGGTGGCGACGGCGATCGGCGACGAGATCACGGAACGGGCCGGGTTGAAGTGGATCTCTCCCAGCCACACGCAGTCGAACCCCCAAGACTCGACCGCGTCCACGGTGTCGAAGCTTTCGCGGAACGCCTCGACGTCGGTAAGTCCCGGCCGGGCTTCCTCGATGAAGACGCCGAAGTGCATGGGGGGCAAGAGTAGCGCGGCGGGCCCGGGTATTCAAGACGCGATTGCACGCAGGCGTCGCGTGCTACTATCGCGGGCGTTTTCCACTCCAAGCCGAGGAGGCCACGATGCCACTCTTCCGACTCTATACGGGCGCCGACGGCAAATCCCACGTCGAGCCGATCGCGCTCACCAAGACCCCCGACTGGGGCAAGGGCCTGGCCACGACGCAGATCTCTTTCCGGGAAGATCCGGTCGGGCGTTTCATCGACTGGCATCCGGCTCCGCGGCGGCAGTTCGTCATCATCCTGTCCGGCCAGCTCGAGATCGGCCTGGGCGACGGCTCCAGGCACATCTTCGGGCCGGGTGACGCACGCCTGGTCGAGGACACGACGGGCCAGGGGCATACCACGAAGGTTCACGGCAACCAGCCCTGTCTGACGGCGACGATCCCGCTCCAGCAGCAGTGACCAAGGAGACACTCATGGCGACCAAGGTCCTCTTCGCTCCCAAGCAGTCCGAGGCGGTCATGGAGATCGCGCGCAGCTTGACGCCGGCCGGCTTCGAACTGGTCGTGGCGGACATCGGCACGCCCGAGTTCTACGAAGCGGCGCCCACCGCCGAGTTCTACCTGGGCCTCGCCCGCCAGATGGGCGGCGAGTTCTTCCGCTCGGCCACGAAGCTACGCCTCGTTCAGCTCTTGAGCGCCGGCTATGATCACGTGGATATCGAGGCGGCCCGCAAGGCCAAAGTGCCCGTCTCGAACAACGGCGGCGCCAACGCGATCGCGGTGGCCGAGCACACGATCATGCTCATGCTGGCCGTCCAGAAGCGGCTCGTGCGCTTCCACAACGACGTGGCCGCGGGCCGCTGGCGCGCCGGCAAGGCGGACGAGACGCGCGTCTACGAGCTGGCGGGCAGGACGCTCGGCATCGTGGGCCTGGGCAATATCGGCAAGAAGGTCGCGCGGCGGGCGGCGGCCTTCGACATGAAGATCCAGTACTACGACATCGTGCGACTCAACGAGGACCAGGAAGACGCCCTCGGGGCCCGCTTCGTCCTCTTCGAGGAGCTCCTTCGCACATCGGACGTGCTGAGCCTGCACGTTCCGCTCACCGACGGCACGCGCCGGATGCTGGGCGCGCGCGAGTTCGCCCTGATGAAGCCGGGCGCGATCCTGGTCAACACCTGCCGCGGCCCCGTGGTGGACGAAGATGCGCTCCACCGCGCGCTGACCCAGAAGCAGATCGCGGGCGCCGGCCTCGACGTCTTCGTCGAGGAGCCCCCCGCGCCGAACCATCCCCTCTTCGCGCTGCCGAACGTCACGCTCTCGCCGCACTCGGCAGGGCCTACCTGGGAGAACTGGACCGCGCGCTTCCGCAACGGCTTCGACAACATCCAGCGCGTCGCCGCCGGCGACAGGCCGAGGTGGGTCATTCCGGAGTTAGCCCCTACGAGCGGGTGAACCGGCCACGCGGGTCGACTATTTCGGTGCACTGGTAGTCAAGGTCACATCGACAACCAGCCCTGAGGCATCGATGTTCACAACAAGTGTCTTTTGCTGGATTCGAAGGCTGCTGCCAAACGCACCCTTGTCAGTACGCGAGTAGCTGTAGACATATGCTCTGCCGTCCTGCAACTTTGCCAGGGGATATATGAATTCCCCGGTTGGCGTGCCGAGCAAGTCGATGACTTGGGCTGACGTCGTTTGTCCATTTTTGATGCGGTCAACGGAAGAGTCCTCGAAGTTTGTCTTATCATCGCTGAAGGAACTGGAGTAGTCATGGCCGACGAGAGTCCCTTCATAGAATGAGAACGTAGCCGCGCGGGCTGACACCTTCTCAACGTAGGGTGCGGCTTCAGCGTACGAGTAAGACAGTGTCTTGACTCTCTTCTCGTTGCGAATGAGAGAGCCCTCACGCCGTGGTTCACCGAATCGCTCTCGGATCTCACGTTCGGTCGTTTTTCCGAGCTGCAGGGTGGTTGGGTCTGGGCGCTTGAAATCTGTCCCGGATGAACAGCCGACCATCGATACCATCACGGCCACTAGTATCGAAGTGAGCGCGCCGCGCATGACTCCTCCTCGGTACATTTCGACATCGCCATCCGACGGGCGTCGGGAGCCGAGACGCTAAGCCCTGGACGCGATATGTCGGATTGTAAGACCTGACCCCGACTATGGATGCGATATGTCAGATTGTAAGACCTGACCCCGACTATGGATGGTACGGCCAGGGCCAGCCATATCCCCACCGCCAGTAGGTGGGCAACCATGGGTGCCCACCCGGGCGAACGAACCAGTACATGAGGGTCGAGATCCTCGGGCCTCCGTGCTCGCTGATACACGAGCGCAGGCGCTGATCGGCGTGCAGTCTGTCCTCCGCGCTGCCCCCGCACCAGTACTCCTTGTCGTGTTCAACGCAGCACGACTGCCACGTGCAATCGGGCGAGAGCGTGCAGCCGTCCGTTGTGAATTGATATGGAGGATCTTGGCGAGTCCGTTGGATACAGGCTTGGCGCGCCTCGTCCGCCCACCGGGCGAGCTCTGCCTCGTCGTGCCCGCCGATCGTGCTGCGTGTCGGCACACATCCGCCCATCGACAATGCCAACCAGACCACCATCAGGCGAACTCCAAACGGAACCCTCGCCGCCATCCTGACATTCCAGCACCCACGACCACTCCCGGTCAAGCTCGCGGCCCCGTTCGCCGTGACCCGTGTTAGAGTCCTGGATATTCTCGTCTTCACATCGACTCGTTCGGGGAGGCCCATCATGACGAACACCACCGCGACTCCCACCGGCAAGCTCGCTTACGCGACGCCGGAGACCGCCCCCATGGTTGAGGGGCGGCGCAGCTTCCTCAAGTACCAGGACCTGGGCGTCACCGCCGCGAGCAGCGGTCGCATGCGCGCGCAGGTGATGAGCGCCACCGAGGGCATGACCAAGCCTACCGGCTGGCACTATCACGTGTGCGATGGCCAGTTCGTCTACGTGCTCAAGGGCTGGGTCGACCTCCAGTTCGAGGACGGGCAGAAGCTTCGCGTACAGGACGGCGAGTCCCTTGGACATTTCGTGCGCGTTCCCGCCGGTGCCCGGTACGCCCGATCACATCGCGCTCGCCGAGCGCCTGGGCTACCGGCGGGCGTGGGTCTACGACACGCCGGCGCTGCAGCTCGACGTGTGGGCGACGCTGGCTCGGGCCGCCGAGCGCACGCGTCGCATCGGGCTGGGTCCCGGCGTGCTGATCCCCAGCCTGCGGCACGTCCTCGTCAACGCCGCAGCGGTGGCCACGCTGGTCGATCTCGCGCCGGGCCGTGTCAACGTCGGTATCGGCTCGGGCTTCACCGGGCGCCTCGCCATGGGTCAGCGGCCCAATTCGTGGACCCTCGTCGCCGGCTACGCCCGCGATCTCAAGGCCCTGCTGGCCGGAGAGACCGTCGAGATCGATGGCGCTGCGACGCGGATGCTCCACGGGCCGGGACAGGCGCCACCACGCCCCATCCGCGTGCCGATCGTCTTCGGCATCGCCGGGCCCAAGGGCGAGGCCGTGGCTCGCAAGCTGGGCGACGGTGTATTCACCGTGATGCCGACTCGCGGCTTCGCCTGGTCAATACTTCTCAGCTTCGGCACCGTGCTCGACCCCGGCGAGTCCTTCGACTCGCCGCGCGTGCTCGAGGCCGCGGGGGCGGGTGCCGCTGTTGTCTATCATCGCGCGTTCGACGTGCCGGGCGCGCCGGGCCGGCCGTCGCTCGCCGAGCTACCCGGCGGCACCGCCTGGCGCTCGGCCATGGAAGCGGTGCCACCGCGTGAGCGACATCTGCGC
>WNFC01010548.1_pt1 | contig 11331 bp, 9 predicted proteins | sample 5400541 | NCBI WGS metagenome assembly WNFC01 (sample SAMN13153342, study PRJNA577476) | soil metagenome | isolation source: 120 cm saprolite under Douglas fir tree site 2 hole 2 replicate 1 | place: USA:California | collected 2015-04-18
TTTCAGCGGCTGGCCGAACCGTTTCCTGCAATACCGCCGGCCCGGCCGCCAGCTCGGGCCGACCAGCGGCGCGATGGGCTATGGCGTGCCTGCGGCGGTCGCCGCCAAGCTGGTCCATCCCGACCGGATGGTCGTCGGTTTCTGCGGCGATGGCGGTTTCATGATGACCGGGCAGGAGCTGGCGACCGCGGCGGGCGAGGGGATCGGCCCGATCATCCTGCTGTTCAACAACGCGATGTACGGCACGATCCGCATGCATCAGGAGCGCCGCTTTCCCGGCCGGGTCGTCGGCACCGCGCTGAAGAACCCGGATTTCGCCGCGCTCGCCCGCGCCTATGGCGGGTTCGGCGCGACGGTGGCGCGCACCGAGGAATTTGCTCCCGCCTTCGAGGAAGCCGCGGCCTCGGGCCGCCCCGCGGTCATCGAATTGCAGATGGATCCCGAAATCATCACGACGCGCACGACCTTGTCGGCGCTGCGCCATCAGGCCGAGACGGCGAGGAACTGAGCCTTGGCCGAATCGTCAAAACAGCATTGGTCGGCAGAGCGTTACGCCGCTGCCGCCGATTTTGTGCCGACGCTCGGCACGCCTGTCGTCGAACTGCTCGCTCCGCAGCCGGGCGAGCATATCCTCGATCTCGGCTGCGGCGACGGCGTCTTGACCGAGGTGATCGCCGCCGCCGGCGCCAAGGTCGTCGCGGTCGATGCCGCGCCGGACATGGTCGCCGCGGCCAAGGCGCGGGGCCTCGACGCGCGGCTCGTCCCTGGCCAGAGCCTCGCGTTCGATCGCGAGTTCGATGCGGTGTTCTCGAACGCCGCTCTGCATTGGATGCGCCCGCAGGAAGCGGTGCTCGACGGTGTCCGTCGGGCGTTGAAGCCGGGCGGCCGCTTTGTCGCCGAGATGGGTGGGCACAACAATACCGCCGCGATCCTGACCGCCATGCGCGCCGTCCTCGCTGGCCGCGGCATCGAGGCGCTGAGCCTCAGCCCATGGTACTTCCCCTCCGCCGCCGCCCAGCAGGCAAAGCTCGAAGCAGCCGGGTTCCGGGTCGATGAAATCGCCATCATCCCGCGCCCGACGCCGCTTCCGGCCGGGCTCGGCGCCTGGCTTGACGTCTTCGCCGAGGATTTTTTGAGCCCCTTGCCGCCGGCCGACCGCGCCGCCGCGCGGCAGGAAATCTGCGATCTCTTGCAGCCGATACTGATGGACGAGACCGGGCTTTGGATCGCCGATTACGTCCGGCTGCGCTTCCGCGCGATCTTGCCGGTCGGAGATGCCCCACGCCCTGAGGCGATGGGCCTGTCAGAAATGGAAATTGAGCCCGGTCTTCAGCAGGTGAAAATTCTCGCGGATGCTGATGCCGATCGCGCCCTTGCCGGGCGGGCCGCAATCGGCAACCGCGGTGCATTTCAGGCTCGCGAGATCCGAGCCGAAGCCGAGATAGTCGTATTCGACAAAGCCTGACCAGCCCGGCGCAAAGCCGAGTTCGAGGCCGGCGCCGGCGGTCCAGCCCCATTTCGCACCGTCGCTGACCGCGAATTCGAGGCCGGGCGCGAAGAAGCCGGTCAGCGAGTAGCGGGTATGTGCCCATGCCGCGCCGCCCTGGCCATAGGCCAGAAGCGGGCCCCAGGCATAGCCCGCCCGGCCGGTCAGCGTGCCGAGGAGATCGTTGCGGCTGCGGTCGTATTCCGGCGCCGCGCCGAACTGGAAGATGGCATCGAGATGGCTGGCCCCGAGGCTCGACCCGCTGAGGCTGGCCTGCGGTCCCAGGACCCAGGGCCCAAGCTGAAAATTGTAGCCGATCTGGCCGCCGCCGATGATCCCGCTCGGGTTGTGCGAGCCGATATTGCCGGCCCCAAGATCGAACCAGTCGGAGGTCCCCAACGCGCCGCCCAGATGGCCGCCGAGGTAGAACCCGCTCCAACCGCCAAGCAGCGGTTCGGCCGCTGCTGGGCTCACCAAGACAAGCCAAAGCAGCGCGATGGCGCCGATCCTGCGCATCACTCCCCCTTTCGTGCGGCCGCCTCGCCCGCACGCCCTGCTGCGCGACAAGAATTTCCCCCTCAGGCAGCCGGAGCCGCCTTCCCCCGCCTACCTACAGGGCGAACAACAGCGGAGCAACTGCCCGGGGTTGAGCCCGGCTCAGCGTTGCATAACGCTCGATTTCTGACCGTGGATTTGTCCGATGGGACGGGCGAGGCACCGCCCGTCGCCGAATCAGGGTCGCGAGGCTAGCCCGCCGCCGGGGCAAGCCGGACCGGTTCGCCGCCCATCGTCTCGGCGCCGAGCGTCGCCCGGTAGGTTTCCGGGAGGCGCAGGATGGCGAGCAGCGTGACCACGGCCGCGGCCATGATCAGGAAGGCCGGGGCGAGCTCGTTGCCGGTACGCTGCACCAGCCAGGTCGCGACGAGCGGGGTCAGGCCGCCGACGACACCCAGGGTGATGTTGTAGCCGAGGCCCACTGCGGTGCAGCGTACCCGCGGCGGAGCGATCTCGACCATGGTCGCGGCCTGCGCGCCGATGAAGACGGCGACGATCAGCGTCAGGCCGATCTGCCCGAGGAGCGCGAACATCGGGGCGGGATGGTCCATCAGCATAAAGAGCGGCACCGCCGCGAAGAAACCCGCAATGGTCGCGACCAGCAGGAGCGGCTTGCGGCCGAAGCGGTCGGTGAGCCAGGCGGTGCCGAGGAACATTGCCGGCATCAGGCACATGCTGATCGTGTTGATCTCAAGCGCGCGCGACAGCGGCATGTGATCGACCGTCTGGAGCCAGCTCGCGATATAGACGAAGGTTATGTAGAAGCCGACGCCGTTGAACACCGAGAACGCCGCCAGCGTGATCAGCAGGCGCCAGTGATCGCGGAACACTTCGGCGAGGGGAGCCCGCCCGCGCCGCTCCGCGCGCGGCAATTCGGGCATGTTCCGGCGCAAGAAGAAGCCGGCCAGCCCGACCGCGATGCCCAGCAGGAACGGAATGCGCCAGCCCCAGTCGGCGAGCGCGTCCTGCCTCATCACCGAGGCGAAGATCCACCCCATGGTCGAGCCCAACAGAATGCCGGCGATCGCGCCGAACGGCCCAAAGGCTGCGGTCAGGCCGCGGTGCCCCGGCGGCGCCCGCTCGACGAGGAAGACGAGCGAGCTGGTATACTCGCCGCCGGTCGACAGCCCCTGCATCATCCGCAGCAGCGTGAACAGAACCGGCGCGGCGACGCCCAGCGTCGCGTAGCCCGGCAGGAGCCCGATCAGGAAGGTGGGGACCGCCATCGCGGCGACCGAGAAGGTCAGCGCTGTTCGGCGGCCGAACCGGTCGCCGATATGGCCAATGACCGCCCCGCCGATCGGCCGCATCATATAGCCGATCGCGAATACGCCGAACGCCGCCAGCAATTGCGCGGTGTGGTTCTCGCGCGGAAAGAAGTGCTGGCCGATCGCGCCGACAAAATAGCCGTAGACCGAGAAATCGTACCATTCCAGCGCGTTGCCGATCATGCCGGCGATAATGACCCTGCGCCTGCTCGCGGGTTCCAATTTGAGTACCCCCTGCGGCCATCGAGTTCAGCCCGGCGGCCGGCAATCGCTGCTTGTTTTCGCTGCCTTAGTCTCGATGGACCGCCAAGAAATGGCAAGCCCACGTCAGAGAGACGCGTTTGGCGTTGCTGGCAATTGAGGCGCTCAATCTACGACCGCACCGAGATCTCGCAGCTCCTGCTTCACCGCGGGAAGATTGACGCCACGTTTGAGGGCTACGGCGGCGGTCTCGCCGTCCAATATCTTGTTCGTCGCCTCGAACGCATCTCGCACCGAGGCGCCATGTTTGCGCAAGCAAAGGGTGACGCCGCCCTTGTTCATGCCTTTACGCCAGCCCTTCAGCACGACAGCGGGATCGCGTGACGAGAACGGTCCGCGGGATTTTGCCGGCGCCTTTCCCCGTCGTCCGACGCGCTCCATGAATTCTGATAGCGTCGACACCCGCCAATCTCCTCAGGACTGTCGCAGGGAAGTGCGCGATTGCAAATCTCCTCATTCGCGATCAACCTAGCTAGTCATCGCGTCATGCGCGGGCACACCGCGGCGGCACATCATGCGCAGGAGTAAAGATATGCAACGAACCCGGGCTTTTGGTTTCTTCGTGCGTCTGCTGCTGGGTGGCGCCATGGCTGCCGGGGTGCTGCTGGTTACGGCGGGGGATACCGCCGCCGACCAGACAACGCCGCCGGGGAAGACTGTGCTGGGCGTTGCCTGCGCGGATATTTACGCGCTCGGCATCGACCGGCAGGCGAACCTGCGCGCCGCCGCCGTTCGCGTCGGCTGCGGGTTGGAGAAGGCCGGGGCGCCCGGCCCCGGCTCGACCGAGGGGGAGCCGGCGACGCCAACGCCCGGCAATGTCGAGACGATCACCGGGCGCGAAATCTACCCGCACGTCACCCAGAGCGAGAGCTCGGTGTGGAGCAGCGACGGCCACACCATCGTCGTCAACTACAACGACTCGCGCACGGCCCCGAGCAATTTCTCGGGCGTGTCGGTATCGAGCGACGGCGGCGCGACGTTTGCCCGGCTCAACCCGTCGCCGTTGGCGACCGGTCACGGCACCAACTTTGGCGATCCGATCCTCGTCTACAATCAGAAGCTCGCGAAGTGGTTCGCCGGCGACCTCGCCACCGGCTGCGGCGGCCAGGGGCTCGGCCTGTGGAGTTCGCTCGACGCCTACACCTGGACCGTCGGGGCGTGCGCGCATACCGGGGGGAACGACGACCGCGAGTCGATGTGGGTCGACAACACCCCGACCAGCCCGCACTACGGCCGCATGTACATTTCATTCAACAACTTCAACGTCGGCAGCGGGGCTCTGCAGTCAACATTTTCGGACGATGGCGTGACCTGGTCGGCGCCGGTGAGCGTCCCCGGCAACACTAACTTTATCCGCGACGTCCAGCTGACCGGCGGCCCGGACGGCAGCGTGTTCATCGCGACGATGAACGAGGGTGGCGGCGGGTTCGCCAACCGCCAGAACTTCATGTACCGCTCGACCGATGGCGGCGTGACTTGGACCGTGAATAGCGGAACCATGGGGGCGGCGTTTGCCCCGCCGGGCGATCTGTTGTGCTCGAGCAATTCATATTTTGTCAACGTCGCGCCGATCTGGCGGCACATGGGCTGGGGACAGCCGGGGGTCGGCCCCGGCGGCGTCGTGCACTATGCCTATGCCGGCAAGGGTGGCAATTCCGGCGACACCGGCGACATCTTTTACGTCCGGTCGACCGACAACGGGTCGACCTGGTCGGCGCCGATCGTGCTCAATACCGACCAGGCGAGCGGCGGCAACAAGACCCAATGGATGCCGTCCTTGTCGGTGACCGCGGCCGGGGACGTCCACGCCTACTGGTACGACCGGCGCAACACCACCGATGGGGTCAACTATCAGGTGTGGGGCCGGATCTCGCACGACAACGGCGCCACCTGGCAACCCGATCAGCCGGTCAGCTCGCTATTGTTGGTGATCCCGCAGCCGGAGCAGCCGGACCCCAACATTCAGGCCTGTTACGCCGGCGACTACAACTACGCCACCGCCTACGGCAACACCCATTACGCGACCTGGAACGACGGCCGGGTGAAGGTGTCCGATGGCAGCCTTCTGCATAGCCAGCAGGATGTGTTCTTCGCCGCCATCCCCGGGAAGCCGCCGGAATTTCTGATCGATTTCGACGGCGACGCGCATGGCGACATCCTGTTTCGCAGCACCAATGGCAGCCTCATGGAATGGCAGATGCTGGGCAGCACCCCCGGGGCGCAGATCAAGGCGCAGGAAACTTTCGCCACGGTGACGACCGACTGGACGATCCAGGACACCGGCGATTTCGACGGCGACGGCAAGAGCGACATCCTGTGGCGCCGCACCGACGGGACCTACGCGCTGTGGCTGATGGATGGCTTCAACGTCAAATCCGCGAACGTGCTCGGCGTGATCGGCAACGAATGGCAAACTGCCGGGGTCGGCGATTTCGACGGCGACGGCAAGAGCGACATCCTGTTCCGCAGAAACACCGACGGGCTGGTGTATCTGCTCGAGATGGACGGGTTTAAGGTCAAGGCGTCGGCACCCCTCGGCTCGGTACCCACCGAGTGGCAGCTGGTCGGGATCGGCGATTTCGACGGCGACGGCAAGAGCGACATCCTGTTCCGCAGAAACACCGACGGGGCCCAGTACCTGTTCGAGATGGACGGGTTTAATGTCAAGGCGTCGGGGTTCATCTTCGCGATCGGCACCGAGTGGCACCTGGTCGGGATCGGCGATTTCGACGGCGACGGCAAGAGCGACCTCTTGTACACCAGAAGCTCCGACGGGACTTATCAGCTGTTCGAGATGGACGGGTTCAACGTCAAGGCGGCGGGATTCCCGTTCTCCGCCAGCACCGACTTGGCCGTCGCCGAGGTCGCTGACATCAATGGCGACGGCAAGGCCGACATCGTGTTCCACCGCGCGAGCGACGGCTGCTGCATCGTGACGATGAACGGGTTAAGCATCCTGGATGTCGAGACTCTACCCGCGGTGACCACCGATTTCAGCATCATCGGCCACCGCATCGGCCCCAACTGACGGCATCCCGGCCGCCGCTCGCGATCGCGGCGGCCGGGCTCCGTGATCGAGGCGGCAGGCCGTCCGCGTGTTGACACATGCGGTCGGCCTCGATCGCGAGGCGGTGTCGACGTAATCCGGCCGGGTGAGCGAAAATTTTTCCAGCGCTCGGATGGCGCCGGAGTACGATGCCTGCTTCCGCCGCGTGATGGAGCGCTTCCAGTCGGACAATGGATAAAAAGTACCTGGAAATCCTTCGGCATTATGATGTGTCGATCTCCTCAGGACTTGACAGGCTATACGATATAGGCCGTACAGCCCCAATGCTCCAGCCCACAAGCCTTCGATGTGCAGCTTGTTGGCTACGAGTACCTCACCGTCAAAAGAAAATTCCGCGACGACAGTGATTGTGTCAGCGTCGGTGACAAATTCTATGATCGCGACGCCGCTCGGATCAGAATCCAAAACCTGAATATCGACGAGATCAGCCATTCGGCGCGCGTCAACCGCCACCCCATCGGAAGTACGAAGTGAAGCTACAAAGGCCCGCGGTCCGCGGCGCACTTAGACCGAAGATAAAAACTATGCGCCGTTCTCCTTGGCCCAACGCGCGACATCGGCATGGGTGGCGAACCACACGCCGGGGCGCGACTGGGCGAGGCGGATCAATTCCTCGATGATCCAGATCCGCGAGCGGTAGCCGATGACATGCGGGTGCAGCGTCAGCTGGAACAGCCCGCCCTCCTCGTAGGCCGCCTCGAATTCGCGGCGGAAGATGTCGAGGACATCGGTGGGCGGCGTGTAGGGCCGCAGCGCCGAGAAGCGGTTCATCATGAAATAGACCGCGTCGTCGCGCACCCATTCGACCGGCAATTCGATGACGCCGCAGGGCTGGCCGTCGAGCAGCAGCTCGTAGCAATCCTCGTCCGACATCAGCGACGAGTCGTAAAGGAGGCCCATCTCCTGCTCGATCGCCAGCGTGTTCCAGCTGAAATCCCAGGACGGCGTGCGCAATCCGACCGGCCGCACCCCGTTGACTTTCTCCAGCGTGTCGGCCGAGCGCAGCATCAGGTCGCGTTCCGCCTCGTAGGGCAGCACCGAGTTCAGCTCATGGATCCAGCCGTGGATGCCGATCTCGTGACCCTCGGCGATGATGCGGCGCTGCTCGTCGGGATGAATGAGGGCGGTGACCGCCGGGACATAGAAGCTCGCCTTGACGTCGCAGCGTTCGAGCAGCTTGAGGATGCGCGGCACGCCGACCCGGTTGCCGTACTGACCCCAGGCGAGGCGCCCGATCGACTTGCCGCCGTCGCGTAGGTCGCTGGTTTCATGGTCGCTGTCGAAGGACAATGCCACCGCGCAACGCGCGCCGCCCGGCCATTTCGCCGGCCGCAATGGCCGTCCGGCCCGCACCCGGTCGACCAGCTTGCGCCAATGCTCTTCCGGCCATTGCCAGGGTTCGAGATCGGATTCGGGGCGGTTCATGGCCTCTCCCTGCGCGTCTGCGGCCCGCCGCCGCGGCGGGCCGAGAATGGTCGGAGCGGTGAGATTCGAACTCACGACCCTCAGCACCCCATGCTGATGCGCTACCAGGCTGCGCTACGCTCCGACCGGGGCATCTCTGGCGAGGCGAGCGATCATATCGGCACCCGGCAGGGTACGCAACGCGCCCGCAACCCGCCGCTGGGCCGCAGTGCCGGAGAGGGCTTCCCCAATATCGGGATGACGGCCGTGCGTCCTTCGAGACGCCCGCTGGCGCGGGCTCCTCAGGATGAGGTTTTTTCTTAATGCCATCAAAAATTTGACCTCATGCTGAGGAGCGCCCGAAGGGTGCGTCTCGAAGCACGCGGTGCGTCAATGCAGCCGCGACCGAGAGACTACGAGGGTTTATTATTGCCGGCGCCTGGCGTAGATCCGTCCGATGCGGTTGTCGCGCCGAAGCTTTGTCGCCGGTTCCCTGATCATGACCGCCATCGATGATCCCGTTCGCGCGGCCGGTCCTGCTCCGGTGTCGCTCGCCTATGCCGCCGGCCATCTGTCCTGGCCCGGCGGCGAGACGCGCGCCATCTGCGGCCGCGCCGGGGTGCGCGCCGACAAGCGCGAAGGCGACGGCGCCAGCCCGGAAGGGACATTTCCGCTGCTCTACGGCTTCTATCGCGCCGACCGGATCGCCCGGCCCACCAGCGGCCTGGCGATGACCGCATTGCAGCCGGGTGACGGCTGGGTCGACGACCCGGCCGACCCCAATTACAACCGGCCGGTAAAGCTGCCCTATCCGGCGAGCCATGAGGAGATGTGGCTCTCAGCCGGGCTCTATGACCTGGTGGTGGTGATCGGCTACAACATGGCGCCGGTGGTACCCGGCCGCGGCAGCGCGATCTTCCTGCATGTCGCGCGGCCCGATTTTTCGCCGACCGCGGGCTGCATCGCGATCGAGCGTCGGGTGCTCGCCGGGCTGTTGGGCTTGCTCGGGCCAGGCAGCGCGATCACGATCCGGGCCTGACGTCAGCGCCCGCCCAAGGGTCGAGGAGGAGAGATGGGTCTCGCCGTCGCGATCCAGATGGATCCGATCGACACGATCAACATCGACGCGGATTCGACCTTCGCGCTGGCGCTCGAGGCGCAGGCGCGCGGCCACGCGCTGTACCATTACCTGCCCCAGGCGCTGACCCTGCGCGATGGCCGCCTCTATGCCCGCGGCCGGCCGCTGGAAGTGTTCCGCCGCCACGGCGACCATCACCGCTTCGGCGAGTTCAAGGAACTCGACCTGGCCGGGCTCGACATCGTGCTGATGCGCCAGGACCCGCCTTTCGACATGGCCTACATCACCGCGACGCATCTGCTGGAATTATTGCCGGAGGACGGGCCGCTCGTCGTCAACGATCCGGCCGCGGTGCGCAACGCGCCGGAAAAGCTCTTCGTCCTGCGTTTCAAGGAATTGATGCCGCCGACCCTGCTGACCCTCGACCGCGAGGAGATCCGTGCCTTCTGGCAGGAGCACGGCGAGATCGTGCTGAAGCCCCTGTTCGGCAATGGCGGGGCCGGCGTCTTCCATCTGCGGCCGGGCGACGACAACCTCAATTCGCTGATCGAAATGTACGCGCTCGTCTATCGCGAGCCGGTCATGGTGCAGCGCTACCTTCCCGAGGTGCGCCAGGGCGACAAGCGCATCATCCTGATCGAGGGCGAGCCGGCCGGGGCGGTGATGCGGGTGCCGCCCGAGGGCGAGGCACGCGCTAACCTGCATGTCGGCGGCCGTGCCGTGAAAACCGAGCTGACGCCGCGCGACCGCGAGATCTGCGCCGCGATCGGCCCGAGCCTTAGGGCGCAGGGGCTGGTGTTTGTCGGCATCGACGTGATCGGCGACTACATGACCGAGATCAACGTCACCTCGCCGACCGGCATCCAGGAGATCGCCCGGCTCGACGGCACCGATCTCGCGGCGCCGATCTGGGATGCGATCGAGGCGCGCCTCGCCGCCCGCGCCAACCGCCGCCCGACCTAGGTGTGGATCAGCGCCGGTGCGTCCTTCGAGACGCCGCCCACGGCGGCTCCTCAGGATGAGGTTTTTCCTTTATGCCATCCACAATCTCACCTCATCCTGAGGAGCACCCCGCAGGGGTGCGTCTCGAAGGACGCTCGTCATCCATGCAACTTTCTATGCGCTAATGCGGAGATTAACGTGCTCGGCGAACCGCTCGCCGAATGCTGCTCGAAGCCGCTGACCGGCTTTTACCGCACCGGCAGCTGCGAGACGGGGCCCGAGGATTTCGGCGTGCATACCGTGTGCGCCCGGGTCGACGCCGAGTTCCTCGCCTTTTCGCAGGCCGCCGGCAACGATCTGTCGACCCCGGTCCCGGCCGCCGGCTTCACCGGCCTCAAACCCGGCGATTGCTGGTGCCTGTGCGCGGCGCGCTGGAAGGAGGCCTTCGAGGCCGGCAAGGCGCCCAAGATCCGCCTGACCGGGACGCATGAGGCGACGCTGGAGATCGTGCCGCTCGATCTGTTGAAGAAATACGCGATCGATCTGAGCTGATGGATCTCGCCAGCCTCGAGACCGCCGCCGCGCTGGTGCACAGCGTGGTGCCGCCGACCCCGCAATATTGCTGGCCCTTGCTGTCGCGCCGGGTCGGCGCCGAGATCTGGGTCAAGCACGAGAACCACACCCCGATCGGCGCCTTCAAGGTCCGCGGCGGCGTGGTCTATCTCGATGACCTGCGCAGGGCGCAGCCGCAGATCCGCGGCGTCGTCACCGCGACGACTGGCAATCACGGCCAGAGCATCGCCTATTCCGCCGCCGCCCTCGGCCTCGCCGCGACGATCGTCGTGCCAGAGGGCAACAATCCCGGGAAAAACCGGGCGATGCGCGGGTTCGGCGCCACCCTCGTCGAGATCGGCCACGATTTCCAGGCCGCCTACGAACATGCGGTCGCCCTGGCCGAGCGCGAACATCTCCATCTCGTGCGCTCGTTCCACCCGCTGCTGGTGCGCGGCGTCGCCAGCTACGCTCTCGAACTGTTCCGCGCCGTCGCCGATCTCGATACGATCTATGTGCCGGTCGGGCTTGGCAGCGGCATCTGCGGGGTGATCGCGGCGCGCGACGCGCTGGGGCTCACGACCGAAGTGGTCGGCGTCGTCGCCGAGAACGCGCCGACCTACGCATTGTCCTTTGCTGCCGGCCGGCCGGTTCCGACCAACCGCGCCGATACCCTGGCCGAGGGTCTCGCGGTCCGCGTGCCGGACCCGGAGGCGCT
>WNFC01008481.1_pt1 | contig 11330 bp, 12 predicted proteins | sample 5400541 | NCBI WGS metagenome assembly WNFC01 (sample SAMN13153342, study PRJNA577476) | soil metagenome | isolation source: 120 cm saprolite under Douglas fir tree site 2 hole 2 replicate 1 | place: USA:California | collected 2015-04-18
GGCGTTGTCTGGCAGTGGACGCGCAGCGCCTATGCGCCCTATCCCGGGTTCCGGGCGGAGGCAGGCGCGCTCGGCGAGTACAATGGCAAGTTCATGGTGAACCAAATGGTGCTGCGGGGCGGCTCGCTCGCCACTCCCCCGGGCCACAGCCGCGCGAGTTACCGCAATTTCTTCTATCCATCCGCCCGCTGGCAGTTCACCGGAGTTCGCCTTGCCGATTACGACGGTTGACCATATTTGTGCGATGGCTGACCCCCTTTGCCCGGACCCATCCCTGTCACCATGACGGCGCTCGCACGACCTGCCATTCGTCCGCAAGCTTTGCAGAATGGCGCAACCGCGTTCGCCGCCGACGTGCTCGAGGGGCTCGCGGCCACGCCCAAGCGGCTGCCGGCCAAATATTTTTACGACGAGGCCGGCTCGCGGCTGTTCGAGCGCATCACCGAGCTTCCCGAGTATTACCCGACCCGGACCGAGCTGCGGATCCTGGAGTCCTCGGCGGAGAGCATCGCGGGATTGGCGGATCCGGGCGCGGCGCTGATCGAGTTCGGCAGCGGCTCGACCGCAAAGGCGCGCCTGTTGTTGCGGCACATGGTCTCGGTGCGCGCCTATGTGCCGGTGGATATTTCCGCGGAATTCGTGAACGGCGAGGCCGCCCGGCTGCAGGCGGATTTCCCGGCGCTGCGGGTATTGCCGGTTGCGGCGGATTTCACCGGTGCCTTCGAACTTCCCGCGGCGGTGAAGGCGGGTCCGCGGCTCGGGTTCTTTCCCGGCTCGACCATCGGCAACCTCGAGCCCCACGAAGTCACCGGTTTCCTGCGCCGTGCCAAACGGGCGCTGGGGCAAGCCGCGGCTTTCGTGGTGGGCGTCGACCTCGTCAAGGACCCGGAGGTGCTTTACGCCGCCTACAACGATTCCCAGGGGGTCACGGCGCAGTTCAATCGCAACCTCCTCGTCCGCATCAACCGCGAGCTCGGCGCCGATTTCGACGTGAGCGCGTTCGAGCATCACGCCTTCTACCATCGCGAGCTGCGCCGGATCGAGATGCATCTCGCCAGCCTGCGGCGCCAGAAAGTGCGGATCCTGGGCAAATGCTTCGAATTTCGCGCAGGCGAGACCATCCATACCGAGAACAGCTACAAATACACCATCGAATCCTTCGCGGCGCTGGCGCGCGGCGCCGGGTGGTCGATCGGCGCGGTCTGGACCGATCCCGAGCGTTATTTCTCGGTGCAGGCGCTCGTGCCGGAAGCGGGCGGGCGCCGCATCTGAACGCAGCCGAGGGGGCGAGCAAGCATGAGCGACAAGCACGACGTCCTGGTGATCTGCGGCAGCTTGCGCCGGGGCTCCTACAATGCCCTGCTGGCGCGCAACCTGCCGGCGCTGGCGCCCCCCGAGATGACGATCGTGCCGGCGTCGCCGATCGGCACGCTCCCGCTCTACAATTTCGATGTGCAGACCGAGCAGGGCTTTCCGGCCCCGGTCACCGAGCTCGGCGAGGCGATCCGAGCCGCCCATGGAGTGATGTTCGTCACGCCGGAATACAATTATTCGGTGCCCGGCGTGCTCAAGAACGCCATCGACTGGGTGTCGCGGCTGCCGAACCAGCCGCTCGGCGGCAAGCCGGTCGCCATCCAGTCCGCCTCGCCGAGCGTGCTCGGCGGCGCGCGCGCGCAATATCATTTGCGGCAGATGATGGTGTTCCTCGATGCGCTGGTCTTCAACAAGCCGGAGATCATGGTGACGTTCGTCAACACCAAGGTCGACGAGGCCCAGGGCGTGCTGACCGACGAGCCCACGCGCAAGATCATCGCCCAGCAGCTCGCCGCATTCTCGAAATTCATCGTGCGCATGAGCGTGCCCGCCTGATGGTTCGAGGGCCGTGGTTCGAGGCGAGCGCCGTCGTTCGAGGCTCGGGCCTCCGGCCCTCGCGCCTTCAGGATGACGGCGCTCGCAACTCACCATGACGAGCGCGTTTTGAACGGAATGGTTGTTGCGGTAATCTCGGCGGCAAGCATCAACGACGACAGGAGGACGCCATGAGTGTCTCGAGCGCCCGGAAATCCAGCGGGAAGCCGGGGACGCCGGCGGCGAGCAAGAACGTCGAAGCGTCGCGGCGCGCCTATTACGACCGCATCTCCGCCTACGACATGGCGCCGCTGTGGGAAGTGCTCCGCGACTTGGTGCCGCGCGAGCCGGTCACCCAATGCGTGCCGGCGATCTGGCATTTCAAGGAGACCAAGCCGCTGGTGGCGGAGGCCGGCGAGCTGATCACCGCGAAAGAGGCGGAGCGCCGGGTGCTGGTGCTGGAAAACCCGGCGCTGCGCGGCAAGTCGCGCATCACCCAGACACTCTACGCCGGCCTGCAGCTGATCCTGCCGGGCGAGATTGCGCCCGCCCACCGCCATACCGCCTCGGCGATCCGCTTCGTGCTCGACGGTGAGGGCGCCTACACGGCGGTGGAAGGCGAGAGGACGACAATGCAGCGCGGCGATTTCGTCATCACCGCGAATTGGGCCGCGCACGACCACGGCAACACTTCGAAGCAGCCGATGATCTGGCTCGACGTGCTCGACCTGCCGACCATCAATTTCTTCGAGGCGGCGTTCTCCGAGCATTTGAACCGGGAAAGCCAGGCGGCCGAGCGCGAGGACGGGGATTCGCTCTCCCGGTTCGGCTCCGGCGTGCTGCCGGACGGCGAGGCCCCGAACCGGGTCCGCACGCCGATCATCAATTATCCCTATGCCCGCATCCGGCCGATCCTCGATCGGCTGCGGCGCGCGGGCGACGTCGATCGCTCTCACGGCGCGCGCGTGCGCTACGCCAATCCGTGGACCGGCGGCTGGGCCACGCCCACCATGGGCGCGCATCTTTCTTTGCTGCCCAAGGGCTTCGCGGGCGAGCCGTATCGGTCGACCGACGGCACCATCTTCGTCTGCGTCGAGGGCGAGGGCGCAACCAAGCTCGACGGCGAGACGCTGGAATGGTCGCCCGGAGACGTGTTCGTCGTTCCGCCGTGGCAGCGCCATGCCCATCGGGCGCTGGGCGAGACCACTGTGCTGTTCGGCATCTCCGACCGCCCGGCCCAGGAAGCGCTGGGCATCTGGCGCGAGGACCGGTGAGCTATTCCCTTCCCGAAGGGGAGGGTCGGCGCTGAGCGAATGCGAAGCGCCGGGGTGGGGCGGTTGATCTGACTCCCCACCCGGCTCACGTCTTCGACGTTCGCCGACCTCCCCTCCGGGGAGGTATCAACCGGCGCGGCTGCAGCTGTCGGGAGGAGCGGATGAGATCGCAACAAGCGTGCCGCCGGTACATCGCGACGCTCGGCTACGGTTGCGTTGCGGGCATCATGCTGTTGCCCGGTCTCGCGTCCGCGCAGACGCAGAAGGTCGGCGATCCGCCCGAGGCGAGCAACATGCGGCTCGTCGGCTACGACGGTCTGCAGGCGCGCAGCGCCTATCAGCCGACCATCCACCGCCAGGGCGAGCGCTTCATCGCCTATATCGGCCACCACGGCGGCACCGATCGTGTGCCGAAGCCGCTCGACCCGCTCACCGGCCAAGCGGAGTTCAGCGGCACCTCGATCCTCGACGTGACCGATCCGGCGCATCCCAAATACCTGCACCACATTCCCGGGCAGGAGGGGACCTACGAGCAGGGCGGCGCGCAGATGGTGCGCGTGTGCGACGGCAAGGCGCTGCCGAAAGGCGATCCGAACAGCGTCTACCTGCTGCGCACGTTCGGCGGCCAGGCCCATGAGATTTGGAACGTCGCCGATCCGGCGAAGCCCGAGCTCGTCGCGCGCATCGACGGCCTCCAGGACACGCATAAAAGCTGGTGGGAATGCGAGACCGGCATCGCCTATCTGGTCTCCGGCGCGCCCGGCTGGCGCACCCGGCGGATGACGCAAGTCTATGATCTCTCCGACCCGGCGCATCCGGCAAAGATCCGGGATTTCGGCCTGCCCGGCCAGCAGCCGGGCGCAACCGGCACCGTGCCGACCGAGCTGCACGGTCCGATCTCCACCGGGCCCGAGGGCAACCGCGTCTATTTCGGCTACGGCACCAACAAGGGCGGCATCCTGCAGATCGTCGACCGCGCGAAACTGCTGAACGGTGCCAGGGAGCCGACTCCGGAGAATCTGCGCTATCCCGAGATCGGGCGGCTCGAACTCTCGCCGATCGTCGGCGCGCACACCACGTTTCCGATGTCCAAAATGCCGATCGCGGAATTCGCGCACGACAAGTCCGGCGCAACGCGCGACATCGTCATGATCGTCGACGAATCGCTGGTGAACGAATGCCAGGAGCCCCGCCAGATGGTGTGGTTCGCCGACGTGACGATCGAGACGCGGCCGATGGTGGTGTCGAACTATACGGTCGACGAGGCGAGCGGCCATTTCTGCGAGCGCGGCGGCCGCTTCGGCGCGCATTCGTCCAACGAAAGCACGGCCCCGGTGTTCTACAAGAAGCTGGCGTTCATCACCTTCTTCAACGCCGGCGTTCGCGCGCTCGACGTGCGCGATCCCTACCGGCCGAAGGAAGTCGGCTTCTTCATCCCGGCGATCATCGCGAACACCGATCCGCGCTGCATCAAGGTGAACGGACAGGACCAATGCAAGACCGCGATCCAGAGCAACAACGTCGAGACCGACGAGCGCGGTTTCATCTATTTGGTCGATCGCGCCAACACCGGGTTGCACATCCTGGAGCTCACGGGCAGCGCCAGGGCGATCGCCGGATCGCCGTAATCGCAGCGAAGTCGTCAATGTTAATTCGTCATGGCGGGCTTGTCCCGGCCATCCACGCGTTTGATCGACCGCCATAGATCGTGGATGCCCGGCACAAGGCCGGGCATGACGGGTTCAGAGATATCGAGTATCGATCACAACGCCGCCATCACCGCGCGGGCGATCGCCTGGGTGCCGTCGCGGCCGCCCATCTCGCAGGGCTTGAGGCCGGCCGCGAAGGCGCGGTCGACCGCCTGGTCGATGCGCCGGGCCGCCTCCGCGGCGGCCTTATGATCGTGACGCTCGGCGAGCCAGTCGAGCATCATCGCCGCGGACAGGATCATCGCGGCCGGATTGGCGCGGCCGGTGCCCATGATGTCCGGCGCGGTGCCGTGACAAGGCTGGAACACCGCGTGGGTGTCGCCGATGTCGGCGGACGGCGCCATGCCCATGCCGCCGATCAGGCCGGCGGCGAGGTCCGAGAGGATGTCGCCGAACATGTTTTCGGTGACGAGCACGTCGAAATCCCACGGTTTGCGCACCAGCGCGGCCGAGCACGCGTCGATGTAGATATGGGTGCCGTCAACCTCGGGAAATCGCGCGGCGCGCTCGTCGAAGATCTTGCGAAAAAAGGCGAATGCCTTGAACACATTGGCCTTGTCGACGCAGGTTAGCTGTCCACGTAGGCCGCGCGCCTTGCGCCGCGCCGCCAAACGGAACGAGAAGTCGAACAGCCGCTCGCAGGTCTTGCGGGTGATCACCAAAGTTTCGCGCGCCTCGTCGTCGGTGACCACGCCCTTGCCCATGGAGGCGAACAGGCCTTCGGTCGATTCGCGGATGACCACGAAATCGATGCCGTGCTCGGCGGCGCCGACGATCGGGCTCGCAACCCCCGGCACCAGACGTGCCGGACGCACGCCGGCGTAGAGGTCGAAGATCTTGCGCAGCTCGATCTGCGGCGCGATCTCGGTGCCGTCCGGATAGCGCACGTCGGGGAGGCCGCAGGCGCCGAGCAGGACGGCGTCGGCCGCATCGCACAGCTTGACGGTCGCTTCGGGCAGCGCCGTTCCGGTCTCGCGATAATGGTTGGCGCCCGCCGGCGCCTCCGTGAACCGGAATTTCAGTCCGGAATGCGAGGCTTCGAGCTTGCGCAGGATTTCGAGCGCGGGCGCCATCACCTCGGTGCCGATGCCGTCGCCGGCAATGACCGCGATGTGGAAGCTGTCGTTGGCGTCCATCGGAAACACTCGCTTTCGCTTGGCGGCGGCCGGCGTTCTTGCTTTGCTTGGCCGTTGGGGGACCGCATGCATAGCGTGCACGGCGCGCGCGGGCCAGGGCGCCCGGGCCGGCCGCCCTTCGAGGCTCGCTCCGCTCGGCCGCCCTTCGAGGCTCGGCGCTTCGCGCCTTGCTCCTTCAGGGTGACGGCCGGATTTTGTGCAGGTCCGTGTTGCGCGGGGAGTCGAACTTGTTAGGGTTGGCGCGGCGAAAGGACGGCACATGACCGAGGGCAATGCCGAGGAGACGGAGCACGCGCGGGCGCCGCGGCTCAAGGACGCGATGCGCCAGGCCCGAATCGAGATGGCGGAGCGCTCCGGCGTGGTCGTCGACCTGCGCGACGCCGAGCTCGCCCGGCTCGAATTGCTGAGCCAGGCGCTCGACCCCGTCTACGCCGAGATCCCGGCGGAGGTCGAGCTGTTCGAGCGCGGCATCGCCGAGGGCGACACGCCGCGGCTGTGGATCGACATGATCGCCCACGTCGCCATGGGCCGCGACAAACGCGTCTATCGCTTCGTCCAGGACACCCGCTACGGCCGGCGCGTGATCGCGGAATCCGCCGACGTCGACGAAATGACGCGCGCGGTGACCGCATACATCGCGCGGCGGCTGGTCGAACGCGAGCGCGTCGTCGCCGGCGACACCGAGCTCGTCGCCCGCGACCTCCTGATCGACGCGGTCAGCCGTCGCCGCCGGCGGCGGCGCGTGCTCCTCACGCTGCTGATCGGGCTCACGCTCGGGGTGGCGCTCGGCGCCGGCGCCGTGCTGGGAACCGCCTGGGTCTCGGCGCTGCGATAGTTTGTTCGGTCGTTCGGGGCCTCATACGCGCTTTCCCTCTCCCACAACAAGGGGAGAGGGAAAGGACATGCTCACGAGGCCGGGCCGAGCACCATGCACGTCGTCGAGCCATGGGCGATGAGCGTGCCGGCCTGGTCCCACAGGCGGCCTTCCGCCGTGGCGACGCGGTTGCCGGCGTGGATGAGCTTGCCTTCGCACCGGACGAGGCCCGTGTCGGCGAAGACGGGGCGCACGAAACTCACGTTCAGGTCCACGGTGGTGTAGGCTTGCCCGGCATTCATGATCGAATGCACGGCGCAACCCATGGCCGAATCGAGCACGGTGGCGATCCAGCCGCCATGGACGCTCCCCAGCGGATTGTAGAAACGCGGCGAGGGCTTGGCCTCGAACACGACGCGGCCGCGTTGCACCTCGGTGATCCAGATGTCGGTCACTTCGGCGAACGGCGGCGCCGGCAGCGCGCCGTCGCGCAGCTTCTCGAGAAATTCGATGCCGGTCATCGCGGTTGCGAGCTCACGGGGCACCGCGCCGACGTTGCCGGTTGCGGACTGCAGGGCCATCGATCGTCTCCTTTGCCATTCCGGTCCAAGTTGCTGCATCTGCAGCCATCGGGCAGGGCGCCGCGTGTCAGCTAAGCCAAGCGTTCCAGCACGCGGTCGAGCGCCGAATTGAGAACCGCGGCATCGGCGTTCCCCAAAACCTCTTCGACATGGCGCTGGGCGCGGGCCCAGGCCGGCCGCGCCGCCCGCAAGGCCTCGCGGCCTTGCTCGGTCAGGTGCAGGCTGCGGGAGCGCCGGTCGTCGGGATCCGGCGCCAAAACCACGAAGCCCCGGCGTCGGAGCGGACGCAGGTTCCGGGTCAGCGTCGTCGGGTCCATCACCAGCTTCTCGGCCAGCGCCCCGACGCCGATGCCGTCGAGCACCCGCAGATGCGCCAGCAGGCCGAATTGCGTGATGGTCAGGCCGTAGGGCTCGACATGGCCGTCGTAGATCTGGGTGACGCGCCGCGCGGCCTTGCGCAGGCGCAGGCAGGTGCAGGCGAACGACGCGGTTGTCGGAACTTCCTTGGGCGCGGCCATGGGCCAGCATTACCTGCATATGCAGGTAATGGCAAGGTCGGTGCTCCGCAGCGCCGTTTCCCGGGCGCAGCGCAGCACACCGGAACTCGGGTGTTCCCGAGTTTCGGCACGTTAGAGCTTGCCGCAAGTCGGAAACAAACATCCGACTTGGGGTGTGGTGCGCTGCAGACCCGGGATCCGGAAGAAGAGGAAAGAGCTGGACCCCGGATCAGCGGTGCAGCGCTGACGCGCTGCACCGCGTCCGGGGAACGCCGGAGCTGGCTGCCTTGGCTCACTGCACCAGCGCGCGGCGGGAGAGCTCGGTCAGCCCGTCGTGCCCGGCCTTCAATCCGCGCGAGGTCACCTCGCAGCGCCAGCGCCCGGGCGCGCCGTGGATCCGATAAAGGTTGTAACCGGCCGGATCGCGGTCCCCGCGCACCGCCGCCGAGGCCGACGGCACCCCGACGACCGGGATCCGGTGCTTCGGCCCCCCGATCCAGGCGAGCGAATGCACGTGGTTGTGGCCGTGCAGCACCAGCTCGGCGCCGTATTCCGCGATCAGCCGCCGGAACGGCCCGGCGTCGATGAGCCGCTTGAAGCGGTTGCGGCTCTGCGCGGCCGGCGGGTGATGGATCAGCACGATGCGGAACAGGCCTTCGTGCGCAAGATGCGCCAGCGCGTCGGACAGCCGCATCAGCTGATCGGCGCCGAGCTTGCCGGTGGCGAGGAACGGCGCCGTCGGCAACGCCGTGGAAAGCCCGATCAGCGCCGCCGGCCCGCGCCGGCGCACGTAGGGGAACGGGCCTGAGCGGCTGTGCGGCGCGCCGGTGCCGATGCCGTCGCCGCGCATGTAATCGCCCCAGTGCGAGGCGGGGTGTTCGATGGCGTCGCGCACATAGGCGTCGTGATTGCCCGGCACCATGCTCACGTCGTGAGGCGAGCCGAGCTGCGCCAGCCATTCCCGGGCCGGCGGGAATTCCTTCTCCAGCGCGATGTTGACGAGGTCGCCGGTGACCGCGATGTGGTCGGGCGCCGCGGATCGCAGGTCGTGCACCAGGGCTTCCAGCGCTTCGGGGCGGTGACGCACGAACCGCCGCCGGTGCCAATTGACGAAGCCGAGCGCGCGCTTGCCGGTCAGCTCGCGAAAACGCGGCAGCGGCACGGGCCCGAGGTGCGGATCCGACAAATGCGCCAGCACGAACATCGCAGCGCTACGAGCTGCCGATCAGGATGCCCGCGATGAACACCAGCGCGCCGCCGACCCCGACCTGGAACGCGGCGTTGAGGAACGGGGTGTCCATGAAGCGCCAGCGGATCCAGGAAATCGCCGCAAGCTCCACGACCACGACGGCGATTGAGAAACTGGTCGCCACCCAGAAATCGGGGATCAGATACGGCATCGTGTGCCCCAGCCCGCCGAGCGCCGTCATCACCCCGCACACGGCGCCGCGGATCAGCGGCGCGCCGCGCCCGGTCAGCGAGCCGTCGTCGGAGAGCGCTTCGGCAAACCCCATGGAGATGCCGGCCCCGACCGAAGCGGCGAGCCCGACCACGAACGTCTCCCAGGTGTGATGGGTGGCAAACGCCGCGGCGAACAGCGGCGCGAGCGTCGACACCGAGCCGTCCATCAGGCCGGCGAGGCCGGGCTGCACGTATTGCAGTACGAACATCCGCCGCGCGGTCTCGTCTTCCTCGGCGCGCGCCCCCTTGGTGAGGAGCTTTTCGCCCAGCTGCTCGGCGAAGCTCTCGTGCTTGTCCTCGGCTTCGGCGAGGTTGACCAGGAGCTCGCGGACCGAGGCATCGCGCGCGGTCGCGGCCGCCTTGCGGTAGAACCGCGCGGTCTCGTATTCCATCTCGGCGGCGTATTTGCGCACCTCCTCGATGCCGAGCGGGCGCATCAGCCACAACGGCCGCCGCTGGCTGATGAAGCCGCGCACGTCCTGGCGCCGGATCAGCGGCAGATATTCGCCGAATTTTTGGCGGTAGAGGTCGAACAGCATGCCGCGGTGGCGAACCTCCTCATCGGCCATTTCCTCGAACAGCTTGGCCGAGGCCGGGTAGGCCTCGCGCAGGCCCTCGGCAAAGCCGCGGTAGATGCGGCTGTCCTCCTCCTCGTTGGTGATGGCCAACGCGAGGACCTCTTGCTCGGTCAAGTCGGCAAAGCGCTTCACGGAGGGCTCTCTTTGTAAGGATTCCAACCAATGCTCTTATAGGGGGGCCGGGCCGAAAGTGGAATGCGGCAGGGCCGGAACCGCTGCGTTATCCTGCGCGGGCCGGAGCGGGCCCGCCGGGCCGCGGAGGCGGGCGCAGGGGCCGGGCGCGGGAAGGGGACCGCAGCCCTGGAGGGCGCGATGCGTAGCAATTTCCTGAGCCGAGCCGTGGGGTCGCGCCTGCGCCGGGCGCTGCACCTCTATTGGCGCTTCGCGCGCGGCTTGACCATCGGGGTGCGCGGCGTGGTGCTCGACGGCAGCGGCCGGGTGTTCCTGGTCAAGCATTCGTACGTGGAGGGCTGGCATTTTCCGGGCGGCGGGGTCGAGCCCGGCGAGACGCTGCGCGACGCGCTCGAGCGCGAGCTCTTCGAGGAAGGCAACATCAGGCTGGTCGAGGCGCCGGCGCTGCACGGCATTTTCTACAATCCGGCCGGCTCGCGCCGCGACCACATTGCCGTGTTCGTGGTGAAAAGCTTCCGCCAGGAGACGCCGCCCGTGCCCGGCCGTGAGATCGTCGAGCACGGGTTTTTCGCGCCGCGCGCGCTGCCGCAGGACACCACGCTCGGCACCCGCCGGCGGCTCGCCGAAGTGCTGGACGGGGTCGCGGTCTCGGAGCGCTGGTGAGGGGGCGGGCGCCAGGCCTCAGCTCCTGCAACCCGCGCCACAACAACGACCAGGAAGATCATGCCATGGATGAACGAAAAAATGGTCCGGCACAGCGGGAGAATTGCTTTGGAGTCCCGTTCTTGCGTCCGAATATCAGGTCATGACATCCGGCCGGGTAGCGAAGGAGGAAACAATATGCGGAATATCCAAGTGAAATCCGACCTCGACCTGCTGCTCGATCTCAATCGCGACTACATTCGATCGGTGCAGACATCGGATGCGCGCCGCTTCGATGAGATATTGGCGGAAGACTTTCTGTGCTCCAACCCGGATGGGTCGCTGGTCGATCGGCAGGGTTTTCTCAGGCAGACGGCACTGCCCGTCAGGATTTCCAATCTCGAAGCCCACGACATCAAGGTCCGGATCATGGGGGACTTCGCCATCATCCACGCACGAACCAGCTACACGACGCCGGACGGCGGATCGGGATCAGGCCGATATACCGACGTGTGGGCGCGGCGGAACGGCGCTTGGCTCGCCATTTCGGCGCACGTCACGCGTTGCTAGCCGCAAGCGCCGCTGTCCAGCCGATGGGCTCGCGGCCGGATCCCCCACACTTGAACGCGGTGCCGCTCGCACCGACGCGATGAGGACA
>WNFC01027537.1_pt1 | contig 11330 bp, 7 predicted proteins | sample 5400541 | NCBI WGS metagenome assembly WNFC01 (sample SAMN13153342, study PRJNA577476) | soil metagenome | isolation source: 120 cm saprolite under Douglas fir tree site 2 hole 2 replicate 1 | place: USA:California | collected 2015-04-18
GTTTTGAGCTTCTTCACAATCGCGGCAAGCGTTTCTTCGCTGGTTGAGCCGGGCGTGGCGTCCGCACTGTTGAAATTCGGCTTGATGAAAAAATCTTTCCCGTCCAACCGGGACAACCCCAGCAAATCCATCGCTCGTGCAACTCCGGCCGCGCGATCCGCAGTTTTCACGAACGCAACCTGAGTCGTCTGCGATGGGTTGAAGTCGAAGCTGCGGAGCAACGATGGAGCGAACAAGGCGGCGCTTCCCAGCGTGGACGCTTCCTTCAGGAAGGTGCGGCGGTTCATGAATCACCTCATCTACAAGTCTTATAGTAAGAACTGCGGCCTAATCATTGGACACTTCTTTTGCAAAGAAATGCAAGAAGGTAAGGGCAGCAGAGAGTACACTGTTGGCCGCCCAGATTGAACAGCGGACGTGAAGCCACCCATAATTGCTTTCAACGGGCACACCTTAAGCTGCGCGTTGAAGACCTGAAAATTGAGTCGTCATCCTGAGCACCTGACCTGCGTCGCGGGTTGAAACTGAAATGACAAAGGCCTCTTACGACGGGTTACGATTTTGCCCTCTTTAGCCTTTGTCATCCTGAGCGAGTCGGAGCGCATGCGACGGCGAAGTGGAAGGATCTATGTATTTGGACATTTGTTGGACGTACCGCAACCACGAACGACACGTAACAGGGCCTGACTCAGCCCATGCCTTTAGGCATGGGTGAGCGAAGCGAAAAAGGCCGCAGGCGGTCCAGAAAAACTTGGGCTTTACGCCCCTGAGGTTTCGCCCTTTCCTCAGACAGCAGGATTTGAAATGATGATGCCGGCTCCCAGTTACGTGCGTGGTGCAGACACGCCGCCCCTGTTGAATGAGACCATCGGACAACGTTTTGCCCGGGCCGCTCTTCTCTGGCCGGAGCGTGAAGCCCTGGTTGTGCGTCACCAGAATGTCCGTTGGACATACCGAGAGCTGGCTGAACGTGCGGAAGATCTGGCAGCCGGTCTGCTCGCTCTGGGATTGCGCTCCGGTGATCGTTTGGGCATATGGTCGCCCAACAACGCCGAATGGGTGGTCACCCAGTTTGCTACTGCCCTGACCGGCCTGATTCTGGTCACCGTAAATCCCGCCTACCAGACTACGGAACTGCGGCACGCGCTGCGAAAATCTGGCTGCAAGGCCCTGGTGCTGGCGCCCGGTTTCAAAAGCAGCAACTACTTTCAGTGTCTACGTGGGCTAGTGCCAGAACTGAACGGGGCTGAGTCGCCCGGGCTTCAGTCGAACGACCTTCAGGCAAACGACCTTCAGGCAAGGGAACTGCCTGACCTGAGTTGCGTCATCAACATGGGCGGAAGTCATGAGCCCGGCATGATTCGTTTTTCAGACGTGGCCGCACGGGTAAGACCTGAACATCGTTCTCGTCTGAAACAATTATCAAATGAACTTCAATGTCACGACCCTATCAACATCCAGTTCACCAGCGGCACCACCGGCGCGCCCAAGGGTGCAACGCTGACCCATCACAACATTCTCAACAACGCTTTCTTTGTTGGTTGTGCCATGGGCCTGCGTGAGGGGGACAGGCTGTGCATTCCGGTTCCTCTTTATCATTGCTTCGGCATGGTGATGTCCACGCTGGCATGCGTGGCGCACGGCGCCACCATGGTTTTCCCCAGTGAAGGCTTTGATCCCTTGGCGGTCCTGCAGACTGTAGCTGAGGAAAAATGTACGGCTCTCCATGGTGTGCCAACCATGTTCATTGCAGAGATGGAGCATGCTGAATTCAAGCGGTTTGATCTTACGTCACTGCGCGCCGGAATCATGGCGGGATCGCCTTGTCCTATTGAAGTGATGAAGCGAGTCACGGACTGCATGCACATTCGCGATATCACCATCGCTTACGGCATGACAGAGACCAGCCCGGTCAGCTTCCAGAGCGCAATCAACGACCCGATCGAACGACGCGTGTCCACGGTGGGCAGGATCCAGCCGCATCTGGAAGTAAAGATCGTTGATGCGGAAGGCGAAGTGGTGCCGCGCGGGACACATGGCGAACTGCTGACCCGGGGATATTCAGTTATGAGCGGTTACTGGGCTGATCCTGAACAAACCGCGGCCGCAATTGACGGCGATGGCTGGATGCATACCGGTGATCTGGCAACGCTCGACGACGAAGGATACGGCAACATTGTCGGCAGGATCAAAGACATGGTCATACGCGGAGGAGAAAACATATATCCACGTGAGGTGGAGGAGTTTCTTTTCAGCCATCCCAAGATTGAAGCGGTGCAGATCGTCGGCGTGCCTGATAAAAAGTACGGCGAGGAGTTATGCGCCTGGATCAAGGTGAGGGCAGGAGAAACAATGACCGAGGATGACGTGCGCAATTACTGCGCGTGTAAAATCGCCCATTTTAAAATTCCCAGGCACATTTGTTTTGTCTCAGAGTTTCCCATGACGGTCACCGGAAAGGTACAGAAATTTATCATCCGGCAGAACATGATGGAGCGGCTGGGGCTCAAAGAAGAGCAGACCGCCTGAGTGAGATCCTGAATGGGATTGCTTGAACAAAGCATGCTAAGGTGTTTGCTTCCCGATGTTTAAACTTGATGCGCAACTAGGCAAGCTATGCAGCAGTGCTGTATAGTTGCGTACAGAAATTTAAACGAAACTCAAGGTGGCATCGCCTCTGGGAAGAGCCGAAGACCTGGACCAATGAGGATTAAGCAGGAAACTCAAGGCCAGGAAAGGCTCCCGGAACACGGCGGTTAAGAGACATATAAGTGCGACTACGCGTACTCCTTCAAATTTTTACATTCTGTTCCTTCATGGTTGGCGGTGCTGTGGCACAAAGCGCCGAACAACTACAGTTATATCAACAGTATCAACAACAACTGCAGCAACGCGGCGGCGCCACCGGTGGCAATGCACAAATAACCAACAGCCCCGCGGATTTGTCGGCCCCGGACCTGCAAGCCTTGCAGGAGCAGCGCCAGATACAGGCTGCCAATGACCTCGCGCAAAACCGCCAGCGCGATATGTTGGATTTACCGCCCGAACCCGACATTGAGTTTCAGGACTTTGTCACCAGTTCACTGGGCTACCATCTGGCCATCTTCGGACAATCTCTATTTCGCACCGTTCCTTCCACCTTTGCACCGCTGGACCGTGTGCCGGTAACGCCTGATTACCTCATCGGACCCGGCGACGAGCTGCTCATCAGGGTCTGGGGCCAGGTTGACGTTAACTATCGCGCGGTAGTTGATCGCAATGGCGCCATTTATGTGCCGCGCATTGGAGCGATCAGCGTGGCCGGTACTCGTTACGATCAGCTTCATTCCGTGGTACAAGCAGCCATCTCAAGGGTCTATAAAAACTTTGAGCTGAACATAACCATGGGCCAGTTGCGGTCGATTCAGGTATTTGTGGTCGGCCAGGTACGCAGGCCCGGGACCTACACCGTGAGCTCACTCAGCAGTCTCGTGAATGCGCTTTTCGCTTCAGGCGGCCCGTCCAAGCGTGGTTCCATGCGGCGGATCATGCTGAAACGCCAGGGCAAGGAAGTCACCAGCTTTGACCTTTATGATCTGCTGGCCAACGGCGATAAGAGCAAGGATGCTCAGCTTCTCCCCGGTGACGTTATCTACATCCCCCCGGTTGGGCCTCTGGTGGCGCTCGCGGGCAGCGTGAACGTTCCGGCCATTTATGAGTTGAAAGACCATGACATGCTGGGTGATCTGCTGAACTACGCGGGTGGCTTGACCACCACGGCGGGCAGACAGCGCGTGATCATTGAAGGAATTGATGCCCAGCACGCCCGCTCGGCCACTGAGGTCTCCATTGATGACAAAGGGATGAAGACCGAGATTAAGGGCGGCGACATCATCCGCTTCCTGCACATCTCGCCTAAGTTTGATAATGCAGTTACTCTACGCGGTAACGTTGCGGCGCCCGGACGCTATCCGTGGAAGCCCGGCATGCACGTGAAGGATTTAATACCAACGCGGGACGCCCTGATCACGGAAGAGTACTGGAAGCGGCAGAACAAGCTGGGCATCAACCCTGATGCGGAGACTTTTAAGCTGCACGACGAAAGGGCCCGCGACCAGCGCCGTATGGAAGGCCAGTCGGGATATCAGAACAATCAGCCTGCTAATCAAGGACAAGCACAGTCGCAACAAGGGACAACCACCACACCCCCGCCGGTTCAGCAGCGGACCAACACCAACCAGCAGCCTACGCAACAGCCTCAGCCCAATCAGTATCCCGATTTGCAGAACGGGCAGACCATGGACTTTAGCTCCGGGCAGTATGCTGGCCTGAGCGAAGATGATCTGGCGGCCCGCGTAGGCAGAACCGAAGCCCAGCGAATCCGGCAAGAGCAGCTGAAGAATCAAGTCAAACGTTCGGGAGCGGAGATCAACTGGGATTACGCCGTCATCCAGCGGTTGAACATTGAGGACCTCACCACTCACCTGGTGCCATTCAATCTGGGAAAAGCAATTGCCGGCGACCCCAGCCAGAACGTGGACCTTCAGCCGGGAGACATCATTACCATATTCTCCCAGAATGACATGCAGATCCCCACGGGATCGCAAAGCAAATTCGTGCGCCTTGAAGGCGAATTCAAGTCGGCTGGCGTGTACCAGGCGGAACCCGGAGAGACGCTTCGCCACTTGATCCGGCGTGTCGGCGGTTTAACGCCACAAGCCTACCTCTACGGCTCTGAACTGGATCGCGAGTCGGCAAGGGAAGACCAGCAAAAGCGCCTGGACGAATACACCAATGAGCTGGAAAAAGGTATTGAACGCAATGCCAGCTCGCAACGCAACCTGACTGGCGAAGAAGCAGCCACGGAGCGGCAATCGCAGGAAGGCCAGCGGCGTTTGCTGGACAAGCTCAGGCAGGTACGGGCCACGGGACGAGTTGTCCTTGAGCTAAGACCTGACGCCGACAATATTGACGCTCTTCCTGATCTGGTGCTCGAAGATGGTGATCGTCTTCTGATTCCATATCGCCCGGCAACGGTCAACGTAATTGGCTCGGTTTACAACAGCAATTCATTCATCTTCAAACCTGGCAAAACGTTTTCTGATTACCTGCGGCTCTCCGGCGGAGCTACCCGCAATGGTGACAAAGGGCGGGCCTTCATCATCCGGGCGGACGGGACCACCGTGGGCAATGACAATCACCATACCTTCCTGGTGAACAGCTTCAACATGGCCCACCTGATGCCGGGAGATACGATTGTCATACCGGAAAAACTGGATAAGGGAGTAGTCCTGCGCGGCTTCAAGGATTGGACCCAGATTATTGGCCAATTCATCATCGGCGCCGCCGCAGCGAAAGTATTGTTCCCGTAATTTCCAGAGTTAGGTCCCGAAAACGGGTTTGCGGCTGGAGCACAGGCACTCCTGCCTGTGCGGTTTTGCCCTGCTGCGTATGCCCTGCATCTCGGCAGGCGAGAAGCCCGTGTTTGTCACCGAAAGCAAGCAGGTGGTCCCGATCAGCAATCCTGATGTTGACCAGGGGCCATGAGGGCGACCACGTGGCCGATCTGAGTGACGGCGAACTAATCACCAAGACCCTGGAGCCGACACCGAAACGGTGGCGTGACTTCACCTGTACTGCTGTAAAGCTCGCCTCGTGTTACTATCCCTCGCATGAAGACCCGCGCGGCTGCACTCATCGGATGTGTATTTTTACTCTCCTCGTTTGCCATTACTCAGGAAAATCCCGACTTCACCATCAAGAAAGTTGGCGACGGCGTTTACGTCGCCATCGCATCCGATACAGGTAAAGCAGGCAGCAATGCCGGTTTCATTATCGGCAGCAACGGCGTGGTCGTGGTGGATACCTTTCAAGGCGTTGCTCCCGCCCAAACTCTCCTGGCGGAAATTCAAAAGCTGACGAAGCTTCCGGTACGCTTCGTGGTAAATACCCACTATCACCTTGACCACACCGGCGGCAACGCGGTGTTCCAGAAGGCGGGCGCAACCATACTCGCGCAGAGAAACCTGCGTGGCTGGCTACGCACGGAGAACCTGAAGTTCTTTGGCGCCAATCCAAAATCTGAAGCCAAAGCTCAGGTTGAAGCACTTGTACTGCCGGATATGGTTTACACAGACGCCGTCGATATCTATCTGGGCAACCGACTCGTGCAGGTGCGCTACATGCTGGGACATACCGGTGGCGATTCAGTCGTCACTGTGCCCGATGCGAATGTAGTTTTTGGCGGCGATCTAATCTGGCAGAAACATCTGCCTAACTTGATTGACGCGACCACTGACGCGTGGGTGAAATCTCTGGAAGACCTGCTGGCGCAGCACCCTTCAGCCACCTTTGTGTCCGGTCACGGTGATGTAGCGACGGAGAAGGGAAGTCAGGCCAGGAACTCATGAACGCCGTACTGCCGCAGTTACAGGATAAATACGGGACGTGGGGATTTTTCAAAGGCTTCTCCACGCACAACATCCAGCAAACCGCCGCGGAATTAAAGGGCGAAAAGAAAGTTCCGGTGCCCGCTGACGAACCAGTCAGCAAATAGCAATTAGCAATTGGCCAGACATTTTCATTTCTATGGGAGCTTGAAGCTTGCGCTGGACTGTGTCGCGTTCTTCTGCATAATCGCCAGGGCGCTGCCGATACACAGAGCGCCGTAGGCGCGACATGAGTTAGCCCAGGCCGGAAGGCATGGGGTAAGCGTCTTTTTTTAATCCGAGCCCCGGAGCCGGGGTCCCCGGCGCGCGCTTCGTGCGCTGGGGTGGGGAGGGGCGGCACATACCGCAAACACCAACCCCCTACCGCGTCTGCGGAAACAGCGCGTAAAAATTCTCTGCCGACTGCCGGCCTAACTGTTCCTTGGTTAACCCGCGTAGCCGCGCAATCGTCTCCGCGGTATTCACCACGTACGCCGGCTCATTGCGCTTCCCGCGATGGGGAACCGGTGCCAGGTAGGGAGAATCAGTCTCAATCAGCATCCTCTCCAGCGGAACCTCTTTGGCTGCGTTGCGTATGTTTTCCGCTTTGGGATAGCTGACGTTCCCTGCAAAAGAGATATAGAAACCTATCTCAAGCGCAGCTTGCGCGTGCTTCCATTCGCCGGTAAAGCAGTGCAGGATGCCCGGCAGCCCTGAAGGCGCCCAATGCTCGCGCAGCATCTGCAGCGTGTCATCCCAGGCATTCTCGCTGTTATTGCTGGGGCGGCAATGGATGATGATGGGCAGCTTCGCGGAAGCAGCCAACTCCATCTGGCGGCGAAAGACTTCCTTCTGCACCTCCCGCGGCGAATGATCGTAAAAGTAGTCAAGGCCGATCTCACCCCAGGCGATGATTTTCGGATGCCGTGCCAGTTCGGCCATCTCCTGATAATCAGTCTCGGTTGCCACGCTGGCCTCATGCGGATGCAGTCCCATGCTGGCGAAGATCCAGTCATGCTGCTCGGCGATTTTAAGTCCGCAATCGTACGTCCCCGGCCCTGTTCCGCTGCCTATGGCCAGAATCCGTTCCAGGCCGGCTTCATGGGCTCGCGCCAGCATATCGGCGCGATCAGCGGCAAACTTTTCACCTTCAACGTGGGCGTGGGAATCAATGTACAAAGGGACTCATCCTTGCATTACGCAAATCGGCGCTTACGCATCAACGATTACGCAACTCGATGATTACTCGAATCGATGATGAAGCGAGTCGCGGCTCAGCTCAATCCGATCAGCGTAAATCAGTCCAATCAGTGTTATCAGCGGTAAGGTTTTTTTATTTCAATTTCGATCCTACCGGAACATCTTCCAGGAAGCTTGCCAGTACTGGCTTGCCTTCTTCACCGAATGACGCAGCGACAATCATGCCGTTGGATTCCAGTCCGCGCAGTTTGCGCGGAGCCAGGTTGGCGACAATCACCACTTTGCGCCCAATCAGCTTTTCCGGATCATAGGAGACGGCAATGCCGGCGACTACCTGCCGGACTTCCGTGCCTATGTCCACTTCAAGGCGCAACAGTTTGTCAGCGCCCTTTACTTTTTCGGCGAATTTCACCTGACCAACGCGCATTTCCACTTTAAGGAAATCGTCAATCGTGATTTTGCCGTCAGCGGCCGGAGTGGCGGCTGCCGCTGCTTTGGCCGAGGGTGAGCCGCTCGTAGGGCCCTGGGCTGCCTGCGTGGCGGGCTGCCCTGCAACCGCGCCGGTACCTGCGGGAGTGGCTGTAGCGGATGACGACTGAACATCTGGAGCCTGCGTGGAGCGCTCCTGTTCCATTTGTTGCATCCTTTCGACTACGGATTTATCGGCGCGCGGAAACACCGGTTCAACCTTGCCCAGCTTGCCGCCAAGTGGAAGCTGTCCCCACTTCAGGTCGGAAAGATCGAACCTGGTGATGTCACCCAGTCCAAGCTGATGCCATATCTTTGCCGTAGCATCCGGCAGCACGGGATGCGACAGCGCTGTGACAATCCGCAGGGCTTCACACGCTGTATACAAGATGGTGGCCAGTCGTGATTTCTTTTCTTCACCTTCCTGCTCGGCCACCAGCCACGGTTCTTCGTCCACCAGGTATTTGTTGACCGCGCCAACCAGCGTCCATGCGACTTCCAGTGCGCGCGAAAACTGGTATTCGTCGAATAACTGGTTGAACTCGGAGATCACGTGAAGCGCGTGGTCGCGAATCACGCCGTCTGATTCCTTCTTGGCCACCAGCGGCGAGGGATACGGGATCGACCCGCCAAAATAGCGGTTAATCATGGTCAGCGTGCGGCTGGAGAGGTTGCCGATATCGTTGGCCAGGTCAGAGTTGTAACGCTGCACCAGCGCGTCAAAGCTGAAAGAGCCGTCCTGTCCAAAAACAATTTCACGCAGCAGGAAGTAGCGCAAGGCGTCATTGCCGAGAGTGTCAATCACGGTTTCAGCCCGCACAATATTGCCGCGCGATTTGGACATCTTGTTGTCTTCAAACAGCAGCCAGCCGTGGGCCACAATCGCCTTTGGCATCGGCAGCTCAGCCGCCATCAGGAATGCCGGCCAGTAAACGCAGTGGAACCGGATGATCTCCTTGCCGATCATGTGCACGTCAGCCGGCCAGTAGCGTTCGAACTTCTTCTGCTCTTCGGGATCCTTTGATCCGAAGCCGATGGCGGTGCAGTAATTGCTCAGTGCATCCAGCCAGACATAAACAATGTGCTTGGGATCGCCCGGTACTGGAATGCCCCATTTGAATGTGCTGCGGCTGATGGAAAGATCACGCAGGCCGCCTTTGACGAAGGCGATGACTTCATTACGCCGGCTTTCCGGGCGTATGAAATCCGGGTTCTTCTGAAAGTACTGAAGAAGTTTGTCGGCGAAGTCCGAAAGCTTGAAGTAGTAGTTTTCTTCGCTCACCGTTTCGGTTGGCCGGCCGCATTCCGGACACGGCGAACCAGGCCCGGCAGCATCAACATAAAGCTCGTCAAAGACGCAATACTGGCCGGTATATGTGCCTTTGTAGATGTAGCCTTTGGCTTCAAGGCGTTTCCACAGCTCCTGCACACCCTGCTTATGCCTGGGTTCCGTGGTGCGGATGAAATCGTTGAAGTTGATGTTCATCCGTTCAAAGAGCGAGCGGAACTGGCCGGAAACCTCGTCGGCAAACTTCTGCGGCGTGGTTCCGGCGGCAGTGGCGGAACGCTCAATTTTTTGTCCGTGCTCGTCCGTCCCGGTCAGAAAAAAAGTGTCATAGCCGAGCAGGCGCTTGCGGCGCGCCACGGCGTCACACACCAGCGTGGTGTAAGCGTGCCCAATGTGCGGGCGGGCGTTCACGTAGTAAATGGGCGTTGTAATGTAGAACTTTTTGCCCTTATTCATTTGTCTCTTCCAGATACATCTTAATCGCTTCCTGCATCACCACTTTAAGAGGAACATGTTGCTGTTCGGCGATGCGACGGCAGTCTTCGTACTCCGGAGCATAGTTGCTGATGCTGCCGTTCAGGTTGGCCAGCTTCATGCGAACGTCACCCCATTTGGTTTGCACCGCCACATGCCGGCGGGACAGGGTGGCACGGGCTTCCTGCCGCATTCGTACGCCCAGTGACGTGGTCTCCGCAAAGATCAGCTTGGTCAGTTGCTGGGCATCACTGGGGCGGCAAAGCACGGTTAACAGCATGCCCGGACGGTTCTTCTTCATCTGTACTGCGGTGCCAAAGACGTCCAGGGCCCCCTGCGCAAACGCGCGCTCCATTACGTAGCCAAAAACCTGCGGTGACATGTCGTCAACATTGGCTTCCAGGATGGTTATATCTTCCATTGATGCGCCGGGTAACGCCGCCGCAGACGCAGGAAGCACAGCAGATTCAGCCTGGACAGCTTCGCCAATTGTCAGGCGAACAACATTGGGAACGTTTTTGAAATTCCGCGAACCCGCCCCATAGCCGGTCTTCAAGGGCTTGATTCGCGGGAAACTCGCAAATCTTGAAGCCAGCACGCTGACAATAGCAGCGCCGGTCGGCGTGACCAGCTCTTTCTGGATCTCGCCTGAGTAAACAGGCGCGTTCTTCAGCAACTCAAGCGTGGCAGGCGCCGGAATAGGGAAGCTGCCGTGCGCGCAGACCACGGTTCCACCACCGACATTCAACGGCGAACAGACCCATTCATCCACGCCCAGCGATTCAGACCCCACGGCCGCGCAGACAATATCAACGATGGCGTCAATGGCGCCGACCTCGTGGAAGTGGATCTTCTCGATGTCAGAATTATGTATTTTCGCTTCGGCAGCGCCAAGCGCTTCGAAAATTTTGACGGCGCGGTCCTGTGCGCTGGGAGCAATGGCTGCGCTGCGAATGATCTGGCGAATTTCGGTCAGTCCGCGATGAGCGTGAGCAAGGTCGTGAGTGTGCTCATCGGTGTGACTATGATCATGAGAATGATCGTGCGAGTGCGTATGTTCGTGCGCATGATCATGACCATGACTATGCTCATGGGTATGATCGTGCTCGTGAGAATGGCGCGTTTGTTGTGCCCAGAACTCTTCGCGAGGCAGCTCTTTTTCGCCCGCGGCGATCACGTCTACTTTGGTCGCGCTGATGCCGCTGCGGTCAACACGGGAAATCTCCAACCGGGCATCAACTCCCAGGGCCTCAACCGTACGGACCAGCAGCTCAGGTAGAAGTCCAAACAGTCATCATAGGTTTAGGGCGGCATCGCCGTCAAACGGGCGCTCCTCTTCTGCTTTGCTATAATCGCCTTTTCCATCAGTCACTTACGGCGGTACCGGCAACCACCAACTCGACCCTAAAAGGCAGACACTTTGTATCTGGAACTTCAGCAGCAGCTTACCCGGCACGTACGCGAATTGATCAAGCGGCAATATGACCTTGACC
>WNFC01046127.1_pt1 | contig 11330 bp, 10 predicted proteins | sample 5400541 | NCBI WGS metagenome assembly WNFC01 (sample SAMN13153342, study PRJNA577476) | soil metagenome | isolation source: 120 cm saprolite under Douglas fir tree site 2 hole 2 replicate 1 | place: USA:California | collected 2015-04-18
CGGCCTCGGCAAAGCCGCCGAACTCGCCGCCGCCTGGCTCACCACCAGCGGCCCCGCCGAACTCACCGCCCTCCGCGACCGCTTCGAACAAAGCATCCTCTCCCAGATCGACGAGACCGGAGTCAACGGCGGCGGCGCGCCCCGCGTCTCCAACACCAGCAACCTCTACTTCAATCACCTCGAAGCCGAAGCCCTCGTCATCGCCCTCGACCTCAAGGGCCTCTCCGTCAGCGGAGGCTCCGCCTGCCAATCCGGCGCCGCCGAACCATCCCACGTCCTCACCGCCATGGGCCTTCCACCCGCCCGCGCCCGAGCCAGCGTCCGCTTCTCCCTCTCCCGCCTCACCACCGAGGAAGAGATCGACGAAGCCCTCAAAATCATCCCCACCGCCGTAGCCCGCCTCCGCGAACTATCGCCCGCCTATCGCAAGCCTGTCGCAATCGAAGCATAGCTCGATCTCGCAAAAAAGAATCGGTGTCATCGGTGAAAATCGGTGTTGAGTTTTAGCGTCGTCATCCCGCCGCAAAACATCACAAATACCAGGGAATATTCACCACCACAATTCTCTGATTCCCCTTCAGCAACAGCAGCAGCTTCAGCAACTGCACCCGCTGATTATGCAGCGCATTCTCCCACCAGTGCCGCACCACCAGCTCCGGCAGCAGCACCGCAACCTTCCGCCCTGGGTTCTTCTTCTCAAGCTCCAGAATGTAATCCATCAGCGGATTAACGATGAACCGGTACGTCGACGGAATTGTCACCAACTCCGGCTCCGGCAAACCCACCCGCTCGACCGGAGCCATAATAAACTTGTCCCATACCTCATCCAGGCTGCCCTCCTCGTCATCCGAGTGGACATGCACCACCTTGATCTCCTTTGACAGAAGCAGCCCGAACCGCATCGCCTTCTCCGCGATCCGGTCCCACCGCGCCATCGGAATCACCACAATCGGCTCCTCCAGATTCATCAGGTTCAACGGCGTCATATCCGCCATCTCCCGCTTCACCCGCGTGTAATGGCGCTTCACCACCATCATGATCCCGATCAGCGTAGGCACCAGCAGCGCCGTCACCCATGCTCCGGCCGTGAACTTCGCAATCAGCACAATGATCGTCGTTATCCCGGTCGCCACCGCGCCAAAGCCGTTCACGAACGCGTGCCACAGCCGCCCCGGATGCTTCTCCATCTTCAACCAGTGCACTACCATCCCGGCCTGCGACAGCGTAAACGCGAGAAACGCGCCAATCGCATACAGCGGAATCAACCGGTCCGTCACGCCGCCGAACAGGATCAGGATCACCGCCGTAAATCCGGTCAGCGCATAGATCCCATGCGAATAAAGCAGACGCCGCCCGCGCAGAATAAACACATGCGGCAGATAGTCATGCGTCGCAATCGCCCTCGTCAGCCGCGGAAAATCCGCAAACGCAGTGTTTGCGCTCAACGCCAGCGCCAGCAGCACGCTCCCCATCGTCAGGAAATAAAACCAGCCTCGCCCGAACACCACCGTCACCAGCAAGCTGAGCAGGCTCTGATAGCCGGTGGCATCAGGCTCCATCGGCATCACCTGGTACGCCTTCGCCAGATACGCGATCCCAAACAGCAGCACCATCAGGATCCCGATAATCACCGTCAGCGTTCGCTGCGCCCGCTTCACTCTCGGCTCGCCGAACGCCATTACCCCGTTCGACACCGCCTCGACACCGGTCATCGCCGCGCAGCCGCTCGCAAACGCCTTCAACAGCATCCACGTTCCAAGCGCTCCCACGCTCGCCGGCAGCGCCGGAGGGACCGGAGCCACCGGCATCGGATGCCCACCCGTCAGCACCGTCTTCCACATGCCAACTGCAATCAACGTCAACAGCGTCGAGACAAACAAGAACGTTGGCAGAATGAACGCCGTTCCGGTGTCCTTCACGCCCCGCAAATTCACAATTGCCAGAAGCGCAAGAATCACCAGGCATATCAGCAACGTATGGGTTTGCAGCCTCGGCACAGCCGAGGTCAGCGCCGTCACGCCCGCCGAGATCCCCACCGCCGCCGTCAGAATGTAGTCGATCATCAGCGCCGCCGCCGCCAGCAGCCCCGGCATCTCACCCAGGTTCTCCGTCGCGACGGTGTAGCTTCCGCCGCCGCTTGGATACGCCGCAATCGTCTGCCGGTAGCTGAAGTACACGATCGTCAGCAACACTAAGATCGCCGCGATAATCCGCCATCCGTACTCCGCTCCGGCGATCCCCAGCGGGATCAGCAGCGTCATCGCCGCCTCTGGCCCGTACGCCGCACTCGTCAGCCCATCCAACCCGAAAATCGGTATTCCGGCCGCGACGCCGATATGCTCGGCACGTTCTTCACTAGTAGCTAAGGGTTTTCCAATAAGTGAATCTGTTAAGGACATGCAATTTAGATCGTAACGCCTCTGTCAACTCATTCCACCGGCGCGCTGAAATTAAACCGCGCCTCCTCGGAAAAAAGTCATAAGGATTCCATAAAGATCCCAGCGGATCCCTCGTCCGGAGAATCCCCTCGCAAGCTCTCCATTCCAGCAGCCCGCCTATAATTAATGGAAAACCCGCATCAGGAGAATCCATGTCCACCACTCCCCTCTACGACATTCCGGTCAACAAAATCACCGGCGAAACCACCTCCCTCGCCAACTACCGCGGCAAAGTCCTCCTCCTCGTCAACGTCGCCTCCCAATGTGGCCTCACCCCCCAGTACGATGCCCTCGAAAAACTCTACGCCCGCTTCAAAGACTCCGGATTCGTCGCCTGCGGCTTCCCCGCCAACGACTTCGGCGCCCAGGAACCCGGCTCGAACGAAGATATCCAGTCCTTCTGCCGCTCCACCTTCGGCGTCGACTTCCCCATGTTCTCGAAGATCCCCGTCACCGGCCCCGACACCCACCCCCTCTACAAATCCCTCATCGCCGCTCAGCCCAAAGCCATCGGCCCCACCCGCGACAGCTTCCGTGAAAACCTCAACGGCTTCCTCAAAAGCAAGCACAACGGCGCCTCTACCAATCCCGAACCCGGCATCCTCTGGAACTTCGAGAAGTTCCTCATTGACCGCAACGGCAACGTAGCCGCCCGCTTCTCCCCCGAAGTCCTCCCCGACGACCCCACCGTCATCGCCGCCATCGAATCCGCCCTCAAATCCTGACCAGTCCCAACAAGGGACGCAGCCACGAAAAACGGCCTGCGTCCCCAGGCCCTTCCACTTCGTCTACCCTACTAATATCTAAAATTTCAACCCCACCCTCGAGAGGAAAGTCCCCGCTCATGATCAACCGCCACACTCTCCTGCCTTTAGCTCTACTGCTCGGCGCAACGACCCTCCTGCAAGCCCAGAAGACCCCCATCCAGATCACCGCGGACCTCTCCGACGCCCCTCGCAAGCTCTACCACGCCGACGTCGACATCCCCGTCAAGCCCGGCCCCGTCTCTCTCACCACACCCAAGTGGATCCCCGGCAACCATCGCCCCACCGGCCCCGTCGATCAAATCACCGGCGTCGTCTTCACCGCCAACGGCAAAGTTCTTCCGTGGCGCCGCGACGACGAAGACCTATACCAGTTTCACGTAACCGTCCCTGACGGCGTCACCACCCTCCACGCCCACCTCGACTGCATCGTCACCGCACGCTTAAGCCAGAAGCTCGCCGTCCTCGAATGGGAAAAACTCCTCCTCTACCCAGCCAACACGCCAGTCAAAGAAATCCCCATCCAGCCCTCAGTCAAGGTTCCCGAAGGCTGGGGCATCGGCACCGCCCTCACACCAACCGACGGCTACGACGCACAACACCCCAAGGGCGGCACCACCCACTACGCCACCACCAACGTCGAGCAGCTTGAAGACTCCCCCGTCATCACCGGCGAGTACTTCCACGAGTTCGACCTCGCCCCCGAGGTCACCCCCAAACACTACATCGACGTCGTCGCCGACTCCCCCGAAGACTCCCAGCTACGCCCCGCACTCCTCGTCGAACTCTCGAACCTCGTCCGAGAAACCGGCGCCGCCTACGCCTCACGCCACTACAACGTCTATCACTTCCTTCTCACCCTCTCCGATGTAGCCGGCGGCGAAGGCCTCGAGCACGGCCAGTCCTCCGACAACGGCGTAGGCGAAAAAGGCTTCTCCGACGCAGCCCACCAGCTCGCCGAGTCCGACCTCCTCTCCCACGAGTTCACCCACTCCTGGAACGGCAAATACCGCCGCCCCTTCAACCTCTATCAGGACGACTTCACCAAGATGCAGGAGGGCTCCCTCCTCTGGGTCTACGAAGGCATGACACAATACCTCGGCAACGTCCTCGCCGCGCGCTCCGGCCTCAAATCACAGGAGCAGTACCGCGACATGCTCGCCGCCTCCGCCGCCAACCTCGACTACAAACCCGGCCGCGAGTGGCGCTCCACCGAAGATACCGCCATCGCTGCCAGCATCCTCCGCGGCGGCAACCCCGCCTGGTCCAACTGGAAGCGCGGCCAGGACTACTACCAGGAGGGCGAACTCTTCTGGCTCGACACCGACACCACCATCCGCAAGCTCACCGACAACAAAAAATCCCTCACCGACTTTCTCCACATCTTCCTCGGCAAAGGCGGCAACACCGGGGTCCCCGGCCAGCCTGCTGGCTGGGGTGGAAACACCGGCCCGCTCATCGTCACCTACAACCGCGACGAGCTTATCGCCGACCTCAACCAGGTCGCCAAATACGACTGGGCCACCTTCATGCACGACCACATCGACGCCATCAACCCGCACGCCGACCTCGCCGGCATCGAGCAGGGCGGCTACAAGCTCGTCTACATCGACGCCTGGTACTCCATCGGCATCCGCGTCATGGCCGACGGCGACATCTCCGACGTCCGCTGGAACGGACCCGCCGACAAAGCGAAGCTCTTCCCCGGACAGAAGATCATCGCCGTCAACGGCAACATCTTCTCCGGCGACGCCCTCAAATCAGCCATCAAAGAAGCCCATTCCAACGCGAAGACCGAGCCCATCCACTTGATCCTCCAGGGCGACACCTTCGTCACCACCGCAGACCTCGACTACCACGACGGCGAACGCTTCCCCTCCCTCGTCCGCGTAGACGGCACTCCCGACTACCTCGACGACATCACCAAGCCCCTCACCACGCCCGAGAAGGCCCCCGCAGAGAAAAACGACCGAGACGCCACCGAATAGACTCGCATCGCTAAAACGAAACGCCGTCTTCAACCGAAGGCGGCGCTTTTCCAACTCAAACCACTCCGGCAAAAATTCGATAAGCTTGGAAATCGTCCGGAGAACATCGCTTTCATGCTTGGTCTCACTTTAAACATCCTCGTCCTCGTCCTCACGATCGCGGGCTCAATGCTCTTTATGGCCGCACTGAACCGCGTCTGGCCCCAGGAGAAGCGTCAGGTTCACAACGACCTGATCGGATGGCAGCTCAACATCATCGGCACCACCTACGCGGTCATTCTCGGCTTCATGCTCTACACCGTCTGGACGGACTTCGTCGCCGCGAATCTCAACGTAGACCTCGAGGCCAGCGCCCTTAGAAACGTCTACCGCCTTGCCGAAGGCCTGCCCGAACAGCAACGCGTACAACTCCAGCTGCAGGCCCATTCCTACGCCGATACGGTCATCAATCAGGACTGGCCGGAGATGGCTCGCGACCAGATACCGGAAGAAAGCCACGAGATCAACCAAGCCATGTGGAAGACGTTGATGTCCGTAAAACTGGCAACCCCATCCGAGATCGTCGCCGAAGATCACGCCCTCTCTGAACTCAGCTCGCTCACCGAACACCGCCGTACCCGCTTGCTGCAAAGCATGTATCGGCTACCGGCGATCTTTTGGGCCGTCCTTCTCATCGGAGGATTTTTAACCATCGCCTCGGCTTCCATGTTCGGCTCGGCAAATACCCGCCTCCACGCCCTCCAGGTCTTCTCCTTCACGCTTCTCATCACCCTCGTTCTGCTCGCCATCGCCGACGTCAATCAACCGTTCCGCGGATGGGTTCACGTCAGCAACTACGCCTTCATCAGAGCCCAGGAAAACATGAAGGACTAAACCTTTTCGCGGCACCTATACGTCTCGCAGTCACCACCGCAACTCAAGCCTCCATGGAGACACCCTCATCATGATCACCCGCCTCATCCTCCTCGCGCTCCTCGCGACCACGACCGTCACCGCCAGCGCCCAGACCACTCCCAGCAAATGGCCCACGCAGGACGGCGCCTACGACATCGCCAACTTCCGCTTCAAAGACGGCGAGACGATCGAGAAACTCCACCTCCACTACATCACCCTCGGCAAGCCCCATCGCGGCGCCGACGGCCACACCGACAACGCCATCCTCCTCCTCCACGGCACCGGCGGCAACGCCCACTCGCTGATGAATCCCATCTTCTCCGACGTCCTCTTCGGCCCCGGCCAGCCCTTCGACATCACAAAGTATTTCCTCATCCTCCCCGACGACATCGGTCACGGCCAATCCTCCAAACCCTCCGATGGCCTCCGCATGCACTTCCCCCAGTACGACTACGACGACATGGTCGCCTCCCAGCACACCATGCTCCTCGAAGGCCTCCACGTCGATCACCTCCGCCTCATCCTCGGCACGTCGATGGGCTGCATGCAGTCCTTCGTCTGGGGCGAAACCTTCCCGCAGTTCATGGACGCCCTCGCGCCCTTCGCCTGCCAGCCCGTCGAACTCGCCGGACGCAACCGCATGTGGCGGTACATGGCCATCGAGGACATCAAGCACGATCCCGCCTGGAAGAACGGCGACTACACCACCCCGCCCACCGAAGGCCTCCGCGGCGCAAGCGACCTCCTGGTCATCGCCGGCGGCGCGCCCCTCCAGCTCCAGAAGAACTCTACGTCGACAAAACCATCGCCGCCGACATCGCCCGCACCGACGCCAACGACTTCCTCTACTACATCAACGCCTCGCGCAACTACAACCCCGCGCCCAAGCTCTCCACGATCACCGCCCCCGTCCTCTGGATCAACTCCGCCGACGACTTCATCAACCCACCCGAGCTAGGCATCCCGGAAAAGCTAGTCACGCAGATGCCCCACGCCAAATTCATCCTCATCCCCATCTCCGACGCCACCCGAGGCCACGGCACCCACACCGTCGCCACCGTCTGGAAGCAATACCTCATCGACTTCCTCGCCCAGACCGAAAAGAAGTAAAGAAAAATTAGCAAAGAGTAGTGAAACACCCTCCGCGAAAAATCAAAGCGCCGATGTCTCATCTCAGAGCCATCGGCGCTTTCCTCTTCCTGTCTCAATTCCCGCTTCCCCGATAGTTCTGCGCGTAAGTATCTTTCGGCAGTCCCTCTCGTTTCGCTTTGCCCGAAAGCGCAAAAGCCTCCTGCATGCTCATCGGGCCACCCAGCGTCACCAGAAAAGGAGCATGCCCGTTCGGCGTAAATACTGTTGGACTCAAATCCGGATGGGTCTGTGCAATCTCCGCAACCTTCTGCCGCGCCTGGTCCTCGCGGTTATACGCAAAAGCAACCACCCGCCAACGACCACGGCTGTCACCCGCGGCATTCTGTCCTGCAGGTGCGGGAGTATTCCCCGCCACTACGCGAGCACTCGGCGCAGGATGCGATCCAACATCTGTCGCGGCCGAGTTCTTCGCCGCAGCTGGCGCGCTCTCCTGTGCCACCGGAGCCGGAGCAGGCGCCTCCCGTACCGCACCCTTCGAGCCCGCCGACCGGCTATGCACGAAATACCATCCCAGCAAAACAATCAGAAACGTGCCCGCACCATAAGCAATTCCCCGCGGTCCAAACCTTCGCAGTTCCTCGTCGACAGGGACCCGAATACGTCTAGCCACAGAAGGCGGAGCGCCAAGAGGCGGATCGACAGGCGTCCCAGTTGCTGACGGCGCAGCAACAACAGGTTCCGCACCCAGCCTCTCAAACTTCGGCGCATCTGGCGTCACCCCCGCACGAGCAATAGCCTGTGCAACCGAAGGCCTCTTCAATGCCGTACCGATCTGTGCCAGCCCCCACTCCCCACTCATCCCCTTGCGCACAATCTGCTCAAACGGCGCAGGCAGCGGCAGATGCCGCGACGCATCCTCCAACGTCCTCTGCTGCGTCAGTGCCTGCAGCAGCACAGCGGCATAATCGCGCACATCCTTTCGCTTCAGTGCGACCCCCTCCTCGCCCTCAAGCGTCTCGCGGATGCAATCGCTCCGCAGTTTGATCACCTCGCCCACAGCCAGCACATTCTCCGGCACCACATGCTCGTGAACAAATCCGTTCGAGTGCAGCGCCTCGATCGCCGCCAGCAGACTGGTCGCAATCTGCCTCGTCTCCAGCACCGTCAATCGGCGTTCCCTCAGGATCTCGCTAAGATTGGCTTCAACCGGCTCCATCACCGCATACACCAGTGACGTCTCATCCACCACAACATGTCCAAAGCTTTTAAGCTTCACCAGATTCGGATGATTCAGCGCCGCAACACCGCGCCACCTGGTCAATATCTCGTCACCGTCGAAGTGCGATTCGATCAGCCGTATGACCGTCGGCACCCCCGTACCATTCGACGTAGAGAAAAAAGCGCTCCGGCCTTCTGGCCGAATCAGCTTTGTCAGTGGGTAGACCCCATTAATCGTTCGTCCTTCGTATTCTGTCCATAGGTTCATTGTCCGAGTCCTTCCGGTGTTATAGAACCAAGGAAGAAGAAGAAACACAGCCAGGGAAAATGAAACAGGGGACCCGCGAAAGGGCACGCCAGCAGAATCAGGCGCGTCTCTACCACGAATCATTATCCTTCATTGCGCCGCAGCACTCAACGCAAACCGGCCTCATCGAACCACAGCACTAACTCCCGGTCGGAATTACCAGGTACTGCTCCAGCTTGCCATTCGGCATCTCGTACACCGTCACCCTTACCTGCTTACCGGGAAAGCCGACGTTGAACACACGGAACGTCATGCCACCCCGCTTCCCCTCAGACACCTGCTTGAAACTGGCCGGCGTCCCCAGCGGCTTCAGGCTCGAAGCAAAATCCTCCACCGCCTCCTGCGTAAAGTAGGCATCGCACAGCGCCGTCAACTGCGACCGGTCGAGCTTCCCGTCCTGCAACCCCGTAAAAATATTCAGCGCCCGTTTCTCCGCCGCCGCTGCCTCCGCGCTCGCCACCCCCACACCCGATCCACCACCAAGCACCAGCGGCGCAATCCTCCGCCCCAGCGCTCCCGCCGCGCTCGAAGCATCCTCGTTCGTCAGCACTGTCACCGCCACCTTGTCATCGGGAAACACCATATTCTCCGACACAAACCCCGAAACCTCTCCACTATGTTCAATGTAGCGGTGCCCATTCCGATCTCCCACCTGCACGCCCAGCCCATACCCTGTGCCTTTACCGTCCTTCAGCTTCACCTCGGCAAACATCGTGTCGTACGAGGCAGGTGCCAGCAGCGTTCTGTCCATCATGCTGATGTTCCACAGCGCAAGATCGCTCGCCGGCATCGCCAACTCCCCCGCCGCAAACATCCACCCCTGCCCTTCCTGCGGAGCCGGCCGCAGCGGCCCCAACGCATGCTGGTAGTACCCCGTAGGATCACTCGCCGGCAGCCGGCTAGCATCGGAATTGAACACACCCGTCATCTTCAACGGCCTGAAAATCCGCTCCTGCAGCTGCTCAATCAGTGGCTTGCCGCCTGCGATCTCCGCAATCCGCCCCGCAACCACATAGTTCGTATTCGAGTACTGCCACTCGGTCCCCGGCTCGAAATCCAGCGGCTTCTTCGCCCACACATCCAGGATCTGCTGTGGATTCGTCGACTTCATCATCGACGTCATCACATAATCCTCCGGCCAGAAGTCCTGATACCCCGACGTCATCGACAGCACCTGGCGAATCGTCACATCGTTCGCCCGCGTCACCCCCGGCAGATACTTCCCCACCGGATCGTCCAGCTTCAACTTGCCGTCCTGCGCCAGCAGCAGTACCACCGCCGCCGTAAACTGCTTGCTGATAGACCCGACGGAATACTGCATCCCCGCCTCGGCCGCCAACGCCGGATCCAGCCGCGCCATCCCATACGCCTTCACGTACGCGACCTTCCCACCCTGCACCACCGCGACCGAAGCACTCGGCACGCCCGTCGCCTTCAACACATCAGCAGCAGCAGCATCGATACCACCAGCCGTGGCCGCCGGCAACGTGTTCTGCGCCATCATCGGCACAGCCACAGCCAAAACACACCCCAACCCCAAAACACCCGTCGTTCGTACCCGCAAATTCGTCATGCACGAAAGACTACCAGCCTCCACCAGGCGCGTCAGCCGCTCTCTCACCCAGCGGTCATCTTGCGATCCGTCATCAGCCCAGGCTCACGAACCACTCTCATCTTCGACGAAACCCGCACCAGCACCGGCACGATCTGCCGAAGTATCGCCTCCGCAAGCTCGACCTCGCACGGCATACCCTTCTGCGCGATCCCCTCCGCATGCGCGCCTCTGATCTGCCCGCCATCCGCCACGTCGATCAACTCCATCCGAAGATGCAGCACCACCCCGTGCCGGGTCAGCTCCCCCGCCAGCAGCGTTTGGACCCCCAGGCCTTTGCCTATTCCCTGGGGACTCGCACCATCCAACCTCCCGCTCCTCACCGTGCTCTCTGCCATCACCCGCACCCCCCGGATTGTGGAGAGCCCATCCGTCAGGCACGAAGTGATCCGGTTCCCCAGAAAGACAAGTTCCTCGTCTCCCCCAGACACCATCCCAGACACAATCGGCAGCACCGCTACGTACTCCAGCCCATCGCGGGAGCGAGTCTCCCCCTCCCATCCACTCCCCTCTATAAACGCCGGTAGGAAGCGATACCCCTGTGCCGCCACCGTTTCTATAAAACGAGGATTTGTTGCCGAATCCCCGAGGCCTTCCCGCAGAGAATGCACTGCCTTATTCAAGCTGCGCTCGAAATCCACAAACGTGTTGCCAGGCCACAGTCGCCGCTGAATCTCCTCCCTCGTCCGCATCCTGATGGGAGGCTCCACCAGCAGGCACAAGAGAGTCATGGCCTGAGGTGTAAGCCGCACCCTCAACCCACGCCTTCGAAGCTCCCCGCTCAGCCGGTTCAGCTCATACAGTCCAAATCTTAAGGGGCCCGAATCCAAGGAGAGCATCCGTCCTCCGGTAACCCCTGCAGCGCTCAGTCTTGCGTGTGTCGGAGCTAAAGTGGCAGGAGAATAGCATCGCAATTGATGCAAAGCAAGAAAACAGAGGTAACAACCACGTATCGCATGGAACAATCCCCGCTAACTCCCCAGATAATTCCACTTACATCGGAATATCCCCTTCACG
>WNFC01014388.1_pt1 | contig 11328 bp, 12 predicted proteins | sample 5400541 | NCBI WGS metagenome assembly WNFC01 (sample SAMN13153342, study PRJNA577476) | soil metagenome | isolation source: 120 cm saprolite under Douglas fir tree site 2 hole 2 replicate 1 | place: USA:California | collected 2015-04-18
TGCGGGAAGGAGAAGATCGCCGCCGACGGCAAGCGCCATCGGTGCCACAAAACGGAGAAGCACACCGACGCCGTGCATGCCTGCCAGTGCAGTCTGGAGTGGAAGCAGTTCTAGGAGGATACCCTCCATGTGCCCTGCCGCCGGCCACGGGATAAACTCCCTAGCCGTGCCGGTATCAGGTCACGAAGGCTTCGACTCGAAAGGCTTGCCAGCCCATCAGTCCTAGGCGCTTCGGGCGGAGACCGAAAACGGAGGACCTCGCTTCAACAGCGAGGGCACGGGCGCGTACGATGCGGGCGGTCTAATTCGTCCAGCTAGATCAGCGGAGTCATCGAACAGGCAGGATGACGGGAGACGCCGCCACGCATCCCACGCACTAAGGACCGTCTTCGCCGCTCCCCCTCACCCACCTGCGCTGGTAGACTCGCGGCGAGTCAGAGGACCTGGCAATGGCCGAGCGCGAGTATTACTGCATAGACTGCGGGAGAATCCACGCAGCGTCCCTCTGGTACGTTCGGCAGGTGAACGAGGTTGGCCGCCCCTTGATAAAGACCGACTACCTGTGCGGCGAGGCTCTCAGCCACCTTGGGCAGGCGCTGCTGGCACAGTGGACGCTTCTCGTATAGTGCGTCGTGATCGTCACGCTCTTGTTCATCCGACCTGCTCCCCGAAAACTGCACCACAGGGACAGTGAGCATTGGGCTTAGGATGCCCGCGGGGAGGGCCCCGCGATGCGTCGGAAACGGTTCACGGAAGAGCAGGTCATCGGGATCTTGAAAGAGGCGGAGGCGGGCGGCAAGACGACCGAGCTCTGCCGGCGGCACGGCATCAGTGAGCAGACGTTCTACCGGTGGAAGGCCAAATACGGCGGCCTCGAGGTCAACGAGGCCCGCCGGCTCCGCCAGCTGGAGCACGAGAATACCCGCCTGAAGCGGTTGGTCGCGGATCTCACGCTGGATAATCAGGCCTTGAAGGAGTTGGTCGGAAAAAAGGCCTAACGCCCGTGGCGCAACGGATTGCGGTGCGGGCGATCCAGGCGAAGTTCCGGCTGAGCGAACGGCGGGCGTGTGGGCTGGTGGGGCTGGGCCGGTCGACCTGCCGCTATGAGACGCGGCGCGCCGAGTGGCCGGCCCTGCGCGAACGCCTCCACGCCCTGGCGGCCGAGCGCCGCCGCTTTGGCTATCGCCGACTCTATATCCTGCTCCGACGGGAGGGCTATCGCGTGAATCTCAAGCGGGTCTACCGCCTGTATCGCGACGACGGCCTCGCGGTACGCCGGCGGCGCCGCCGGCGCCGCGTCGCCCGCGGGACGCCGTTGGCGGGGCCGACGCGGATCAACGAGCGCTGGTCGCTCGACTTCTTGCTGGACACCCTGGAAGACGGCCGCCGCGTCCGGCTTCTGGCGGTGGTGGATGACTTCACGCGGGCCTGCTTGGCGATCGAAGTGGACACGTCGATCGGCGGCCGGCGAGTCGTCGAGGTGCTCCAGCGGCTCGTCGAGACGCGCGCGAGACCGGCGGTGCTCATCACGGACAATGGACCCGAGTTCGTCGGCCGGGCCCTCGATGCATGGGCCTACGCCCAGGGCATCCGGTTGCACTTCATCGAGCCTGGCAAGCCGAATCAGAATGCCTACGTCGAGAGTTTCAACGGCCGGTTCCGCGACGAGTGTCTCAACGAGCACTGGTTCCTCAGCCTGGCTCACACACGCCAGATCGTCGAAGCCTGGCGCCTGGACTACAATGCGGTTCGGCCTCACAGCTCTCTCGGCAACGTGTCCCCCACGGAGTTCGAGCAGTGCACTCTTGACCGGGCACCTAGCCCGATTCTCACTTCCTGACTGGACCAAAGTCGGGGAGCAGGTCGTCGCGACGCTCACCTCATGCACTTCGATCCTGTGGCCATGACAGTTCTCCATTGCCCGAGGCTAGTGATCTTCATTGGACCAAAGTCCAATTGCACCCTTCCTACAGGGCGGTTAGCGTTGGCGTCGAGTCGCCGCTAGGAGGACCCGCCATCAGCGATGGGGCAGCGTTTGCGATGACCGGGAGTGTCACGGCCAAAGGGGAAGTGAGCGCGCCAGAACGTTTCCCCACCGGACAGAAGTGTCCCGCGTGTGGGTCTGCCACCGTGTATGAGGTGCCTGCTGGTGGCGGGACATTCATCGGGGCCCAGGCTCGTCGAGTTGAGCACCTCTGGTCGTGCGAGCAGTGCAGGAATCAGTTCCGGCTCGTCGAGACGTCTGACGACCGGTACGAGACGCACTTCGACTCGTAGCCCGGACAAGCCCCTTGGGCGGTCTAGTTTCTGTGGGCAGGCCTGGCCACTTCCGCCTGAACCTTACAGGTCCAAAATGCGGCACGTGCGGCGTCGGGCGCCGTGCGCCCGGAACTAGGCCGTACCCGGCCCCTTCAGCTCTTGGGCGGCTCCGCGGCGCTGAAGGCTCGGAGCAACGGCGTGAACAAATCCAGCGGAAGCGGGAAGAAGGTCGTGGTGTTGCGCTCCGACGCGACCTCGCGCATGGTCTGCAGGTACCGCAGCTGCACCGCAATGGGATGACGCGACAGGACCTCGGCGGCCTCCGCCAGCTTGGCCGCGGCCTCGAACTCGCCTTCGGCGTTGATCACTTTGGCGCGCCGCTCCCGCTCGGCCTCGGCCTGCTTGGACATGGCGCGCTGCATGTCCTGGGGCAGGTCCACGTTCTTGACCTCCACCGCCGTCACCTTGACCCCCCAACGGGTTGGTGTGCTGGTCGATGATGCGTGTCAGTGCTGGCGGTGGGTAACGAGTAGGGCCCGGCTCCAGTGTGTCTGCGGATTTGTTTACGTCGCGTTCAGCCTGTGCGGGTCACCCGCGCGCTCGTGTAGCCGAGCGGCGCCGGGAGTCACCGCCACGTGATCCGGCCGAGGGCGAGCGCGGTCCGCAGGAAGCCGGCCGGGCCGCCCTGGTAGACGAGGAAGCGCTCCTCCCACTCGCTGCCGCCCGTCAAGCGTCGAGCCCCGAACGGAACGGAACTCCCGGCTCACAGCTTGGCGGTCATCCCGGGGCCAGCGCCGGGGCCTCTGTTTGATGACTTTGCCTTCCGCCGCATTCCGGTAGTTGCAGAGGCCCGCAACCACTTGCAGGCGAACTACAGATCGGTTGACTTCCGCTTCGAGATTCAGGCTTAGGAGACCCTCCTTTCGGCACCCGCCCGCCCACGGACCTCGCGGGTACAAGACCCCAGGGGTACTCCCAGGGTTGGGAACGCGTCGCTAACGTTTATCATCGCGGGCGGAGATGGGGGCACGACCTCATCTTCGAGTCAATCCTACGGCTTTCCGGTTAGTGAGTTCTGTCAGGTTTCTCTTCCGACCGCTAAGCAGTTGGCGGCCGTCCGGACGCGGCGGATCAGCGCCGCAAGCGGTAGCCCGCTGCCTCGCGATCCCAGGTGGCGGCGGTGATCCCGCTCTGGCGCAGCGTCACCTTTTGCACCTTGGCCGTGGGCGTCTTGGGGAGCGCGGCCAGAAACTCCACGTAGCGCGGCACCGCGAAGTGGGGCATGCGTGTCTGGCAGAAGTCCAGTAGCGCCTCAGGGGAGAGCGCATGCCCCGGCGTGAGTACGACGCACGCCTTGACCTCGTCCTCGCCCCCTGCGATCTCTGAGCGGACCGCGACGGCGGCGGCCTCGGCCACAGCGGGGTGCTCGATCAGCACGCGCTCGATCTCGTAGGAGGAGAGATTCTCGCCTCGGCGCCGGATGGTGTCCTTTGATGCGGTCCACGAAATAGAAGTAGCCGTCCTGGTCTTGGCGCCCGGCGTCGCCGGTGTGGAACCAGAAGTTGCGCCACGCTTCCACTGTCCGGTCGGGCATGGCGTTGTACCCAGCATGAACCCGAACGGCTCCCGGGGCCGCACGACGATTTCGCCCACGCTGCCCCGCTGCACCTCCTCGTCCGTCTCGGGGTCCACCACCCGGACCTCGAAGTAGCGGTCGTCCTTCTTCTCCTCGTCGCAGTCGTGCTGTACCTCGCCTTCGTCGTCGCCCTCGTGGCCGGCACGTCACCCCGGACCGGACCGTCGTTCGATCTCGTGGCTGGACGCGCCCTGCCACACGCCACGCACGCTCATTCCGCCCGCCATCGTCGTGACCGTCGTAGGTCCGCCGAGAGCAGAGAGAGTCCCGATGGCGCGATTCCCCGCGGCGCCCCCACCGCCGAGCCAGACAGGCGGCGGCCGGCGCCATAGGCGGCAGAAAATCACTCTAAGGCGCGATTTTCACCACGACCGCATGGCCATTAAGATTGTGAAGAACGATCCGGTCCCTCTCCCGACGCTGCTCGTTGACGAGCGCCGTTATGCCGTCGGTGCTGATGAACCCATAGTCATCGTAGACGACCACGCCCCCGCGCGAGAGGCGCGGCCACACCCAGGCGAGAATATCCCTCGCCGAATTGTAGACATCTACGTCGATGTGACAAAAGCGGAAACAGGGATCGGTGATTGTTTGTCCGCTCCCCTCGGGGAAGATCCCGCTCAAGAGCCGCACATTCTGGAGATGTAAATCCTCTTCAAGGAAGCGTCGCACGTCGGATTCCGACGCGTCGGCATGCTCGCCGCCACGGTAGGCGGAATCTTTCTCCCCTGCTTTCACAACCCCTGCGAATGTGTCACATGCATAGAGAGAATCCTGAATATCGTTCGCCTTGGCGGAAGCAGCGATGATCGCGGCGGTGCCTCCCCGCCAGACCCCTACTTCCAGCAGCGCTCCGGGCACTTTGGCGCTCTGGGCAACGAGCTGCCACAGCTCGTAGCAGCGATACACATCAACGAGTGTTTTCCCTTCAGTCTTGCGGTACACCTCGAGGAACGCCCGGTCGGAAGACCACGGAGCGTACATCGCGCTCGGCAGTACGATCTCGTAACCCTCCCGCGACGGCGGACGAATGAAACGCGCCTTGTAGCCTCCCAGGGCCGCAAGTTTCTCCAAGAGCGCAAGGGCCTTGGGCCTAAGTCCCAACCGGAGTTTCATTCGTATTGACCGGGATTGTCGATATGGACCATTCTTGCCTGCTCCGGATGCTGCTCAGCGAGCCGCGCACGCTCCAACCTGCCCTTCCACTTGTGCGGAATAGACGACAGGGGACCGTCTCGGGATTCTACTCTGCCTGTCCCGCTTGCTCCGGGGTCTGCCCCCCCCCGACGATCCACCTCAGAGACACGCCAGCCGGCGTCGATCCAGCTGTCCGCCTCACTTCCCCCGTGTCCCATCTTCTCGATCACGTCGGGTGCCACGCGAGTCGCTCGATGCGCCCGAGGATTTGCCGAAAGAGCGTCGATGTCAAGTAGCTCTCGGCCAGCTGGAGGACGAAGTACCGCGCGTGCCGAATCAGGCTGCCCGCCGCTGGGTCGCCGCCGTAAACGCGGAGACCCCTTACCCGAGATTTCCGATATGGACCATGTTCGCTTCGCTCTCGGCTTGCTGAGAGAACCACGTGACGCCTCACGAACCCAAAGGAACGCGCGGGAGTGTTGCCTACGCACGCGCGCCGAGCCCGAGCATCGTGTAAATCTTACTCACCATCGGGTCACTTGGTTACAGGGCTAGCGCTCGGGAACGAGGGAGGTCCAGTAAGATCAACTACTTTTTGGAAAGCTGCGGAGTCCTCTTCGTGGCATGGCCGTTGCCCTAGTAGGACAGACCGAGGAAGTGGGCCAAGAGGAGGGTTCACACGTGAACGATGGGAGTTGGGGCAGCCCTGGAAGTTCACCACGATCGGACGCGGTCGGTACGCCTCCGCCCTCGGGCCCAGCTTCTTCCGCATCAGGACCGGCCGCCACGCCTCAACGAGTCTCGAAATGCATGCACTCGCACGGATACACCGGATAGGCGAGGGGCCGGCGGGCTTCCGCACCGGGGGAGGACGGTCAATGAAACGGGGACTGATACTTGTTGCGGGCATCGGGTTTGTCTTGGCGACAGCTGTATCTCAGGCACATGGAGAACCCACATCGCAAGATGTCGCGTACGGGACCGGGAGCGTCCTCACGACGTTGGTCTATGCGCCGGTCAAGGCGAGCTTCTGCATTCTCGGAGGTATTACCAGCGGATTCACGCTTCCGTTCGCCGGGTCTGAGACAGCCGGAAAGGTCGCGACCACGGCGTGTGGCGGCACTTGGGCGATTACTCCCGACGCGCTCAAAGGCAAGGAACGCGTCCGTTTTGTCGGCGGTCAGTCCGGCCAGCAAATGAGTGCGAGGCGATAACGTTCGACCCTCTCGTGCTGTCACGAGCTGCCGCGCTGTTCGTGACCTAACGCACTGAGGGTAAATGGGGCCCCCGCCCGATCCGTCTCATATGGCAGGAGGTACCAAGGCTATGAGACGGATGATCGGTCTCGCGGTCGCCGCAGTACCCCTGGCCGGGTGTGCCGTGTACGCGGAACCGTACCCGTACGTGGTCGCGCCGGCTCCGGGCATTTATGTTGCGCCACCCCCGGTCGTCGTGGCCCCAGCCTATCCCTGGTGGGCCTGGCATAGTGGGTGGCACCACCGCTGAGCGAGCAAAGAGCATCTACTCAAATCGTGTACGACCAGAGGAGGAGGCTCTATGCGATATGCCGTGATCGGGTGTTGTTTCGCCATCGCCTGCGTGAGCGCGGTCCCCGCGCAGGCACAAGTGCACGTTGACATCGGCATCAATCTGCCCGGGCCCCCGCAGTGGGCGGTCATTCCAGGACTCCCGGTCTACTACGCCCCGGCGGCCCCGGCCAACGTCTTTCGGTACGGCCGGCAGTACTACGCGTTTGCCAATGGCGGGTGGTATGTGGGTCCCGGTTACAATGGCCCTTGGATTGTCGTGGGACCCCCGTACGTCCCAACCCCGCTGCTGCGGGTACCCGTCCGTTACTACCACGAGCCACCGGGGCAGTGGCGCGAATGGCGGCACGAGGAACCACCTCGCTGGGAGCATGAATATGGTCATGATTGGGACCGACAGCGGGTAGGGTGGCGTGGCGACCGGGATCATGGCGAGCGGGACCACCACGAGGACCATCATCGATGAGGCGGCGCAGCGCGGGCGCGAATAGCTCCTAGCGCCGTCGAAAACGACTGGGACGCCCCGAGCGTGCCCAATGCACGCCGGGGCGTTCTGCCGTACGGAGGAGGCGGACCGTTAAGGCCGGACGGCGATGCCCCGTACCTCGAAGGCAAGCTCGTGGCCCACCACCATACGGATCCCCTTGGGGAATCAAACCCTGTACCATTCGAGCGCTCGAAGTCGGTGGGCTCACTGGGAGCGCCACTCAAACCCCGTGCGCACAAGCACCGAACACGGAGCCGCGCCTCAGTGGGCCTGACCGTGGTGAATGTCCTGTGGGGAATCGCGCTGCGAGCGCCAGTACAGGGTACGACGAGACACCACGGAGCCGCCGGCCGAGCGAAGGAGGCGCGATGACTGAGACCGCCTATGCGGTGTACGTCGGCATTGATTGGGGCACCGCCACGCATCAGGTGGCCGTGCTCGACGCCCAGCGAGTGCCGCTGGGCGAACGCGCCATCGCCCATGACGCCGTGGCGCTCCAGGCCTTGACCGAGTGGTTGACGCAGCTCGCGAGCGGCACAGTCATGGCCGGGCGCTGCGGGGCGTCGTTGATCGTCTCCTCACCGTGCTAATGGCCATGCTCGCCGCACAGACGCCGTACGACCCTGCCCGTCGGCGAGCGGCGCTCGTGCAAGTGCCGTGACCGCCTTGACGTCCGGTGGGGAATCCGTGTTCAACGGGTCTTGGCACGAATGTGCGGTTTGTGACACCCGCGCCGGCTTTCGCTGACTGTTCCGATAAACTCGAGGCGGTGTTCCGGATTCAGTCCTTTGAGTTGGGCGACCACGAGATACCGAGGCGCGGATCCAAAGGCTGGATCGGACGCTGGCAGTCCGAGGCCGGTGCCGATGGGCAGCGGCGCGGAAGCAGCCGCCTATCGAGGCCGATGCCGCCGCCGGCCAGCCCTGTGAAGATCCTACGACGGCGCCGGCGAGCTGATCGGGGTGGTCGATCAGCGGCGATCACAGCGGTCGGGGTCGAGGCGGCCGAGAAGTCTTGATGGCTGCGAGGATGGCAGACGCAGACGAACTCCGGTTATCATAGCCACCGTGCGGAATCTCGCCTTCGGTTACGCGCTCCTCGCCGGCGTGTCGATGACTGCGTACATAATTGGCGCCCGGCTGGCATCGCCAGGCATTCATCCCGCGCTCGGTACCGCAATTATTACTGGCATCGCCTGTCTCATAAACGTAGCGCTGACGCTCTCGAGCAGGGCCACCGGTGCGCCCATTGCCTTCTCCACGAAGAGCTTCTATTTCTTGGTCGTCGTGGGCGTGGCGACTGCCGGCGTAAACCTGTTCACGCTGTTAGCCTACGCCAGTGGCCTCAGGGTGACGTCGTCGTTCGTAATCGGAGGCACGTCGACGGTATTGGTGCTGCTGCTTGGATTCATGCTTCTCAAGGAACCGTTCAGCTGGACGAAGCTGTTCGCGATTGGGCTGATCGCGACTGGTACCTTCCTGCTCCAACGGACGGACGCCTAGCTTAGCTAAGATCAGACTCAAACAGTATCCCTCATCCGGCCGCACCGCGCAGCCAAGTTGCCCTCCGTTCGCTTTCCTCTAGTTTTGAGTGCGATTGCGGCCTTGACAGCAGTGCGGTCGTCGGAGCAGTATCGCGCCGATGGCCCGGGGTGTTGTCTTCTCAGTGAGCCGCTCCTGTGCGAGTCAAGGGCCGGCGGCACCCAGGGCCCTGGAAGGGATCCCCCGGTAGGGCATGCCACCAATCCGTTCGAGACCCTCTCGCTCGGATTGGCCGACCTCTTTCCAACTTCCATCACCCGCCGTGACATCCTCAAGGCCAGTGGCGCGGTCGTCGCCGCCGGCCTCGCGAGCGGGGCCAGCCTCCTCGCCCCGGAGACGGCCAGGGCCCAGACGCCGAAGCGGGGCGGGACGCTACGGCTCACGGTCATCAGCGACCCCGTCACCGGCTTCGACCCGCACCAGACCATCTCGTTCGTGACGATGGTCCCGCTCTCGTTCGTCTACAGTCGCCTGGTGAAGGTGAAGGCGGGCCCGTCGGTGAAGCCCGGGACCTATCCGATCGAGTCCGACCTCGCAGAGTCGTGGACCCAGCCCGACGACAAAACCTACGTGTTCAAGCTCAAGAAGGGCGTCCGCTGGCACCCTAAGCCCCCCGTCAACGGGCGCGAACTGACGGCCGATGACGTCAAGTACACCTACGACCGATTCCTCACGATCGCCGGCAATGGCAATAAGCCCGTGCTGGAGTCGATCGACAGGATCGACGTCCTCGACAAGCACACCGTCAAGTTCACGCTGAAGGAGCCGAACGCCTGGTTCCTCGACATGCTGGCCTCGACGTCGACCTGGATCATCGCCAAGGAATGTGTGGAGAAGTTCGGCGATCTCAAGAAAGCCGAGTCGGTCGTGGGCACCGGGCCGTGGATGCTCGAGCGCTGGGAGCCGAACGTGAGGCTTCTCTACGTGCGGAACCCCAACTACTTCGTCCCGGGCCTCCCGTACGCTGACTCGGTGGACCTGATCATCGACAAGGACCCGTCCTCCCGCCTAGCCACATGGCTCGCCGGGAAGACCGACTTCGGCCCCGAGTACCAGCAGGTGGTACGCCGGCTCGACCTGGCGGTGGCGAAGCAGCGCAAGCCGGGGCTGCAAACCGCCGAGTACCCCTGGTTCACGAGCGGGGCCACGGGCTTCAAGATCGACAAGCCGCCGTTCAACGACGTCCGCGTCCGGCGCGCGCTCTCTCGCGCCACCAGCCAGGCCGAGATCTTCGAGTCCAACGCGTTCTCCCGGGGTCACTGGGTCCCCAATCCCGCCGTCCCCGCTGCCTCCGCCGAGTGGTCGATCCCCATCGACCAGCTCGGTCCCGAGGGGCGGAAGCTCTATGAGCACTCGACCGCGGACGCCAAGCGCCTCTTGGCCGAGGCCGGCTATCCGAACGGGTTCAAGACGCAGGTGGAGACGCCCAGCACCGCCTACGGCCCGGACTTCCTGGACTCTGTGCAGGTCACCATCAAGAACTGGAAGGACGCTGGGATCGACGCCGAGCTAAAGATGAAGGAGTATGGGGCGTTCATCTCCACCACGATTTACGGGAAGTTCGACCACATGTACCTGGGGCTTCGCGGGGCCTGGACCGACCCCGAGGCCTACTTCTACCGCCCCTACATGCCCGGCCAGCCGCTCAATGTCCTGAACGTGAACGACCCCAAGCTGACCGACATGATCACCCTGCAACGCCGGACATTCGACGTGCCCAAGCGCAAGCAGATCGTCTACGACATCCAGCGGTACCTGGCCGAGCAGGGCCTGTTCGGGGTGAACGGCTCGGTTAAGGTCGTCTCGGCCTGGGACCCCTACATCAAGAATTTCATGCCGAACAACGGCTTCGACTTCGGCGGCAGGCTCATGGCCGTCTGGATCGACAAGTAGAGAGTCGGAGGCCGCGCCGCCCGCGACGGTGGGCGGCGCGGCTGTGCCGCGCGTGCGCAACTACGTCCTCCGGCGCCTGATCGTCGCCATCCCCTCGCTCCTGATCGCGTCTGTCATCGTGTTCGCGCTGCCCCGCCTCATCCCCGGGGACGTGGTCCAGCTCATGCTCGAGGAGAAGGCCTACGGCAAGGACCTCGAGGATCTCCGGGCCAAGCTCGGGCTCGACCGGCCGATACCCGTGCAGTATGCGGTGTGGATCGGGAAGATCGCCCGCGGTGACCTCGGGGAGTCACTGTGGACACGCCGGCCGGTGATCGGCGAGCTCGCCCGGCGCTTGCCGGTGACGCTCACACTGGGCGGCATGGCCATCGCCGTGGCGATCTTGGTCGGCATCCCGATCGGGATCGTGTCGGCGGTGCGCCAAGACGGCGTGCTCGATTTCTTCGGGCGGAGCGCCGCCATCCTGGGTTTGTCCATCCCGGGCTTCGTGCAGGCGATCGTGGTCATCCTGCTCCCAGCCATCTGGTGGGGGTGGACTCCGCTCCAGCGGTTCGTCGAGCTGTCCCAGGATCCGGCGGGGTACCTCCTCCAGTTCATCCTGCCGTCGATCATCCTCGGCGTCGCCTCGGCGGCGGGGATCATGCGGCTCACTCGCGGGATGCTCCTCGAGGTGCTGCGGCAGGACTACGTCCGTACGGCCTGGGCCAAGGGACTCCGCGAGCGAGTGGTCGTGCTCAAGCACAGCCTCAAGAACGCCATCATCCCGGTGGTGACGGTGCTCGGCCTGCAGGTGGCGCAGGTCGCGGGGGGCGCCGTGATCATCGAGAC
>WNFC01024640.1_pt1 | contig 11328 bp, 12 predicted proteins | sample 5400541 | NCBI WGS metagenome assembly WNFC01 (sample SAMN13153342, study PRJNA577476) | soil metagenome | isolation source: 120 cm saprolite under Douglas fir tree site 2 hole 2 replicate 1 | place: USA:California | collected 2015-04-18
GCACTATGCAGCGACCCTTGGTGAACCGATGCGCTGCGAGGCGGCAGCCGGGGCCTGCTTTTCCTTCAACCAAGCGGCGTCATCGGGTTCGAGACGCACCGACCTTGAAATGCGAAACGATGGAATGGCCCCGCTCGCGACCATCTAATAATTGTGTTGTTAAAGCAGGCTAGCTAATTAGAAACATCCATGAGCCTTCAGTCTCAGCCGAAGGCTGGGGATTTGCGCGGCCAACGGTATTGCCCTCGGCTACAACAGAGATTTCAGCCTTCTAAAATCCTGCCCTGTCACTCCGCGCAGATCGCTATTCTCTTATCCAATGATTGTTCTTACTTCGCTCCACCGAGCTAAAGGTGCCACCCCTGAAGCTCTATTGTCGCCTTTTGTCGCCTCGCAAAACTTCTACTCCGCTCATTCTAAAACAGTTGCTTGGTAGGGGCGGTGGGGATCGAACTACTGCGGGCGTTGAAGGCGCGCAAGTTATTGATTCTGCGAAATGGCAAAAGGGAGAAAAACCGCAAAAACGCTGAACCGAGGTACACGCGGGGTACACGGGAAGGATCGTCTTTTTGCATCCCTGCGCGGACACACAAACATAGCAGCCGATTCGTAATCCAGGCACCGCCCAACGCAGCAAAACGAATCCTAACTATCTCTAACAGAATCAATTCGATGACTTCTTGCGTGTGCTGACTGTGTTTCCTTTTTTTTGCGTGAATTTGGGTCCGTTGATGGAAGTTTGATGGAAGTCAGAAGCCTTGTGTCTGTTCGCAACAGTTTCCATTAATAGACTTCAATTCGTGGGCCGCTGCCGTGACAGTGCTGCGTGAATTGGTTTTACAACAACTTAGAACGACGCGGGGACTGCCAAATACCGCGGAAGTCGTACAGGACATCCCAGTTTATGGGTCGGGTCGTGGGTTGGAAATATGCTGGAAAACGCTCGGCGTTGCTCGTTACCTGGCAGCGGGTCTATCGGGCATCCTCAAGAACTGCGGAGAAGAGTCGATGTTTCAAACCGCTGGCCCGGTACATACCGAACTCATAATTCTTGAAAATACCGTTGCGCAGTGAACCGATACGTTGCGGCGCTTAAGCGTCATATTTTTCAGGACAAACCAATCAGGAAGCATGCAGCAAGCAAACCGCGCCTCACGCTAATGCTCCTTACTTGTTCCCCAACTTATTCCGTATCTCGCCGAGCTTGGACTGCTGTTCTGGAGTCAGCTTGTTTTTTATCCTTACCAGCAGTGTCACCTGCGCACGTTTGATCTCGCGTTCCATCACCAACACCTTTTCCAGCTGCGCCAGAGCCTCTTGCTCCTCGACGTGCGGTTGCCTAACGAGCGAAGCTAGCTTCTCCATTTCGTCCTGCAACTTCCATTGCCACTCTGTGAACTTTACCTGCGCCTGGCGAATCTCCGTCTTGAGAGAAGTTCTCTGCTCGTCAGTCAAGCCGATCTCTCCTTGGTGCTGCATCACGAGATCGGGCGCAAAGAAGTTCTGCCCGATCGGATCTTGGTCAGGTTGTTGTCCGCGGGCCACAGCTGTCGCCAGAAACACCAGTGCGCAAGCCAAGAGAACTTTAGCTTTCATTTTATTTCTCCTCATCCGTATTCACGGAAATGTGCAGGTACGATTCGCCGAGTCTCGGCGTTGTCCGTAATATCTCGCGCCCTGGAGTTTCCAGCAGTCCTTCGCTCGGTGCTCGCCATTCCGCAAGCTTCTCGGCTGCGGCCAGTTCGTTTTCCGGCACAGTCCGCGCTGCTCTCCAGTGCAACGTTAGTCCAACCACTAAAGTCAGCATGATTGCAGCCACCGCCCCGGACAAGCCCCAGACTCGCCACGGTGCGCCGCGTTTTGCTTCGTCCGCCCTCTCCGCTCCGGCCAGCACTCGCGCATGAAACTCCGGCGACGGTTCCGCCCCTTGCGCCACGAGGGGCAGAAGCGCGTCCAGCTGTCCACGCCTCGCCCGAAGCGCCTTCAACGCCTCCGAGCACGCGGCGCACTTCAGCAAATGTTCTTCAAGCTCGCCCGCAGCGGCTCCCATCAGGGCTGCATCCAGCAGCCGGTTTTTCCATTTCGCGCATTCGTTGTTCATTTCATCGCTTCCAGTAGGAGTTTTCGCGCCGTGTGAAGTCTGGACCTCACCGTCCCGGCCGGAATACCCAGCACTACGCCCACATCGGTCGCATCCATGTCTTCTACAATCGAGAGCTGTAGGACTCTACGGAGTTTCCGCGGCAGGCCGTCAATCTCGTTCCGCAGTCGCTCCACCAGGACGCGCTCCTCCGCGTCCCTCAGGCCATCCACCGGTTCACCAGTTCCGTGCTCGTGCCACGCCGTCTCACGAGTTAGCCGCCGCCGCAGGCCGCGTTGGCGGTTCAGTGCAAGACGAAACGCGATGCGATTGACCCACGCCCGAAACTTTTCGGACTCACGTAGCGATGAAAACTTCTGGTACGCACGCAGAAATGTTTCCTGAGCAACGTCCTCGGCATCCGCCCGATTCCCGAGAATGCCATAGGCGATGTGAAAAACGCGGCGTTGATTAGCGGCTACACGCCTGCCGAATTCGGCCTCGCGTTCCTCGGCATCCGTTCGCGTGTTCAAATTATCCATGCACGCCCGCGACCCCCGAAGCACCCGAATTGCTGTAAGTTCAAGCACCACTATTTGTTTCCTGTGCAGATGAATACTACACGTTCCAGCGGACAAACCTGAGGGGGCGCAAAGTGAGAGTGCCAGCCTGCGGTGCAGGGCGTGCGTCCGCTTCGCACGCCCAGGCCTTTGTGGCGCTGCGTGGTCAGAACAGCTGGAGCACTTGGAATGCAGGAACAACGGGTTGCAGTTGGGCAGCGACGTGAACGGCGGCGAGGCGTTCCTGCTGGTCGTGGTCCAGGAGGTTGGCAAGGTTCGCCAAAAAAACCTGCTGGGTCTGCACGATCTGTTGCTGGAGCGCGTGGATTTGGATTACCAAGATGCCGACCTGAGCAGGATTGCCTCCGGAACCGAGCAGAGCCTGGAGCTGCTGCTCTCTTTGCGCGATGCCTTGGAACAACGGAGTGACTGCGGTCTGACGGGCCTGCAGTAGTTCACCGAAAATTTGCTGCTGCGCAGGTTGAAGCTGCAGGAATTGGACAACAATCTGGAGCGGGGCCGGCGCGTCAGCGTTGCCCTCCGATGCCGCCGACTGCATCTGCTGCAGCATGGTGGTAACGTTCAACTTCGAAAGTTCGGGCGCTGAAGTTACTGGCCTGGAATTGGCGGCAAGGGTTTGCGCGTGCAGCAGGTTCGCGCACCCGAGCACCATAGTGAACAGAACAGCGGCGAAACGTGCTGATTTCATGGTGGTGGTCTCCTCGGAAGGCGGGAATATTCCGCCTTCCCCTATCTAGACACCACGGCATGGCTGAGTGTTCAGCGAAACTTCTAAGATTAGGAGGAAGCGGAAACGTCGAGAAGGGGCACAAACGGGCAACCAGAACTCGCGACGATGCCGGCGCTGCCTGAATTGGTTTTGCAAAAACTTACAGGAACGCAGGGACCGCCGGAATACCCGCCCCGGTTGCGACGTCGCTCAAAGAACTCGTTCTACTTTTTTTGGCACAAAGGAGACTCGAACTCGCGACCTCTGCCGTGACAGTGAGCGGTTCATAAGTACTTGCAACGACTTACAAGAGCACGGACGGCATCCTAAGTCATTGCAAGACAGTCTTAGACATCGCTATTGTGTACCTCGGTGTGTACCACGCTCTTCCTGCGATCCTGCGAAACTCATTGATTGATTGCGGGGGGCTGCAATGCACCGAAACTGCCATCTTGACCGTGCCTTTTCGCTACTCCCTCGCCGCCGACTTGGCCGCATGCAATGTCCGGTTCCCTCGCTTGTCTGGACGGAACTGGAGGAGGGGCACCAACGCCCGGTCGCGGCCAGCGGAACGTGCCGAAAACAAACGGTCGCTGATAGAACTCCCTTGAAACTGCGGCAAAACAGTTTCTATTTGTACTCAATTCATTCAAAAGATATTAATAAAATAGTTGTTGACTTTCTTAAAGAATTCCCATATAAAGCTATCCATCTTTCCAATCGACCCGCCCGCCTCTGGGCCCGCGCCTCGACTAGGCAAGCGATCGTCCCCCACGCTCCCACCGGTTCCCTCTGAACGGTCCGTGGCTCACGTCATGGAGGCTGTCATATGGTTTCAAAGCGATTCAAACTGTTCGTAGGCCTGTTGTTTTTATTCTCGATGCCTGCAATCTTGCGAGCCCAGCGGATGACTCCACAGAGCTTGAATTTCGGCAGCGTGCCCGATTTCACCACCAGCTCTTTGCAGGTCACGATGTTGAATGCCGGCCCCTGGCCTCTCACAATTAGATCAATCAAAGTTCCATCGAATTACTCAGAGACTATCACACAGACACTTAATAATTGCAGACCGCAGGGGGCAATCGCGGTAATTAACCCCAATAGCAGCTGTACGATGACTGTTACATTTGCTCCAGTCACGCAGGGCACTCTTTCGGGGAGCATTCAGGTCACCTCTGACACCAACGGAGTCAATTCGAGTTCATCCGTTGCGGTAACGGGGATCGGAGCCCCGGCGCTGACCGGCTATATCAATCCCAAGTACATCGTCGTCTCGGTCGTCTACGCGCCGCCCGGATCGAACAGCTTTGTGAACTACAGCACCAGCGCCTTAGTCAGCAGTACGCATACCGTGACCCACACCTTCAGCAGTTCCGTTACCACGAGCGTTTCGGTCACAGGCCCTGGCGGTATCTTTGCCTTTTTCGGCGGTACAAGATCATCGTCATTCTCTAACACCTTGACTCAGCAATCTCAAGACGCCACGTCCGTGACCGCGAGCTACACAAACACCTCAAGCCTCCAGCTCTTTGGACCAGGTCCAAACAACAATTGTGGATCGGAGGCCGGAGACTTCGTTGGCATCGACCACAATTGTGACCTCATCAAGGTCTGGGTCAATCCGGTCATGCTCTTCACACTAGTCGGCCCCGGAGGCTCCGGTGTGCAATGGAATGGCTATGGCTCTAGCGGATTAGATTCCGTCGCACCAATCCACATCGTTGACGTCTTGGTGGGCTGCCTCAACGGACACCTTGCGGCCACCGACTCACGATGTGCACCTGCCTTTGGAGAATTTCAACGCACTTGGGCGGCGAATGAGAATTGGCCAGCCGGGGAAGGACCGGGCCTCACGGCAAACGACTTCAGTAACATCCTCGCAGCCGATCCTTGGGGACAATGCGCTGCGAATGCTCCAATCGGCTCTAGCACCTGCCCAACCTATTCAACTCCTGGCTTCGTCCTTTTGCCGCCGCAATTCACCCTCTCCAGCCAGACAAATATCCCCTATCGCCAAGGTACGGCTCAAACGGGTTTGTCCGTAAGCACAACCAGCTCAACGACCCAGAGCCAGGAAAGCAAGACGACTCACTCACAAACGTATGGTATCGAGGACGCCTTCACGGGAACAGGCTTCCTCATGGGCTTCGCCGCGAAAGTTGGCGTATCGCGAACATTAACTACGGCGTATGAAGTCCAGAACTCCACGACGCATACCGGCACATTCACTGGCATGGCGAACATTACCGGTCCAGCCTGCACCGGCAATCCTTGCAATCCATCTTATCCGCCGAGCCCGCAGACTTATGGTGAGGCCACCGAACTGAATATCTTCGTGGATAACTTCTTCGGTACCTTCGCATTCTTACCAGCGGCGTACAACTAAAACCCCGGCGGTCGGACGTTTACGTAACCGCTTTGGGAAACTCGGGGACGAAGCTCGGGGACTGTGCCCCGGCACCGCACTGCTTGGACTACTCGGCCCGCTGGAAACAACAATTCATTTCCGTCGGGATCGACGATCTTGGATCACGTCGTAACCCCACCAGGACTTCTCGGTCGGAACCGAGCGTTCGACGATTTCACGGCGAAACGCGGTGAGTCCATCGACGTTCAGTGCCACGAACAAGCGCGCCTTGTCTCTTCGCGTGGCATCCTCGCAAAGGATGATCTCGCATCCCACGCGATGGACTTGGCAGACCCCGCCCGCGCCGTCGCCCTCATGCCAACACTTCTCGAAGCCGAGCTTGTCGATGTAGAAGCGAAGCGCACGGTTCACGTCAGCAACGAAGAGCAGACTGTCGCTTTCGCAATGATCTGCAACGAGATGTACGATGCTGGTCGCCGTGGGCACCGCTCGGAGCGCCTCGTCGCGCATTGGCGCCAGGCGGGCAACTATCCCATCGGTCGCCTGGGCATTCCGCTTGATTACTACGTCCGCTGCGCGCAAGCGATGCACGATGCTCGTGCAAAGAAGAGTGTCGAAGGTTTCCTGGTTGAAGTGGCGACCTACGTTCATCGTGCCGCCGAGGTTCTCCGCAGTGCCAGCCACGACCGATTCCACTGGTTGCGACTGGAGTCAACAGTCCTTCCCGCCGAACCAGAGGCAGTGGCGATGACGACGGCAATGTCGACGATATCGCGTGCGATATTTGGAGTCCCTATCAGTGAAATGCCAAACCTCGACTCGCATGGGCGGCTGCTGGTCGAGATCGGTGACCAGATGTGGCAGGCGGGCCAGCGTGACGATCAGCGCCGCGGCTGATGTCCGAAAACTATCCCAGCGCTTTGAGCTACTCGCAAGTGATCCATCAAGTGCTTGGACCCTCGCTAACGAACTGGAAGTTAAATCCGTGACCTCTGCCGTGACAGAGTGGCAGTTTGACTGTCAATGCGCGCTTACAGTCGTCAGAAACGGCCGGCACCTGCCAACTTAGGTGGCCAATAACTCCTCATCAAATCACTGCACTTAGGGCCTTGTTAGGTTTGAAAACAGAGAATCATTCGGAACGCCATCGACAGCGAGTTGACAGTCGGTCAGTTTCCGGTCAGCGCACTTTTAGGAGTTGACCACGAAGACGCAACTGAACCGTAGAAGGCTTCCCCAATAAAATAGCGAATGCTAGCCTTACTCTTATCTGAACATTCAGCCTGACGGTACCCCAGATCGGGAGCTATCCACCGTGGTTACTAACAAAGCGCTGGTTCTGCTTTTCCTTGGCTCTGCAATCCTTTTGGGAGTCTTCCAAGCTGAAACTCGGGAACAAAAAGGCCCGGCGCGCCGTTCCGCACAAGACAGCGTTCAAAAAAATCTTACGAAGGTTCTGGAAGACGACGAGGATGGGGCCAGACAATTGTTTCTCCTGGGCGACGAAGCCGTCTCTCCGTTAATTAAGTTCCTCTCCGACTCTGACCAGGGAAAAAGGGTCGCAGCGGCAAAGGGGCTCGCTTACATCGGCAATCCACAGGGAATGCAAGCACTCCGAAATGCCATCAATGTCGAGAAGGATGAAGAAGCGAAGTCTGGTATCTCCTGCTTCCTGGCAGGCGGGCTGGTGGAGACCGAATCAGAGACCGACCTGAATTTCCTGAAAAACTCGGTCGAAAGTGCTCACCATGCCGACGACGATGATTGGGACTTCCCGGGCTTTTGTGCGGCGCTCGCATTGGGTATGAGGGGAGGAACCGATTCACTCTTGCTTTTACGCAAAGCTACGAAACCGGATGACATGGAAGAAATTGGAAAGGCAATCCGCTGGATGGAAAAAAAATCTATCCGCAGAGCGGTGACAGCCGGCCCGTCACTAAGCGATGAAGAACAGATTAAGAAGATCGTGCTGGACGCCACTTTCTTTGCGGAAGAAGAGCGGGATGCGACTTCAGTGGAGCAAGTGACTTTCAATCGTTGGCGAAACAAAGTTCTTGCTTCTTTGGAAATCTACCATAACCCGAAATCTGCGCGGGGATACGACCTAGTTTTAGCCAAAAAGAACGGTGAGTGGAAAGTGGTAGGAGTCTGGTTTGCATGGATCGCGTGACGATTCAAGAACTTTCGATGCGAATCGTTCTAGTTTCGGTTGATCAGCTACCCAGAGGATGGCGCGTGCCTTTAGTTCTTGTCTTGTTTTTGAACGCATGGGTTGCGGTCGTAGCGAGCCAAACTGGGTCTACTCAACCAAAAGTCATTTCCGTGCCGCAGGGAGAGGTCAGTCATATACCTTCGCCTGATGGAAAGTGGACGCTGACTTTCGAATGCCAGAACAATTGCTCCGAGAGGAAGCTGTGGATCAAGGAGACCTCAAAACATCCGAGAAAACTGGTGAAAGAATATGAAAGAAGCTTGGATATCTCTTGGGCGCCAGACAGCCACTTATTCTTCGTCAATGACAATTCCGGTAGCACTGATGCTCGGTGCTATGTGTATGAGGCTGTGTCTTTGAAAGAGACAGACCTCGCAAAATTGGTGGTAGCTGGAGACCCTGACGCTGGGCAATTCTTGGATGCAGGACACTCATACCTCAGAGCGAAACGATGGCTTAATCCCCACGAGTTGCTCGTCGTGTTGACAGGGCACAATGACGGGTTACCTCCGGGAGCCTTCACTCTGCGGTATCGGGTTGACCTTCGCGGTAAAGTTCGTAAGCTTTCGCAGCACTCTGGAGAACAACCGTGACCCTCCACCGCGGCCGCGCTAATAGTGGCTGGGTTTCACTCCTCCTCCAGGTCATCGAGCCGATAGCCGCGACCGTGCCTCTTCCAGAACGAGAGGCAGGCGGTCTGCTGGTATTTGACCGTACTTCATGATGGCTCCAACCCGATGTGCGAACGTCGGATGTGTCATGAACAATTCGGTAAAAGCGTCAGATGCGGCGGGTAATTCACGAGATTGATGAAGCTTGGCCAAAGCTTGAACGCCAATCTCTGGGGCATGAGTAAATTTAATCGCTTCGCGGTCTGCCGAATACTCGAATCGACGCGAGCAGTAGTAAAGCGCGATGAGCGGCCCGGATATGGCGAGTAGCTGAAAGAGCGGGTGAAGATTTTTCGTTTGGAACGAAAAGAGAAAAAGGGAGAGGGCTGTAATTGTGAAAACCGTGACGACCAGCAGTAAGTGTTTACGCCCATGCTTCAGTTTGACGTGGGCCACTTCATGAGCAACTACGAAATCCATTTGCCTGTCGTTTAGATGCTGCCCTAAGCTGTCGGTCAGAGCGATTGCGTTTGACATTCCATATGCATTCGTCAGATGACCTTTCCCGGCGGGCACAACGAAAACCTTACGGAGGGTTACCTCCATTCCGCGGGCAACCCTAAGCGCTCGGTTACGATATTCTCCTGATTTCAGCGTACTAAATTTCAGGCCCTCTGCCCGTCTCAGAAATCCGGTTCCGATTTTCGAGACAAGTCCAGCAGCAAGAAGCCATGCTATTCCACGTATCTCTCTATCTAGGATGAGCTCGAAGCCAGCAGCGAGCATCAACAACGGAATGACAAAGCTTACGAGTCTCCACCATGCTTGCCGCACTGAGTCTGCGGCTGTCCACTTTAGTCTGAGCACAGTCTTATCGACTTCGGAACACAGAAGCAAAAAGAGACCTAAGCTCACAACGGGCGGCAGCCAGAAACGCCAGCTCTCGACGGAAGATCGAGACTTGCCAGCTAAATCCCAGAGCACCCACCAAACCGCCACGATGGCGGTCAGAATGAATCGTCCGAAACTACGAAAACTGGCCCAGATAACCCTCTGTTTTGCTTCGTCGGCGCGGAGCGCAGCCCAGCGAAACCAAAGAGTCGCAGCAGTGGGCAAGAGCAGGACGGCACCCGAGACAGTCGATAGATTCGCCAAGTTGCCCAAAATGGGTATTCTCTTATCGATGCGAGTACGGAAGGAAGTGTACCTGAACGGCGATAGATGGTCGTCCTTACGGGGTAGTGAATTTCGAATTGGTTGAAAAAGATGTAGAAAAGGCGCGGAAGCTGTGAATTTTAGAGCTATCGATCTATTTTGAGAAGCAGGCGGCCAATCTGGTTGTCGTAGGATATATCGACTTGAGATAGCGGGAACGACTGCCGATCTTGAGGTTGCGTTCCAATGGCCAACGTAACGTAGAATTGATCGCAATCATAGACCGTGGTATTTCCAGGCCACATGGACTCCATCGGTTGAATCCGATTTTTAGGGCTGTTTATCACCGTTACTTGCTTTCCTCTGTATTCAAGGATTCTGGCAGTTGCGCTATTACGTCGGGCGATCAATTCACTAAACTCTTGCTCGGATGCCTCAAAGGTTTCGGAAAATCTCCGGATAAAAGAGGGACCCGCAAAGTGTGGCTTATTGGAGCTCGCTGGGACTATTACCGCGAGCGCTTGACGTCCGTTTTCTTCGATCACGTGCGACCGACACTGAATCCGGGGATACGCTTTTTCGAGTTCCTTGTTTAGCGTTTTTTGAATGGCGTCGAGGTCGTTTTGTTTATCTTCGATGACGCCTTCGTTCGTGACGCCGATAAAGAGAACGCCCGTCGATCCATCCGGTGTAGAATTCGCGAAAGCAACAATGGTTTTGAGCCAATCCTTCTTGTCGCTTGCGGTTTTGCGTTCGACGAAATGGTCTTCGAACCTTCGGATCCGGGCAAGCAGGTCAGCTTCATTACCCTGAAAAGCGTTTGTTTGAAATGCCATGTCGTTTATTTTCAGCGCGGGCGATTGTTTCACGTGGACTCAAGCTGCCAGGAGACCCCCGATGGCCGTTGTCCCGATGGCCTCGATGGTGCTGAGAATCGAGCTACGTACCACCTTGCGATGAGCCTGTTTTGTTTCCATAGAGTCCTCCTTCGAACTTCCGTTCGCATGCCAGTTTGAAACCACTTTCATTGCGACCGTGATAGCGAGGCCTACAGTACAAGCGGCCATGCAGAGGTAAAGATTCCCGACAGCGTCTGCCACTGGCAGCTTCAATCCACGTGTATATGTATTTTAGCGGTTTTCAATGATTCTGTTGTGATTTCCTTTTATTTCCCGTACAGGGGACCATTCTTCAGGGGAGAAATCGATCTCGGGCCGAGGCCTGTATAGCTCTCTCCGCCAGCAAGACTTGCAAGTGACGGATGCAATTTCGATCCCCACCGCCCCTACCAACCATCCTTTTTCCCAACAACAACTTAGCGATTTGTCGAGGCGGCAAAAGGCGGCAATAAGAGCCTCAAGGGTGGCACCCATGGCTCGAATGAACGAATCCCAGCGGTGTGGCACCAAAGTCGGTCGCTGGACAGCGCATCAACGCATTGCTTCATTTCCAAGAACGCTGTTTCGGGACCGTGAGGGCCACATGTACGATTACGCGACTTGAACGGGGACTTGAAAACTAGCAGCAAAATGGCGCTATGATTTGTGGCAGGCTGTGTAGCGAATCAGTTGTGCGGGGAGGGCCGTGTGGTTGGTTGGGTTCTTGCGATTCT
>WNFC01019441.1_pt1 | contig 11327 bp, 12 predicted proteins | sample 5400541 | NCBI WGS metagenome assembly WNFC01 (sample SAMN13153342, study PRJNA577476) | soil metagenome | isolation source: 120 cm saprolite under Douglas fir tree site 2 hole 2 replicate 1 | place: USA:California | collected 2015-04-18
GGCCGACTGGCCTTTGGGCGTCAGGATGCCCACCACCTTGAACGGCAGGTTCTTGATGCGGATGATTTCGCCCAGCGGATTGTTGGCGCCAAACAGGTTCTTGCGCACGGTTTCGCCGATGACGGCGACGTTGGCCGCCATGGCCACGTCGTCCTGGCTAAAAGAGCTCCCCTCGGCGAACGGCCAGGTGCGGATGTCGAAATACTGAGGTTCCGTGCCATTGATCTGGGTTGCCCAATTGTCGTTTCCGAAAACCACCTGGGCCGAACTCTGACTGCCGGGTGCGGCCGATTTCACTGCCGGACATTCGCGAAGGATGGCCTGCATATCTTCGTATAACAGCGTCTTGGTCGCGCCGTACCCCATCCGCGTTCCGCCGCGGTTGACTGTCCCAGCGGAAACAAAGAGCATGTTCGAACCCATGGCAGCGATCTGGTCCTCCGCCTGTTTTTGCGCTCCCTGGCCCACGCTGACCATCGCAATCACGGCGCCCACACCGATAATGATGCCCAACATGGTGAGGCTGGAACGCAGCTTATTGCGCGCCAAAGCCCGCATGGCGATGCGAATTATCTGCATTAAGTCCATAAAAAATCCATGCAACGTGCCATCTTAAGCGTGGCGCGAACTCTGAAATCGTCGAACGTTCTGCATCAGTCTTCCAGCGTCGGCATGTTTTGGAGGACCTGCGACGCTAACGGCCGATTCTGGATTCGCTCGTCGCGACGGATTTTGCCGTCGCGAAACTGAATGCTGCGTTTAGCGAATTGCGCGATATCCGGCTCGTGAGTCACCAACACGATGGTCAAGCCATCGTCATTCAATTTTTGAAATACTTCCAGAATTTCGACAGAGGTACGACTGTCCAGATTGCCGGTGGGCTCGTCCGCCAGCAAAATCGAAGGACGATTCACCAGCGCTCGCGCGATCGCTACCCGCTGCTGCTGTCCCCCAGAGAGTTGAGAAGGATAGTGCAGCATGCGGTCGCCCAAGCCGACCAGTTGAAGAGCTGCTCGCGCGCGCTTCTGTCCTTCGTCTTTCGTTACCTGCGCGTACAACGTGGGCAGCTCCACATTCTCCACGGCCGTGGTCCGGGACAGCAGGTTAAACCCCTGAAATACGAAGCCGAGCTTGCGGTTCCGTATGCTGGCTAACTCTTTCTTGCTAAGTTCCGAAACTGCGATGCCTTCAAGCACATATCGCCCGGCACTTGCCTTATCTAGGCAGCCCAGGATGTTCATGAAGGTGGATTTGCCGCTGCCACTGGACCCCATGATCGCCACGAACTCGCCACGCTCGATCTGCGCGCTGACGCCACGCAATGCATGCACGCGAGTTTCGCCCAGATCGTAATACTTATGGACATCCTCAACCTGGATGAGGTCGGGATGAACCGTGCTCTGGATTGCTCCTACAGCGGGTTGTGAGATCGTGGCCATGCTTACCTTCCACGCGGCTGTGCAATGCCAGTGCGGACGCGAACTGGTTCAAGTGTTTTATCAGGACGCAATTTCCAAACAACGGCAACATCGAGCCGCGGTGTACGCGTCTGACCTGCACCCGTCCCGGGGCGACCAGTCTTAGCATTGGCGGACGCGTCCCCGCCTCCGCCTTGGCTGCCTTCCGCACGTGCGCGGAATTGTTTGCCTGAAGCACCGGTGCCACTGAGCTGTTCGCCGCTGGCCTGCGTGTTCTCAACTGAGATCAGGCCGTACTTTTGATAAAGCGCACGAATGTCTTCAGCTTTCATGTCAGGTTTATAGCGCAGCGCTCCGTTTGGAACCCGTAGTACATTCTTCGCCGTCGCGACCGGTATTGTGATGTAAGCGGTCATTCCAGGGAAAAGCTTCGTCTCCGGATTATCGAAATCGATCACCGTGTTGTAGGTGACGACATTCTGGACGGTGGTTGCGTTCATACGTATCTGCGAAACGCGTCCGCTGAAAGTGTCCTTGGGAAAGGCATCTACTTTAAAGCTGACGATCTGCCCGGTGCGTATCATGCCGACGTCAGATTCGTCGGTGCTCGCGTAAACCTGCATCTTGGTGAGATCTTGCGCAATAGTAAAGAGAGTCGGCGCTTGAAGCGAAGCCGCCACGGTTTGCCCGACATCAACGTTACGCGCAATGACAGTGCCATCGATCGGAGCGTGAATGGTGGTGTAATTCAAATTGGTTTCGGCGACAGTGACCGCTGCCTGCTTTTGCTTTGCCTGCGCCGCGGCTTGCGTGACCTGCGCTTGGGACGCGCCCAGTGCCGCGTCCGCAGTATCCGCGTTTGCTTTGGCAAGATCGAGTTGCTGCTGGCTCATGACACCTTCTTTAGCCAGTCCTGAAGTGCGTTCGTAATCGGCCTTGGTCTGCACAACTGCCGCGCGGTCTTTCTGGACATTAGCCTGCGCCGCCTGGAGATTTGCCTGGGCATTTGCCAAATCCGCCTTGGCCTGCAGCAGCGCGCCTTCGAATAGCGGAGGATCAATCTGTGCGATGACCTGGCCCTTCTTAACCCGCGAGTTGAAGTCCACGTAGAGGTGTGAAATTGTGCCTGAAACCTGAGAACCGACTTGCACAGTGGTGACGGCATTAATTGTGCCCGTGGCTTCCACGACGTTGTGAATATCACCACGATCGGCTTTCACCGTGAAGTATTGCGGCTTGTCGTTGCCCTTAAATTCGAAGGCAGCGAACAAAGCCGCAGCTACGATGATTCCCAATGCGATTAACCAGTGACGTTTTAGGAGTAACACTTGCGACCCTCGATTTAACTAGCTATTTAATTCGATGCCTATCATTCAAACCCTACACAAAAAATATAGTCTTGGTTTTGTTGCAAGCCAACTTTTTACAAAACTTTACACGGCGCGAGCTGTGGCGCCGGAAAGACAGATTGCGAAAATCATATTAAGCCGTATTGACATATCGAATTGTAACGGGTAAAAACGTCAACATGGCTGAAATCCTATTTACACCCCGTGACGCGGCTCATCTACTGGGTGTCAGTTATCCGGCTCTGAAGCAGTGGGTATACAAGCAAAAGCTGCGCACGATCAAAACGCCGGGGGGACATCACCGTATCCCGCAAAGCGAGATTGACCGCTTGCTCCACCGCGCACAGAAGAAGTCTGGTCCGGAACTGCGGACGAGTTTCCGCCGCATCAGCGGCCGTAACCAACTTGTCGGCCGCATTGTGGACGTTCGCACCAGCGGCTTGGTCGGCCAAGTCGTCCTCTCCATTGGTGGACAACATATCACGTCGCTCATTACCGCCGATGCGGTGCGCGAAATGGGCCTCAAGAAAGGACAGACGGCGGCTGCGCTCATCAAGGCCACGGAAGTGATGATCATCAAAACGTGATTCGTGAACGGCGGAAGTCAGGAGGTTAGAACAGATCATGAGATGGGTCAAAAAATCGCGCTGCTCGCCCTATTGAGCATTCCGGGTTGGGGCCAAGCGATCACAGTAGCCGCAGCAGCCGACTTGAATGCGCCTCTTTCCGAAGTCGCGGCGAATTATCAGAAACAAACTGGCATGATAGTGAAGCTGTCATTCGGTTCGTCGGGGAATCTCTTCAACCAAATCCAAAATGGGGCGCCTTACGATGTGTTCCTCTCCGCCGATGAGGATTATCCAAAGCAACTTATTCAGCTTGGCTTAGCTGAACGTTCTTCGTTCTATCGGTATGCGATCGGCCGGTTAGTGCTTTGGACACTAGAGAGCTCAGTTCTCGATGTCGAACATCGCGGGATGGATACCCTGCTTGACCCGTCAGTCAAAAAGATCGCCATTGCCAACCCACAGCATGCCCCTTACGGACGTGCCGCTGTGGCGGCATTGCGGCATTACGGGATATACGAGAAGGTCGCGGATCGTTTGGTGTTGGGTGAAAACGTCTCCCAGTCTGCGCAGTTTGTGGAATCGGGAAATGCGCAAGTGGGAATCGTTGCTTTGGCGCATGCGTTGGCGCCCACAATGAAGGGTAAAGGCCGATACTGGGAGATTCCTGACGAATCGTATCCGACACTCAACCAGGCCGTCGTAGTGCTTTCGCGCTCGTCCGCAAAAACGGAAGTTGCGGAATTTCTGAAGTATCTGAAAACGCCGCCCGCGATGGACGTGTTGCGACGATATGGATTCGCTGAGCCCAAGGAGAATCGCTGATGGATTGGCAAGCTTTCGCGCTAACCGTCAGGCTGGCACTGATAGTGGCCGTGCTACTCGTCGTCATCGGACTGCCGATTGCCTACTGGATTACATACTCCAGGTGGCGCTGGAAATTTCTGGCGGAAGCAGTGGTCGCGTTACCGATCGTCTTGCCGCCGACGGTGCTGGGATTCTATGTACTCGTTGCCCTCGGCGCGCGCAGCCCCCTGGGACGTGGATGGGAAGCTCTGACTGGCCATACGCTTGCCTTTACCTTTGAGGGCCTGATAATCGGCTCTGTTCTATACAGCCTGCCATTTGCGGTGCAGCCTTTCGCGGCCTCGTTTACCGCAGTCGATGCCAAATTGATTGCGGCGTCGGCAACTTTAGGAGCTTCGAAATTCGAAACATTCCGGCGGGTAATTCTCCCTCTCTCGGCCTCGGGCCTCGTGACCGGCATAGCCCTAAGCTTCGCACATACCATGGGCGAATTCGGTGTGGTGCTGATGGTCGGTGGCAACATTCCCGGAGTGACTCGCACTGTTTCAATTGACATCTACGATCAGGTACAAGCTTCCAACTATGCCTCGGCGAATGAGACGTCGCTGGTGCTGCTGTCGATTTCTTTCGTGGTGCTATCGGCGGTATACGCATTGAATCGGAAGAGCTGGGCGGTGTGGCCTTGGAAATAGGTTCTCAGCCAGAGGCCGACCACTCTTCAGAAGCTAGGCCTGGTTTTCCCGACCCAGACAAGCTCGTCGCCCACATTAAAAAACGTTTTTACGGAAACAACGGAAGCTTCGCCTTGGATGTGAACTTCGGGGTGCCGCCAGGTATTACGATTCTGTTCGGGCCTTCAGGAGCAGGGAAAAGCACCGTACTTGATTGCCTTGCCGGACTCGCCAAGCCAGACGCGGGACGGATTGTTGTCGGTGAATCGATTGTGTTTGATCGCGCAATGCACGTCAACATGCCAGTGCCACGCCGCCGGATTGCTTATGTGTTTCAGGATCTCGCGTTGTTTCCGCACTTGTCGATTAAAGAGAACGTTCAATATGGACTGCGACAATTCACGGAGCGCGACCGGCAGCAGGTCTGCGAGGGCATACTGCAAGCGTTCCGCATTGAGCATTTACGAGGACGGCGTCCGGCAGAAATCTCCGGTGGCGAACGCCAGCGTGTCGCTTTGGCACGTGCTTTGGTGACACGTCCGGTTCTGCTGCTCCTCGATGAACCCATGGCCGCATTGGATACGGCTACCAGATCGCGTATTCTCGATGACCTCCACACCTGGAATCAGGCACGTCGTATTCCCATAATTTATGTGACCCACGCCAGGGAAGAAGTTTTTGCGCTCGGCGAGCGGGTCATCGTACTGGAAAACGGTCGCATCGTTGCGCAGGGAAATCCGCATGAAGTCCTGGGGGCCCCTCGCCTGGAAACTGTAGCCCAGCTAGCGGGCTTCGAAAATATTTTCGATGCGGTGGTGATTGCGGTACACGAAGACCGAGGCACCATGACATGCCGTTTAGCGGAACGTGGCCTGGAAATTGAAACCCCTTTGGTACGCGCCGCTGCCGGTTCCCAGCTACGTGTCGGCATTCGGGCCGGCGACATCCTGCTCGCGATATCCGAACCCAGGGGCTTGAGTGCGCGAAATGTGGTTGCCGGAAAGATACTTTCCATGCAACAGCGAGACATGATCGTGGTCGCGAAAGTGGATTGCGGAGTAGAGGCAGAAGTGCATCTCACGCTGGCGGCGCGCGATTCACTCCATCTGGCGCCAGGCCGGGAGGTTTGGCTGGTTGTGAAGACGCATTCGTGCCATCTCCTGGCGAGGTGATCACGAGGCGGTGCGCGCATAGGAATTCATGGTTGGAACCGGGCTTCCTCAACGCGTTCCATTTCGATTACGGCCACCCATTGCCCAGGCCGATTTGCGCTGAATACGATGTGTCCTCCCAATAGCTGCGCGATGGCTGCGGGCGGCAGGTCGCGGTGAAATCCAAAAAATCGGGTTTTCAGGCGCCCCCACGCCTCCCATCGTTCGAGCAAAGGCCGTGGCGGTTCATACTTCGTTGAAAATACCAGTGCCATATCGAATCTTGATCTGACTTCCGCGGCTGACATGATTTGCTCGACCGTGAAATCCTCGATTCGCAGCACGCGCATTGGGCGACTTACGTATCCCAGATAAGGGCGAGCCAGTTCATCGGAAGCGGGCCATGCGGTCAATACTCTGGCCATGGGATGGCCCGCTTCAAGAAAATTCTCTGCACTTTGATGTAGAACGATGTAGTCGCGATAGGCGAGATTGTCATCGATGGAAATTCCGTACGTAGGATGGATGAACAGCGCGGCAGCAAAGGTCAGGGCGATAATCGCGACAACTTCCTTCCAATAACGCACTCGTCGCCAGAGTGTTGACACGCCGACAACGATTACAAGCGGCACAGCGGGAAGCATGTACCGTGCCAGGACAGCGCCGCCGAGCACTGACATCGCAACAACGTAAGCCACGATGGTGACAAGAAAAACTAACTGCACTGGGGGTTGAATTTTCCTACGTTCCCCGTTTCGACCTTGCAATGGGCGACGCCAGAAGGCGAGAATCGTGGCCACGGTAGGGAAATATAAGTGCAGGTATCCGAATGTCTGCCAAAGACGAAGTCCCAACGCCACGAGAATGCGCAGCGGATTCAGTGTTGACTGCACGTTGTAACGGAAGAACTCGGGATTGCCAAAGACATATCCCGTACGCAGATCGTGGTATGCGTACCATAGGGCTAGCGGAATAACTGGGAACAAAAGGAAAACGCATTTCCGGCCGCTGCGTCGAAAAAGGCACGCCCTGCTGGCTTGGTTGTCACCCACCAACGGACAGCATAACTCCCATAAGAACAAAGCGGCTGGGGCGATAATTGCGGTTTCTTTCGCCAATGCGGCTAATGAAAACCAAGCTACTGTGGGCACGCGACGGTCTTCCAGATACGCGCGCATGCCCCAAAATGTGAGGCCGGCCGCCGCCATATCCAGCTGCGCCAGAGAACTTTGTGCAAAAAAAACAGGGTAGAGAGCAGTGCAAATTGTGGATGCGACTGCAATCTGCGCATTGGCTACGCTCCGTGCCAGTCGAAACAGTCCGAGAAGTGCAAACGCGGCGATGAGCAGCATTGCCGAGCGTGTCACCAACGGTGAGTAGCCAGCCAGTCGCCAACAGAGAGCGAGATACGCCATGACCAGAGGTGGGTGCGCGTTAGAAAGCGCCGAGTGCGGGATTAAGCTGCCAGTTAGCAGCAGATCGCGCGCGGCAGGCACGTAGTATCCCGCCTCGTCCCAGAAATAGGGAAGTCGCAAAAGTTTGAAATGTAAGAAAAAGACAAAAGCGAAGATCAGCGCGAAGGTCAGCCGTGGGTCAAACCGGTCCCTTGATGTCGCGGTATGCCCTATGTCAGTGCGCACCGTCAGCATATTCGTTGAGCATAAGGGCGACCTTCACTACAGATTGAAAGTTTATGGCGGGAAATATGCAATTCATGGAAATTAGGAATTCCCGCCGGGCGCGATGCGGACAATTTGAAAGCTATTCTGAATGCGCCTAGTTTACTGGCCCTCCGGCAGCCATACGCGGATCAAGTTTAATCTCGCCAAACGCGCTCTCATAACTTGATACGTTTTGTTGCAGCAATGACATCAAAGCCTTTGCCTGCTGCGGACTCAAGTAGACTCCCTGGAAGTTACGTACTTCCACCTGAGTTTCGCTTTGCTGTTGCAACGTGCCAAATACCAGAAAAAAGTCCCAGACGTTCACGCGAATTTGCACGCTGTTGGAATAGTTCTCGCGATAATCGGGAGTACTCACCAATTTAATATTGGGCTGCGTAGGGATTGCCATAGGTCAGCCAGTTTAGCGGCTTTTAACAGGAGAAGAAAGCCGCTGTCACGGAGGGAATCCTGAATTTGATAACCAGACGACGCCCAAACGGCTTCACTTGTGGAGTTTGGTTGGACCCGGCCAACCCGAATTTCACAGTTCACACCCGTTATTAATTTTCACTTCATGAAAAGAAGGCGATTGCGGCGGGGGGAGTAGCCATTTTCTCTTGACACGATGCCCTGCTTCCCTCAGTATTCATTCGATTTAATAAATAATTAGCCCGACTTGCTGACTCCAGCCAAAGCGGCTTCCACTTAAGAAGGGGTTCTCGAAGATGACGAGGCAAATCGGTAAGGTGAGCAAGCCGAAGGTGTACTGGGATCGCACGCAAAAGGTGGTTCGGGACTGGGATACGAATCAGGCGCTCCCCGAATACGAGGGAACGTGCATGGTTTATTTGGATACGCGTGGCCCGGTTTTCATGGAGACTTTTCTGCGGCATGGAGAGCGCTGCTGGCAGAGCGCCGACGTCATCGTGCAACAAATTAACGATTAAGTTGTGTTGCGACATCGGCACCAATGCAACGCTGTGAATTTCCGACCGACTCCGCCAGGCTATTCGTGCACTGAAGTTCGGAAAGATGCACCAGCTTCGCTCACTCATTTTGAGTTCCTCACCGGTTGTTTTTCCAACCATCGTTCTCGCAACGAAATTCGATTCACGAATTAATGGACTGCCGTCTTCATGTTACTGTGCTTTGATAATGGGGCAGGAGGTTACGGAATGGCCAGAGCAGGTAAGAGTTTTTTTCGTCATCATTCGCTTAGTATTGTCGCGGTGGGCATTCTCGCCTTGTGGATCGTCCTATACAGTGTCTCGGACCCTGGCACACACATCGGATCGTTCTTTGGCAATGCGATAGCGGATTGGACTGGTGTGGTTGTAATGGTGCTGGCGACGAAGTATTTATATGAGAAAGGCTCGTCTTAGCATCTTTCTCTTGCTGACTGGAATTGGTTGGGTGGTGCTTTATGCCAGCATGAACTCGGAAGCAAAGTGGGGACAGGTAGTTGGCAATATTGTGTCCGAATGGACGCAGATTTTCGGTCTCGTACTAATGACCAAACGCTTCATCGAACCGCATTCGAAAGAAAGTAACAGGTGAGTTGCTACCACTCCCTAGAGTCCTCTTGCGGGTTCCGAGTCCCACACTGGAGCGGTCTCACAAAGCCTCAATAAGTGAGGCGTAGACAATCTGTGGGGGACTAACACTAACTTTTGATCGTCTGCGCCCCGGTGGTTGTGGTAGTGGCTGTTGGAATAGCAGCAAATCGCCGCATTGTATGTGACGGTCGTCACAAAAAGGCCCTCAGTCACGTGACCGCCCCGGCTCTTTCTGCCTTACGCCTTGGATACATCACTGTACGGTCAGACCAACGTGCGTACTGTGTCCCGCTTGTGCCTGGTAATCGTCAGGCTAAAGTTGCCAGTGACTGATCCCGTCTGTGGCTGAAGGCCCTCATCGAAACGTACTCGGCGACAGCAACTTCCCTGGACTGCAAGAAACGGTCCGACGGACCGGACTTGCCTTTGGCCTACCCGTGACGCCTACATCGGCGAAGTCCAGCTTTCTCTTGCGCGAGCTACCGAATCCGGCCTAAAAGCATCACATCGTTGTGTCTGATCATGAAGAAAATTGGATAGATAAGTTGAGAGCTGTTGCCGCAGAGCGACAGCAGCAGCCGAGGAAAAGAACCTTGGGTACCATGTTCGGCGCAATGGGGTCGGCCATAGGCACGATCCTGGGTAAGACATCCCATGTTATCTTGAAGGCAAACAGAGAAGGTGGAACGCCGATACTCAGGAAAGAAACTGTCATGAAAAAGGACCAGCCCTTTCGAATTCTCATCGTTGATGACTACCAGATTGTAAGGCGGGGAATCAGAGCTGTTCTTCAGGAAGAACCAGGCTGCGAAGTAGTGGGCGAAGCGGCGGAAGGTTTCGACGCACTCAAGAAAGCCGAGGATCTGCAACCCGATGTGGTCTTGCTGGATATCAGCCTACCCGAATTGAATGGCTTGTCAGCCGCATATCGTATTCACCAAGTCGCCCCCCAGTCTAAAATATTATTTGTCAGTTATCATGACAGCCCTGAAGTAGTTTGCGAGGCCTTCAATGCGGGAGCAAAAGGTTTCATCTGCAAATCCGATCTCGCACACGAACTAGTGGAAGCTGTGCGTGCCATCGGACGCAAAGAAATTTTCCTTAGTCAAACAGTAGCCCATCTCCGTTCACGCCTGACCGGGATTCCCGATCAACCGATGAGGAAAGCGGGTTAGACACCTATATGCAACGGCCCATCGGAGAGCGCATCAAAGAGTTGAGGGAAGAAATAGCCTCAATTAGAAACGCAAACCAGTTGTACCTCCAGGGCGGAAAAAGGGTCGTAGAGGCGGCTGAGCAGGAACGGCGGATACAAAGATTGCAGCAGATCCTGGACGAATTAATGTCCCTGACTGACTGGAAAAAGCCATGAACCGCTGCCGACGACGCCGGAGGAATCAAGCTGTCTCAGACTTTTTGAGCTTCACCTCAATAGTGCTGAGGATGACTTCAATATCAGCAGGTTTGACGAAATAATCGTCGACTCCACGGCGGATTGCCTCCACCGCCGACTCGAAGGCAGGAAATCCCGTCAACAGCAAGTTCACGCACTTAGGATGCAGGCGGCGCATCTCGCTCACCACCGCGAATCCGTCACCTTCCGCGCCAATGTTGAGGTCTGAGAGGAGAACGTCGAACTTGTCCGACTGCATGATTGCCATCGCTTCTTTGGCAGTGGAGGCAACATGCACCTCGAAACCGCGTTGCTCGAGAATGACCGGAAGAGTTTGTCGAATGCCCGGTTCATCATCGACGAACAAGAGACGCTGGCCATTCGATCTCTGCTGGCGGCTTGTGCCTCCCGAGGACGACTGGGCGCGGCATCCGACGCCGCGCAACGCTCCGGAAGTGGTTTTCGGCATGGCCCTCCTTCGACGAAACATTATGAAGGGCACGTACATCACCGAAATGGTCTAGCGGGTGTGAATTTCCAGCGATCCAAGTGGCACAGATTCAGGAGCTTGCAAAACCATTTACTAGGGCCCGGAATAAACTGTAGGAAAAAAATGCCTGCCAACAAGTAAGGCTCTTGCCGCCGGCTTCATTCATGAGGCATCCGGGCGACATCACCGCTTGTACGAAGCATGTTCTCGACGAAATTGAAAAAGAGCTGATTAAAGGCCGGGTCATCGATGGCGAAAGTGC
>WNFC01008486.1_pt1 | contig 11325 bp, 6 predicted proteins | sample 5400541 | NCBI WGS metagenome assembly WNFC01 (sample SAMN13153342, study PRJNA577476) | soil metagenome | isolation source: 120 cm saprolite under Douglas fir tree site 2 hole 2 replicate 1 | place: USA:California | collected 2015-04-18
TGCACTTCGTTCCGCCTGGCGAGCTCGGCTCCGCTGCGCTCCGCCTGGTGTCATCTGCATGACCGGCTGCAAGCCTGTCCCACTGACGACGAATTGCGGCTACAATGCCATCAATCGCGCGCCGCATCCGCCGCGCAGTGGCCGAGTGACGGATGCCGCAAAGCCAGAATACATGCGGCGCAAATGTGCGCTATGCAACCGAGCCGCAACACAGAAGGCTTACTTGCGAGCCCCTAGCGAGGGAGTCTGCGGACGCGGCGACAGTGTGTCAGAGCGGCGGCGCATGCGATTTGCGGAGGCCGCTTTGGCCGCAGCGGGCAAACGAGTCCGCGAGGTGCGCATAAGGGAAGTCGGTGAAGGAAATGTTCGACCAGGAAACCACGCTTGATGCAGACAAAGCTCTTGAGTACCGGCTGCCAACCACAGTCACGCCTGAGCGCTACGACCTCAGGCTGGAGCCCGACCTGAAGGGGTTCACCTTCAGCGGTGACGAGACAGTCACTGTCATGGTCAGTCAGCCTACTTCGGAGGTTGTACTTAACGCACTCGAACTCGAAATCGATCGGGCTGCCGCCGAACAGAATGACAGGGTGGTGCAGTCTGCACGAATCGAGGTGGAACCGGCGCGCGAGCGCGCCCATATCTATTTCAGCAATACGCTGGCGCCGGGCGAATGGAAGCTACGTATAAAGTTTCGCGGAATCCTGAATGACAAGCTGCATGGCTTCTATCGCAGCCAGTACACGGATGCGGCCGGCAAGAGCCATACCGTTGCCACTACGCAGTTCGAGGCGACCGATGCACGGCGTGCGTTCCCCTGTTGGGACGAACCTGCTCTAAAGGCAGTCTACAAGGTCACGCTCGCGATCGACGAAAACCTCGCCTCGGTGTCAAACGCCGGCATCGAGCAGGAACGCAGGCTGGGTAACGGCAAAAAGGAGGTCGTGTTCAAAGATACGATCAAGATGTCCACCTACCTGCTCGCATTTATCGTCGGCGAGTTTGAAGCAACTGACCCGGTTGACGCCGGCACGCCGTTGCGGGTGGTCCACGTGCCGGGCAAGCGCGAGCTGACCGGATGGGCAAAGCAGATCGGCGCCTTCTCATTGAAATTTTTTGCCGACTATTACGGTATCCCGTATCCAGGCGACAAACTGGATCTGATCGCGATTCCAGATTTCGCCGCCGGCGCTATGGAAAACCTGGGTGCGATCACGTTCCGCGAAACCGCATTGCTGATCGACGACAAGACAGCGTCCCGCGCGGAGCTGGAACGGGTCGCCGACGTCGTCGCGCACGAGAACGCGCATATGTGGTTTGGCGACCTGGTTACGATGAAATGGTGGAACGGCATCTGGCTCAACGAAGCGTTCGCCACCTTTATGGAGATGCTGGCAGTCGATGCCTGGAAGCCGCACTGGAAACGCTGGGACAGCTTCGGCGTTTCACGCGCAGCCGCGATGGCAATTGATGCACTCAAGAGCACCCGCTCAATCGAGTATACCGTTCTCAGTCCTGAAGACTGCCGCTCGATGTTCGATGTGCTGACTTACGAGAAAGGCGCCTCAGTCTTGCGGATGCTCGAGCAGTACCTGGGGGGCGAGGAGTTCCGCAAGGGCATTTCGCTGTACCTTAAAAAGCATCAATACGCCAATACTGAAACCGGCGATTTGTGGGATGCGCTGCAAGTAGCCAGTAACGAACCCGTGCGTGGCCTGATGGATTCATGGATCTTCCAGCAGGGCTTTCCGGTTATCAGTGTCGAGGCGCTAAACGACGGACGCACCCTTAAGCTGAGTCAGCAGCGCTTCTTTTATTTGCCGCCAGATCAACCCGAACCACAACTTTGGCATGTTCCGATTCAGCTTCGCGTCAAAACCGCGCGAGGTGAAGAAGCTTATCGGCGGCTGCTGACCACGGCAGAAACCACGCTGGAGTTGCCCGGCAAGCTCGAATGGACATTAGTGAATGAAGGCGGCAGCGGATTCTTCCGGGTCCGTTATTCGACCGAGTTGCTTCAGGCGCTCATTGTCAATGCGCGCCAACTCAAAGCGATTGAGCGCTTCGGCCTGGTAAGCGATACCTGGGCGGCGACCGTCGCAGGACTCAAGCCGCTCAGTGAGTTCGTCGCGATGGCGCGGCTGTTCCGCGATGAAACCGATCTCAACGTCTGGCGCGCGCTGGTGGCCGGCTTTCACTATCTCGACATGATCGCGGATGACGCCCAACGGCCGGCGCTGGCCCGGGCTGTGCGCGACGTCGTCGGGCCGGCGGCAGCGCGGCTCGGATGGCAAGCGGCGCCGGGCGAGGACGAGTTGACGCGGCAACTGCGTGCGATGTTGCTTGGAATACTAGGCACCTTGGGTGAGGATCACGAAGTGCAGGCACGCGCGCGCGAACTCTACGCTGAATGGAGCCGCGACCCTGCACGCGCCGATCGCGATTTGATGCCCCAGCTCATCGGCATCCTGGCGCATACCGGAGACCACGCGCGTTATCAGGAGTTCAAGAAAAGCTTTAAGATCGCGCGAACGCCGCAAGAGGAGCAAAGGTACCTGTTCTCGCTGGCGAATTTCCGTGCTCCCGAGTTGTTGAGGCAAACCATGGAAATGACGCTCAATAGCGAAGTGCGCACGCAGAACGCACCTTTTCTGATGCATTCGCTCCTGGCCAATCCGGTGTCGCGTTACGAGGCGTGGGACTTTGTCCGCAAAAACTGGGAAGCGATGGTACAGAAGTACCCCGACAGCGCCCTGCCCCGAATGTGCGAGGCGGTCTCGGGTCTGCTCGATCGCCAGGACGACGTGAACGCGTTCTTCGAACAGCACAAGCCACGGCTCGGCCAAAAAATCATCGAACAACACTTGGAGCGGCTGGCGGTAGCCGTCGCCTTCCGCGACCGCGAAGGACGCAATCTCGCTGCCGCGCTGTCATCCTGATGGACAAGGTACTCGACACCGCCGCGCCGCCGGCAGGCCGGCCGCGTCTTCCCCTGTCAGGAGCAGACGCTGGCGAAACCGCGTCGTCCCAATGGCGAGTCGTGGAGTGACTTCGTGACAGTTCGTACTCGTTATGCGCCCAGCCCTACCGGCGCGCTACATATTGGCAACGTCCGCTCGGGATTGTTCGCTTATCTCTTCGCCCGCCATCAGAAGGGGACTTTCGTGCTGCGCATCGACGACACCGACGCCGAGCGCTCGACCACGGAATCGCTCGATGAAATCCTCGAAAGCCTGCGATGGCTCGGGGTCGAATGGGACGAGGGACCGCCCGACCCGAGCTATTTTCAATCGAATCGTTTCGCTCGCTATCGCGAAGGCGCATCTCAGTTGCTCCGGGAAGGCAAGGCTTACCCCTGCTATTGCACCGCCGAGGAATTGGAGGCGATGCGCAAGCAGGCCGAGCGGGAACATCGCAAACCAGGCTACGACGGCCGCTGCCGCGAGCGCACACCAGCGTCGGAACTGGCCAAAATCGCGCTGCCCGATCGCTCGGCCGGACGCAATTACACGATTCGTTTTCGCGCCCCTCATCGGGGACAGACTGTGGTTGAAGATTTAATCAAAGGGCGGGCGGTGTTCGAAAATACCGAACTCGACGATTTGATAATCTTCCGCTCCGATGGCGTGCCGACTTACAACTTTGCGACCGTGCTCGATGACGCCGATTTCAAAATGACCCACATCGTGCGTGGCGATGACCATCTGCCCAACACGCCCCGCCAGATGCAGATTTTCTATGCGCTAGGCCTCGAGCCGCCGGCATACGCGCATCTACCTATGGTGATGGGCCCGGATGGGCAGAAGCTCTCCAAGCGTCACGGCGCCACTTCGGTCTTCGCGTATCGCGAGTTGGGGTATTTTCCCGAGGCTTTGCTGAACTACCTGGTGCGGCTTGGCTGGTCGCATGGCGATCAGGAGATCTTTTCCAAGCAGGAAATGATCGAATACTTCGATTTCGCCAACTGCGGCAAATCTGCTGGCATTTTTAACGCTGAAAAGTTGCTATGGCTGAATTTCCACTATTTGAAGCAGCGCAGCGTCGAGCAGCTCGCGCGCGAGGTCCGGCCGTTTATCGAAAAGCGCGGATGGAGAATTCCGGGCGATCAAAAATGGCTGGAGAAGATGGTCGCAACTTTGCGCGAACGGGCCAAGACCTTGGTCGAACTGGTCGAGTTCGCGAGCTTCTATTTGAATGACGAGATTACGCTCGATCCCAAGGCGGTAGCCAAATTCCTCAAGCCTGAAGTCGTTGAACCGCTCAGAGCATTATCGAATGGGCTCGACGCGCTCTACGGCGATTTCAGCGAAGCGTCGATCCAGACGGCGTTCGAAAATGTACTTGCCAGGTTCAACCTGAAGCTCGGACAACTCGCTCAGCCCGTGCGAGTCGCATTGACCGGCGGCACGGTCAGTCCGGGGATTTACGAAGTAATCGCGGTGCTTGGGCGCGAGCGAACCGTCACCCGATTAACCCACGCCATCAGATTGATCTCACGGCAAATCTAGCAGGGTGCGGAAAAAACGCATTTCTTTATGAAAAACCTTTCCGAACCCTGCGATAAAGCTGGCTTCGATCTTTTAGTTCTCCCCCTTTGGGGGAGATTACAGAGCGGGAAAGCAGGCTGCGGAAGACCTTTTTCCGCAGCCTGCTAGACACCGCCAGGTATCGAGCACCGAGCAAGCTCGAAGCCCGCGGCCGTGAGTTCTGATTGAGCAGCATGCGGATAGCCGGAATAGATCCAGAACAGAAGTTCGGCGGCGGTGAAGTCCAGGTCTTGGGCCTTACCCTTGAATTATTGCGTGCCGGTCACGCAGTCGAACTGCTGTGCGATCCGGACGGTGAGTTATGGCGGCGGGCCAACCAGGCCGGTGTTATATGCCGGCAGCTAAAGATCAGAAATTCGCTCGATGCCGCCGCCGGCCTGCGGCTTCGCGCACTGCTGACCCGCGATCATTATGACATAGTCCATTTTCATACGGCGCGCGCCCATGCAATGGCGCCGTATGCGCTCGGGCGGGCCGGTGCGTTGGTGGTGACGCGCCGGATGGATTATGTGCCCAACCGGTTGTTTGCGCCCTGGCTCTATAATCGCATGGTTGACGGCGTAGCCGCGATTTCCGAGGGTGTGACGCGGGCGCTCATGCGCGGCGGGGTTGCACGAGAACGGATTGCGATAATTCCGAGCGGGGTGGATTGTACCCGCTTCGCGCCCGCCAGCGCAGCGATACGGCAGCAGGCCCGTGCGATGCTCGGCCTGCAGCCGCATCAGATTGCGCTAGGTACAATTGGGGCACTGGTGGCGCGCAAGGGCCATCGCGTCCTGATTGACGCGATGGCCCTGGCGCGGCGCCAGATGGACGGCGATGAAGCAACGGAGACGGCTGCAGGCAGGCTGCGTTGCCTCATCGCCGGCGCCGGACCGCTTCGTCACGAACTCGCCCAGTGCATCGCGCAAAGCGATCTCACCCGCAGCATCATGCTCCTCGGCCCGCTTGACGACGCCGCCACGCTGCTGAACGCCCTCGACATCTTTGTGATGCCGTCGTTGAATGAAGGGATGGGTGTTGCCGCACTGGAGGCAACCGCAGCGGGATTGCCGGTTATCGCTAGCGCCGTCGGCGGCCTGTCCGAAGTGGTCGAGGATGGCCACACCGGAATCCTCGTGATACCGGGAGATCCAGTAATGCTGGCCGAGGCTATCGGGCGGCTTGCCGCCGATTGCCAACGGCGTTCCGCGATGGGTGGGGAGGGTCGTAAGCGCGCGCTCGAAAGCTTTTCAATAGAATTGATGACCAAACGAACTATAGAGCTTTATTACGCCTGTTTGGATAGGGTCCGTGTAGCGGAGGCTCCTGAGCCGCCCGCCTGAATGAAAGGGCTTGTGGCGGTTACCTTGGTTGCCGTCAAAGATGATCAATCATAGCCATTAAGAGATAATCTCCCAATGCGCAGCATGACCGGCTTTGGGCGCGTGGAATTGGTGCGCGACGGCGTTCATATCGTAGCCGAGATCCGCACCCTCAATCAGCGCTTTTTTGAGCTCAAACTCAACCTGCCACGAACCTGGGGACAGCACGAAGCTGAACTCCGCAAAATTGTCCAGAATGTCGTCGGCCGGGGACGGGTCGAAGTCTTCATTCGCTACACGCGAGTCGGGCCACCCAAATCGAAATTGCAGGTCAACGACGAATTAGCGCGAATGTATATCCGGGAACTGAGGCGGCTCGGCCGTAGCCTCAAGCTCGACGGCAAGCTGGGACTCGAGGCGGTCCTGCAGCGTCCGGAGGTTTTCCATGTGATTGAAGAGGAGGAAGAACCTCATCTGGGAGCTGAACTCGGACTCGAAGCGCTCCGGCGAGCGCTGAAGACGATGGAGACCGAACGCGTGCGCGAGGGCCGCGCACTCAAACGCGATTTCGAGATAAGGCTCAAAACGCTCGCCTCGGCAATTCCGAGGATGGATGAACTTGCTGCCGAGGCGCGAACAATGATTCGTGCGAATTTCGAAACCCGTATCCGTGAACTGCTGGCCGAACTCCCCGTTAACGAGAAGCGGCTTTATGAGGAAGCGTCAGCGGCCGCGCAGCATGGTGATATCACCGAAGAGATGACGCGTCTGCGCCTGCACCTCGACGCAATGAGCACACTGCTGAAACGAACCGGTCCGATTGGCAAGTCGATCGAATTCCTCTTGCAGGAAATTAATCGCGAACTCAATACGATGGGCGCCAAGGCGCAGAATGCGAAAATGTCGCAGATAACGGTCGATATGAAGGGTGAAGTGGAAAAAATGCGCGAGCAGGTGCAAAACGTCGAATAAGTCCGGATGCGACAGCCGAACTAAACTTCCGTTGTCTTGCAATTCGACTCGCGTCCTGCGTTGCGCCTGCCGTTGCCATCTATGCCGTTGGTTTGCGATGCTAGGCTGACGGGCTGCCTACGATGAGAATTTGCTTTAGACTGCGGCGAGTGATGCTTGGGTCCGACGATGCTTTTTAATCAATTGCCGGGGCTTCTTTGAAGACGTTCAACTTTGCAAAAATACCGATGTTTGGCTAATTTTGAACGTGTCATCGCATCGGCGTACACGGCGCGGCATCATCTTTATCCTGTCGGCTCCTTCCGGTGCGGGGAAAACAACCCTTTCGCGCGGTGCGCAAAGCACGACGCTGGGATTGCAAGCGTCGGTTTCATTGACCACCCGGGCGCCGCGCGCAGGCGAGTGCGACGGGATCGATTATAGTTTTGTGACGGACGACGAATTTAGCCGCAAGCTCGCGGCGGGCGAATTGGCAGAATGGGCGCAGGTGTTTGACGCCAGTTACGGCACACCCCGCGAACCACTCGATCGCGCGGTCGCGTCCGGCGCCGACATCCTGCTCGACATCGATATTCAGGGCGCCCGTCAAATTCGCCGGAAATACCCCCATGATGCAGTCACGATTTTTGTCCTGCCGCCCAGCTTCGCGGAACTGGAGGAGCGTTTGCGCCGGCGAGGGACCGAGGATCAAGCCGCAATCGGACGGCGTCTGACCCGCGCGCGCGACGAAGCGTCGGCCTTTCCCGAATATGATTACCTGATTATCAATGCCGACCTGACTGAATCGCTCATGCAACTCGAGGCGGTGGTGAGGGCGGAACGTCTGAAGGTTGCACGTCTGCACCCGGAGTTCGCGGCGTGGAACAAGTAGCTATCGCATCGACCGACCTGCTCGAACAATTAGTCGGCAAGGTGCTGGTCTACAATCCGCAAGCCGATGGCGCACTGATTCACCGCGCCTATGAATACTCGGCCCGGATGCATGGCGAGCAAAAGCGGATGTCGGGTGAACCGTACGTCACTCATCCGCTCAACGTCGCCCTCATCATCGCCGATTTCAAGCTTGACCTTCCCTCAGTCATTACCGGCCTGCTGCATGACGTGGTCGAGGATACCAATGCCTCGCTGGCGGAAGTGCAGAGTCAATTCGGCTCCGAAGTCGCGCGTCTGGTTGACGGCGTGACCAAGGTTTCCAAGATCACGTTTCTCAGCCGCGAGGAAAAGCAGGCCGAAAATTTCCGCAAGATGATCATCGCGATGGCGCACGATATCCGGGTCGTGTTGATCAAACTCGCCGACCGCCTGCACAACATGCGCACGCTCAATCATCTCCCGCCCGATCGGCAGGAGGAAATTGCACGCGAGACCCTCGAAATTTATGCGCCTATCGCGCATCGGCTGGGAATTTATTGGTTGAAGTCCGAATTGGAGGATGCCGCCTTCCGTTATCTCAATTCGGCGGCGTACTCGACGCTCAAAGCCTACGTCGCCAACACCCGCGCCGAACGCGAGAGCTATATTCGCTCGGTAATCGATATTCTTTCACGCCGTCTGGCCGAAGCCGGGGTAAAAGCCGATATCACCGGCCGCCCCAAGCATTTCTACTCAATCCACACCAAGATGCAGGAGGAGCAGCTCAATTTTGACGAGATTTACGACCTCGTCGCCTTCCGCATCCTGGTTGGCACCGTACGCGAATGTTACGAGGCGCTGGGCGTGGTGCACGCCAACTGGAAACCAATTCCGGGCCGCTTCAAGGACTACATCGCCCTGCCCAAGGCCAACATGTACCAGTCGCTGCACACCACCCTGATTGGGCCGCGCGGACAGCGGATGGAAGTGCAGATTCGGACGCGGGAGATGCATGAGGTCGCCGAACATGGCATCGCGGCACATTGGAGTTACAAAGAGGGCGGCGCCCAAATTCGCGACACCCAACGTTTCGCCTGGCTCCGCCGGTTAATCGAATCGCAGCAGAATCTGAAGGACCCCCAGGAGTTCCTTTCCACCGTCAAAGACGACCTGTTTCCTGAGGAGGTGTTCGTTTTCACTCCTAAGGGTGACCTGCTGGATTTCCCGCAAGGCGCCACCGTGATCGATTTTGCCTACCGCATCCATTCGCAAGTCGGACAGCATCTCGCCGGGGCACGTGTGAACGGGCGAATGTTGCCCCTCCGCTATCAGCTCAAGTCCGGTGATACGGTCGAAGTGATTACCGCTGAACGCCAAACTCCCGGCAAGGATTGGGCTAATTACGTCGTCACCGCCCGGGCAAAAAGCAGAATCCGGCAATGGCTCCGCCAGCAGCAGGCCGAACGTTCACGCGAAATGGGGATTGCGCTCTTGGATCGCGAGTTGGAACTGCTCGGCCTGACCGTCGCGCAAATGAAGAGCAAAAACCGCCTCGACGCGGCGCTCAAGGAGTTTTCGCAGCGCGATGCCGACAGCCTGCTCGCTGCGGTCGGCTATGGGATCGTCACGCCAGCGCAATTGTTGGGAAAAGTTCTGACGCCGGACGAATTGAAGCTCTACCGGCCGGAAAAAGCGCCCGCGCCGGCTGCCGGCGATAAAGAGCGGGCCGCCCGCGACGGACGGAGCACCGGCGTCAATGCGGTCATCGTATCAGGCATCGGCGATATGCTGGTGCGTTTTGCGCGCTGTTGCAATCCACTGCCCGGCGAGGCGATTACCGGATTTATCACGCGCGGCCACGGCGTCACCGTGCATCTGGCGGGATGTCCCGTCGCACTCGCAACTGATCCGCAGCGGCGAGTACCGGTCGCATGGAAGGCAGGCGAGGAAACCCTCCGCCCGATTGAACTCGAAGTGCTGTGCGTGGATCAGCCGGGTTTGCTGGCAGCGATGACCAAAGCGATCGCGTCGGCTGGGGTCAATATCTCGACCGCCGAAGTCAAAACCACCGGTCAGGACGGCCGTGCATTGTCGCACTTCGAACTAAAAGTCAGCAGCGCCACCCAACTCAACAACCTGATGCACACGATCGCCGGAATTGACGGCGTGATGCGAGTCTCGCGCCTCGGCCTGCAGCACAGTCAATCGTAGAATCAGGCCTGGCAGGGTGCGGATGAACCCATTTGCATGAAAAGTCTTTCCGCACCCTGCGCTAAAGCGGCCTTCCTTCCTTTTTGATTCGCACCTCGCGGACTCGTTAGCTCGCTCCGCCTTTCGGCTCCGCTAATGTTTAGTTCTCCCCCTCTGGCGGAGATTACAGAGAGGCAAAGCAGGCTGCGGAAGGCCTTTTTCCGCAGCCCGCTAGCGTCCCTTGAGTCGTAAATCCGTTTACAAAATAAGGCGCAGAGCGGCAGTTAGCTCGACGGAAAATTCGCCGGTTCAAACGGTTTGTCGCGCACGTCAGCCGTATCGCCGCTTCCGCTTCGCTCTGATTCCCTGGCCCCACTCGGAATAACACGCAGGGGCCGGTTCTTCTTTTGCGATCCTGAGCGCCAACGCACCAGGCGGAACGAAGTTGACCCAGTCTGCGAGGTGCACATTGGCGAGCCTCGGGCCAGCCAGTATTGAGCATCAACGGGGGAACAAGATGCCTGTCATTTCGCATCGGTTGCTACGGTGGGCATCTTTTCAAATTCCGGAAGCGCTCCCGCGATCACATCCCAACGGTTCCGCTCTCGTTTGAACAGCACAGCCTCGGGCTGAAACACGGACGGCTCGTCCAATGTGCCGACATAGAGTGAAACCGCGTCCGGGGCAACTTCGGAGGTTCCGAACAGGAGGCTACCGCAGGTCGGGCAGAAATGACGGACGGCACTTAGACCGCTCGTCCCACGTACCGCATAGCCCTTTGTCTCGCCCCGAACCGTGAACGACGACTTTGGCATGCCCATTACCGGGACATGTCCGGTTCCCGATGCTCGTTGGCAGTCACGGCAATGACAGAGGACCGCAAACAGCGTCTTCCCGCGGCCTGTTATCGCACTGCTCCACACAAGCACCCGTCCGTGATCATAGTTCACCTCGAAAACGTCAGCGTCGTTGGACAGCACGTAATAAGATACTGGGAACGATCATCGTGAGCCAATGACTACAACCTCTGGCTCCAGGACGAGCGGAAGGGCTGCGGCTTCTCCGGCCCAGAGAAGACGGCACAGCCTTTGCCCTGGGCGGCGACAGCGAAACTCCCCAGCGCGCTCCCCCTGCTCAGAGCCGTCCCCCGTGGGTCACTTTTACTTCGGCGATCTCGCGCAGCAGGAGGTCAACGTTCAAGCGGTTGACACCTCATCGGGAGTGCTCTGAAGCATTGCCAAGGATCTTTGCGCATTACAGCCTGGCTCGCGCCATTTCAGTCCCCGACTCATCGCGGAGTGCTCTGGAGCTGAAAGTTGAGAGCTGATCGCTGATCGCTCCCGAAGGCGTTTCAGTCCCCTCCTCATCGGGGAATCTTCTGTGACTCGATCAGGCGGCGCTCGCTTGGGCGAAGCAACGCGGTTTCAGTCCCCTCCTCATCGGGGAATCTTCTGTGACTG
>WNFC01018278.1_pt1 | contig 11325 bp, 7 predicted proteins | sample 5400541 | NCBI WGS metagenome assembly WNFC01 (sample SAMN13153342, study PRJNA577476) | soil metagenome | isolation source: 120 cm saprolite under Douglas fir tree site 2 hole 2 replicate 1 | place: USA:California | collected 2015-04-18
CCGAGCCACTTCAAGCCCTCGAGCACGACCTGCGTATGAGCGTCGGACGAGCGTTCCTTGTCGGTGTCCTCGATGCGCAGCAGGAACTTGCCGCCCTCGTGGCGGGCGTACAGCCAGTTGAACAGCGCCGTGCGCGCGCCACCGACGTGGAGGTAGCCAGTGGGGGAGGGGGCGAAGCGGACACGGACGGGCATGGGGTTCCCGGGGCGGGGACGCGGGTGACGGAGAGGGGGGGATTCGAACCCCCGATAAGGTTTTTAGACCCTATAACGGTTTAGCAAACCGCCGCCTTCAGCCACTCGGCCACCTCTCCCGGAACAGCACAACGTCGCCAGTCACCTAGGCTTCTGCAACCCCCTGTTAACGACGGACGCTACGGCGGCGAGTCGACTGGTGGCAATATCAGTGGCACACCCGTGCTGATCAGCTGTGCTTGAACCCCTTCCGCACCTGCTCCGCCTGCGCACCGGCCTCTCGATCGGTGGCGCCGGACAGACTCGCAGCAATAGCTGACCGTCAGCCCCTCCAGCGCCACCCCACGGCGAACCAGGCGGCACGCGCCTCCGCCGGCCAGACGGATTCGTCACTTGTGCATCATCGCGCGATGCATGTCCAACAACCGCCGCATCCGGCCGACGTGCGCCGTGAGGCGTGTCTCAAGCGCCCGCCCGGATAACGGTGGAAGATCAGCGAGGTCGCGTTTCACGGAGTCCGTGAGCGCGGTCCACGGCGAATCGGGTGGCATGTTCATCATCGTCATGTCGGTCCCCATGGCGTCGAGCATCTGGGACGCCATCGCCTCGTGCGCCTGAAGCATGCCCTTCGCGAACTGCGAAGGGGTGCGGCCGAGCGAGTCGAGGTCTGCCCGCATCATCGGCATGAGCGAATCGCTTCGCATCACCATTCCGGGCATCCCTTGCATCCCGGGCATGGCGCTCGGCGGCTGCTCTTTCTTTCCGCACCCTGCGAGCAGGAGCGCATCCACAATCACCAGAATCCGAAGCGTACTCATCGTACCTCCGAAGCGTTGTTCGTCGCGGCGGCCATCTCCGTGTGCCTGCACCGCCACAAGTAGTAGATCACCGGGATCACGATCAGCGTGAGCACAGTGGACGTCACCATCCCTCCTACCATAGGTGCCGCAATGCGCTTCATCACGCTCGCCCCGGCCCCGTGGCTCCACAGCGCCGGCACGAGCCCGAACATGATGGCGAGCACGGTCATGAGCTTCGGACGCACGCGGTTCACGGCTCCGTGTTCGACCGCAGCGACGAGATCCGCGAGCGCGGGGCGTCGGCCGTCGCGGGTCGCGTCCTGCCAAGCGTGGTCCAAGTAGATCAGCATTACGACCCCGGTCTCCGCAGCGACGCCCGCGAGCGCGATGAAGCCCACCGCAACGGCGATCGAGAGGTTGTAGTCGAGCAGCCACATGATCCACACCCCGCCCACGAGCGCGAACGGCAGGGAGAGCATCACGATCGCCGTTTCCGCCACTGTGCCGAAGGTCAGGTACAGGAGTAGCGCGATGATCCCGAGCGTGAGGGGCACCACCACGCGGAGCCGTGCCTTGACGCGCTCGAGGGCTTCGTACTGCCCGCTCCAACGGAGCCAGTACCCGTGTGGCAGCTGGACTTCGCGCTCGACCAGCGCCTTCGCGTCGCGCACGTAGCTGCCCACATCACGGCCCCGGACGTCGATCGAGACCTGGTCGTAGAGATAGCCGCCTTCGCTGCGAATCATGGGCGGGCCCGGGCTAAACCGAATGTCCGCCACCTGCCCCAAGGGCACTTGAGGACCGGCGCCGTTGCCCACGAGAATGCGGCTGATCGTAGCGGGATCGTCGCGGAAGTCCCGGGCGTACCGGACCTGCACGGGATAGCGCTCCCGGCCCTCTACGGTGGTTGTGATTTCCTCCCCGCCGAGCGCCAAGCTGATCACCTCCTGCGCGTCGCCGGTGGTGAGCCCGTAGCGGGCGAGGGCATCGGCGTCCGGCCGGATGTCCAAGTAGCGCCCCCCGAACGACCGCTCGGCGTAGACGCTCGCGGTGCCCGAGAGCGGCGCGAGTACCCGCTCGATGTCCTGGCCGATCCGTTGAATGGTCTCGAGATCGGGGCCGACGATCTTCACGGCGAGCGTCGTGCGCACCCCCGTCGAGAGCATGTCGGTCCGGTTCTTGATCGGCATCGTCCACGTATTGACCGCGCCCGTCAACCGCAGTTGCCTGTCCATCTCCGCGATGAGCCGGTCCTGCGTCATGCCCGGCCGCCACTCCGATTCCCGCTTCAGGTTCACCACGGTCTCGACCATGGACATCGGTGCCCAGTCGGTGGCGGTGTTGGCCCGTCCCGCTTTGCCCCATACCGACGCCACCTCCGGGAAGGTCATCAGGATCGAGTCCTCGACGTGCAGCAGGCGCCGCTGGGTGGTGAGGGAGATGCTCGGCAGAGTGTTGGGCATGTACATCAGCGAGCCCTCGTTCAAGGGCGGCATGAACTCGCTACCGAGACGCGCGAGCGGGAACAGCGTCAGCAGTAGGATGGCGAGCGCGCCGCCGAGCACCAGCCAGCGGGCACCCAACGCCCACCGCAGCACCGGCCGGTAGGCGGCGATGGCCCAGCGGTTCACCGGGTTCTCTGACTCGGCGCGGATCTTTCCCTTCACAAACCAGCCCATCAGCGCAGGGACGAGCGTGACCGACAGCAGCGCCGCCGCCGCCATCGCGAACGTTTTCGTGAGCGCGAGCGGCCGGAACAGGCGCCCCTCCTGGTCTTCGAGCGTGAAGACGGGCAGGAACGCGCACGTAATGATGAGGAGTGACATGAAGAGCGCAGGGCCCACCTCCTGGGCGGCCGCGAGCACGCGCTCCCAGTGCGGGCGCTCCGGCTCGTGTTCGATATGCTTGTGGAGGTTCTCGAGCATGACGATCGCCGCGTCGATCATCGCGCCGATCGCGATCGCGATCCCCCCCAGGCTCATGATGTTGGCGTTGACCCCGAGCCAACGCGTAACGGCGAGCGCGACGAGGATTCCAAGCGGCAGCGTGGCGATGGCGACCAGCGCGCTGCGCGCGTGCAGCAGAAACAACGCGCACACCAGCCCCACGATGACGGACTCCTCGATCAGCGTCCGCCACAGCGTACTGATCGACCCGTGGATCAGCTCGGACCGGTCGTACGTGGCCACGATGCGGGCCCCGGGTGGGAGCGCGGGGGCGATCTCGGCCACTCGTTGCTTCACCGCGTTGATAACCCGGAGGGCGTTCTCGCCATACCGCATCACGACGACGCCGCCCACCGCCTCGCCCTGTCCGTTTAACTCCGCGATGCCGAGGCGCAAGTCGGGCCCGATGGTGACCTGCGCCACGTCGCCCACGCGGACGGGTCGCCCGTCTCTTCCCACCCCGACGGCGACCTTGGCGATATCCCCCACGCTGCGGAAGTAGCCGAGCCCGCGGATCGCATAGTCGGACCCCGCCACCTCCACCGTGCGGGCGCCGACGTCCTGGTTCGCCCCGCGCACGGCGCTGACGATCTGCGGCGCGGTGACCCCGAAGGCGAGCAGCCGCGCCGGGTCGAGCAGCACTTGGTACTGTTTCACGAAGCCGCCGAGGCTCGCCACCTCCGCCACCCCGGGGACCGATTGCAACGCGTAGCGGACCTGAAAATCCTGGACCGAGCGCAGCACGTCGGGTGGATACGGGCCGAGGATGGCGTACTGGTAGACCCACCCGACACCCGTAGCGTCCGGGCCGAGCCGAGTCTTCGCCCCGCTCGGCAGCTTGCTCTGGATCGCGTTGAGGTACTCGAGGACCCGCGACCGCGCCCAGTAGAGGTCCGTCCCATCCTGGAAGATCACGTACACGAAGGACGAACTGAACATCGACTGTCCGCGCACCACCTTCACCCTGGGAACGGAGAGGAACGTGGTCACGAGCGGATAGGTGACCTGATTCTCGACCACCTGCGGAGCCTGTCCCGGATAGTCGGTGTAGACGATGACCTGTGTATCCGACAAGTCGGGGATCGCGTCCACCGGCATCGTGCGGAGCAGCATCGCACCCGCGACCAAGAGGAAGACCGCGCCCAGCGCGACGAGCTCGCGCCGGCGAATCGACCACGCGAGGAGTTGCTCGATCATGGCCGGCGCTTTCCTTCCTTCGCTGGCATCTGCATGCCGCCCATGTTCAGGCCCATGCCCATCTGCAGCATGATCCCCTGGACCGCGGCCGCGAGGTTGGACTCGGAGTCGAGGAGATAGGTGGCCGAGGTCACCACTTCGTCGCCCGGCTTGAGCCCTTGCACGATTTCGATCAACGAGTCACCGCGCACGCCAACGCGCACCTCCCGCGGCAGGAATCGCCCGTCGCCTCGGTTCACGAAGACGACGTCCCGCGTACCGGTCGGGAGGACGGCCGCGAGCGGCACGCTGAGCGCCCGGCGCCCGGCGGGAAGGAGCTCCGCCGCGGCGTACATCCCGGGCTGCAGCGCGAGGCCCGGATTGTCGACTTCCACGCGCGCCGTGAGAGTACGCGTCCGCTCGTCGAGCTGCGGGTAGATGAACGTCACCCGACCGCGGAATGTCCGATCAGGTACGGCGTCCACGCGGATCGCGGCGGGCGTCCCTACTCGGACGGCGGGTGCGTCCTGCTCGAACACAGCGAGATCCGCCCAGAGTACCTCCCGGTCCGCGATCAGGAACAGATTCTGGCCCGCTTGGATGGCCTGTCCCTCGATCACATCCTTCTCCACGATCTCCCCGCTGCGCGGAGCGCGGAGGAGCAGCGTGCGCGTCACCGTCCCGCGCTGGTCGAGGCTGTCGATCTGGTCGGCCGGAATGTCCCACAGCGCCAGTCGGCGGCGAGCGCTCATCGCCAGCGTGTCGTCTTTCAACCGCTTGGCCAACAGGTACTCCTCCTGCGCGCTCACGAGGTCGGGGGAGTAGAGCGCCAGCAGCGGCTCTCCTGCGGTCACGCGCTTGCCCACGTAGTCCGTATAGAGCTTTTCGACCCAGCCGCCAACGCGCGCGTTGACGTAGACGCGATTCGGGTCGGCATACTTCAAGACGCCGACGGCTCGCACGAAGGGGCGTACTGGCCGTTCAGCCGCCCGAGCGAACGTGATGCCGAGTCGCTGGGCTTCGGTGCGGTTCACCGGCACTCCCGAGGTGTCAGCGCCAGCGGCCGGCATTCCAGGCATGCCTGGCATCTCCTTCATGCCCAACATCTGTGCTGTGTCCTGCGTGTCCTTCATGCCTGGCATCTCGTCGCTTCGAGCGGGCTTCTTCTGGCATCCGGTCATCACAGCGACCACGAATAGGCCAATCATGATTCGTTTCACGGTTGAGTCTCCCCTGCGGTCAACTGCCGCAGCATCACGAGTTGACCCTGGTAGTCCGCCGCCACCGCAACCGCTTCTAGCTCCGCCCGGTATCGGGCCTCTTCGACCGACAGCAGCGTCAGGAATTCGGCGCGACCGACCTGATAGCTCCGCAACACGGATTCGACCGTCCCCCGCGCATTCGGCAAGACACCGTCGACGAGGAGCGCGAGGCGCTGCTGTGACGCCTGAACTCGGGCAGCGGCCTCCGCGACCTCGCGACCGAGCTGGAGCTCCGCGTCGCGCAGCCCGGCGGCAGCCCCCGTTGAATCCGCGCGCGCAGCGTCGGCTAGGCGGTTCTGCTTGCGCCACGCCCAGATCGGGACGCGCAGTCCCACGAAGGCGGAAAAGAAGTCGGGAAGCTTGAACGTTCCCGCCAATGGCGGGCGGTATCCGTAGCGGGCGGTGAACGTGAAGTCGGGCCGCGCTCCCAAGCGCTCAACTTGAATTGTCCGGGTCGCCTGATCGATGACCGCTCGCCGAGCCGCGAGCCGCGGGTGCACGGCGAGGGCTACAGCGATGAGCGAGTCCGAGGGAGGAACCGACCTAATGGTGGCCCGCACTGCCGAGGGGTCGATCGGCGGGAGGGGCACTGAGTCTCCCGGTGCCCGGTTGCGTAAGGCATTCACCGCGGCAAGCGCGGTCGTCTGCTCGCTCTCGAGCGAGAACTGGTCCGATTTAAGACGATCGCGCGCGAGCTTCGCCTGGAGTGGGTCGCTCTGCGGGGCCGTGCCGGTCGCATAGCGCGTGGTACTGAGCTGCACGGCCGCTTCGAGGAGCTCGCCTTGACGCCGCAGGGTCACCAAGGCTGTTACCGCGTATCGGAGCCGGTAGTACGCCGCCGCCATCGCCGCCGTCAACTCTCGGCGCACGACGCCGTCGTCTGCGCGAGCACCTGCCGCGGCCGCCCGCGCGACCCCCGCACGCGCGCCGAGGCTGCCCGGCCAGGGAATCTCCTGGCTCAGCTCCACGTCTGCCTCGGTGAAGTCGCTCCGGTTGAACTCGAAGTGTGGCAGCAGCAGGTCCATGACGCCCACCGACAACATCGGGTCGGGCAGCGAACCAGCGGGCCGGATGCGCAGCGTCGCAGCTCGGACGGCTGCTTGCCGCTGCGCTACCGTCGGGTTGCGCGCGAGCGCTTCAGCGACCAGCGATTGTAGAACCGAGTCGCCGGCGACGGGCGCCGCCCAGTCCTGGGCGCGCGCAGGACTGGCGCCCGCCAGGACGAGCGCGCTCGCAGCCAGAATCAGTTGTCGGAATTGCATACCTCTCCTCACCAATCCGTTTCCGGCGGAACGCGCCGGAGCCCGCGCCGCTGTGGGCGGCGCGCCAGGGCACACTACGCTTGGGAGAGGCTAGGCTTGGGGCGGAGGCGGAAGCGGAGCGCGAGGATCGGCGGGGACGAGTGTCGAGACGCCGAAGCCGACGGTGTGGGATTCTCCTGCGGAAGCCGAGACAGCTTGGCCAAGAGCAACCACCGCGGTCGCCGTGGTCGCGCAGAACGCTGTATTGGCGCATGGGGTAGCGTGGGTTGTCGCAGCGACGGCCGGCCCAGACGGGTGGGACGTCATCTGTTGCTCGCAGTTCGCCGACGTTGCGAGTTGGACTTGGTCACACAACAGCGGCAGGCCGACCGGCAACATCTGGCCGCTCAGCAGCAGCGTAGCGACTACTCGGACGAGTGAGATTTCCATGCGCGATCCCAAGATAGCCGCGAGCCGGTGAGCGGCGTCAAGCCCCCTCGGTCTGCCGAGGCGGACATCGAGTTGAGCTGTGCGAGCAGAAAACGCAGCAATCCCCAGGCTTCGGCCGAAGAACCGTGTGGCATGCCAAGCACTGATAGAAATGCACGCACGCGTTGGTGGGCATCTCCTCGGTCGCCTGGTGCCCGCAGTTGGGGCAAGTGACTGTGGCGGACAGAATCATCGTGCCCGCAATGACTCACTCGTATCGCAGCGACTCCACCGGATCCACCGCCGCGGCGCGGCGGGCGGGCAGGATGCCGGCGATGAGCCCCACGCCGATCAGAATGCTCACACAGATAAGCGCGATGGGCCAGGAGAGTTTGGGGTTCAGGATGTACTGCATCGCCGGGTTGTCTCCCGATGGGATCGCGTCGACGCCGAACACGATGAGTGCCGCCGTGGCGAGTCCCACGAGCCCGCCGGACAAGGCAATTGTCATGGCCTCGAACAGGAATTGCGCCATGATGTGCCGGCGGCGGGCCCCCAGCGCGAGCTTGATGCCGATCTCCTGGGTCCGCTCCGTCACCACGACGTACATGATGTTCGCGACACCAACGCCGGCGATGAGCAGGGTGAAGGCACCTACGAGCCCCATGAAGACCTGGATGCCGAGCCCGACGGCGAGGTTCTCCTTTTCGCTTTCGATGAAGTCCCACAGGCCCAGCGCCCGCTCGTCGGTGGCATCGAACCGGTACTTCTGCCCCAGCACGCGGAATAGCTCCGCCTTCACCAGCGGCCCCCGGGACGCGTCGCGGATTCCATAGATCGTGCGGAAGGTCGAGTAGGGGATGACAGCGCGGTCGGCGTCCGGTCCGTTGTTGCTCGAGTCCTGAAACTTCTTCTTCAGTACGCCGACCACAGTGAAGGGCAAGCCATCGACGACGACGCTCCTGCCAATTGGATCCTTGTCCTTGCCGAAGATGCGCTCCGCCAACTCGTTGCCGAGGAACAGGACGCGGCGCTTCTGCGCGATGTCGGCGGCGTTGATGAAGCGCCCGCCCTCCGCCGGCTCCATGTGGCGCATGGCCTCGTGATCGGGACCCACACCCTCGAGGAACGCGTTGGTGCGGGTCTTGCCCAACTGATACGACGTGCCCCAGCGCCCGTACGAGACGCTGCCTCGGTCCAAGTCCGGGATCGCGCGCATAAGGAGCTCGAGATCCTCCTCCGCCAGGCGGATGCGCCGTCCCTGCGCCAACCCGGCGAATGACTTGCTGGTCTCACCCCCGTAGACCATGAAGATCCGTTCGCCAGCGCCCAACAGGCCGTCACGGATCGTGCGCTTCAGTCCCTCACCGAACGCCAGGAGCAACACCACCGCGAGCGTTCCCCAGGCCACCGCAAAGAAGGTGAGGAAGGCCCGGGTGCGCTGCGCCTTCAAGTCGCCGATGAAGTCCCGGAGGAGGATATAGAGCATGCTTAGGTTCGCAGCGCCTCCACCGGATCGAGCGCCGCTGCGCGCCGCGCCGGCATCAGCCCTGCCGCGAAGGCAACGAGCGCGAGCAGGACCAGCGTCGCCGCCAGCACCGCCGGAGAGATGGTCGGAACACCGACGAACTCCTTGATCGGCAAGGCGCCCAGGGCGACCACGAGGCCGAGCGAGAGCGCGAGCCCGAGCGTCGCACCCAGCGCGACGATCATCACGGCCTCGGCGAAGAACTGGCGCATGATATCGGCTCGGGTGGCGCCCACCGCGCGCCGCACGCCGATTTCGCGCGTGCGCTCCCGCACCACGATATACATGATGTTGGCGACGCCGATGCCGCCGACGAGCAGGGTGAAGCTCCCGACGATGGCGAAGAAGATGTGGAAGGCGACGAACATCTGGCCGAAGCGCGTCTCCCACTCGCTCGTGTCCCAGAAGGCCAGCGCGTCCTTGTCCGTCGGATCGAACCTGTATCGGCGTCCCATTGTCTCGTACACCCGCTGCTCGGCCGCCTTGGTGAGCTCGGGAGCCTTCGCACGGTACACGATGTTGTTGAGGAAGCGGTCGCCGAACAAGGCGTACTGCGTCGTCGCTGGGATGAAGACGCGGTCCTTGTCCCGCTGCTGATACGAGGAGTTCTGCAGTTTGGGGCGCATCACCCCGACGACCGTGAACGGCGTGTCGCCCAGGAACACCTGCTGTCCCACGGCGGATTCGTCCCCGAACAGCAGCTTGGCCAGCTCGTCGCCCAGGACGGCCACCCGACGCCGCTCGGCGATGTCCCGATCGTTGATGAAGCGGCCGCCCGCTTCGGCGATGATGTTCCGCATGAAGCCATACACGGGGAGGATGCCGGTGACCGCGGGCGCGGCGGCCTTGACGCCGCGCCGGACCCGGCCGCTGCGCGTGATGAACTCCGGGCTGATGTACTCGATCTCGCTCACCTCGCGCTCGAGGATCGGCACGTCATCCGCCGTCAGGCGGATCGGGCGGCCGGTACCGAACCCGGCGAACGGCTTCGTGGTCCGTCCGCCGAAGAGAATCACGATGCGGTCGCCCAAGCCGTGAAACCGCTTCCGGGTTTGGCGCTCCAGGCCGACGCCGAAGGCAAGCAGCACCACCACCGCCACGGTGCCCCACGCAATGCCGAGGACGGTGAGGGACGTGCGGAGCTTCTGCGCCCGCAGATCGGCGAAGAACTCGCGCCACACGTCAGGTGATCTCGCGCGGCGGCCGCTCGACGAGCGAGTCGGTCGCCTGCAGGCCCTCCAGCACCTCGATATTGATGGCGTCGGAGAGGCCAGTCCTGATGAAGCGCTCCTCGGTCTTGCCGGGGCCCGTCCGGACCGTCACGAAGGTCGAGTCGTTGCGGTGGATGAGGAGGCGCTCCGGGATGTACAGGACGCTATCCCGGCGCGCGATGCTCACCTCCGCATTGGCCGAGTAGCCCGCGCGCAGGGTGGCCCCTTCCACCTCGGTCAGGACGATCTCGATGGGGAACACCGTGGCCTGCTCCTGCTTGTGCGCCTTGAGCCAGATCTTATCGAGCCGGCCCTTCACGCTCGCGTTGGGCAATGCGCCGATCTTGATCGTCGCCGGCATGCCCTCCTTCAGCCGACCAACGTCGATCTCGTCGACGGTTCCCCGGAAGATCAAGTCCTTCATGGCGGCCATGCGCATGAGCACGGTGCCCGCCTGGTACGGCGTCAGGGGCACCACGGGATCGCCGATCTCGATAGAGTCCTCGAGGATGTAGCCATCGATGGGGGCGCGGACCACGGTCTCCACCTCCTTGCCGCCGGTCAGCACCTTCCCGCCTTCCTGCAACGCCAGCCGCTCTTGCCCCAGCGAGAGCTGGCTGCGCGACTCGTCCACCCGTCGCTGCGCGATCTCGATATCGGAGGGAGAAATCAGGTTCTTGTTGCGCAGCTCCTGCTGGCGGGCCAACTCCCGCTCCACGTTCTTGAGCTCGATCTCGCGCATCTCCACGTTGCGGCGGAGCTCCACCATTTCCAGGGGCGTCGGGTTGGGAGAGATCTTGAGCAGCGGCTGGCCCAGCTTTACGAAGTCGCCGACTTGGGCGAAGCGCTGCCGCACCACACCGGCGAGGATGGATTTGACGGTGACCTCGACCCGGGGCTCGATGGTCCCGACGGCGAGGGCCTTGTCGACCAGAGATCCGCGCACCACCGCCACGGGCTTCGGCCCGTCCTTCTTTCTGCCGCCGAGCTTGCCCGTGGCGGCCATGGCGCCCAGGACAGGGACCACCACAGCGAGGGTGATGATTATGCGACGCTTCATCTCGGGACGGCTCCGCGCTGGTGCATAAGGACGGGATTAGTCTACTACTTCTTTACGGGGTCTGGTGTCGATTGTTTCCGTCACTTGACCTGCTGCGCAGGCGCGACAGGTCATTTGACAGTCGGCTGATAGGGAGGTATTTCCGAGCTCAGTTGGTCGGGTAACAAACCCCTACCTGGAGCCGCCCTGCCACACGCTTCGCACCGAGGCTCGAGGGAGATCAGCTAACCCGCTTCCCTCACCCTCCATTGCAGGCCCAGGTCTCCATGCGCCCAGCATACACGCCGACTCTGGCGTTAGCCATTCTCGCCGCCCTGATCGTGATGGGCGCGTCCACGCCAGGTCGGGGCAGCCCCGCACCGCGGACGCACCGCTACTACGTCGCCGCTGATGAAGTCACGTGGGACTACGCGCCAAGTGGCTTGAATCAGATCTCCGGCCGACCGTTCAACGAAATAGAGCGGCCGTTCGTCGAGGC
>WNFC01008487.1_pt1 | contig 11324 bp, 9 predicted proteins | sample 5400541 | NCBI WGS metagenome assembly WNFC01 (sample SAMN13153342, study PRJNA577476) | soil metagenome | isolation source: 120 cm saprolite under Douglas fir tree site 2 hole 2 replicate 1 | place: USA:California | collected 2015-04-18
AACGCTGACATTGCCGCGAATTGAACGTTACCTGCCGGAGACGTTGAATGAACTGCAAGCGGAACAGTTGATGGAGAGCGTCGACACAAAGGAGACGTTCGGGCTGCGCAACCGCGCGATGATGGAGTTGCTTTACGCGAGCGGATTGCGCATTTCGGAGCTGGCCAATGCACGACTGGAAAACTTCGATTCGAATGAGCGCACGTTGCGAGTCACCGGTAAAGGCAACAAAATGCGGCTCGTTCCCGTGGGCCAGAAAGCCTGCGGCGCGCTGGCGGCTTACCTCTCGACGGAACGCCCGACTTTGGTGAAATGGCGGAGCGGCAGCGAAATTTTTCTCTCATCGCGTGGCACAAAACTAACGACCGTGCGCATCTGGCAGATCGTAAAAGAATGCGCGCGACGATCCGGACTCGAGACGAACATCTACCCACATCTTCTACGGCACAGCTTCGCGACGCATTTGCTCAGTAATGGTGCCGATCTGCGCATCATTCAGGAAATGCTCGGGCACGCTGACATTTCGACGACGCAGGTTTACACGCATGTAGATCAGCAACGACTGAAAGCGGTGCACCGCAAATTTCATCCGCGCGGATGACAGCGATCACGATCACGATCACGATTGCGATTACGAGCACGAGCAGGAGCAGACGAAGAGTTTAGAATAGCGACGGTCGGAGACCGCCGCTACAATGGGCGCCGCCTAATGAAACGATTTTTGCTGCTCGTTCTTGTTGCGCTGATAGCGGCTGTCGCGATTTGGTACGGTGTGCGCGTGGCGGAAAGGACTTCAGCGGTGGCGGTCACTTCATTGTTGCCGGGCGACACGCTTTTCCTCGCGCACATGCCGGATTTCAATCGGACGCGGGCAGAGTGGCATCAAACCGATCTTTACCAGATTTCGCGCGAGCCTGCGGTGCGCGATTTCCTGCAGAAGCCGCTTTCAACGATTCCGAAAAGTCAGGCTGCCTCTCGCAGTCTCGCGGAGTTTGAGCGGCTCGATCCGAAGGACGTGTTCTTCGCAGTTACCTCGTCGGCAAACGCTCAGGTAACAATGGCGGGCGGGTTTCGGTTCAAGGGAAACGCGCAAGAGGCGGAAAAGGTTATCGGCCAGTGGCGCGCCAAGCTTCTGGCGAAGTTGCCCGCGGCAAGGCGCGAAAGCGTGGAATATGAGCGGCATCATATCGAAACCGTGGTGGCGACAGGCCAGACCATCGCGACCGTGTATGATCGCGATTGGTTCCTGGTGGCAAATGATCTCCTTGAATTGAAGGCGATGATCGATCGCGCCGACGGCCGGGTAAAAGATCGAAATACGAGTCTGGCCGGCGACGTAACATTCGCGGCTGCGTTCAAACACATGCCGTCAAATTACGCGACGCTGATTTACGGCCGGCTGGATCGCTATTTAGAAAAATTAAAGCCGCTGCTCAGCGCCGGCGGGATGTCCACCGCAGAACCGACACCACTTTACCGGCAAATTCACGCTTTCTGCGGCGCGTTCGCCTTCGACGGAAGCAAAGTTCGCGATGTGTTGTTCATCGGAATGCCGAAGCTCGTTGATGCAGGTCCGCTCAGTCGGGCATCGCTCGCGCTCGGGACGCGAGAAACTTTTTTTTATCTCGCGAGCTTACTCAACTTAACGAAACAGATGTATTCCTCCCCGACTGGGCCGACGGCAAGCGGCATTCTAGGTGTGATACAAAAATTTGCCGGCGCCGTTTCGACGAGTGGTTTGAGCCTCGAGGAATGGAACGCAGCGTTTGGGCCAGAGCTCGGTATGCTCGGCGATTGGCCGGCCGCTTCTCGCTCGCCCGCGTTCATCGCGGCTCTTCCGGTGAAAGATCGTGCGAAGGCGACTCAAATTCTGGAGAAGGTCACGACTTCGGCAGGCGGCGCGACTTGGATACAACAGGAAAAAGATGGGATTCGGTATCTTTCCACGCAGCCAAGCGGTCTTTTTTCTTTTGCGCCAACGCTCGCCTTAACGGACAAAATGCTCGTTGCCGGGAGCGACGCCGCTTCTGTCGAAGCAGCGGTCAAGCGGAGCGCAAGCACGAGTTCGGAGTTCGCGACCTCGCAAGATTTTCGTTCGGCCGAGAAAACGGTGCCATCGGCTAAGAATGCCTTTTTCTACCTTGATCCAGCTCTGCTCTATACACGACTCGATGCAACTTTGCGGCCGATGCTGCTTGTGGCTGCCGCGTTTGTGCCTGCGATTAATCAGAAAGTGGACCTGAATAAATTTCCGCCGTCAGAAGTGATCACAAAACATCTAAGTCCAATTGTCATGTCGCAGAATTATCGCGGCGACGGGTACGTAACCGAGTCGGTCGGGCCAGTGACAATGTATCAAGCAGTGGTCGCCATCGCATTGATCGGCGGCGGCGGGATGGCGCTTTATCAACATCAAATGCAACAACCGGCGGCCGGCGTTTTGGGCAAGGCCGCCTCGCCGGCAACTCCAGTCCCCGCTGCATCAGCGACTGGATCGCCTTCCCCGACGCCGATTCAAACGCCGTAGCGCGGCGACTCACGTTTCCCTGCGAAATTTGTGATCAAGTATGTTGCGAACTGTCCGCGTCGGAGTGTTGTCCTCACAGCTCACCGACCGCCCGTGAGTCGGAATGGTCTTCGCATCATTCCCCGCGTTGTTTCTCCACGAGATGGCGCAACTGCCGCTCCATCGTCTTGAAGGCGTCATGCACGACTTTGCTCAGCGGGTCGTGCGCGCCGTTGTCGTTTTGTTTTTCCTCAGCGACAAGCTCGTGACCCGGCGGCACCGTGACATCGATCCGGACGCGAAAGGGATTTCCCTTTTGATGGGCGTGATTTGGTTGCTCGATGGCAACGTCACAACGGTTGATGTGATCGCAGAATTTGTTGAGACGCGTGGCGTGACTGAGAACTAGATTCTCGATCGTGTCGGATTTGTTGAGGCCGCGATACGTGATCTTAACGGGCAGTTGCATGGCTCAGTTACACTCTAATACATTTGTATTGTTGAGTGAAGCCGGAGCGTGACAAACGCAATCATCACATGGGCTGCAGTGAGCGAAAATAGGGCGGTAACTTTGCCGGCTCGATCTTTACCAAATCGGATTTGAGGTGCTCCACAATTCGATCGCGCACCTCAGGAGGTAGCAAATCGACAACGGCAGCATGAATCGAAGCTGGCGCGGCGAAAGACCAACCCTCCGGGCTTGAGTCTTTCACGACCTCCGAAATCTGCGTTGCGATTTGTTTGCAAATCCGGCGGTCATACTCGGTCTCGAGCGCGGTCCGCTCGGCGATCGCGTTCATGTGGCGGCCGCTGGCGGCATCGCCAACCGGAAATCGCCCAGCCATGTCGGTGACTTTGTCGGCCAGCCGTCCATGCGCATCCGTGATATCGAACGCCTGCACGAGCTGTAAACTCGGACCGCGATTTGGTGTCTCATTAACTTTGTACGCTTTCACGCTGCCGCGGTCGGCCACGGTGATCATTGAAGTTGGTGTCATATTACTCCGATTGTTTAATCCAATCGCGCACGCCTCTTTCCGATGCCCTCATCCTAACCTTCTCCCGAGGGGAGAAGGAGCTCCCTCTCATCATTGGGAGAGGGTTGAGGTGAGGGCTCTGTTCGGTTCATATTACATTCGCTTTTGCGCGCCGCTTTGCGCTGCCCGGCAGTCACAAAGATGCACGTCGATTACGTTGTTGTTGTCTCGGCGCGTTTTTTCTTTGTCGGTTGCCGCGGTGGCCCTGCTGCTGGGGCAGTACGCGGCACTTCCACCTGGCGTTTCTTCCACGACTCCTGTCGAGCCTGCGCTTGCGAACCGCTCACCAGTTTCAAGAGACTCGCGGAACGCCCAATCACTTCGACGTCATCTCCGGAAGCAAACTTTTTCGGTTCCTTCAAAAATCCATCCTCGCTCGCGGTATCAAGAATCAATTGCCATTCAATCTTTTCCTGTCCAGCCAACACAAAAGGAATTGGTTCGAAATAGGCGTTGATCAGAAAAAGGAATGTTTCGTCGCGAATCGGTTGCCCTTCGAAATTAAGCACATCGATTGTGTCACCGCTTAAAAGCACGCCGAGGCAGCGCACAAGCGGCGAGGCCCATTCCTCGTCGCTCATTTCGTTGCCGCCTGGATTAAACCACATCACATCTTTGATTTCTGAGCCGCGAATTCGCCGTCCCTGGAAAAATTTCGGACGCCGGAAAACTGGGTGGTAGCGGCGGAACTCGATCAGTTTTTTTGTGAACTCGCAGAGCGCCTTCTGTTTTTCATCGTGCTCCCAGGAGAGCCAGCTGATTTCGTTGTCCTGGCAATAGGCGTTATTATTTCCCTGCTGCGTGCGCGCAAATTCGTCACCCGCGCAAAGCATCGGCACGCCCTGCGAAAGCAACAGCGTAGTCAGAAAATTCCGCATTTGTTGTTTACGCAACTTGTTGATCTCCGGATCGTCCGTCGGTCCTTCCGTGCCGCAGTTCCAGGAGTTGTTATTGTTCTCCCCGTCGTGGTTATTTTCAGCGTTCGCTTCGTTGTGCTTGTCGTTATAGCTGACGAGATCGTTGAGCGTGAAACCGTCATGCGCGGTGACGAAGTTGATGCTCGCGTAGGGACGGCGGCCGGTGTGTTCGTATAAATCGGGGCTTCCGGTGAGCCGGTAAGCGAGCTCGCCAATCTTTCCTTCATCGCCTTTCCAGAAAGTGCGCACTGTGTCGCGGTACTTCCCGTTCCACTCCGCCCAGAGCACGGGAAAATTCCCGACCTGATAGCCGCCTTCGCCTACGTCCCATGGCTCCGCGATCAGCTTCACCTGCGACAGCACCGGGTCCTGGTGAATGATTTCAAAAAAGGCGTGGAGTTTGTTCACGCCGCTCATGTCACGCGCCAGAGTGGAGGCGAGATCGAAGCGAAAACCATCGACATGCATGTCGTTGACCCAATAGCGCAGACTGTCCATGACGAGTTGCAGCGTGCGCGGATGGAGCAGGTTGAAAGTGTTCCCCGTCCCCGTGAAGTCCTGATAAAAGCGCAGGTCTTCCGGGGTCAGCCGATAGTAGGCGTGATTATCGACACCGCGAAAACTGAGCGTCGGTCCGAGATGATTTCCTTCCGCGGTGTGATTGTAAACTACGTCCAGAATCACTTCGATTCTGGCGGCGTGGAGATTGCGCACCATCGTTTTGAATTCGGTCACCTGACCGCCGAGCGCGCCGCTGCTCGAATATTTTGCCTCGGGCGCAAAGAAACCAATCGTGTTGTAGCCCCAGTAATTGTCCAGCCCGCGATCGACCAGCGCTTTGTCATCGACGTGCTGATGCACCGGCAAAAGCTCAACCGCAGTCACGCCCAAATGTTTCAAGTAATCGATCGACCAGGCGCTGCCCACTCCGGCGTAGGTGCCGCGCAATTCCTCCGGCACATCCGGGCAAAGCCTCGTGAATCCCTTCACATGCATTTCGTAAATGATCGAGCTGTGAAGCGGAGTGCCGGGCCGTTTGTCGTTCGCCCAATCAAAAGCGTGATCGATCACGACAGCTTTCGGCATGCCCCAAGCGTCATCGCGAAAATCGCGCGCCAAATCCTGCAGCGGATCACCCACCACGTAGGCAAACATCTCGTCCGCCCAATTGATGTCGCCGGCGATCGCCTTGGCGTAGGGATCGATCAACAGCTTTGAACTGTTGAAGCGCAGTCCGCGGTCCGGATCGTACGGCCCTGAAACGCGGAAGCCGTAGAGTTGCCCCGGTTTTACGTCGGGCAAAAAAATATGCCACACCTGATCGGTGTGTTCCGTCATTGGGATGCGGATATTTTCCTGCGGCGCATCGAGACGGTCGAACAAACAGAGATCAATCGAAGTCGCCATCTCGGAAAAAACGGCGAAGTTAACGCCGTTGCCGAGCCAGGTCGCGCCGAGCGGATACGGATAGCCGAGCCAAATTTTTACTGGAGTCATAATTGCGCGACGCTTCTCCGCGCCGGAAAAAAATTTAGTGCGGAAGCGTGCAGGATCGCATGCCGCAAGTCATCTTAAATCGCAACTGCGATCTGCGGTGCGCTTTTCGCTCAGCGGAAAAACGATCCCGATTGTGCATTGCGTTGTGAGCGCAGCGTAAAGATGCTTGCGGTATGAGATTTCCTCACCCGCTCTTGCTTGGTGCAATCTACGGGCTGTCCGAACTCTGGCTGGCGATCACGCGACGTTCTGGCGAACGTGCCATCTCGCGCGACCGAAAATCGCTCCCCGTCATTTGGATTGTGATTTTCATTAGCGTTGTGCTCGGTATTCAAGCAGCGAGCTGGATGCCAGCCGCTGCGATTCCGCATCCGCGCGCCTTTCGCATCATCGGGTTTTGTCTGTTTGTCGCCGGTCTTGCGCTGCGGTGGTTCGCGATCGGATATTTGGGAAAGTTCTTTACGGTCGATGTCGCGATTCATGCCGAGCAACGAGTGATTGAGACCGGCCCTTATCGGTTTGTTCGTCATCCATCATACACCGGCGCACTGCTGGCCTTCCTTGGTCTCGGTCTCTATTTTGGCAACTGGTGGTCGGTTGTCTTTTTCACGTTACCGATGCTGGTCGTTTTTCTGGTACGAATTCATATCGAAGAACGCGCATTGCTTGAAGCCCTGGGCGAACGTTATTCTGCGTACGAACGGCGAACAAAGCGGCTCGTTCCATTCATTTATTGAGCAATCGAATGAAAATCGCGTTTGCTTGCCTAACGAGTTATTCCTGGAAGCGCCGGAACCAACTGTAAGGAAAGACGTCCCCCGGGCAGTCGGTCGGCCAGCGCGGCGGATTCATTTCGCGATGCGGCCGCACGATCGCAAAATGCGCATCGACCTTTCCGCAACGCAAACGCAGATAACGGATCAACTCTTCGCACGCCTCGAGCTGCGCGCGCGTCGGTTGGTCGCGATTGAAATCGCCGACCAGGCAAATTCCTAACGAAATGTTGTTCAGATAATCGCTGTGCACGTGCCCACCATTGATCTGCCGCCGCCAGCGGTCACCGACTTCAATCTCTCCATTGCCGGACGAAGATCCGTTCCCGATCACGAAATGATAGGCGAGCCCATTCGGCATCCGGCGCACGTGACGATGATAATAATCGAAAATGCGCGCGTTGCCCTGTCGGGTGCCGCTATTGTGCACGACGATGAATTGCCACCGCCGGCGCAAAACGCGTGCGTGATCAATCTCCGCGCGCACTGAGCGCGAGAGATAGCGATAGCGGGTGTTCGACTTGCCCCATGACCAGAAAAGAAATTGGTGGCGTTCCTCTGGGGCAGGTTCAGGGACGACATTTTCCTCTTTCTGGAAGCCGGATTTTTGGACGAGTACCTCGGCTGGTTCCGTGGGTGATGTGGCAGTAGGAGAAGCGCGCGAAATGGGCGAGGCGCTTGGCTTTGCAGTAGCACGCGCGACTGGCGTTTCCTCTGGCTCCGGAGTCGGCTCCGGAGAGCGCCGCTTGCTTGGAGTTTCTTCGGGCGTCGGCGTTTCTTTTGATTTCGTCGTTTTCTTTTTTTTGGGCGGATGCTTGGCCGCTTTCGGTTTTGCCTTGGGGCTCGGTGTCTCGGAAGGCGTTGGCGAGGCGACGGTGCGCATCTCTTCGCGTGCCTTAAGAAAAGCCTCGCGTTTGCGCTTTTCTTCTTCGCTCAACTGAGCGTGAAGGAACGGACCGACAACTATGCCCGCTACAAAGAGCAGCCAAACGCAGATGCGAAGATGCGCCACAGCACGACAGGATGCGCGACGCACTTGTTCGTTCAAGCGGGTTGCGGCGTCGGCTCAGAAATTTCCGCCGTCTGCTCCCGGTCGCGGCGCAGAATCGCGTTCAGTTTGCCGCCGAGGAGGAGGAAGAGACAGGTGAGATACATCCACGTCAGCAAAACGATGAGCGAAGCGAGCGCCAGATAAGTCGGGTTGTATCGGTCGTATTTGGCGACGTAAAACTGAAAGAGTTTTGTGACAATGATCCAGCCCAAGGAAAAAAACACCGCACCCGGCAAAGCCTGCCGAATCGTCAAATAATTTTCCGGCGTGAGGAGATAAAGGGCGAGCGCCAGAATGATCAATGCGATGGCGGTCAAGGGCAGATTCAAAAATGTGACCCACTCTTGCAGCGGCACTCTCAATTGGAAGTTTACTTCCGCAATCCCGGCGAGCGTTTCGCCAAAGACGGTCAGATTAAAGGCGAGGAGAATCGTGATTCCAAACCAGAAGAGGAGAAAAAATGAAATGATATGTTTCGACCACCAATTGCGGTCTTCGTGTACGCCATGCGTCCGACTGAGCGCTTGTGAGATCGTCGAAATAAAAAGCGTGCCGAAATAAATACCGAGAATGACGACGGCATTCGCGAGCAGCCCACCCGAGCCGGTCAGGACCACGCTCGCGACCTGTGCATCCAGAATGTCCTGCACCTTCGGATCGGGCGGGAGAAAACTCTTCAGGATGGCGAACATCTGGTGCAGCTTGGCCGGATCGGTGCCGAAGAGGCCGAGTAAGTGCCAGAGAAAAAACAGGCCTGGCGCGAGCGTGAAAAGGAGCTGATACGCCATTTGCGCAGCCAGGCCAGTGGTATTGTCGGTCGCTGTTTCCCAGATTAATCGACGGAAAATTCGCCAGACGAAGCCGAGCCGTTTCATCCCCGCGGCCAGTTTACTTTGCCGTAAAAAAATATCCATTAAACTCTCCGTTCGCGCACTGGGAAAGCGATTTTGCCTAACGAGTTGAAGAAAATTCTCATCCTCACCGCTAGCTTCGGCGAAGGGCATAACGCCGCCGCCCGCGGTGTGCGCGACGGCCTCGATCAGGTCGCACAGCATGAGGCCGAGGTGGAACTGCACGATCTTTTTGCCGAGACCTACGGCGTGGTCAACGACTGGGCGCGCAAATCGTATCTTGGCCTTATCAATCGCGCGCCGCGCGCCTGGTCCGTCTTCTACCGCTGGCTGGATCGCAAAAAGGATTTCGATGGCGATTTCCGCTTGCTATTTGCCCTGAAGAATCAACTCGCCCAAGTGCTCGCGCGCTTTCGACCTGACGTGATCGTATCGGCGTATCCGGCTTATGCGCATTTACTCGACGAAATTTTGGGCAGCGGTCGCTCGGGGACATGCAAACGCGTCGTTATCGTGACGGACTCAATCACGGTGAACGCGATTTGGTATCGGTGCAGCGCTGATTATTTCCTCGTGCCCAACGAGCCAACCGCCGCGGTCTTGTGTAACGCTGGAGTCGCCGCGGAAAAAATCCAGACGTTTGGCTTTCCAGTGAATCCAAAATTTGCCTCGTTAGGCGATGTGCGCCAACCTGGTCGCCGCATTCTTTACATGATCAACGCCGGCAAAGCGACCGCGCCAGAGTTAACGCGTCGTCTCGCGCAACTGCCGCAGATTCAATTAACAGTTACCGTCGGCCGCGACGAAACACTGCAACGCGTCATCGAGAACGTGCGCAGCACAGTCAATCGCGACTTTGAAATCGTCGGCTGGAGTGAAGACGTTCCGCGCCTTCTCGCCACGAGCCATCTCCTTGTTAGCAAAGCAGGCGGCGCCACCGTGCAGGAAACAATTGCCGCCGGTTGTCCGATGATCATCAACCAAATCGTTCCCGGTCAGGAGGAAGGAAACGCCCGTCTGATCGTTGATACTGGTTCAGGCGTTGTCGCGCTGTCACCGCAAAGCGTTGTCGCCGAGGTGGAGCGAGCTTTTGCGAATGACGCTGAGTTGTGGCGGAAATGGTCGCGCAACATTCGCCAATTGAGCAGGCCCACTGCTTCGCTCGATGTCGCGCGCTTTCTTCTCGCGCTTTAAGCGACTCGCTCATCGCGGAAAAATTTGCTGACCGTCGGAAAATGTTTGGACGACTTTGAGTTCCGGCGAAAACACGATGAGATCGGCATCTGCGCCCATCGCGAGGCATCCTTTTCTTCCTTCAAGCCCAAGTGCCCGCGCGGGATTTGCCGTCGCCATGTTGATTGCTTCATGCAACGGGACACCGACTGTTTGCACCATGGTGCGGATGAGATCAATCATCCGCGAGGCGCTGCCCGCGAGCGCGGACCGATCGGCCAACAAGCAAACACCGTTGGCGACGACACATTCGCGACCGCCGATGAAAAAGCGCGACTCGTTAGGCAACCCGGCACCTGCGGTTGCATCAGTCACTAGACAAATGCCGTCGGCTCCTTTTGCGCGGTACAGCATCTTCATCAACGTCGCCGAAACGTGATGACCGTCCGCGATTAGTTCACAGAGAATTTCTGGCTCGCTCAGTGCAAATTCGAGCAAGCCCGCGGTGCGATACATTCCCCGTCGTTGTGCCGAGGACATGCAGTTAAAGGTATGTGTGACCTGCCGCATACCGCGCTCAAAGGCGGCCCGCGCTTGAGCGTCATCGGCTTCACTGTGTCCGCCGCTGATCCGAATGCCTCGTTCGCGCAACTGCTCGATTGTTTCGAGGGCACCGCGGATTTCCGGCGCGAGCGTGACGATCTTAATGACTTCGGAAAATCGCAGAAGCTCGTGACGCAATTCTAAAGTCGGCTCGATAATGAACTCCTCGCGTTGCGCGCCACGCTTCGTTTTCGAAATAAAAGGACCCTCCACGTGCACGCCCGCCACTTGCCTGATTTGTCCCGCCAAATCTTTTACTGTCTGCAAAACACGCGCAATTTCGGGAATTGGCGCCGTCACCGTTGTGAGCAGGAGCGAGGTCGTGCCACCACCCGCGTGATAGTCGCAGATTATTTGGAACGCCTCGCGCGTTGCTTCCATCGTGTCGCGCCCAAGCGCGCCATGCAGATGAAGATCGATGAACCCCGGCGCGAGGAAATTGCCGCCGAGATCAACTATGTCGCTTTCGGCGGTCCGCCTGGTTGGGCGCACCTCGATAATTTTCCCTTCCTGCGCGACAAGTTCACGTTCATCACGAACTCCGTCAGGAAAAATCAGTAGCCCGTTTCGAAAGATCATTGCGATGTAACGTAGGCTCATTCTAGGCGCCGCGAAATCGTCGGCGCGACAGGCCGTCACGCCCTACCACCTAACCGATTGCGTTTCGTGCGGGGCGACAGCATGATTCCGGCTGCGATGGAATTCGATTACGATGCGATCATTATCGGTGGCGCGTTTTCCGGCGCAGCGACGGCGCTGATCCTGAAACGCAAGCGGCCCGAAACGCGCGTCTTAATTATCGAGAAAGCTGCGGAATTCGATCGCAAGGTCGGTGAATCGACGACTGAGCTAAGTAGTTGTTACATGACGCGAATTCTCGGTTTGAATCATCACCTCGGGCATGAGCAACTCGCCA
>WNFC01009199.1_pt1 | contig 11324 bp, 7 predicted proteins | sample 5400541 | NCBI WGS metagenome assembly WNFC01 (sample SAMN13153342, study PRJNA577476) | soil metagenome | isolation source: 120 cm saprolite under Douglas fir tree site 2 hole 2 replicate 1 | place: USA:California | collected 2015-04-18
TCGTTTCGGCTACAAAAAGATAACTATACACAGACGCTTCAAGGAGTTGCACGGAAACGTCCTTCTTGCGGCAGTGTTGGTCATTGGAAGTCACATTGGAAGCCACCCTCGAAGTTTTTCCCAAAAGCTATTTCGATCTCCCCGTGTTCTTCGTTAGGATACTACCATACCAAATGTAAGCTCCATCACATTCACGTAGCCACACACAACAAGCAATGCAGCCAGTCATTCACTCTTGATATTGAACTCACATGAACGACCAATTGCGTGACCCTTCCTCATGACTCCATTTGACACTCTGATCGTGTATAACTCAGTTTCCCCTTCAAGCCAAATTCAATGGCACAGAAGCAGGTAGACAGTCAAGTAAACGAGTCACGCTCGAAAGGGATATGCACGACCACGGGACAAGGCCTCGTAATCAAGGACTTGTTGCGTGTCGTGCGGCGACACATTGTTCATTGAGTAGGACGTATTACATATGTGGTAAAGCACATAAAAATCCATCTATTCGTCGCAATCATAGACGGCGTCCTCGGCGACCACCCTGGGAAGGGTCAGCGAGATAAAAACACTAGTATAAGAATCGGGACTGACCTTGCGACGAGTAGAGTCAGTCGGGATAGGTGTGACATCCTCGATGCGACCAATGCGCATTCCAGAACGCGCGAGAGCACGTAGAGCACTCTGAGCACCAGGGCCAGGAGTCTTGGTGCCGGTGCCGCCCGTCGCGCGCAACTTGACGTGGAGTGCAGTGATGCCAACTTCGCGGCAACGAACAGCGACGTCCTGGGCAGCAAGCATGGCGGCATAAGGAGAAGACTCGTCACGATCGGCCTTGACTTTCATTCCGCCTAGCCAAGAATGTCAGGTACGAGTCGACGTTAGACAGAGGGATCATTTGCGCTCACCTGTCACGCGAGAAATCGTCTCCTTGCCGGACAAATCGGTGACATGAACAAAAGTATCATTGAACGACGCATAGATGTGGGCAACGCCGAACACGAGCTCGCCCTCGCTAACTTGGGGCCCTAGTTGGACGGTAGTTTCTTGTGCGACACGTGCTTTTTTGGGAGGCTATCCGGATGTCAGCAAATCCATCCATCGAATCAGGGACCACTTTTTCCACTAAGAAGCATGGAGGAATGGGATTGCATGTCTATTCCGAAGAACGTACCATATTCTGAGCCCTTAGGGTGATGAAAAGCTTGAACTTGAGCCTGAGGAAGAGGTCGGGAGGGTGGATAGCGCTCGAGATTAGAGTTACGTATGCAAGTGTTTGGTCAATGCTGTGAGTCAAGATGCACAAACAACTCTAACTGGACAATCGCTGCAGTGCATGATGGGCGACGACCACAATACGACGTGACGCTGCCTAGACTCGCAAGTCACAATAGTGATTCTGAAGCATCAAGCTTCGAGTTCCATGCAATCTCATGGCACGAGAGTGACTTTTGTAACGATGTCCGGATTGCACTTGTTATGGCATGCCGCGTAGCCATTCCACTGTTCGCTGACTTCAGGTTTATCCCTGTCGAGGACACCAACGTGTTGATGCACACCGTCCGATAAAAGCGGCACAGTGACGGATTCAAGCTACCAATGGGTTTCCTGTTGCGTCTTCAGAGGCAAACCGTCTACTGTACGACATCCACTAATTATAACTCTCTTACTACCAAGTTACCCAGGCCCCACCTATATTCCATTCCCCACCCCATTCCTTACGTTTGTTCCATTGCAGGTGAACATCAGAACTGTTGATTCCCTTCATGAGGACAGGGTTACTCTAACCAGTTCTTGATGTAGTCGTGATTCCTTACCCGTCCTTTGTTCGGTGATGCGCAGACAGGTTTACTTTCCTCGTGGTCCTATTCTCACAACCACGACTGCCATCTTCCCATCTCTTTCAACCATTTCACTTTTCCCAGACTCGTCAACACCCGTATGCGTAAGTCAATGGGACGTTCTTGACTTTTCAAGCGCGTATCAACGACTTATCACCCGTGTACGCGGATCACCGTACTTGGGTAATCGGCGGTGGGATTCGTCCAAATTGCGTTCCCAGACTTGTATGATATGGGTAAGTAAGGTACATCTTTTAAGCCCAGACGACAGGTTCTCACAAGATTCTCACAGATAATCAATAATCAACGCAATCGGATAGGCTGTTCCGCTTTTGGGTGGCCTTTAAAAACCCTGCATCTTGCGCCTCCACTGGAGCCTATCCCTTTCCTATACGCTCACTATGTCATCTGAAGTTCCGTGCACTGCGCTTAACAACGCGATTAGGGCCAAAGGTTGCCAATTTCCCTCGATACCTGGCGTGGTTGTTGATCTTGTCGTCATATTCCCCAGGGTTTTCCTATCCTCAGATCGCCCAGAATGTCGGCTCCACTGAGCAGCGCGTTCGTGATAGTACGTTCGAGCCTTCCTATGCTTCCTTGCTTGCCTGCTTACACGTGGTAGTCGTCACTGGCAAAGCGCGTCCCACCCAGCAGGAATTCAATAGTCTCGCCCGTTCTTTGGATATTCAGAGCGCAGCGGTAAGTGGCCGTACGTGATATCTAAACCTTCAAGCAGCGCTGACATCATCTATCTAGCCCCATGACACAGCTCACGCCACCTCTTAGGGGGGTTCGGTTATTGTGTATTGATATGTGTATAATGTTGTTTGAATGATCAATTAACTTGTAGTATTGGCTTCATCTGTTTCATTTCGGCACGTGAATACGCATGAATCCCTGTGTAATGCTAACTTGAAGTTGAAGTATAGAGGGTATGTAATAACCTGGTTGGCTCAAGATCCACGTCAACTTGGGATGTAGCATTGACTTGAGTTGATGACTGGAAGCCAACGTTTTGAATGGGATAGGGTAATAATGCTGATGCTGATAACCGCCTACGGCCCTTATCCTCCTACTAGTAGTAATAGTAATCTGATCAGAACTGTAGGAACTGATGCTTACTGATGAGCCACCTCGGGGATTGGTATACTCGGGTTCCGCCGGGCGTCTCCCTTGACATTACGATACGTGACTGGCGGCCGCCAGTCCGCCTTCCCAAAAAAACACGTGTTCAGGCTTCAAGAAGTGATGCAGTGATGGCGAATGGAGAAGAGAAGAAGCAGAGACGTGTACCACATGATGCGTCACGGGCGCGGGAAACTTGTTTCATCACCGTTTTAGTGCATGTCAGACCGTCCCCCATCGGTGTTAGTAGTGGATCGCGGGTATATGCCGTCAGAAATGCGCCTCCTTGCCGGCGGCGAATTGCCAGGGGAAATCCCCCCCCATGGAATGGCTCGGTATATTCAAACCAGGGTTACGCAAGGGCCATGTTAACCAGGAGCATACTGCGCTAAGTGTATATCTGGGGTAGTTGCAATAACCATACCGTAATCCGGACCTGAGCCGAAGAATGTCCATTGAGCAATGACCTCCGTGACTGCGAATGTATGAATGAATGAAGAAATGAATGCGCCAGCGGAATATTACGTTGCTTCTGAGTCACGGAAGAGCTGCGCCCGCGCGCTGAAGAGCCTCATGTAGTACATGTGATACGGACGTCAGGTAGTGACTGAAACACCTAGCCGGAATACATCACTGGCATCTGTATTCACTCGAGGATGAAGAGTACCTCACAACGTCTCCACTTTCTTTGCTAGATGATGATGATGATGATGAAGCGAAGCCCGATCGCCCTACGAACTAGGGATTCCGACGGATGCAGTGCTGTAGAGGGACGTCGCGAGAACGCCCTTGCGCCTAGGTGAAAGGATACCCGAAGCAGGATGTGAAGAAGTCCTCCGCCAAGCAGGCACACAGTTCGCCCTGTGGACACGCAGTGGCGAAGGGGGGCCCCGGGGGATGTCAGAGGGTGATTCAGCAGTACATCTATATGGGCGTCGACGGAGAGGGAGAGGGATCGTTAGCCATGCCGTAACAGTTCGAGTTGTCACCATTTGCACCTGGTCGAAGGATTCGCCATCTGCACGCAGCGGAGGCGTGTCGAGGGCGTTCCGAATTCGGCTTTTGTTCGAGCCTTTTGGGAAGTCGATTATTGTTCCGTCTCTGAGCACTTCACTTCAAGCCGAAAATGGCCATGAAGCAAGCTTGCTTAGAGTTTCCCCGGTACTGTATTGTTCCAGGGTCGGGTATTTTCATGTGCACTTCGGATGAGGCTTAATGAAGATGAAGCCGAGAGTGGGAGGCCGAACGGACCGAGGACAGCTTAGACCAAGACTTGATTAGGATGGACTCGGAGTTCTTGACACGCTTGACCGTGCGGTGACAGTCATCGAGGGAGTAACGTTAAGAGTTTCGATGAAGATCCGACCTCCAGGCATGAAGATACTTAATATATTAAGCGATTAGGGGAGTCAGGCGGGAAGATGAGCGCGGAGGGGAATCGTAAGGCGGACGCTTATTGCCAATTGAGTTCATACACCTCAGGACCGGGATCCTATGAATCGTCAAATTGACTTAGTTCGAAAATTGAACACGGTGACTGCCTAGACGATTACAGCATGTGAAGCAAATAATATTCAGAAAGTCAACGCAGCATATTGGATAATAAAGGAATGAAAGGTAGGCTAGTACCGTACCTGGCGTTGTGTTGGCCCGGAATAAGGCCTCGAACAGTGACTGTCACTCCAGTCCCACTGGCGAAAGTGTTTCCGAGTCATCATGCATCATGACCAAGCATTCGCGTCGACGATACATCATGCATCATGATGCATCATATGCATATTTACAGGACTCAGGAACTCCAGCCAATCCTTTTTCTAGCCTTTCAGGTTGAATCGCGAGCAACCATCACTTGCTGTGCTTCCAGAAAAAACAACCTCTGTAGTGTGGACAGCTTGTGTGATACGTCGTCACTCACTCACTATGACAACATCCACGACTGGTCATTTCCACATGAATTCACACGCGGGCAAACCGGGTGTGGATCCTATATTCAATTTATGGCAAGCCGGCTTCTCGGTGGTAGCAGTGGTGGAGGATGCACCGCCAGCCACCAGAAGGTTCTCGTCCTTGGCACAAACCACAACATCTGATGGTTACCATCCTCCGACATGTGACAAACTACACAAGATGGGGAGTCACAGAAGGAAAAGCTTGCGACGACCCCCGGCCAACCTCCACAAGCGAGCAACTCATAGAAGACCTGGTATTCACTGGCAGGTATGGCAGTATGTTAAGGAGCGTACCTTACGCTCCATCTCATAAATGCCAACTTCCCTCGCCAACGGATTCGGCAAGGTCAAGATAATAAAACCGGTGCCCGTAATCATATTCCCATACTTATGAGACAATACCCGTCGGGAATTGAATGGGGCAATGAACTGATACGTGTCACAATTTGAAGCAAGTGCGGTCAAGGACTATCTTAGGTCAATATTAATCGCGCCCAATAGGCTTCTCCAGAAGGCCCAAGGGTATGCAAGTCGAGTGAGCCGTTACTGCAAAAGTAAATTTCAGGGCCACAAGTCCGGGGCGAATCGTGTTGGAAGACAAGGGACTCGAAACTCGCTTTGGAGACCACTAGCGAGAGAATTCCTACATCGTAATAGAATCCATAGACATGTTTCCCCGCACTCGTGAAGAACATAAACGAATAGTCCAATCACCTATGTAATTCGAGAATTCTTCGACACCGGGAAGCATTAGCTTCTCGAGAAAGTGGTCGAAAGAAGGACAGGAGAATCAACGTACGTACAACAACCAGCAGGGACACAGGGGAGCACATTAAAAGAGTAACAAATTTAAGCAAATTGAAACTACCCTTTGTGGTGTGTTACCCTCACAACGGAAACGATAATAATAATGAGAATGACGAGGATGGCAGCTCCGATGATAAGACGCATCTAAGTGGGAACATTGTTAGCAGATGACAGCGCGAACAACGGTGACTACATTACTTTCATGTCTTTCCACCTTCACAAGTTAACAAAAAGCCCTTAGTTAGAGATGTCCTTGGTACATGAAACTCACATGAGAAACTTACCACATGTTCTGTGAAATGTGTTTTAGCTCGAATACCTTACGAAACAGAAAAACCCAAACGTACCTTCCGGACCCGATTCGCGTTGCGCCTGAAACCTTGAGCGGAAACGGCAAGGTTGTCTGGGGGCAAGTATGAATGCATGAGCGTCGACATCGTATTGGCATGGTTTCACCCCCACCACAGAGGGGCAAAACAGAGGCGGTAACACGGGCATGGTCGATGAGAAACACCAACCTGTCTTGTCTTGCAAGGAGTCCAGTCGCTCCTGACGCTCTACAACCTTGGTGATATTGTCTCGCATGATGTTGACGGTGTCATCAATTTGTGCTTGAATGTGAGCGGTCTTGGGGTTTGGCCCAGTGCTTCCGCCAGGAGCAGAGGGATTGGCTGACGAGCCACCACGAGGAAGGTATGGGTCATAAGGTTCTGACCTGGAAGATGTGGCATTGGGGGAGAGGTGAGAAAATGGAGGACTGCGGATGATGGGTAGACTAGACTTACATGACGTCGTCGTGGATTCTGGATGAAGAGGGGGTAGATCAAAAGGGAAGGGAAACACGGTAAGAGGTGTTGAAAAATCGAGTTGACGTGGCCTTGGGCTCACCGAGCTTTGTATCAGTGGATGTTCGCTTGAAGAGTGACGAAGGTGATGGCCCTTGCAAGTTGAGTGGCGTACTGCCACAATACCAAACCAAACATGGCGACACAACCCCGGCTTTGGCCGGCAGAAACTCCGCATACGCAAATCATTGGAGATTCGGTGCGCTGTGCGCTGTTAATCGCACAGGGGAGAGTTCTGAATGTGGGTAGGTAATAAACTTGGTACATGTGCCATACAACACAAGTTAAGTAATAACAAAGATTAACGGCCCCCTCTCCCTCCCTTTGCCTGCTGCTTGGAGATATTCTTGAGATTGGCTGCGGGAACAGCGGGACGTTGCGGCTGTACCAATATGAGATCATTGTCATGTTAATTGAGAAGCGGACAAGCAAACCTTAGGCTTTTTCGCCTCTTTCTCTTTCTTCTCGGCCTTCGCCTTCGAGATCGCGGCGAGCCGCTGCGCTGTCCGGACCTGTGCGGTCTGCGTGCGCTTGGCAGCGATGGCTGCGAGGTCCGCTCCAACAATGCCGCGCTGATGTTTTACGGTCCTACGCGACCGTTTCTTCGCCACCTCTTCTGTAATACCCTTCTTGTGCATGCGACGGTAAAGAACAGTCCATGCAATCTTTCGGGGGTTCTTGCGTTGCAAAAATAGCGATTCACTCTTCGACGTGCCAAAGCGAAAGATCTGAAAGAAATAGGTCGTAAGTTCGCAAACGCCATTAACAAGCGCAGAGGTCTTGGCACTAACTTTGCTATCGCCACGGACGAACAAGCGACCTTTGCTCGGATATATCTTGTAGTTTGTGAAAGAGTCGATTTCGAGTTTCTAGTGAACCATTGTCAGTGGGACAGGGATTTATTGACATAACGAACGTACCATCTGGAGTGTGAAGCCAGGTCCAAAGAAATCATCAGTTATTAGTTCTTAATACATCGTCATCCGAGGGAAGTGTGAAACATCCATCCACCAATTCCAGGACAAAGCAGGATGTTCATGATGGACCGGAGAGAGAGCACGTCCTCACGACTTTCTGACGATGAAAAGGCGGCTCACCTTGAGGGATCAGGGGCCGTTGGAGGATATGTCGAATGCCTTGACGTTAGTTGAGGGCGTAGAGATCGGATGTCTCCGGTCGGTGTCTGAATTTCCCAATGGGTTTGGTTGTGAGCGCCTTGCGTTCCGTTCTAGCGTGTTGGGCAAGGGCCCATCTTTCGTGCGCGTAGCTTGGACATGCGAGTAGAAAGTGTGTGATGTTCTCTTCGTTGGCCCCGCAGGCTGGGCATCTTGCGCTGTCCACCCTCCGTATCCGCTAATTTGATACTTACTGGCTGGTTATATATTGACGCGTGAGTTTACATTGATATGGCGCATAGAAGCGCCTTGGCATTATTTCTTTGGGATTTGGGTCACCGCACAGTACTAGTACTGTAGAGTACAGCACAAATCAGTTGGGGTGAATCGAATGGATCGCGCGTCGATCATGATGTCCTTCGAGGATGGGAACGAATTGCCCTTAAGATATCGTAACGTACGGCCGGCTGACTGAGCGTCTTTCGACCCGAGACCGAGATACACACGCGATGAGCGCCCTTAAACCACACACACTCACGTCCCGGTCCCGCATTCTTATCTGACATCCCTATAATTCATTCAGGCTTCCTTTCATATACCACGCTCTTTTCTACTTCTTTATATGCCATCATGTCCAAGGCTTCTCACAAGCACACCTCCTCCGTTGTCCAGAACTATAAAGCTGTCCTCGCAACTGCCTATAATGAACTCGGCAAGGAACTCTCCTCTACAAGGATTAAAGTAGTGGGAAACTACACCCTTGGCAAGGTCATAGGCGAAGGTAACTGTTCTCTATTGTTTCTTCAACTCATCTTATACTCCATATGACTTAGGGGCGTATGGAAAGGTCCGCTTGGGCACACACCGACTCACGTCCACTCGCGTTGCTATCAAGCAAATACCCAAAGCCCTTTCTACCACACTCACTCGAGAGATCCATCATCACCGCCAACTCCATCACCCACACATTACTCAGTTATATGAAGTAATTGCGACCGAAAATTCTATATGGCTGGTCACAGAATTATGTTCGGGAGGCGAACTATTTGACTACCTCGCGGAAAAAGGCAGGATATCGGAAGAGGAAGCTCGACGCATATTCGGTCAGATATGTCTGGCAGTAAACTATTTGCACGAGAAAGGCATCGTGCACCGCGACCTCAAGCTAGAGAACGTGTTACTGGATGAACGCTGTCGGATCAAGCTCGGAGACTTTGGTTTCACCCGCGAATTTGATCGGGGGGGATACTTGGAGACGTACTGCGGTACGACAGGTTATGCCGCCCCAGAAATGTTGCAGGGAAAAAAGTATCTTGGACCAGGTAATCCATCTTACCCCCATCCCCCCTTAATTTAACCGTGCTGACGTCTCCCCAGAGGTGGATGTCTGGTCCCTGGGTGTCATACTCTACTGTCTTTTAACTGGGGGGTTACCCTTCGATGATGACGACGAGTCGGTTATGAGGGCGATGGTCATCAAAGGGGATTTCGAGGATCCTGGGTGGCTTTCTCCTGGTTTGTTTATATTCCTTTCCTTTGCAGCTGTCCTCTAACATTCTACCAGATATCCGCGACTTGATCCATAAGATACTGCAAAAGGACCCCGTCAAACGTATCACAATCCCTCAGATTCTTACTCACCCCTGGTTCACATCACCGTCCACTAGTTTTGGCAGGACCAGGACCAACTCCCCTAGCCACGCGGCTGTCGCCCCGCCGCCAATTCAAGCTCAACCCTCTGCTACGACTTCAGAGTCGTCTGCGACTTCTGAATCTTCATTCCGCTCCGCATCGTCGGAGCTGGATGTGTCTTCTGCAACAACGCCGGACGACGTTTCTCATGAATCAGTATCTGAGGAGAATCCACAAATTCATCGCCACCCCAGTCAGTCCACCATACGTAGGCCAGTCAAGAGTGAAGGAAAGAGGCAATCACATCCGGAGACGGTAATTGAAGAGGATCCTCCACTCTCTCGACCATCCTCTGCCCCTCGGCCTTCCGATATCAAAGAACCCCCTGCATTCCCTACGCGTACGCCTGTGCGAACCAAACGACGTTCTGTCTCCTCGAACCTCTCCGATCCATCATCTCCTGCCGTTGAACAACTTCTGCCTTCATTTCCTCCACAAGATTTCGCATCGCTTCTGAACAGCCCCGCGCCCATCATATTTGGCACAATATTCGAGCGTGAGCTACTCAATAATTTGAGTTCCCTCGGCTTCGACACTGGCCAAATTGTGCATTCTGTCTTGAGTGATGCCTGTGATGCGGCCAGTGCCATCTGGTGGATGCTTATGCGACGTGCCGAACGTAAAGCAATAGAAGAAGCGGAGCGGATGCCCCCTCCCAGTAGCGGGACAACCGACCCTGAAACGCCGTCGACCGTCCGCGCCGACCCACCAACTTTGCTTTCTGCCCACTCCGCTCCAGAGCTTGCTTTTATTCCTCCGACACCCACATCTACGATTCATTCACGTGTGAAGACTCCTCCCCGTGTCTCGTCTCCAACCCACGCTCTCTTATCACCTACATCTTCCACTACGGACTCGCAGCCTAGGTCCCACCCATCAACTCCAGGTGGAAATGTCAAGGAGAAAGATAGAGAGAAGAACAAGGAAGGCTCGAAGGGGAAGCGCGAGGCGAAGATGCGTTCCGGTAGCGTCAGCATCATGCAGCGGGCCACTACAGCTCTTGAGGCTGCGGGCTTGGTTCGGAAGAAGTCTGCGGAGGCCGTAAAGGATGACAAGTCAAAGGAGAAAGAGAGCGACAAACGCAGTGGTATAAGCGATGAACCTCGACAGTCGCACGGGTCAGGAAAGCTTGTCAAAACACCCCCCTCACGGGACACTCCTGTACCCGGAACAACGACTCCAGATCAGGAAGTTGTTGCAAACCCTGCAGCTCCAAGTTCTCCTTGGGTTCTTGCGAGGTTGAGCAACTCCTCTCCTCCAGAAATTTCGCCTACACCGTCGCCTGGAGATACGCTTACATCATTGCCTCAGATTTCTCCCAAGGAAGGAGGCCAGCATCGAAATCGTGCGAGTTTGCTGTCTGCATTCCGAATGTGGTTCAATGAAGATCGACGGCGGAAACGCAAGTCTGCTGCGGCTGGAACGGCGAACGCACCTTTCGCGCACGGGGTGGACTCACGAACACAGTCAACATCTGGCCCGGGACGCAACTCCGTCAAAGCAAAGCGGCGGACTAGTGTTGGGGGTCGAACACCACTTAAGGGCCATCGCGCAAAAGGCGTGGGGAACCGAACTCGTCCCGTCCGTCGTCTGTGCATAGCTTTATCGTTGGGAAACCAAGACATCGCAAATCGCCTTCTACAAGCTCAGCGGGTTCCCTTCAGCTTGCACGCACCACATCTCCCTATCATCGAAGGGCGGGCTCTGGTTCCTCCACGCGGGTGGTGCGCTCACCTGCTCAGGCCGCGCCGCGAGCGATGCATCTGCGCTCGAACTCCACCGCATCTTCTATCCATTCACTACCCTCCTCGAGGCATGGTTCATTCTATGAGCAATCAGAGAGTGAAGCTCAGCGGACGGGTTCCCCCTTCCGCCCTCACTCGCGTAATACCTTAGACGAGACACCCCGGCGAGGTCAGGCTCACGGCAACACCACATTCGTTGCTC